>Ga0209102_1001330_pt1 | contig 13134 bp, 11 predicted proteins | sample ConPoolayeHmetaG_FD_185483 | JGI IMG/M metagenome (GOLD analysis project Ga0209102, IMG submission 185483) | Hot spring microbial mat communities from California, USA to study Microbial Dark Matter (Phase II) - Cone Pool mat layer H metaG... ... | reverse complement strand
CATCGAATGATTGGGCATTCTCTTGATCGGGGTGTCAAAATCTCCCCATCTCATGACGCATATCAATCCGTCTTCAATAACCTCGGCGGACTCATTTCTCTCTTCAGAGTCTATAAATACCATCTCGCCCAATATCGGATCTTCTTTAAAAATATCAAGTGTTATCTCCCTTCCTTGAGGGGTGAGTCGGGTTATCTTGACCACACCTTTCTTCAAGATATAAATGTTTTTATCGGATGAGCCTTCGAGATATAACATTTCGCCTTTCTTTATTTCTCGCATGGTAGAATATTGATCTACCATCCTGACTTGTTCATCGTTTAGGTTGCTAAACGCATCGATATTTCTAAGATACCAGAGTTTTGTCCTGCTTTCCATAATTTTACTCAACAATGATAACGCAATTTTGGCTTCCAAATTCATTTGACACACACCCAGAACAAAAAGGGGCATTCTGCCAGTTGCCGTCAGCAAAGAGGCGATACTCATATCTCCCCGGTTTTAGGGAAAGGGTTGTTCGCCATATTCCCTCCTTATCCTTTTTCATTATGTTCGCATGGGTATCCCAATTATTGAACTCACCAACCAGGTACACCTATTTTGCCTCGGGTGAAGGGAATTCGAATGCAACTTTCCTTGTTAGGTTTTTTCTCTCTGAATTACTGCGTTTTACCGCTATCTTTCCCACCATATCATCATTTACCCCCTCTCATTGTCAACAACTCATCATAATCATAAATGAAATACAATTTATGATTCTGTTTATAAATACATTGTAATCCCTCCTTCTCTATAGTTATGTAATGGTCCCTACATAATGAGGGGAAAATATTCTGATTTTGAATATAGGGAATTTATTCCCTTTTGACGATCTATTATTCAAAAACTTAATTGCTTTGATTTGTTTGGGTCATGGGGATGAGGAGTCTCATGACGACAGTTTGTAGAATAGGGTCATTGCTCTTCGTGCAAGCTTGCTTGACGGCAAGAAGCACTTTTCCTGCAACTGTCTCATCCCAAAACCAATCAGCAAACCTCTCGCTCCCGGGTAATGCCTGGCCCGGCTGAGCGGAAACCGCTTCAAAGTAAAAGGCTTTCAAATCATCCACTGCCAGTTTAAGTACAAGCCCAACGGGAAGATCTTGGCGCGGGTTTTCCGGGACATTCCCTTGAAGGAATGCGCCAATAAAATCGCTGATTCTCTCCACGCTGATGCCACTGACCCCCACTGTAGTCCGCCGACGTGTCTTGACAGCCAGGTCATACCACGGGCGGAGTTGGAGCATTTCTCTCCTGAAAGCCTCTTGTAACTGCTCCGTGCTACTAAGATCGGTCTTTTCAATCGACAGGTTGATTGGACAAGCCCATACAGTCCCTATTTCTCCAGAGACCGGTGCCTCTTCCGGAAAGTCTTCCAGCACGGGCCCGCTCGTTGCCTCAAAGAGTTTCAAGGCAGCAAGCAGCACTTTTGTCTGGAATGGGGCGTCGTTGGGCACACCCAGAGGACGGCCCAATTCGAAAGGTACCCACAGAGCTCGTGGCGGCTTAATGATCTCAGTATGTTCACGGATGAGACTGATATGGGTTGTCGGCACCCCCTCCTCTTCAAAAAAATGGGCGAGCGCGCCAACGGTGCGCGTACAAAACGGTCAGACAGGCACGAGCAGGATAGCGTTGACTCTATCTTTTTTAAGCAGGCCAGCCAGGTCACGCGCTGTTGGCTCCATAAGTTTGGGATCGGTTGCACCCATAAAGGAGTAGTGGAAATCAGCAACGCTTCCGATAATACCCTGATCGGCCAACTCACGGAGTCGATCTAGAGGAAAGACCAAATTCCAATCCTGCTGAAAGCCGGTGCGGTCGAAGTTCGTAGAGATGTGGCTCATGACCAGCTCATTCGCTGCAATGCTACCTGGAATAATTCGGTAGTCCCCCGACATGATTGTGAACGGGCGGTCATCACGATGGTGGAGCCCAGCCGTGGAAATCATTGCAACGCGTCGCTGGCTTAGCGGCGGACCCTCTATCCAGGGTTGAGTCTTGAAGTTAGGGCACTCAAGCGTAGCGATATGTGATCGCATCGGTTCGGGAAGTTGATCCAGACGAGCCATAACCCCTCCTTATCAATTCATTCATTTCGGCATATGAATCTCTGCCTTTGGTACCAAATATCCCCACAACGATGGCAGGAGCCGTGAAAGTTATTTACTTTCCGGTGGGAATTTCGCATTAACCCATTCATTCCAACCACCCTTCAGAGCATAGACCTTTGCATATCCCTTCTTAATCAATTGAAGTGCCACACTGGTCTCCTCCTTAGGTCAGGCACAGCGCCTCCTCCAGTGTCAAGATCCTTAAAGATAATGTTCCTTAAGGACAAAACCACCCTGGCCCGGATGGCGAGGGGTTCCCACCATTTCCGATTGCGACACTAATAAAAAATGATATTGCTGCCTGTTTCGAAATGATGTAATTTCCCTTACCTTGGCCATTTTTTCTAACTGGATATGTTGAGGTGATCTTGTCCTTTAATTGTCTAATCTTAAAATTATCACAATGAAGCAGAAAAACAATGGGGAGAAATGTGTATTTTGTAATGGGAAACACAATATCTTTATCTTTTCTCTGGTCATTCCTGTAGAGAAATTAAACCGAAGTTACCCTCGAAATGACCCGTGTATTTGAGTCTATCCTGTGGAAATATCATCGGAATCTGCTTTGGGACCCCTGGATATTTGGACCCATGTAATATAAATTTACTTAGCCATATTGGGAATATGTGGTATACATGTTTCCATGTATATCGAGCGAGTCCCGAATCGAAACTCCCCTCCTATGGTCCTACTTCGAGAAGCCTGGCGTGAGGGCAAGAGGATTCGTAAACGAACCCTTGCCAACCTCACCTATTGGCCTTCCGAAAAACTGAAAGTCTTAACACGTCTTCTCAGGAATGAGCCCTTGGTATCGGCTCAAGATGCTTTTATCGTGGAACGGTCGCTTCCTCATGGCCATTGTGGAAGCCATCTTAGGAACAATCAAGAAGTTAGGGGTCGATGAGCTGATTGCTTCGAGACGGAGCCGGAAGCGGGATCTGGTAATAAACATAGGGACACTTCCCATATTATTCCTTCCCTATGTGCGGGGTTTTTACTTTTTCTCAAACAATTGTTGGTAATTTAATAATTAAAGCCCACATTCGAAGGGGTTGGAACTCTAAAAAAGTACTTAAGCCATTAATATCTTCCCTTAAAATAAGGCGAGATAAGTCAATGAAAGTTTGAAGAAAAAAATTTTCGGGATAAATGGGGGAACTTGTTTAAGATAATTTTTATAAACTTCACCAAACTCCTTTTCCAATTCTCTCTCCTCAATTTTTGCCAAGCGAAGATACATAAGAATCAGGATAGGAGCCATAATAATTGTAGGTAGTGTGGGCCATTGGATATTGAAGCCGAGAATAATAAGAATAAGACCCAAATATTGTGGGTGTCGGATTATCCTGTAAAGGCTATTTGTCACTAACTTTCCTTTTGCTCGAAAGATCTGAAACCATCCCCAGGCAATCAAGACAAATGAAATTACAATAAGAATGATACTAATCCACATGACCATTTCTACTGCTGATTTTAAACTCATCAAACCTGTTTGCGACAAGAGATATGCCCAAAGGTGGCTTTCAAAAAGTCCAAATGTTTTATAGGAACTTCCAAATATAGAAGAGAACAGAAATATAGTCAATGGAAAACCGAACATCTCAGCAAACAAAGAGATAAAAAAGGCCTGAAGAACTCCTGCCCCTTTCCAATCCTTTTTTCTTCTTGGCATTAAAAGCCCTATTGTGAAGAGAGAAAAGATAGCAGTTGATACTGCTACATAAATCCACTTTCCATACCATTGATTAAAATCCATCTGTTCCATTATAGCTTTTCCAGTCCGTTTATGGAGCGAAAAAAATAGAGGGCTTCCCGAAACCTGATTCGGGAAGCCCGAGAGGGTTAATACACTGACCGAATCCACCCCGTGTTCTTATCGACCAAGATTTTATCCACTAATGAATCATTCTTAGTCAAAATTTCTCCCTCAAAGAAATTACCCCTGTCTTCGATCTTGCCAAGCTTCAAGTTGGGATTTCTTGTTGATCTTAAATAATTCTCTAAAATAGCCTTTGCATCTTTTTCTTCGAGGGATTTCTGAACCTGTTGGTATTGAGGCCCATAGCCATAGCCATATCCATATCCATATCCAGGACACCACGTCATGCCTGATCCCATACCATAGCCAGGACCCATCATCCCTGGCCCCCATCCTCGTCCCATCATTCCAGGACCCATTCCGTAACCATAGCCTCCCATCATCCCTGGCCCCATTTGTGCTTTTCCCTCAATTGGAAGGAAAGTTAGACCAATAACCAATCCTACCAACATAGCCAAACCAACCATTACGATTTTCTTCATGATTCTTACCTCCTTTTAGTGAATTTGACTTAATAATAAACCCTTTGTTTGAAGAAATCATGAAGAAGATATGGAATGATTATGAAGAATTTCTTTAAAACTTTGTGCTTATTAAGGGAGATTGTTAAACCCATAGAACCCTATAAAGATAATGGTAATCTTACAGTAAATTCAGTTCCAAAGTTCAATACACTTTTTACTTCAATTTTCCCACCATGCGCTTCTGTGAGTTCTTTTGCGATGGTCAGACCTATGCCAGAACCTTTGACTCCATTTTCACCATTCCCTCCTCGAAAGAAACGCTCGAAGATGAAAGGAATATCTTTTTCGGGGATTCCGACACCCGTATCTTTAACGATGATCTCAATCTCACGGTCTTTCCTTCTTGTGGCTACCTCCACTTTCCCTCCTCTTGGAGTGAATTTCAATGCATTAGAGATAAGGTTGGAGAGGACCTGAAAGATTTTGTCTCGGTCAACAGAGGCTTCAATAGGTTGTTGAGGTAGAAGCAATTTCAGATCGACATCTTTATCAAAAAATTGGGGTTGAAATTGAGAAATCGTCCTTTCCATAATTCCCCTTAGATCTATTTTCTCTCTTTTTAGGTTTAATCGGCTGGCTTCTGCACGGTTAAGTTCTTCAAGACTGGATACCAGACGACCCAGTCGCAGAATTTCTTCATAGATAGAGGTCAGATTTTCCTGGGTTGAGGGGAGAACTCCATCGATAAGGCCTTCGATATGAGTTTGGAGATTGGTAAGGGGTGTCCGTAGTTCATGGGCAAGGTCGCCTGTCAACTTCTTTCGGTATTTCTCCTGCCTCTCAAGAGACTCTGCAAGATGGTTAAATGCGTTTGTTAATTGGCTTACTTCGTCCTTCCCTTTTGGTTTTACCCTTTTCGTCAAGTCTCCATTCCTTAGGCTATGGGCAGCACTTGTGAGGGCCTGGATGGGATGGGAGATGTGGCGTGCGATCCCCAGACTTATGAGGAGTGCAACCCCCCCACTCCAAGAGCTACTTTCCAAAGCCAATGATTTATAGTGGATTGGAATGATTTATCCTGCGAGGAAAATATCCCTTGATCCCCTGTAGATTTGACCACTGCAGTAGCAACATGTCTATTCCCTACATAAATTGGAATACGTCGGCCCTCAATATTTGAAGGCTCATCTGTTTCTAATTTTAAGGGTTTGGTCTTATTTTTTAGAGAATAATTATTCCATCCCCCTTGGCTCCATCCCCAGCCGCACATCATTCCCATTCTGAACATTTTCTGTTGAGATCGTGGTCCTATTTCTTGCATTGAATCCCAGCAGTCCATAATCAGCCTTCCATCTGAATCGAAGAGCGCAATCTCCTTCCCAGACATCATCCCAAGGTTCATAACATCATGGAGTCGTTGAGTGTTCCAATGTCCCTCCTTTTCATAAATGGAGCTCAGTAAAATAATAATCTGCTCGTCTTTTAACTTTTGATTTTCTTCCAAATAGCCCTTAAATTGTTTTGTAAAGGTAAAATTAAAAAGAAGGGCTACAAGGCCTATTGCAATGGCTGTAGTAGCGAGATAGCCAAGAGCAAGTTTAGTCCAAAGATGTCTTAGCATCCTCTTCACCTCCAAATTTATATCCCACGCCAAAGACCGTCAGGATATACCTTGGGTTCTTAGGGTCTTCCTCAATCTTCTGACGTAAATTCTTTACATGTGCATCGATGGTTCGATCATAGCCCTCATATTCGTATCCTTGAACTTTATTAATCAATTCAGACCTCGTATAGACACGGCCTGGATAGCGGGCCAGTGCAATAAGCAATCTGAATTCATTGGGTGTGAGAGAAAGAGGTTTACCATTCATTAAAACCTCATGTTTTGAAATATCAATTCTGAGTCTCCCATTATCAAATGAAATGATATCTCTCTGCGGTTCTCTTTCAACTTTAACTCGCCTAAGGATTGCCTTCACTCGGGCCACCAATTCCCTTGGACTGAAAGGCTTGGTGAGGTAGTCATCCGCTCCTATGGCCAGTCCTCTTATCTTATCCTCCTCTTCAACCTTGGCTGTAAGCATGAGGATAGGGGTGTCGCGCTTTTGACGGATTCTTTGGCAAACCTCCTCACCTGCTATATCTGGCAGCCTCAAATCGAGAATGATCAGATCTGGAGATTTACGTTCTGCTAATTCCAGCGCCTCTTTTCCATTGGAGGCTGTAAATACCTGATATCCTTCCTTTTCAAGATAGGCAGATACAACATTGAGAATTTTAGGTTCGTCATCCACGATGAGAACTTTTTAAGCGTCATTTGCTTTTCTCATTTTAAAATCCAGTTATGAAGATTTCGTGAAAATATTTTAATTTTATCATGAAGATCGATATTGGGTCATATTTTAAATTATTCTTATTTTGATATTTAGTGACGTCAATTCTAATTTTTAAGTAATCGAAGTCCGTTAATTATAACTGCCAGCCCTCCAGCCTCATTGATTAGAAGTCCCGGCACCATACTTATCCATCCTGCAAGGGCCGCAGGAACAAGAAATGCGATGATTGTCAGAGAAAGGATGATGTTTTGGCGAATGTTCCGGATGGTTCTCCTGCTTAGATTTAAGGCAACAGGAATTTTAGAGAGGTCATCTGACATGAGAGCAATATCAGCTGTCTCCATGGCGATATCGGTCCCAGCAGCGCCCATGGCAATTCCAAGATCTGCCACAGCCATCGCCGGTGCATCATTGATCCCATCGCCTACCATGGCAATTCGACCATCTCCCTGCCTCAACTGTTTTACTTTTTCAACCTTGTCCTCCGGAAGAAGTCGAGCAAAATATTGATCTACGCCTGCTTCGCTGGCGATTGCCTTGGCTGTTCCCTCATTATCCCCGGTGAGCATGACCACCTGCCTGATTCCAATCTCCTTTAACCTTTGAATCGCTTCTTTTGCTTCAAACCGGAGCCGATCGGCGATGGCAATCACTCCAAGGATTTTCTCTTGATCACCGATGAGGATTGTTGTCTTTCCATCTTCTTCAAGAGAAGAGAGGAGAGGTTGTATCGGTTCAACCGGCATCTTTCGTTCAAGAAAAAGCCTCATCCCGCCAATGAAGAATTCACGGCCATTTACCCTTCCTTTTGCTCCGAGGCCAACCAATGCTTCAAAGTCATCAGCGGGACTAAATGGGATCTCTTCTTCACGGGCCTTTCGCACCACAGCCTCTCCGAGAGGATGTTCAGAACGGGATTCGAGGGATGCAGACAAACCGAGGACCTCATTTCTACTGAGATTTCCAATTGGAATGACATCTGTTACCTGTGGTCGACCGATGGTGAGAGTCCCGGTCTTGTCGAAGGCAATGGTTTTAATGGATGCTGCACTCTCCAGATGGACGCCACCCTTAAAGAGAATGCCATTACGGGCCGCATTTCCGATGGCGGAAATCACAGCGACAGGAATAGAGAGGGCAATACCACACGAGCAGGAAACAACCAGTACGACCAGCCCTTTGTAAAACCATTGAGACCAGATCCCTCCCAAAAACCAAACCGGAATGACCATCACTCCCAAGGCTAAGGCGAACATAGCTGGAGTATAGATCTTGCCAAAGGTCTCTCCAAAACGCTGGAAACTTGACTTTTTCGCCTGGGCCTCTTCAACCGAGTGAATGATTCGGGCAAGGGTTGTATCTTTGGATATCTTAGTGACCTCGACCTCCAGCACACCTCGCTGGTTCACGGTTCCGGCAAATACCTCCATCCCTTTTTCTTTAACCAACGGGATCGGTTCGCCGGTAATAGGAGCCTCATCCACTGCTGAAGATCCTGAAACAACTCGCCCATCCAACGGAATCCTTTCTCCGGGTTTAATGATGATGATCTCGCCCGTTTTGACTTCTTCCACAGGAAGGGTTAACTCTTGACCATTTCGCATGACCGTTGCTTCTTTCGGCACCAATTCCAAAAGAGATCTCAAAGCTCCTCTTGCACGATCCACAGCATAGGCTTCGAGCATATCTCCCAGAGAGTAGATGAATACCAGAATAGCTGCTTCTTCCCACAAACCCAAAAAGATCGCCCCGATGGCGCCTGAAACCATGAGCGTTCGTATATTCAATGTGAGGGTTTTAAGGGCTGCGAGACCCATTCGAGCCGGATAGTAGCCACCAGAAATTACAGCGATGGCATAGAGGATTGTGCTTGCCAGTTCAATTCCAATCTTTTCAAGAACCAAGGCCACCATCGTGAAAACTCCACAAGAAATGAGAGAAAGGATCCTCGGTTCTTTCCACCAGGTTTTGCCCTTTACTCTTTCTCTTTCAAGTCTTGCCTTCATTCCAGTCTCTGCGATAGACTTGATAATCTCTTGGACGGAAAGGAGATGGGGATCATATTGAACACGAAGAGTTTGGGACATCAGATCGACCTGAAAGGATTTCAGGCCTTTCAAACTTCTCATCTTCTTCTCGATTAGAGAAGTCTCGTCCTCACAATCCATTCCTTCTATATGGAGCACTGCTTTTTTTATTTTTTCTTCTTCCTTCACCTTATGTCCAGGTCTTTCCACCACTTGAACGATCGCTTGGTGACTCATCTTTTGTTGTTCTCCCATGATCTTTAATTGGAAGGTGACAAGATTAAATTCTGCCGACTCTACTCCTTCAAACTTCTTAACCTCTTCCTGGAGGCCTGCGGCACAGCTCGGTCAGCCCCAATGTAACTATAGTGGATTACGATAACGATAGTTTTTCTTCTTTTCTTCGTTTGAGCCATTATTTTCAACTTTTCCGTCTTTGAGGAATAGTGTGCGTGTCGAAAAGGCTGTGTTCTCCGGATTATGGGTAACCATGACAATGGTCTGCCCTTCTTTATTGAGATCCTTAAAAATATTCATAATCTCCCGTCCTGTTTTTGAATCTAAATCCCCAGTAGGTTCATCAGCTAAAAGAATGGGGGGAGAATTAACCAGCGCCCTGGCAATGGCTACCCGTTCCTGTTCTCCTCCTGAGAGTTGATCGGGGAGTCTCTTCTCTTTTCCTTTCAGTCCTATCTTCTCCAGTATCTCTTCAGCCATTCTGAGTTGTTCTTTGTTAGACTTATCTGTGATAGATAGGGGGAGCATTACATTCTCAATTACAGTAAGATATGGTATTAACTGGAAGGATTGAAAGATAAAACCTATAAATTCTCTTCGGAAATCTGCCAGTCTCTCAAGAGAAAGTTGATAGACCGGAATTTCATCCACAATCAACTCTCCTTTTGTAGGATGATTTAGACCTCCTAAGATGGTAAGAAGTGTAGATTTTCCAGAGCCTGAAGGTCCCATTATGGAAATGAATTCTCCTTGTTCTATATTTAAATCGACATCGATTAGGGCATCTACAGTCTCCCCACCACTTTCGTATATTTTCGATATTTTTTTAGCCTCTATTAGACTCATATTTTTCCCCTTCACTATTTTATTGTCATTAAGGGTTTAATCTTTAAAGTGCTGAGTTAAATTTTCCCATGTTCCTTTTCACTTACAATGACCTCAGTGCTGTCGTAGGATCCATCTTCGAAGCTTGAACCGCTGGATAGGCGCTCGAGAGGATACCAATCAGAGAAGATAGAAAAACAGCTCCTACAGCCAAGAGGGGGTCGATATATATCTTTCCTCCTTTCATACCTGTGAGAATTGGACCGATGAGGTGCGAGACTCCCAGACCCAAACCATATCCAAGAATTCCTGCAATCAATCCGACAATCAAGGCCTCCAAAAAGATGATCCTGACTATATGAGATTTCCGAAATCCTATTGCACGAAAGATCCCGATCTCTCTTTTTCGCTCATTGACTGAGGCCATCATGTTTGTAAAGACAATCAATCCTCCAATCAGAAGAACAATTATAGATATTCCAACAGAAAACTTTTTAAAATGGTCAAGGGCCTCCATCTTTGTCTGAAGGGTTTGTTTGATAGCGGTTACTTTAGCATGAGGCAATTTAGCAGAAATCTGTTTCACGATCTCCTCTATCGGACAAGTGTTGCAAAAGGCTGAAATCTCGATCAGGCTTAATGTCCCAGGTTTCTTCATTGCCTCCTGGACAAAACTTAAATCACCCAAGATGAGATAGTCATCCTGAGATCCAGTCTCGTCCAGCACTCCTGAAATCCTGACCATATTTCCATTAATCTGTAAGGAATCACCAGTACTTTTAAAGAGCCGGACTGCCGCTTCATTTCCCAGCAATACTTCATCTCGACTCTTAGGCTTAGCCCCGTGAATCTTCCACCACTTTTTAAGCCTCAACTCTTCTTCAAAACGAACCCCCATAATAGGAATCTTTTTCCCTTCAATTTCTACCACACCGATCAATTTAGGTGAAACAATATTTATATTTTCTCGGACTTCGATCTGGCGAATCTTTGGGACATCTGAATCCTTCAAACTCTGAGTATCGATAGATATTCCACCGATATTTAGTCCTCCATAAGAAAGAGAAAGGTCATCTGATCGGGGAATTATAAGGATATTGGCTCCAAATTCATCTAATTTGTTTGCAATATCATCGTTCATCATTCTCATGACCGATATGAGGGTAACTACTGTGGTAATACCAATTGTTAGACCAATGATGAGGAAGAAGACCTTCCCTTTTCGCCTCTGAAGATTTTTAATCGAAATGTCTTTTAGTCGCATGAATTTACCTCCTATAAGCTTCAAAATCTATACAGCAGGGTTAAAAAGAAAAAGTAGTTTCCCCATATTTTTTGTTAATGAACTTTGCATTTTGAATTTGCCTTTTATCATTAAACCCTCGGCTTCCATTGGAGAACAACTTTTTCATCAATCAAGATATTGCCCTTCTCAATTTTACTCGGGATTACGTCAGGTGGATAGTCCAAACATCCCCCTTGGATTCCCTTCAGGGACTCTATATTCCATTCTGTATAACATGCATTGCATACAAGTTTGTTCCCATTAATATGGAATCGGGTAGATCGACACGGTTCGCACATGCTGATCGCTGTCACAACCTTTCCAGAAGGTGTTAAATAGGCAAGCAATGGATACTTTACCCCATTGCCCTCATATTCGAAACGGACCAGTCTATTTTTTATCACACTATCAACTGGGATAAAGATATTCCCTTTATCTACCTTCGCTTGAATATCAGTCATTTTTATAGTTTGCCCAGAGTAATCTATTCTTTCACTTATTTTGGGCTGTGTAGGAAGTTTTGGGTTTGTTTTACTCTCAGTAGAGAGAATCCAATAGCCTATGCCTATTACCAAGATGGTAAGTATGGTTAAAAAGATAGGGATTAGAAACGATTTTTTCCTACCTCCCAATACCTTCTCTCTCTTATCATCTGCCCCATGGTTTAAGAGTTTGAGTCCACATTTTTTACAAAAATTACTTTCATCCTGATTTTTTGTCTGACATTTTGGACATATCTTCATAGAATTTATCCTCCTTTTTCATATTTCTTGAACTTCTTTTCCATTGTAGGTAAGAGAAAGAACAACTTTCCCTTTATCAATTATATCCACCTGAATATGACATCCATAGTTTGTCACTTTAGCCTCTACATCCTTTTTCTGTGTCTTTTTCTCATAATATTCTAATGCCCTGGCTTTCGCTTCCTTTTCAATCTTTGGATCGAGTGGTGAAGCTATTCCAACTCCACATCCACTTGTACAGCATGATGCCTTTCCAGTTACAGGAGCCCCAAATTTTTCAAAAATTTCAATATTGGCATTAGCCTTAACTTTTGAGAGCCACTGACCAAAAATTTGATCCGGGTTTCTCTGGCCTTCTTTCAATACGGTTTTTTGAAGGAATTTTGAGATGGTCAATTCAGTTTGGATATCTTCTTTTAGATCTTCCAGGCTTCTACCTATCATTTTTTTAAGATCATCATTTGAAAGAAGATAATTTCTTTTTATGGCCTCTATTCGTTCCTCAATCTCCTTTTCAGGGATAGAGGTTAATGTATAGCCTGCTTTTTTTGCCTGTTGAAGGAGAAGCTTCTCGGTCACCATCTCATCAAGAATACTATTCTTTAAACGATTCATATTCTCCTTTCCTGCTTCCCACATAAAAATATTTTGCCCATAACGGGATTCATAAAATTTCTTTGCTTGATTGGTTCTTTTTAAAAATTCTTTTCGAGGTATGCCTTCGCCGTTTACCCTTGCTATGAATTTATTATTAAAAACCTCTATCCTAAAAAATAAGATCGATCCAATCAGGATTAGCCCTATTATTCCTGATATAACGTAATGTTTTTTAAAGTGGATTTTTCCTCTCCTCAGAATAGGGCTTCCACAATAAATACAAAATTGGCTTTGTGTCTCATTTTCTTGGCCACAAGAAGGGCATATTGCCATATCAATATTATTTTTTAAATATTCCCCCATGATTTTTTCTCCTCCAGTCATTAAAATTTTGGTAGCGTATTAATTCTAGTTGATCCCTTCTTTTTATAGTATAAAAGAAAGATTAGGAGAATGATGCAATTGGATATTAAAATAATATCTTTATTTCACACCATTTGTCTCAGAACATATCGAAAGGACCTCAAAAAAGGGATCTTAATGGTTTAAGTCCTTTTAAATCAGCAAAGGTTGATATCTCTAATCTATTATATTGAGTTTTACCAAAAGAAATTCCCCATCAACTAGAATTAATACGCACCCAAAGAT
>Ga0209102_1001329_pt1 | contig 13134 bp, 12 predicted proteins | sample ConPoolayeHmetaG_FD_185483 | JGI IMG/M metagenome (GOLD analysis project Ga0209102, IMG submission 185483) | Hot spring microbial mat communities from California, USA to study Microbial Dark Matter (Phase II) - Cone Pool mat layer H metaG... ... | reverse complement strand
CTGATTATGCTAATTTTATTTTACCCGGGGTGGGTCAGTTTTCAGCGATAAACTGGGTCAATTTTAAGCGGTAATCTACATACCGAATATCCCAAAAAGGGCTACGCTTAGATAGATAACAACCGGGTTATTGAACAGGACGGCAGACAAAGCAGACAGACCCATGAAAACCCCGGGGACTATCAGGAAGGGTTTACGACGTCCTAATTGCATCGGAAGTACGCCGCCAGCGATGCAAGCCAGCCCGCCTCCCACGGTAGCGATGGCTAAAATCGAGCTAGCTTTTTCCAGCGGCATTTTGAAAACCTCATGGTAATAGTTGGGAAGCCAGGAACCTATGGCATTCCCCAGAGCCCACGATGCCGTCACAGCCAGCATCAACAAGATCGTTGACCGGTGGGTAAGAACCTGCCTAAAGCTCATGTCCGGCCGCGTGTCCAGCACTGGCGGTACGGTTACCTCGGTCATCTTATGTACTCTTGACCGGTCTCTGCCCATGATTGCCCAAGCCGTGGCGCACGTCAAAGCAACCGCACCATAGATAGTTATGGGCGCTGTCCAGCAGAGGGCGGTTGCAATAGGCACCGTCGCGACAAAGGCAATGGCATTTCCCAGAGTTACGAAGCTCATGGTGATGCCGTTCACCAGCGGCAGCTCTCGGTTTGTGAACCATTCTGCGGCAATCGCCGTTGCCACCGGAACGATGATGGCTGTACCGATGGCAAAACATACCCGGGTGAGCAGGAGAGGCAGATAGCCTGTAGTCAAGGGGGTTAAGATTCCTGCCGCTTGCAGAAATGCACCGATAGCAAAGGTCCGTTTGAGACTGAAACGGGCACCAATGATGCCGACCGGCAAGGACACCAAAACTATGGTCAGAGGTGCAACGGAGGCAAACCAGCCTGCGGAACCTCGGCTAAGCTGATATGCCTGCATTATCAGCGGCAACAATGGCCCGGCCGACGCCCAGATAAGCCCTACGCAGCAGCGAACCAGGATTACTGTTGATTGTATAACAAACCGGTACCGGTTCTTATCTTCCACTTAAATTAATGACAATCTCGCTTTGCCGATGGTCAGCACAATTATAGAATAATACACCTATTATGCCTTCTGTGCCAATCTCCAAAAAAGCACAAATGTATGAAGAAAGCGACGGTATTTTCCGGCATCTGCCGCTCGGAACATAGGATGATATTACGTATGCTGGCACTTTCAAACAGATAGTCTATATGCCGGTGACAATCCCCACACAATCCCCACACAACTTGACAAAGAGCCGAGCCTCTGTTTTGCTGTATCGCCGGGTAGGCATTTTACTGACGGCCTATGTGGATGTTAAACTAAAGTAATGCGCCGCATTTTGAATGCATTATTTTAGTATTAAGAAGGGAGGAAACACTTAGTGGCTATCAAGACAGTCGAACAGTATTACGAATCGCTCAAAAGTCTGCGTCCCACGGCGTATATCCTGGGAGAGAAGGTTGAAAACGTTCATGAGCACCCCTTAATCAAATACATGACGGCAGCAGTGGCTAAAACCTATGAGCTGGAAAATGACCCGGAGGGTAAGAAATATCTGGTTACCGAATCAGACCTGACTGGTGAGGAAGTCAGCCGCTTCGTCAAACTCTACAAAGGTCCAGACGACCTCCTGGCAAAAATCAGAATGCTGAAGTTCCTGGCTCAGAATATCGGGGGCTGTTATATGCGGTGCACCGGCATGGATGCTATCAACTCTGTTGGCATAGAAGTCTACAACTGCGACCAGAAGTACGGTACTAATTACTGGCCCAGACTTTTGGATTTCATCCGTTACTTGCAGAAGAATGACCTTGTTCTCTTCAGTGGTGTGACCGATGTCAAAGGGGATAGGTCACTTCGTCCATCTCAACAGAAGGACCCTGATATGTATCTGCATGTGGTAGACAGGGATAACGATGGTATCGTGGTCAGAGGAGCCAAGATACACCAGACAGGTTCCCTCTGTGCTCACTGGGGATTGATTGTGCCGACCAGGGAAATGCGAGAGGCAGACAAAGACTACGCAGTCTGTTTTGCCTGTCCCACAGATGCTGAGGGTGTTATCCATGTCTACGGCCGAGGGACACTTGAAGCCCGAGCACTTCAGGGCTGTGACCTCGGTAACGTTGAATTCGGCAAGTTCGCCCCGATGGTTATCTTTAAGGATGTTTTCGTCCCCTGGGAGAGGGTTTTCTTATGCGGCGAATACGAATTTGCCGGTGAGATGGTGAGGCACTTCGGCAATTACCATCGCCACTCCCACGGTGGCTGTAAATGTGGGGTGGGCGATGTCCTGATTGGGGCTGCGGCCACAGCGGCTGACTACAACGGTTTGACAAACGTCTCGCATATCAACAATAAACTGGCGGAGATGTTAAAGGTCACCGAGGCAATCTATGGCTGCTCCATAGCGGCATCGGTAGAGTCTAGACCAACGCCCTCGGGCATCTACACGGTTGACCCGGTATTATCCAACACATCTAAACTATATGAGGGTAAGGAGCTGGCAGAGGTAATCCGGATGATGATCGAGATTGCTGGCGGCATGGTGGCTGATGTGCCCTCAGATAAAGACTTTGCCAACCCGGAGATTGGACCATTGCTTCAGAAGTACCTCAAGGGCGTGGACGGCGTGTCTACCGAAGACAGGGTGCGCATTTTCAGATTAATTGAAAAGCTCGCTTTTGAAAGCAGGGATATTGTCTCTAACATCCATGGAGCCGGGTCGCCGGAGACACACCGGATGACCATACTGCGGAATGCGAACATCGAGGCTAAGAAAAAGCTAGCCAAGAAGCTGGCAGGCATAAAAGAATAAAAAAACCCGTTTAACACTCTCAGTAGTTTTTACGATGTTTCACTTGCCCCGATGAGAGCCGCTCCCAGAGCGCCAGCCAGTTCCGGGTCCTTAGGGATCAGGAAGTTATCCCCCATTCGTCTCTTAAGAGCCTTGACAATCCCTGCATTCCGGGCTACACCGCCAATCAGGGCAATAGGCTTTTCAATATTGGTCAGGTTTACCGTAGCATTGATTTTGGTGGCTATGGCATCGAGTATCGCTCGGGCAATATCCGCTTTTGCCGTATTGTTGTGAATTAGTGTGACCACATCCAGGCTGGCATAGTTACCACACTCAGCGTTGATTGAAATCTCCTTTTGCGACCTACGCGCCAGCCGGCTCATCTCGTCCAGTGTCACGCCCAGTGCCCTGGCCATTGATTCGGCAAAGGCACCCAGCCCAGCACCACATTGTTGGTTCAGGGTGTAGTTTGAAACCTTGCCCGTCTGGTCAAATTTGACGACGCGAATCTGTTCTGCACCTATATCAATCACGGTTCGAGCTGAAGGGAAAAGCCAGAGTGCTGCCTGTACATCAGCGACTGGTTCAACCACGTTATTATTAGCAAAGCTGACATCAAATTTACCGGTGCCAGTGGCAATAACACTATTAATATCAGATGGTGACAGCTTGGCTTGCTCAAGCACCTTGTCCCATAACTGCTCGGCGGCCTTCTTTCGCTCAAAACCATCCGAGGGCGCTATATTGCTTGCTACAATCTTGTTATCCTTCAATATTACCGCCTTAACTGTCTTAGCTCCAACATCTACTCCGGCAGTTATCATAATTAGACTCCTTTCACTTCTTCGTTTACCCACTTACTGGCTCTTAGCTGAAGTAACCATTTCTGCAGCCAGTATGGCGGCTCCAACAGCACCAGCTATCTGGGGGTCCCCCTTCTCAGCCGGGAGCGCCTTAAACCCGAGTTCTCTCTCTATCCGGCTGACGATACCGGTATTCTTGGCCAGGCCACCAGTAATGGCTAAATCCTTCTCCACAGACCCGTCGCCCGATTGATGAGCGAGGCGCTGGAGCAAGATGTAGTCCCGCCAGGCGATGCTAAAACAGTATGCCGCCAGAACCTTGTTCTTCGGCGCGCGACGCATAAGCTGTAGTGCCATGCTGTTAGCATAAGTAATGCAGGTGCTGCTTACCGGCTCGGGCTCCTCATCTACTTCAAGAGATATTGCCCCGATATCCTGAATAGGGACACAAACCATATCAGCAAATGTTTCTATCCCGCGGCCTGTCCCGGAAGCACACTTATCGTTCATGATAAAGGCAACTACCTTACCATACTGGTCACATTTGATTGCTTTGGTGTCCTGCCCTCCCATGTCCAAGACAGTTCGCACCGTTGGTCCATACATATACTGCGCCCCGCGGGCATGGCAGGCAATTTCGGTTGCCGTCTTACTGGCAAAGGAGGCATTCGCCCTCCCATAACCGGTGCTGACAATGTAGCGTATGTCTCCAATCTGGAGCCCGGCAGCTCTCAATGCCTCGTCCATTGCCTTTTGAGCACTCGCCTTGCTATCGGCATCAGTGCGCATAATACTATAAGCGACTAACTCACCATCACATATAATTGCTGCCTTGGAACTTATGGCACCAATATCAACCCCTGCGGTGATGATAGCTGCCTTACTACCGTCAACGCCGGTGGAAACGCCCCCCGCTTCAGGCCATCTCCAATACTCTACAGTCATACTTTTTACCTCCAGTATTCAAGTCCGTCTGAATACTGAATGGTAACATTTTGGCTTAAACATGTCAAACAGGTAGCAGAATATTTGCAAATCGAAGTATTTTATTGTATAATAAAAAACAGGTTTTAGTACGGGTTGTCAAATACTCAGTATAGCTCCATAAATTTCCTCAGGTATTGGATGACCGGACTCTAACCGAATATTAGAAGAGAGGAGGTCATCCATTGGGCTTTCAGGACAAAACACTCCGGTGCTCTGATTGTGGGCAAGAGTTCACTTTTACCGCCGGAGAACAAGAATTTTACACATCCCGTGGCTTCCAGAATGAGCCGAAGCGCTGTCCCGAGTGTCGTCGGTCAAGAAAGTCACAGCGTTATGGCGAGTCTGGATACGGTTATGGGACACCTCGGAAAATGTATGCTGCAGTATGTGCTCAATGCGGCGCTGAAACCGAAGTGCCTTTTGAGCCTCGCCAAGACCGACCGGTCTATTGCAGTGATTGCTACAAGAAAGTCAAGCTGACCAGATAACGCTACTTTGCATTCATTAACTTTAGCCGAGGCTTACTTGTTGAGCTACTAGCTTTCAAGAGCAGGGGATTATCTTCAGATGTGTACTGCTTTCCAAGCCAGGATAACAGGGGTGCTGTGTCCTGGCTATGCTGAGTAGAGATTTTTATTTACCTAATCCCTTTGGTTTCCCCCTCCTCTTTCAGGGGAGGGGGAGAAAACTAAAAGGGGGCTTTCCCCCCTCTTAAACACCTGAAGTGAAACGGTTGGAACTTTCACCGGGCTTGAGGTGCCGGCGTTATGAAGATGGTGGCGGCCACAATTGAGCCGTCATCCTTTTTGTCTCCCGTAACTGTGACCGAACTACCGGCTACGATATCACTTAGGTTGCCTCGTGCCATCTTTTGAATTGAGGTCTGCTCATTGATGACGACCTCTATCGTTGAACCATCCAGTGCCTTTACTGTTAACTTGTTGCCTTCAACCCTCTCTACCGTTCCAAAGGCGCCACCACGAACGAAGACCGTCCCCCCCGGAGATGTTAAATTGCCCGAATCTATCCTTTGTTGGACGCTGGGAAACTGGCCGAAGCGGCTCCGTAATGCTTGAGTGGCCTCTTCTTTAGCCTGGGACTTGCCTACAGCTTGCCCTCCGACGAAGGCTCCAGCAATAGCGCCCCCCACCACCACTATCAACAGTACCAGTATGACAAAACTTTTTGTTCTCATCTATCTCTTTACCTCCTTATTCGTAGCGTAGCGCGTCAATAGGGTTCAACCGCGCCGCACGGTAGGCGGGATACAGCCCAAAAACAATCCCGATTGCTGCCGATACGGAGACAGCCAGTATCAATATATCGGCAGACATCACCGTGTTGATGGTCGTACTGCTTATGTTTATTCCGGAAATCAAACGCGATATCCCCCAACCGACAAGTATACCAATGCCGCCGCCGAGCAGACTGAGCGTGGCAGACTCCACTAGAAACTGCAGCAGGATGTCCTGGCGTCTGGCTCCAACCGACTTACGTATACCAATCTCTCGAGTACGCTCGGTGACCGATACCAGCATGATGTTCATGATGCCGATGCCGCCCACTAGCAATGATATGCCAGCAATGGCACCGAGTAAAAGGACGAACACACCCGTGCTTTCTTTCAGCGTCTGTATCATGTCTTGCTGGCTGGTGATGGTAAAGTCATCCTGCGCCACGATATTGTGGCGCTTTCTTAATATGGCGCTTATCTGCTGGGTGGCAGCATCGATGTCGGCGGAACTTTTCACCTGGATGTTGATACTTGAAACGCTGCGACCTCCAGAAACTGTCCTCTGCATGGACAGACGCTCCTGTACCGTGGTGATAGGAGCCAGGATAATATCATCTGAAACGCCAAAACCAGTCCCGCCCTTACTCTTCAGCACACCTATCACCTCGTACTGTATTCCATTGACCTTTACCGACTCACCAATCGGACTGCGCAGACCGAACAATGTTTCCGATACGCTACTGCCAAGCACCACCACTTTGGCACGGCTCTTTACCTGCGATGCTGAAATGAAATTCCCCTGCTCCAGCTGGTAGTTGCGCACAGATTGGTATTCTGGAGTTACGCCTATAACCTGGGTGCGTGTGTTCTGTCTGCCAGCTACCACCTGAGCAAAGGAATTGACCTGCGGCGCCACAGCCACTACGGCTGGAGCCAGAGTAGAATCACTGATAGCTTCAGCGTCCTCTAAAGTTAGCGTGCTTGCGCTACCTAATGCCCCCCTGATACCACCCTGGCTGGTTGCCCCGGGGTAGACAAAAATCAGGTTCGTCCCCATAGCCTCGATATTATTGGTTATCACTGCCTGGGAGCCCCGACCGACTGACATAAGCGATATTACCGCAGCCACGCCGATGACCACGCCAAGCACGGTCAGTGAGGAACGCATCTTGTTGACACCTAGCCCGGCGAAACCCATTCGTATCGTATATCCGGCTTTCATGTGCCTGCCTCCTGCTGGGATGGCACCAACCTGTCGTCGATAATCTGGCCGTCCCTGAGCGAGATTATCCGCTTGGCTCGAGCCGCTATTTCAGCCTCATGAGTCACCACCACGATGGTGATTCCATCTTCCCGGTTGAGCCTTTCGAGTATGGTGATAATCTCCAGGCTCGCCCGGCTATCCAGGTTGCCAGTCGGTTCATCTGCCAGTATTATCGAAGGGTTATTTACCAGGGCACGGGCGATAGCCACCCTCTGCTGTTCTCCACCGGAGAGCTGGTTGGGCATGTGAGCGGCACGGTGCCCCATACCCACCCTCTCCAGCGCCTCGCGGGCCCGCTGTCTGCCGTTACTCACGTTCCCATACAAAAGAGGGAGTTCAACATTAGCCAGTGCCGAGATACGGGGAATCAGGTTGAATGTCTGGAAAACAAAACCGATTTTCTTGTTCCTGACCCTGGCTAGCTGGGAATCGGAGAGCTTGCTTACCTCATCTCCGTCAAGAAAGTATTTTCCTGAGGTGGGGGTATCAAGACAGCCCATGATATGCATCAGGGTGGACTTCCCGCAACCCGAAGGACCCATGATGGCTACCATCTCTCCCTTTTCGATGTGGCAGCTCACCCCCCGCAGTGCCTGCACGGCTACTTCACCCATCTGATAAGTTTTGGTGACAGAATCAAGCTCTATCATACTTACATACTTACCTGCCTTGGAAGATTGTGACTGGCCCCATCATTCCCCCACCTCCAATTCCAAAGAGACCTCGCTGACTCGTGCTCCTAGTGTACACCAGGACCATATCACCTTCCTTAAGCCCGGTTTTCACCTCGGTGTAGGTATCGTCGCTAATCCCCAGGGCAACTGCTCTCTCCTCCAGTTGACCGTTCACCATAACGTAGACAGTCGGGTTGCTGACGGTGCCACCAACGGCCCCGTTGGGGATAAGTAGGACATTGTTTGCCTGCTGTATCACAATAGTGGCGGTGGCACTCATTCCCTCCCTCAGTTGCACCCCTTGTGGTGGAGCTAGCCGTATGCTCACCGGGTAGGACACTACTCCAGAAGTAGACTTGCCGATGACGGCTATTGAAGTCAGCTCACCAGTTATCTTGACATCGGGCAGGGCGTCTAGAGATACCGATGCCCGTTGCCCCTGCTTGACCTGGGCAACATCAATTTCACTCAGTATAGCGTCTACTTGGACAATTGCGGGATTGACCAGTTCGATAGCCACTGTGTTGGCGTTGACTGCCTGGCCGACTTTTACATTAATCGAAGCGACAACTCCACCAAACGGCGCCACAATGGTACCCATTTTCTTTGTCTCATCTAAGGCAGCCTGAGCTTTTTCTACCTCAAGCTGGAGCAATTCTAGCTCTAACGAGTCACCAGCTTCCAGTTCAGCCAGGGTTTGCTCTGCCTTCGCCAGGTTATCCTGAGCCACTGCCACCTGTAGCCGTTTCTGCTCTACTTCAGAGGGGTCAGCACCGGCTAACATATCAGTCAGGGTCTGCTCTGCCTTCGCCAGGTTATCCTGAGCAACCGCCACCTGTAGCCGTTTCTGCTCTACTTCAGAAGGGTCGGCACCGGCTAACATATAAGTCAGGGTCTGCTCTGCCTTCGCCAGATTGGCCTGAGCAATCGCCAGCTGAGCTTTCTTCAGTTCGTAATCCAGAATCCATTCGGTTACCGTCCAGTTGCTTTCATACTTTTCCTTGGCTTTGTCGTAGTTTTCCTGAGCTGTCTTCAAGGCTATTTTGGCATTGGCAACGGCAAGCTGAGCCTGGGCGATGTCAGATTCAGTATAGGGGTTCTCAGCTTTCTCCAGCGCTTCCTGAGCTGTCTTCAAGGCTATTCTGGCATTGGCAACGGCAAGCTGAGCCTGGGCGATGTCAGATTCAGTATAGGGGTTCTCAGCTTTCTCCAGCGCTTCCTGAGCTGTCTTCAAGGCTATTCTGGCATTGGCAACGGCAAGCTTAGCCTGATTAATGTCAGGGTTCCGGGCCTCGTTCAGCTTGTCCCGAGCATTCTCCAGATTAATCCTGGCTTGAGTAACTGCTATCTGCACAGCAATATCGGACGTGCTATCAAGTTTGGCCAGAATCTGCCCTTCTTTCACAGTATCGCCCTCGTGAACGTTGATTGCCCCAACCGTGCCGGCAATACCGAAAGTTAATGTTTCCTTATCCGGGAAGACCACACTGCCGCTGGCACTCACCGAGTTTACCACGTTGCCATACTGTACCGGCACAAGCTGAGTATTCTCCGGCAGGGACGAACTGGACGAGCCTGATGTTCCTGATGCTCTGGTAATAACTGTGTAAACTCCGGCTGCCGTGCCGATAACTATTACCAAGAGGACAGCCACCTGCCACTTTTTCAAGCCATTCAGTGACATCTATCTCTCCTCCTTCTATTAGTGATGACAAACCCGCTCTGCCTAATACGTGCCGTGCAGGCTATTCAAACTATAGCAGGCAATTATTAAGAACCTGTTAAACTGGAGATATGGGAACGGTAAATGAAAAACGGCTTCCCTTTCCCACCTCGCTCTGGACTTTTATCTCACCACCATGGGCTTCTACCAGACGTTTGGCAATGGTAAGCCCCAGACCACTGCCACCCGTAGCCCTGGTTCGGGATTTGTCCACCCGGTAAAACCGTTCGAAAATAAAGGGCAGTTCCTTAGCAGGAATACCCTCGCCAGTATCAATCACGCTCACCTCAACCCATTTGTGCTGTGGTACAGCAGAGACAGTAATAGCCCCGCCGGTGGCGGTGTGAGTCATGGCATTCTCCAGAAGATTACGCAGGACTTGACTTATTCGATGGGTATCAATATTCACCAGTGGGAGCCTGTCAGGAAGTTCGCTGGATACTGATACTCCTTTTAGCATCGCTTTAGCCTGTATTGCGGTCACCGCCTGATTGATTAAATCGGCGATATCTGTTACCTGGCGAATCAATCTCAGTTCGCCGGCCTCAGCCAGACTCAACTCCTGAAGGTCATCAACCAGTCGTGATAACAGAGTCGCCTCTTCATCAAGCTTGCGGATAGTATCCGCATCCGGTTTTATGACACCATCGCGGACTGCCTCCAGGTATCCCTTGATGTTAGATAGCGGAGTTCTCAGTTCGTGGGCAACGTCAGCCACCATATTCCGCCGTAACTTCTCGGCGCGTTCCAGGTCACTGGCCATGGCGTTAAAGGTACTAGCCAGTTCCCCAAGTTCACTTCTATCCTTCACCTCTACTCTCTGGGTAAAATCTCCACGCCCGAGGCGGTTGGCGGCATCGGTAAGAGCCCTGACCGGGGCTAGGATTCGCCGCGATAAGAAAAAGGTGACGGCTAAAGCAACGGCAGCCGCAATCAAGCCTCCCCAGAGGAAATAGAGGCCAATGGTTCGGAAAAGGACTTGTAGTGACTCAAAGCTCAATTCCGATGATGATTTCGGGGTGACGTAGAGGGTACCGATGTCACCTGACTGAAACAGAGCAGGTAGGGGGCTGCCTGGTGAGTCAGGATTAGTGTACTTGCCGGTGAGTTTTCCCTGAGAGTCAGCGATGACCACTCCTTTGGCGTCGGTGAGCACAATTCGCTGCCCGTAGAGATTACCCCACTGCTCAATCAAGGGTTGAATTCCCGTCCAGTCCCGGTGGCTTAAGTAAAAGCGGGACAACTCAGTCTCCATCCTGGCGATGCGCATCTGGTCAACCCTCTCCTTGAATTGGCGGATTTCACCCTGAGTAGCCTGATTGACGAGGAACAGCACCGCTCCAATAGTAACCAGTATTACCAGGGTGAAAGCCAAAAGGAGGCGGAATTGTAGCTTACCTATCATTATTTACCTCGGAAAGTTTGTAGCCGGCTCCATACACTGTCTTTATATATCGGGGATGGCTCGGGTCTGGCTCAAGCTTTCGACGCAGGTTGAGGATATGAACGTCAATGGTGCGGTCAAAGCCCTCAAAACTATAGCCAAGGGCTTTGTCAATAAGCTCTGCCCGGCTAAAAACTCTGCCTGGTTCCTTGGCAAGAACCCCCAGTAGCTTAAATTCCACCTCGGTGAGACGCAGAGGTTTGCCGTCAATAGCTGCCTCGTGTTTGAGGAAGTTAACGGTAAGGCTACCGCACTTGACCTCGTCAGGGCCACGCTCTCCGGGTAAGCGTCTGAGCACTGCCCGCACTCTGGCGGCTAACTCTCTAGGGCTAAAGGGCTTGGTCACATAATCATCGGCACCCAGTTGTAGACCAGTCAGCTTGTCTTGGTCGGTGGTCTTAGCCGTAAGCATAATGATGGGCACATCAGATTCAGCCCTGAGGGTGCGGCACACTTCGAGCCCGTCAATGCCGGGCAACATAAGGTCCAGAACGATGAGGTCTGGGTGGCTCTCCCGGGCTAGGCGTAACGCGTCGACGCCGTTATAAGCCGTGAGGACTCGGTAGCCGTCCCGCTTCAGGTAGAGCGTGACCAGTTCCACCGTTTTCACGTCATCATCAACTACCAGGATCCTTTTGCCTGCCATCCTCCGTTTCCTTGGCAATCATTATGTTTATCTAATCTTATAACACAAATGTTAAGGAAATGTTAGTTCCAGAGGCTTTTCTCCAATCCAGACATTTACTGGAAGGCAACGTGGTTCTGAAGGATGACCTTTACGTTTATTACGGGGGTAGTGACGTAGAAAGAGACCTAAATATGTTGATTGCAGGCCTATCTATTTGGAGCAATCATTAGGGGATACCGGCTTGAGTAGCGGAGGTTTTTTGCATTTGCGTGCCCACCATCTGCCGCGTGATTTCCTTAGCTTTTCCACCGCTTTCGTTCAACCATTACCGGCTATGCAGTGCTGGTGCTTCCGTTAAAAGGACGACTTACTTGAGGTCATAAAAGCCCCACATTGGTATTACACGAGGAGGTTCAGCAGGTTGACCGGGGGGAGGCACAGACAGTCGAGGCTTAAGGTACTCCGGTGGTCTCACTATCTCGTAGTGCAGCGCATTCTGCTTACACCCGACAATACAGATACCACATCCCTTACACTTTTCGCTGACGACGTATGCTTTAAACCTCTTTGAGGTTGTGCCCTTTCGCATTTCGATGGCTTCAAACGGGCATCGCTCGACGCAATCCTGACAACCCTTACAACGCTCCTCATCCACAACAGCCTGGAAGCGGTTGGGTGTCATTAAGTCGAACCTATGAGCCCGGGTAACAGAATAGAGATTCTCACAGCAGCAGTTGCAGCAATAGCAGTCTCCCCAGTGGATAAGTCCCGATTCTTCTGCCTCCCGTACAATATCAAGGGTCTCAGCCAGCGAGACTTCTTTCAACAAACGGCCTGGCTGGTTCAGATAGTATTCCCCTCTTGGCCGGTCAAAACAGGCAAAACACGTCATCAGGGGGTGGTCACAAATACCCCAGACAACCCGGCAGCCGCAGGGAGCGATGATTCTCCTTTTGGCATTCTCAATTCTCAACCGCCAGTTCTCCTCTGGCAGGATGTCCTCCGGGCGGATGTTGGGGCTACGCTCGAGCGCTCCGATTGCTGGCCATATCGGAAGACTCCGCCCCCCCATCTTCTGTATCCTGATGGCATTATTCACGAACATATCACACCATTCATTTCGAAAGAAGTCGCTCCATAGCTCCTTGACCTTCTGGGGTATGGCGTTTGGTCCTGTGTGTGGCGCTGTATCGGCAACTGCGTCATGGTGAAATGCCAAGAGGCTCGTGTGAAAGGCATATTGTGTCTTTCCTCGAGTAAGTGCTCCCCTATCTACGAGGCTACTCAGCGTTGCGGAGAGTTTTTTCTCATCGAGGTTTAGGCGGCTCGCCAGCTCGGCACAGGTAGCCGGGGCAAACAACTCCTGGCAAATTTTGGCTTCTTCAGGGGTGAACATTGCCTCGAGTATCTTTATGAAACGTTCGGAATTCGGCGCACCCAGCTTCTCCGCTAACGCAGTATACGCATCATTGTGTCCGGTCATTTTTCCCTCCTTCGTCTGGACTGATGCCTACTATAATACCCCAGCGTAATTGGTTGTGCAATTTTTTTTC
>Ga0209102_1001327_pt1 | contig 13179 bp, 11 predicted proteins | sample ConPoolayeHmetaG_FD_185483 | JGI IMG/M metagenome (GOLD analysis project Ga0209102, IMG submission 185483) | Hot spring microbial mat communities from California, USA to study Microbial Dark Matter (Phase II) - Cone Pool mat layer H metaG... ... | reverse complement strand
CTGACAACAATAAAAACGGAAATAGTGAATAAAAGCCGTTTTCTAATTTCTTCCAGAAAAGGAAAATAAAGTTTGATTTCGTCTTTGGTTGTTTTTGCCATGGGGTTTAGGCTTCTTTTTGTTGTTTTTTAATTGCCTTTTTTTCTTCTTCGGTGGGCAATTCGCGACCTAATTCTTGGAGGGTTTCTTTATATTCTTTTTTGATTTTTTTTAGTTCTCGGGTTGCTTGACCTGCCTGGCGGGCCAACTCGGTAATTCTTTTGCTACCAAAAAAGATTATGAGAACCAAAATGATAATTATTAACTCGGTTAAACCAATTCCCTGAAACATTTTTCTCCTTTTAAATAGCATTTTAATAATGACAACAAATCTTTTCTTTGTCAAGCCCCCCATTTTGGACACCTAAGACGTGAATTTCTATTGACACCTAGGGAAAAATTGAAAATTCCGAAGCTATTTTTTGATAGGAATTTTGCTGGCAACAATGAAAAGCAAAATCAAGGCAACGATAATTCCTGCCCCGAGTTTTAAAGGTAAGGCCCAAAAAACAATTTGGTTTTGATATTCGCTGCTGGCTTCATCTAATCCAAGTTCCAGGCGGGAGGTGTATTTTCCCAGCAAAAATTTTGTCTCAAGTTGGCAGGGAGAGGGGAGGACAAGCGGTTTTTCTGCTGAGGTTTCTTGCCCACTTGCCGGTTGGGAAGTAGATTTTTGGCAGCGAATTTGGCGAATAGAGTCAACTAAAACATTTTCCGGAAGTAAATCTAGTACCCAGCGCTGATTAAACCAACCGGTAGTGGTGATTGAACCGATGGGTTTGAAGAAAGAGTTGCCGGTATTTTGAAGCCGGACAATAAATTGGGGCTGGGTGAAAGAGTCAATGATTATCAAATTACGAATTACGAATTGCGGATTACGAATTGAAAATTCCTTGATTTCTATTTGTTTTTTTGGCTCGCCTGTTTGGGAAACAGTGAGTAAGATATTGCTGCCAATTTTTGCCTCGATTTGGCCGCCACTGCCTAAAGGAAGGAAAACTTCAGGAAGAGTTTCGAAAAGCAAAGTGAAATAATAATCAGCTTCCGGTGCTTCCTTAGGCACTTTGATTTTCAAGACCACTTCTTGCTCTCGACCGGCAGGTAAAATAAACTTTTGTCCCAAAGCTAAATCGGCGTTTAGAAAAGAAAATTGCGGTTCACTCCCGGTGTGTATACCTGCATCTACTCCCGGTGTGGCAAAACTAACATCTCCCGTTTTCCCCGACGGCTTAAAGGGGACGATTTTGCTTATCATAGCCAGGTCAGTTTCGCCCGTGTTTCGTAGTTTATAAACCTGAGTAATTGATTTTCCAGGCTGAATAGTAACTTCTAACAAGGGTGGCCAGATTCCCAGCGAAAGACTTTGGGCCCTGGCCACCCCCTGTTCTATTTTAAAGGTTATAATGACTATAAAAGTTATAATAGTTATAATTTTTTTCATCAGTATGTAGGAATTGCTATAAAACTTAAAATATTTTCGTATCTTCCTGCCGGTTGTAAGCTGGAAATATTGACTTTATAAGTGACCGTTGCCTGTTTGTTGCGACCAACATTTGTTCCGTTCATTATTGTTTGCGGTTGCTCATCGCTGTTGCGGTCGGCAAATTGGCGAAAATAAGTACTGTCGACAAAATCCGAAGGAATATCCGTTCCGCTCATATTAAAACCAAAACCATAAGCAGAGTTGCTTGTCCAGGGTTTGGCAGTTGTTTCCGTGCAGGTATTAGCCCCACCATCGCAAATTGTATCAGGAATAGTGGCTCCGGCCGTTGATTTTAAAGGATTGTTTTCTGAGACTTTAACCACATAACCACCAGCTCCACCAACAGAAACAGTTAGGGTATTAGTTTGGGTGACTGGCACTCCAGGAGTTAGACTGCCAAAATCAATAGAAATATCAGAGATAGAAAAAGAAAAAGGAATGATAGAGTGGATATACTGAAACCCAGCGCGGATTTTATAACCGGTTGAGGAATAAAGCCCCGGAGCAGTTTGTCCCATCGTTACTCCCATTTTGTAAGTTTCGGAATAGGGTAAGCCAGCACCCATATTAACATTTGGCCAGTCGATTTTATAGTTAGGGGAGCGGATAGCCGACTGGGCGTGACAAAGTTGGGTAATTATAACAGTTATAACAATTATAACAATTATAAACTTTATTTTACTCATCAGTCGTGCGATCTACCTCTTCTTTTAACTTTTCTCCTGTTTTCAAAAGTTTCAGGGCTCGAGTGCGAATTTTTAGCAGTCTTTCTTTTTGACTGATAGTAAGGTGGGCCAAGTCGGAAAGCAAATTACTTACTTCGTCTAAAATTTCGCTTAATCCCTGTTTTAAATTCAAGCTTGTCCAAAGCAGAGTATCGGTTTCTTCTTTTTTAATTTGTTCTTCCAAAATTTTTCCTTCCTCCCGAAGAATTTTTATTTTTTCCTCGCTTTCTAGCACTTTTAAATATTGACTGCCAAAAAACAAAGCCAGGGGAGTAATTAAGATTAAAGAAAAAAGCTGAAGTGCTTCGGTAAGCGGTTCCTGAGTGGTGGGAGTGATGAGAAAAATTAAAATCATTGCTCCCGCTAAAGAAACAGTGACCAGCGGTTCAAAAAGCAAAGCCAAACCAAACATCAAAAAATAAACTAAAAAAAACAGCGGCGAAGTCAGCCCGCCAGTAGAATAAACTAAAAGCATCACCACCATTGTAAAAACAACAGCATCCAAAGTGAGATTAAGTTTGGGAGGTAAACTTTTTGTTTTTTGAGATTTAATCTGGCGACGGAAAAAAAGGTGATTAGCAAAAAAAAGAAGAATAAAAGCAGCTATTAACTGAAGGGTGTAGACTGATAAAGTAGGGGAGTTTGTCCAGAAAAATGCGACCACTACCGCCAAAAGCAAAAAAAGACTATGGAGCAGGAACTTTTCCATACTTTCAAATTATCCCAATTTGCCAAATTTGTCAAATTAGATTAAAATATTTCCAATGAAAAACTACTTTCCTTGGGAAATCGAGCCGAAATGGCAAAAAATTTGGGAAGAAAAGCGGCTTTTTTGGGAAGTTAAAGAGGGAAAGCCAAAAAAGTTTTATGCCTTGGTGGAGTTTCCCTATCCTTCAGGCGAGGGTCTTCATATTGGCCATGCTTTTACAATGAGCATTATGGATGTTTTAGCCCGGAAAAAAAAGATGGAAGGACTAAATGTTTTATATCCAATGGGTTGGGATGCTTTTGGTTTGCCAACTGAAAATTATGCTGTCCGCACCGGAATTCACCCTACCGTTGCCACTGAAAAAAATACCGCTCGTTTTCGTCAACAAATGAAGCGATTAGGTTTTGCCTACTGCTGGAGTCGGGAGATAAACACTACCGACCCATCCTATTATCGCTGGACACAATGGATTTTTATTCAACTTTTTAAATATGGATTAGCTTATAAAACCCAGATGCCCGTTGGTTGGTGTCCTCGCTGTAAAATTGTTTTGGCAAACGAAGAAATTGTTAATAGCTGCTGCGAAAGATGCGGGATGGAAGCCGAGAGGCGAATGCAATCTCAATGGCTTTTAAAAATAACCGCCTATGCCGACCGACTGATTGATGATTTAAAATTGGTTGATTATCCTGATTTTGTTAAAGAAGCCCAAATTAACTGGATCGGCCGAAGCGAAGGAATAACTATTGATTATCTGGTGGTTGATGAAAATGGCAATCCTCATCCTGAAGTGGAAAAAGTTTCTTGCTACACCACCCGACCAGACACTAATTTTGGAGCCACTTTTGTCGTGATTGCTCCCGAACATCCAATACTCGCTTCGCTCGTAAATCCAAAATCCAAAGCCCAAAACCCAAAAATATTAGCTGAATTGGAGGAATATATCAAAATGTCTAAAAAGAAATCAGAATTGGAGCGGACGGCACTGGAAAAAGAAAAAACAGGCGTGTTTACTGGCTGGTATGCTATAAATCGGCTTACTGGCAAGAAAATGCCGATTTGGGTAGCGGATTTTGTGATTTTAACTGCCGGTACAGGGATTGTTGTTGGGGTTCCTGCTCACGACCAGCGCGACTTTGATTTTGCTAAAAAGTATGGTTTAGAAATTATTCCGGTGATTAAGCCAGTAAAAGGGAATTGGGATTTTTCCAAAGCGCCTTTTACGGAAATTGATGGGGGAGTAGTTTTTAATTCTGACTTTTTAAATGGCTTACCGGCGGCAAAAGCGATTGAAAAAATCATTGAGTATTTGGAAAAAAAGGGGTGGGGTCAGCGAGCAGTTAATTATCATTTGCGCGATTGGATTTTTTCCCGCCAACACTATTGGGGAGAGCCGATTCCTATGGTTTATTGTGAAAGGTGCGCTAAAAAGGGTATAACTTGGTGGGACGTTAAAAAGTTCAAAGTTCAAAGTTCAAAGTTCAAAGTTGAATTGGATAAAGATTTTAAACAAAGAATGGCCGGTTGGTTTCCACTGGAGGAGAAAGATTTGCCTCTGGAATTGCCTCCAGTAGAAAAATATCAACCAACCGATACCGGAGAATCGCCTTTAGCCAATGTTAAAGAGTGGGTAAATACCACCTGTCCTCATTGTGGAGGTCCAGCTCGCCGAGAAACAGACACGATGCCAAACTGGGCAGGCTCTTCTTGGTATTATCTCGCTTATATTATGAAGGGAAATTCGAAATTCGAAATTCGAAATTCGAAATTATTTGAGTATTGGCTTCCTGTAGATATTTATTTGGGTGGAGGAGAACACACGACCTTGCACCTTTTATATTCGCGGTTTTGGCATAAATTTTTATATGATATTGGTGTTGTTACTATTTCCGAACCGTATCACGCGCGGCGCCAACACGGGGTAATTTTGGGAGAGGATGGGGAAAAGATGAGTAAATCTCGGGGAAACGTGGTTAATCCTGATGAGGTGGTGGAGAAATTTGGGGCAGATACTTTGCGCGTTTATTTGTGCTTTATGGGTCCTTATGATGCAACAATGCCTTGGAGCACTAAAGGATTGGAGGGAGCTTGGCGCTTTTTGAACCGGATTTGGAGAATCTACCAAGAGGGTAAAAAAATTGGAGATAAAACTTCTCCTCAACTTCTTCGTTCGCTTCACCAAACGATTCAAAAGGTAACAAATGATATCAACAATTTATCTTACAATACGGCAATAGCCGCTATGATGAGTTTTTTAAACAAGTGGAGCAAGGGTGATAGCCAACTATCAAAAGAACATGCTGGTAATTTTCTAAAACTTTTGGCCCCCTTTACCCCGCATATAACTGAGGAGCTTTGGTGCTCATTGACAAAACAGGACACGTGTCCCGAAATGTCAATAAACTCAATTCACCTTCAGGCTTGGCCAGAATATGACCCAAAATTAGTGGAGGAGGAGGAAGTAACAATTGTTATTCAGGTCAATGGCAAAGTTCGCGGGCAAATAAAAGTAAAATCCGAAATCCGAAATTCGCAATCCAAAATTGAGAAATTAGCTAAGTCCGAACCGCGGGTGGCAAAATATTTAGCCGGCAAAACTCCTAAGAAAGTAATTTTTGTTCCAGGGAAGTTGATGAATTTTGTTTTATAATTTTTGATGAAAATTTTTCCGACGATTGTTACCACTACTTATAATCATTCTTTTCCAAATTATTTAGAAAAAATAGAAGAAGCCGATTTTTTAGGAATAAAGGAGATTTGTTTTTTTCCTACTGCTTTAGAAAAAGAAGAAAGAAAAAAAGCCTATCGTGTTTTGGAAAAAAGCAAAATTGAAAGTATTCCTTTTGTTCACTTAAGACACGATATGGAACCAGACGAAGCAGGGTTTTTAATCAAGTATTTTCAAACAAAAGTTTTTAATATTCATTTTTCTCCTTTTTTTCTTTCTGAAAAATGGAGAAAATACCGGAAAAAAATTTATATAGAAAACACTGTTTACCCTTGGAGGGAAGAGGAAATAAAAGATTTCGCCGGTATTTGCTTGGATTTTTCCCACCTTGAAGATTTTCGTTTAATTTACTCTGAGGGTTTTAGAAAGAATATTAAAATTTTAGAAAAATATCCTTGTGGTTGTGGGCATATTAGTGCCGTAAATTCAAAGCCAAAATATGAAGTGGAATTTAATTTAAATTATTATTCCCAGCATTATTTTGAGAGTTTGACAGATTTTGATTATCTTAAAAATTATCCCCGAAAATATTTTCCTCCGATTATTGCCTTAGAGTTGGAAAATTCTTTAGAGGAGCAACTACAGGTAAAAGAATATATCGAAAAAATAATGGAAAAATGAATTTATTAAGATTGTGTTAAAATAATTTTTGATGGTTTGGGAGAAATTGATAGATAAGTACAAAGTTCAGTTGGTTTTTGTTTTAGGGGGGTTGATTTTGCTAGGTTTAGGAGTAATTTTTTTTCGTTTAAATTCTGCTGACAAACCAAAAATTGAAATTATTTCTCCTGATTTCTCACAATCTTCAACAACAATTTTTGTAGATATCGAGGGCGCAGTTCAAAACCCTGGGGTTTATGAGTTGCCGGCAAACTCTCGGATAAATGATTTACTGATTCGCGCCGGAGGATTATCTGCCGCGGCAGATAGAGACTGGGTAAGTAAAAATATCAATTTAGCTCAAAAACTACAAGACGGAGCTAAAATATACATTCCAAGCCAAAAGGAAGTTAGGCAGTTTGGGGGTCCGGGATTAAGTACTAGCGCTGGTGGGGAAGTAGCTGGCGTTTCCGGTTCAATTGTCGGTAAGATTAATATCAATACTGCTTCCCAGTCTCAATTAGAAAGTTTGTGGGGGATTGGCGAAAAACGGGCGGCAGATATCATTGCCAATCGTCCTTATCAAACTATTGACGAGCTGATAACCAAAGCGAAAATTCCCAAAAGCGTGGTAGAAAAGATAAAAGATAAAATAACAATATATTAAAACTCCAATGTTCAAAACTCCAATGTTCAAAAAAATTCAAAAACTAAAAACTAAAAAATTTTTAAATTTTAATTTACTTTGAACATTTGAACATTTGAACATTTTTATGTTTATGCGCTGGTTAATTTTACTGTTTCTTTTTATCTGTGTTTATTTTTTCCGCCTCCATTCATTAAGGTTTCCCCAAATTCCCGATGGCTCTCAAGTCCGTATTTTAGCCCGGATTTCCTCCCAACCCTATCTTTCTGGCTCAAAACAAATCATTCGTCTTGGGCAATTTTTGGTCTTTACCCAGCCTTTTCCTGAGTATTTTTATGGTCAAAAATTAAAAGTAATTGGCAAAGTTAAAAAACGAGTGATAAATCGCTTTCAAACTGATTTTGTTTTAAATTATCCAACCTTTCGAATAATTGAAGAGGAGAAAAATTTAAATATTCAAACTAAAGTTGTAACAGTTTTGCTTTCTTTTCGTCGGCGATTGGAAAATATTTTTAGCAACTGTCTGCCCGAGCCTCAAGCAAGCCTAATTTCTGGAATTGTTTTAGGGACTCGACGGCAAATACCAAAAGATTTCCGGCAAAATTTGCAGAAAACAGGTACAATTCATGTGGTTGTTGCCTCTGGTTACAATATCAGTGTTATTGCCGGATTGCTAATTTCTGTTACATTAAGATTTATTAAGCGACAATTTGCTTTATTTTTATCATTTTTTGGGATTTTGATTTATACCCTGATGGCTGGAGCTGAACCACCGGTTGTTCGCGCGGCAATTATGGGAAGCCTAACTTTTTTGGCCCAGTTTTTAGGAAGAGAAAAAGATGTCTGGCGGGCACTGGTTTTTGCTGGAGGAATAATGCTTTTAGCCAACCCCTTAATTTTATTTGATCTGGGCTTTCAACTGTCTTTTTTAGCTACTGCCGGAATTTTAGCTTTTGCTGGACAAAAAGAGATATTGATGGAAAAACGCCATTCTGCTGCGGACGGAGGAATGCTTTTGGTCGCGGATAAACCCCAAGTCCTTCCATCTGGGAAAACTTTATTTTTTCGAATTTTTTCTTTACCTCTTGTTGTGAAAGATTTGCAAACCACTCTTGCTGCCCAATTAGGAGTTTTGCCAATTTTGCTTTCTAATTTTGGTCAAATAAGTGTTATTTCGCCTCTGGTTAACACTTTAGTTTTACCGGTAGTTCCTATAATTATGATTTTAGGCGCTATTACCGCATTTTTTGGTTTAATTTGTCAGCCAGCAGCTTTGATTGCTAGTTGGTTTGCCTGGGTGCCGCTCACTTATTTTATAAAAGTAGTCGAATGGTTTGGCAATTTTCCTTGGGTTTCGTTTGAATTAGGCAAGATTTCTTTTTGGTGGATAGTGGGGTATTATTTAGTTTTAGGAATAATATTTTTAAATTCAAATTTCAAAATCCAAAATCCAAAATAATCCAAAATTCAAAATGAAAATTAAAAACTCAAAAATTATTTTGATTTTTTTGCTTTTGCTGGCGGGGTTGGTTTGGGGGGTAGCCAGTCAGCTTCCTGACGACCGGTTTCATTTGGTTTTTTGCGATGTTGGTCAGGGAGATGCGATTTTGGTAGTAAAAGGAAGTAATCAAATTTTAATTGACGGCGGACCAAACGAAAAAGTTTTAGCTTGTCTTTCTAATCATTTGCCTTTTTGGGACAGACAAATAGAATTGGTAGTAGCTACTCACCCTGAAGCAGATCATCTTACCGGTCTTGTTTCTATTATACAAAGATATAGAATTTTACAGATTATTAGTAATTCTTTATTGAGTGAAAGCGGGATTTTTCAAAAATTCCGTACCGAGGTGGTTAGTCGTCAAATTTCAGTTCACAGTCCGGAAACAGGGGAGGAAATAAAAATAGGGGAAATAAAACTAAAAATTTTGTATCCTACCGAAAAGCTGGGTGAAGAAATTGTTTGGAAAACTTTGGAAGAGCCAAAAGTTTTGGGATTAAGTGCTTATCCTGGCAATTTTAACAAGACAGCAATTGTGGCTCTTTTGGAATTTGGGGAGTTTCAGGCACTTTTGACTGGCGATGTGGGAGTGGAGGAGGAGGAAGAATTTTTGCCCGCTTTAAGCGAGATTGAAGTTTTGAAAGTAGCTCATCACGGAAGTAAGTATTCGACCTCAGAGAAATTTTTGACCATGACTCGTCCAAAACTGGCAGTGATTTCTGTTGGTGCCAACAATCGCTATGGACACCCAGCCCCGGAAGTTTTGGAGAGGCTACGCGCTGTTGGTGCTCAAATCCGCCGGACAGATTTAGAGGGAGAGATAGAGATAGTTTCGGATGGGAAAAATTGGTATGATGGGAATTAGTCTAATTGGACCAATTGGTCTAATTTGAGTATTGGTCCAATTAGTCCAATTTACTATGGGTTATCAAGACTTACTAGTTTATCGGCTAGCAACAACAATTTACGATGGAACGGTGGAGTTTTGCCGGAGGTTTATTCGCTCTCCTCGGCAAAAAGACCAAATGGAACAGGCAGCTCGGTCGGGTAAGCAAAATATTGTTGAGGGTTCTTTACCAAAAAGCCACGAAAGTTGCTTGAAACTTATTGGTGTGGCACGGGGGAGTTTTGGCGAGCTTTTGGAAGATTATAAGGATTTTTTGCGCCAGCGAGGTCTGCCGATTTGGGAGAAAACTGATGCCCGAGTTTTAAAGGTTCGCGCCTTCCGGGAAAGCATAGAGAAGCCGACTAATTTGTCTAATTTGGCTAATTGGTCCAATTTGAATTTAAGAATGCCAGAAGACTTTGCCAACTTAATGATTTGCCTGATTTATAAAGAGACTTTTTTGGTTGACCGACTTTTGCGGGCAACTGAGGAAAAATTTGTTCGTGAAGGTGGTTTTCGGGAAAACCTTTTTAAAAAGCGCCGAGAGTTTAAAAAAGGCAAATTGGTCTAATTAGTCCAATTGGACCAATTGGACTAATTTGCTTACCAGTTCCGGATAGTTAAAATAAGCCTGAAGCTGTTTTTTCCAGTCCGGAGAACGAATATCGATTGTGGGCGTTATTCCTCGGTCTTCGATCGGTTGGCCGTCGTCAGCTAGGATCAAACTATGTACCAAAAAGATAGAGTATTTATTATTTTGATCTGGTTGTTTGGTGAGAGGAAAAACCCGCTCTACCGTACCCCAGCCTTTGGTTGGTGTTCCCAAAATTACCCCTACGTTGTATTTTTTTAAAGCGGCGGCCATTGCCTCAGCCGAGGATTGGGTATTGGCGTTAATTAAAATAACCACTTTTTTGTAGCGGACAAGTGAGGGCAACCAGCCAGTTTGAGTGCGAAAGACTTGTTTTTCTCCCTGATGATAGAGCCGAAAGGCTTCGGAATCCGGTCCGATAAACGGGCCCAACAAATAGGGTAAAATATCAAGCGAGCCACCGATGTTGTTCCGCAAGTCAAAAATTAAAGTGGTTGGTCCTCCCGGGGTTTCAAACTTTTCTGTTACTCTTTTTAGTTCATCCAAGCTAGTGGGGGAGATTTTTTTCAGATGTAAGTGCAAAATATCCGGAGTTAAAAGCTTATATTCTATTGTTGGTTCTATCCCTGCCTGGTCGTAAAGTTGGCGGTTGGCAGAATCAGCCAAAGTCTGATAGGCTTTTTGAACCTTTTTTAATTGAGTCGCGGCGGTCGGTGATTTTTCTGCTTCTTTTTCCAAGGTGGCTGATTTTTCCCGGAAAGCCTGAGCAATGGTTTCAGAAGAGGCTTCTTTCGGCACTTCTAAAACCTGATAAAAATCCTCAGAAGTGACATTGTGAACATTTTCCGCTAGGGCTTTTTCTTCTTTTTGAGTGTAAAGCCGGGAGCGACCAGCGGGAGCAAGATTAGCCAAAACCAAATCAGCAACTTGGGCAACAAAATCGCTTTTTTTCTCTTGGGACACTGATTTTAAAAATTCTTTTAGTTTTTGAAAAAGCTTTTCTTTATCAAGATTTTCGTTTGTTTCTGTTTGTCCGCCGGGGGAAAGAGTGACTTTCCGCGCCGCTGCCAAAAAAAGCTGGCCAAGCTGTTCATCGGAGATTTTTTCCCAATAATTTTGATTAATTACCCGGTAAACCTCATCTAAAAAAGCCAAATGGGGCTCGGTGGGAGAGTTTTTTGGTTTTCCTGTGAGTTTTTCTTTTGCCAGCCAACCGCTAGCAAAACTGCCGCCAAGTAAAACTAGGACAACCAAAGCTAATAAAAAATTTTTCTTCAAAAACTTGGGCATTATTTTTAGTATATCAAAAATTTGGAGATTTATTTTTCTTAATTTCTGCATGCGATTGCAAGCATTTTTGTGATTTTCAATGGCGAAAATAAGGAAAGGCGTTTATTGACAATTTTTCCCACGTGTCCCAATTTGTCAATTTTGAATTAAAAAAATCAATATTTATTATGGGCAAATTTGTTAGAGGGAGACTAAAAAGGGTCTTGGGTTTAGGAAAGGAGTTGGAGAAGAAAGCCTCGTAGTGATGAATCGATTCATCACTATTTGATGATTTTTATAATTGTCAAATTTTAATAGCGTGTGCTAAAATATCCTTATGGAACTTCGCTATCAACCGCCAGAAGACCAGGGTGACCCGTTGGAGAAATATACCGTAAACCTGACTGAGAAAGCTCGGCAGGGCAAGCTTGACCCGGTGATTGGTCGTGATTATGAAATTCGTCGGTTGATGCAGATTTTGTCCCGACGAACAAAAAACAATCCAGTTTTGCTTGGAGATCCGGGAGTAGGGAAAACGGCTATTGTTGAGGGTTTGGCCCAGCGGATTGTTGCTGGCGATGTTCCCCAAACGCTGAGTAATAAAGAAATTTTAGCTTTGGATATGGCTGGGTTGCTGGCGGGAACGGCTTTCCGAGGTGAGTTTGAGGATCGGATTAAAAAGCTTATTTCCGCCATTGAAAAAGCCGAAGGCCGCTATATTTTATTTATTGACGAACTTCATACTATTGTTGGTGCTGGGGGAGCCGAGGGAGCAGTTGATGCCTCAAACATTTTAAAACCAGCTTTGGCTCGGGGAACTTTACATGCCATTGGAGCAACGACTGTCCGCGAATACCGGCAATACATTGAAAAAGATGCCGCTTTGGAGCGCCGTTTTCAGCCAGTTTATATTGACGAGCCTTCTCCTGAGGATGCTTTGGCGATTTTGCGGGGGATAAAAGAAAAATACGAAGTCCACCACGGCGTAAAAATTACTGATGATGCTTTGATTGCTGCGGTTAATTTATCTGTCCGTTATATCACCGACCGCTACCTTCCTGACAAAGCCATTGATTTAGTTGACGAAGCCGCTGCTGCCACTCGGATTGAGATTGATTCGATGCCTTATGCTTTGGATGAAGTCAAGCGAAAAATTACTCAGCTCGAGATCGAACTGGCGGCATTGAAGAAAGAAAAGGGGGTTGAGGGTAGGAAAAAGGCATTAGAGGAAGAAATTAAGCAGTTGAAAGACAAGTTTGCTAAACTGCAAAAGTCCTGGGAAAGCCAAAAAACAATTATTTCCCAGCTCCAAAGCAAAAGAGTAGAGCTTGATAAACTTAAAAGCGAGCTGGAGAAAGCCGAGCGAGAGGTAAATTTGGAAAAAGCGGCCGAGCTTAAGTATGGCAAAATTCCCCAAATTCAAAAAGAGGTAGAAAAACTGGAAAAAGAATGGTTAGCAATCCCAGCGGAGGAGCGCTTATTAAAAGAGGCAGTTGATGAAGAAGATATTGCTAAGATTGTTTCTCGCTGGACTGGCATTCCCGTTTCTAGACTGCTAAGTTCGGAAGCGGAAAGACTTTTACATCTGGAAGAAGAGCTTAAAGAAAGGGTGGTTGGTCAAGACGAGGCTTTGCGCCAAATTGCCCGGGCAGTCAGACGCGCCCGGTCTGGTTTAGCTGAGCCCCGGCGGCCAATTGGTTCCTTTTTATTTTTAGGCCCAACCGGAGTAGGGAAAACGGAGACGGCTAAAGCTTTAGCCTGGGCGCTTTTTAACGACGAGCGAGCTTTAATTCGCATCGATTTATCTGAATACCAAGAAGCCCATACTGTTGCCCGGTTGATTGGCGCCCCTCCCGGTTATGTTGGTTTTGAAGAAGGGGGGCAGCTAACGGAAGCGGTCCGGCGCAAGCCCTACAGCGTGATTTTGTTTGACGAGGCGGAAAAAGCTCATCCTCAAGTTTTTAATTTATTTTTGCAGATTTTAGATGATGGTCGGTTAACTGA
>Ga0209102_1001326_pt1 | contig 13197 bp, 9 predicted proteins | sample ConPoolayeHmetaG_FD_185483 | JGI IMG/M metagenome (GOLD analysis project Ga0209102, IMG submission 185483) | Hot spring microbial mat communities from California, USA to study Microbial Dark Matter (Phase II) - Cone Pool mat layer H metaG... ... | reverse complement strand
CAAAATTTTCTCAACAAGCATATCCCATTCAAAGTATACTTTGTGCCTTTCAAAAACAGTTTTCGCTTCTTTGCTTAAAGTTGACGCGTAAACTGCCTTAATCCCAGCGTAAACGCATAGTAACGCTATGGCTTTCCCCACAACTCTATCAGCGGCAGATGCTCCTTTTAAGCTGTCCCCAAATTTTTCCAACGCTTCTAAAAAGCCGGAAATTCCACGATTTTTGCTTTCGAAAATCACCTTTGAGTTTTTCACGACGGACAGTGTCAAATTTTCGCTGTGCAACCTTTTTTTAGCTATCTCTAAATCTTTCATTGAAGTTCAAACTGGATGGAATGCAAAAAGAGTATTTATCCATTGTTGCACAAAGACTTTATGGCGAAACGTCCTAAATTTGGTTGTGGTGCGTATGGAGAAAATAGTTAGGGTAAGCGTGACTTTTACGCCGCAGTTGTTGAGGGATTTTGACGAGGTTATTCAAAAAATGGGGTATGGAACCCGTTCTAAGGCCGTTCAAGACGCTGTTAGGCTTTTTATTTCAGAGCGTAAGTGGCTTCAAGAAGAGAAGGGACTGCAGGCTGGAGTTTTGATGTTGCTCTATGACCATGAAGTCAGGGGGTTGGAGGACTCCCTCACAGACGTGCAGCACCATTACGCTGGGATAATTTCATCAACAATGCATATACACCTAACAGAAAGGGACTGCCTAGAAGCCATAGCCGTTAAGGGCGATGCTGCAGAAATTCGAAAGCTAAGCGACGAGTTATCATCCAAAAGAGGCGTGAAACTCCTCAAAACAATGATTGTTTCACTCTAGCCGCTCTTTTTCAATTTTTAACTCAAACATCTTCTCTAAAGCCTTTCTAGCTTTACTTGCTATGGGTTCCGGAACTGTGATCATGTGTTTTTCTTCTTTAAGGGCTGCGTAAATCCTTTCAAGAGTGTTCAACTTCATGTTTGGGCAGACAGCGCCCTCATAAGCTAGAAGGAACCGTTTTTCCGGGTTTTCCTTTTTCAAACGGTGTATTAGGCCCTCTTCGGTAGCCACAATAAAAGTTTTTGCCGCGCTTTCTTTTGCATACTTGCACATTTGGGATGTGCTACCTATAAAGTCGGCTATTTTCCGCATTTCCGCATTGCATTCTGGATGAACCATGGCAACAGCGTCTGGATACTGCGCCTTGAGGATCTGCACATCTTCGGGTTGGAAAAGCAGATGGGTTGGGCAGAAACCGCGTTCAGGAATTGGAATAACTGTTTTGCCAGTCTTCTCCTGCACATATTCGGCTAGGTTGTGGTCTGGCCCAAAAAGCACGGTTTCAGCGTTCAAAGAGTTTACAACTTCCACTGCATTGGCGGATGTGCAACATATATCGCAGTAAGCCTTAGCAGAGGCCAAAGTGTTAACGTATAAGACTAGGGGTAAAAGCGGATAGAGCGTCCTCCACCGTTTTATTTCGTCGACTGTTAGCATCTGAGCCATGGGGCAGCGGGCACCGGCAGAGGGCAGCAAAACTTTCTTGTCGGGGTTTAGAATAGCCGCAGATTCAGCCATGAAATCCACAGCTGCAAAAACTATGATTTCCGCGTCTTTCTCTTCCACGGCTTTTCTGCTCAGTTCTATGCTGTCGCCAACGTAATCCGCGATATCCTGAACCTCTGGCCTCTGATAGTTATGCGCCAGAATAACAGCCCTCTTCTCCCTCTTCAGCCTCAATATCTTATCAGCAAGCGCCATTCACTTTTCGCCTTTAATCTTTCTACCGTTAAAGTTTTTCAAAAGCACATTGTGGGATATATGCCTTTACCAAACACCAAGACAAAAATGGTTTAGCAAAGTAAATTTTGCTGGAGAAAATGGTGCGGCGGGCCGGATTTGAACCGGCGAACCCCTACGGGAGAGGATGGCTCATAGGGGTTTCAAGGCTTCTAAACACACCGATCTTGAGTCCTCCGCGTTAGACCTGGCTTCGCTACCGCCGCACAATATCAAGCTTCTAAAACTTTCTTATTAATTATTTCCCATGTGTTTAGCATTGTTCAGCTTAACTGATCCAAGATTGAAGGTTTTGGCTGTTATAAAAGGCGTTGTGTGCATGGTTTAGTAAGGATTGTGAATTATGGGAAGAATTAAAACGGTAAAAAAGGGAAGATGGTGATTTTTAGCCTCTCTTATGTCTGTTGTACACTAGTGCTGCTGCCACCATTGTTATTGCAACTATTGCTGAGATGCAAATGGAAAGCAGCTCGATTGGCAGGTTACTTGGCAATGCCAGCGGGTTTGATGATTGTTGCCAAATGTTTGTGCTAGTTGCCTTGTAAGTGGCAGATGTTGAGCCTTGGGTTAACGTGACTTCTAGGACTATGCCTGTTTGTTTGTCCCAGCAGTAGGTGAACTGCATGTTGTTTTGTGGCAAGCTTGCGTAAACCACTGTTCTGCTTGCTCCAGCGTAGGTTTCTGTCTTTTCGCCAGCAAGTGTTAAGCCGCCGTATCCAGCTATTTGAACCGTGTCTCCAGCCTTGGCGTTTGCCTGTATAATCGCTTGGAAAGTTAGGTTACCAGTGCCGCTGGCGACATCCCACATCATAGTCTCGGTTTGTTCTGCTCCACTGCTGAAATGCGTTGTCACACGTAATGTTGCTGTTGTTCCAGTGACCGATAGGCATTCTACTTTAACCCGTTGAGGCGCGTTCTCTGGTGGGGTGCCGCCTGACACGTATTCACATTTAACCCAGTCGCCGGCTTTAACGCCAACTTGTGCTTCGGCATAAGCGGATGCTGTGCAAATCAAAAAAAGCAGCAGTGGTGCAAGCGCTCCGAATGCAATGGCTTTCCGCATTTGCATCCCTTCTATCATCTGCGCTTGACTAGGATTAAGGCGATTATGGCTGCTACTGCAACGATTACAACAGAGAGTATTAGCCACCAATAGCCTAATATGCCTGTTAAGTCTGCGCCGCCTATGCCTCCGCCACCGCCGCCTCCTAAATGCGCTGTTAAATCATGTAAGCTGTGGCGGTATTGCACGTAGATTTGGGCGTTGTTGCCTACTTGGTTTATGTTGAAGTTTATGGGTTGGTTGTCTAATGTGACTTTAACGGCTGAAAGGGAGTTTATCATTTCTATTGGTATTGTTATGTTGGCTATGCCCGTTGAGCCGTCTGGACCGCCAACGGAAATGCTTAAAGCCATGTTTGTTGAGTCGAAGACTACTCCGAGAACAGAAGAGTTCGTTGAAACATACATGGTATAGTTTTTCCATTCAAGTTGTATACGTATCCAACCTTCTGGAAGAACAGAGACGAAGGCGTTTAAACCGGTTGCTGCCGCCTCAAGACCATCGCTTACGCCGTCACCGTCAGTATCCGCTTTTGTTGGATCAGTCTTGAAAACCTTAACTTCGACACCGTCGCTGAGCCCATCGCCGTCAAAATCAGAATTGCCAAGGTATGTTCCGTAGTTGATTTCCTCTAAATTAGTCAATCCATCCTCGTCATAGTCCTTGTAAAGGTCTGTCGGGTCTAAGGGATTAAGGAAGTTTTGGATTTCAGCTGAGTCTGATAAGCCATCGCCGTCACTGTCCGAATTAGAGGTTATGGGCATGTTAAAATCTATGAGGTAGGGATAGCCTTCCATGCTGCCCGTGTATGGCATTTTAATGTATGCGGCAACTGAGTTACCGACTGGCGACCATACAAGCCCATAGCCGTCATTTAGAATCACGTGTTTATTGCTTCCGTTAGCATTCACAGCTGTTATGTTGCCTCTCCAAGAATCCGAATTAACATTTAGACCCCAATCTGTTACTGCACCTGTGACCTCTGAATAAGTTAGCGTTGTCCCGTTAGGTGTCCAGTCAACCCATGTGGCAATTTTTCCCTCTGAAACTTTTGTAACATTCACCGAACCTGTGCCGTCCAGATTAACAGTGCAAATGTTTTTGCATGTTGCGAAGGCTATTTTATCGTTTGATGGAGCAACCTTTAAACTTGTTATTAGTGCGTCGCTTCCGTTAAGCTTTAGAACCAGCGATTTCTCGCCTGTGGCTAGGTTATATTTCCAAATGTAACTCGTGTAGTTGGCGTATCCAGTCCTTTGGCAAAAAGAGTAAACTAGAAGACCATTGCTGGTTACGTCTATACTTACCTGCGGCAGCACATCGCCCATGGAAGTAACGTTGAAATCAACAATTTTGCTCAAGCCTGTTCCATCCAAGTTGGCTGCCAATATTGCTGATGGAGGATATGAGCTGCTGGCATTTGCAAAGAATATTTTTGTCCCATCCGGCGAAAAGGCGAATTGCGTGAATCGATCAAACCCCCAATAGCTGACCTCACTAGAAAAGTTGTATGCTACATTGCCGCTGTCCACATCTACAATTATAACTTTCAAGCCTTGCATGTTTTTGCTCATTAAGTAGATCTCTCCGTAAATCAGCAAGTATTTCCCAGAGGGCGACCAAGCCATGCTTCTTGCATTAATCCATCCTCTGTCAATGTTAATCCATTTTTCTGTTTTCCATACGCTTGTAGGTGGCCAGTAAATAAGCCGTGGATTAGCATTAACACCGCTGTTTTGAGCTGCATAGATATAACCAATGGTGCAAAATGCAGACAAGCCGAGGACAACTAAAAAGGCTGTAGTTGCTAGAACTTGAGCATATCTTTTCAACATGCTCCACGCCTCTTTGAATGCTTAATAAGCTTTTTGTAAAAATCTAAAAGGTTTATGAAGCGGAGCTTCCGAGCGAGAATTCTTATTTCTATTATTGACTTCGCATATAGAATAGTTAAAATTAGCCGAGTGCTCTGGCAGTTCTTAACCTCTATCAACTTCATTAGGTATCATAAGGGCACATGAAAAAGTTTATTAGTGAGCTGTGTAGTCTTACGTGTTTAGCTCTATATATTGGAGACTTTTTAGCCGGATGATCCAAAAGGGTTGGAGGAAATTAAAAGTTTGAGAAAACCCTCATCACGAAACGCCCTTTACCGTTTAATTAAGAGCAAGAATTGTGGAGTTGGTTAAATTGGTTGAGGTTTCAAAAGAAGATACTAACATGTTGCTTAAGGCTTTTTTTAGAGAGAAGGGTTTAGTCCGCCAGCATCTCGACTCATACAACGAGTTTATAGACCACGGATTGCAGGAAGTCATAGACGAGGTTGGCGAAATTCCAATAGAAGTTCCTGAGTATCCATACAAGGTGAAGCTTGGGCAGATTTGGATAATAGATCCGCAGACGCGGATAAGCGGTCCCTACGTGACTGAGGTTGACGGAACAAAACATGAAATTTACCCCATAGAGGCTAGGCTCCGCAACCTAACTTACGCCGCACCCATAGCCCTTGAAATGACCCCGGTTGTTGATGGAAGAGAGCAGGACACGGAACTTGTATACATTGGAAACATTCCAGTAATGTTAAAGTCTAAACTTTGCTTTCTGTCGCAGCTTTCCCGTGAAGAGCTTATCGCTTGCGGAGAAGACCCAGATGATCCAGGCGGCTACTTCATTGTTAACGGTTCTGAGCGGGTAATAGTGGCCATGGAAGACTTGGCTCCTAACAGGATTATTGTTGACATAGACGAGAAGGGTGCAACACCAGTCTACCAAGCAAAATTATTCTCCACAACTGTTGGTTTTAGAGCCAGAATAGAGTTGAAAATGAAGTCCGACGGAGCCATATACGCTTCTATGCCTGGAGTGCCCACAGAAATCCCCTTCGTCATAATAATGCGTGCCTTAGGATTAGAGTCTGACAAGGAAATCGCCGAAGCAGTCTCGCTTGAAAGTGAAATACAGAGCGAGTTGGAGCCGTCATTTGAAAAGGCTTTAGGCGTTGACACGGTTAAAGACGCCATTCTATTTATTGGAAACCGTGTGGCTCACGGCCAAGTTGAAGAATACCGCATACAAAAGGCTGAAACAGCCATAGACAAAAACTTCCTACCCCACATAGGCAGAACAAGCCAAAGCAGAAAGGATAAAGCCCTATTCTTAGGTGAAATGGCTTGCAGAGTTATTGAGCTAAAACTTGGAAGAAGAAAGCCAGACGACAAAGACCATTTCAAAAACAAGCGTTTAAGGCTTGCAGGGCCGCTTCTAGCAGACTTGTTCCGTGTAGCTTTCAGAAACCTCATAAGAGACATAAAATACCAACTTGAAAGAATAGGCGTTAAAGGCCCAATAATAACGGTTTCAGCAGCTGTCCGCCCTGGAATAATCACTGAAAGGCTTCAGCACGCGCTGGCAACTGGAAACTGGGGAAGGGGACGCGTTGGAGTAACCCAGCTTCTAGATAGAACAAACTACCTTTCAACCCTAAGCCACCTGCGGAGGCTGCAGTCCCCCCTTAGCAGAAGCCAGCCAAACTTCGAAGCCAGAGACTTGCATCCAACCCACTGGGGACGTCTATGCCCAAACGAGACTCCAGAAGGCTCAAACTGTGGCCTAGTTAAGAACCTAGCCTTATCTACGGTTATTTCTGTAGGCGTAAACCCTGAGAAAATCAAACAGGTATTGTTCAGCATGGGAGTTACCCCGGTATATGAGGCAAACGAAACTTTGAAGCGTTTCGGAACTAAAGTTTTCGTTGACGGAAACATCGTTGGATACTGCACTTTTCCTGAAAAGCTTACAGAGGAGTTTAGGCAAAAACGAAGGACAGGAGAAGTCTCGACAGAAGTGAATATAGCCTACTTCTCAAAAGTTCACGGCGAAAGAGAAGAGATTTATGTTAACTGCGACGAGGGAAGAGTTAGACGCCCCTTAATAATAGTTGAAAAAGGCGTTCCAAAACTTAAACCAGAGCACATTGAAAAACTCGCCCGTGGAGAATGGTCATGGGAAGACTTGGTTAAAAACGGCATAATTGAATATTTAGATGCAGAGGAGGAGGAAAACGCTTACGTTGCCCTAAGCCCGGAAGAAGTAGCTCCAGAACACACTCACTTGGAAATTGCAACCCACACCATCCTTGGGATTTGCGCTTCAACCATACCTTACGCAGAGCATAACCAGTCGCCTCGCAACTCTTATCAAGCGGCAATGGCAAAACAAGCCCTAGGAATTTTCGCAACGAACTTTCCGCTGCGGGTAGACTCAAGGGCCCACATACTTCATTATCCCCAAACTCCACTTGTTGAAACCGCATTAATGGAGACCATAGGCTACAAACTGCGTCCATCAGGCCAAAACTGCGTGGTGGCTGTTCTCTCTTTTGAAGGCTACAACATGGAAGACGCCCTCATATTCAATAAGGCTTCCATAGAGAGAGGCTTAGCCCGCTCAACCTTCTACAGAATATATGAGGCTGAATGCCGCCAGTACATGGGTGGATTAAAAGACAAATTTGTTATACCTGAGCCGGGAACACGGGGATTCAGAGGGGAACAATATTATAGGCTGCTGGAGCCTGATGGAATAATCAGCCTTGAAGCGCAGGTGGCAGGCGGAGACGTTTTAATAGGAAGAACAAGTCCGCCAAGGTTCCTTGAAGAATACAAGGAATTTGAAGTTAGGGGGCCATCAGTGCGTGACACCTCTGTGGACATGCGTCCCTCAGAAACAGGCATCATCGACGCAGTTTTCATAACGGAATCAGGTGAAGGAAGCAAGCTTGTCAAAGTCCGCGTTCGAGACCAGAGGGTTCCAGAGCTTGGAGACAAGTTTGCATCCCGCCACGGCCAAAAAGGCGTTATAGGACTAATTGTTCCACAGGAGGATATGCCCTTCACAGAAGACGGCACTGTCCCAGACATAATAATAAATCCCCACGCTATTCCCTCAAGAATGACCATTGGACAGTTCATTGAGTCATTAGCAGGTAAAGTTGCAGCCCTTAGGGGAAAACCCGTTGAGGGAACGCCTTTCTCAAGCGAGAAATCAGAAGATTTGAAAAAGGCTTTAATAAAACTTGGTTTTAGCCAAAGTGGCCGAGAAGTTTTCTATAATGGAGTAACTGGCGAAAAATTTGTTGCAGACATTTTTGTTGGAGTTGTATATTATCAGAAGCTGCATCACATGGTTGCAGACAAAATACATGCAAGGGCAAGGGGACAAGTGCAGATGCTGACCAGGCAGCCGACAGAAGGAAGAGCCAGAGGCGGCGGCCTAAGATTCGGCGAAATGGAAAGAGACTGTTTGATCGGGCATGGGGCAGCTATGCTTCTTCATGACAGATTACTCGAAGAATCAGACAAGTACACATTGTATATTTGCAAAAACTGCGGCTACATAGCCTACTACGACATGAAACAGAGAAAATACATTTGCAGAATATGTGAAGACAAGGCGAGAATCTCGCCGGTTACAGTGTCATACGCTTTTAAGCTTCTTTTACAGGAGTTGATGAGCCTTTGCATAGCGCCAAAACTTAAGCTTAAGGAGAGGGCGTAGCCATGGCAGTTGAAGAAGTTGCCCATGAAGTTGTTGACGAAATCCGTTTCGGTTTGTTCTCACCGCAGGAAATCCGTAAACTTTCAGTTGTTGAGATTCAGACGCCGGACACCTATGACGAGGATGGCGCCCCAATAACTTCGGGACTGATGGATGGGAGACTTGGAACCCTTGAACCAAGGCAGAGATGTAGAACTTGTGGAAACACTGCGACCCGTTGTCCAGGACATTTCGGACACATAGAACTTGCAGTTCCCATAATACACATCGAGTTTGCAAGAATAATATACGACCTTTTGAGAGTAACATGTAGGAACTGTGGGCGAATTTTGCTACAGGAAGAATCCATAAAAAAGTTACGCGCCAGAATTGATAAGACCCGTCAACTTTTAGGCACAGTTCCAGATGAAATCTTTAAGAGAATAGTTCAAGAAACAAAGGCTAAAACGTGCCCTCACTGCAACACCCCCCAGTATAAGATAACTTTTGAAAAACCAACAAAGTTCAGTGAGGAAATTCCGGAGAGTGGTTCCCAACCTTTAACGCCAAGCATGATTCGGGAAAGGCTGGAGCGCATATCCAACGAAGATATAAGGCTTTTAGGGTTTGACCCTGAAACTGCACGCCCAGAATGGATGATTCTGCAAGTCTTGCCCGTCCCACCAGTTTATGTGCGTCCATCCATCACCTTGGAGTCTGGAATACGCTCAGAAGACGACTTGACACACAAACTTGTGGACATAATTCGCATAAATCAAAGGCTTAAAGAAAATATGGATGCGGGAGCCCCAACGCTTATAATTCAAGACTTGTCAGAGCTTCTCCAATACCATGTGACGACATATTTCAACAATGAGGCTTCAGGGATACCCCCGGCTAGACACCGCTCAGGCAGAGCCTTAAAAACGCTTTCGCAGAGGCTGAAGGGAAAAGAGGGAAGATTCCGAAGCAACCTTTCAGGGAAAAGGGTTGACTTTTCAGCGCGCACTGTTATATCTCCAGACCCAAACCTCGACATTAACGAGGTCGGCGTCCCCCTTGAAGTTGCCATGAGGCTTTCAGTGCCTGAAAAAGTAACCCCATGGAACATTGAAGAGATGCGGAAACTAGTTGTAAACGGTCCTGAAAAATATCCAGGAGCCCTCTACATAATCCGTCCAGATGGAAAACGTATAAGACTTGAGTTTGTAACAGACAGGGAAAAAATCGCTGAAGCCCTAGAGCCCGGCTTCATAGTTGAAAGACACCTTAAAAATGGCGACATAGCCGTGTTTAATCGTCAACCATCCCTCCACAGGATGTCAATAATGGCGCATTACGTGCGGGTTCTTCCATACAAAACTTTCAGGCTTCACTTGTGTGTTTGCCCACCTTACAATGCGGACTTCGACGGAGACGAAATGAACCTTCACATACCCCAAAGCGAGGAAGCCCAAACAGAAGCCCGCCTATTAATGCAGGTTCAAGACCAAATACTTTCTCCAAGGTTTGGCGGCCCCATAATAGGGGCAATTCGAGACTTTATAACGGCTGCATACCTTTTCACGAGAAAATCTAATTACTTAACAAAAGATGAAGTCAGTAGGCTCCTAATAACTGCAGGATACAACGGACCCTTACCCGAACCCCAAATTAAAGAACCCCAACCATTATGGAGTGGTAAGCAAATTTTCAGCCTTTTCCTGCCAAAAGACTTTAACTACGTTTTGAAAGCGAACACTTGCAGAGGATGCGCCAAATGTTTGAAGGAGGAATGCCCTTATGACGCTTATGTTGTTGTTAAAAACGGCGAACTCTTAAGCGGCGTAATCGATAGGCGTTCCATAGGAGCTGAACAGTCTGAAAGCCTCCTTCACAGAATAATCAAGGATTATGGAACGGAAGCTGGACGCACTTTTATAAACAAAATTACACGTTTGTTGAAGCTTTTCATAACAATGAGGGGATTCTCCTACTCCTATGAGGAGCTAATGCTTTCTCCACAAGCCGAAGCTAAAATAAGAAGAGTCATGGAAAAGGTTGAGAAAAAAATAGAGGAACTCATAGAAAGTTACCGTAATGGAACATTGCCGAGGCTTCCCGGACAAACCCTTGAGGATTCCTTTGAAATTTACGTCATGAACGAATTAGCCAAAGCTAGAGACGAGTCTGGAAAAATCGCTGATGAAGACTTCACCCTTGAGAATTCGGGCATAATAATGACGCGTACAGGTGCCAGAGGCTCAAGCCTCAATATTGGACAAATGAGCGCATGTGTAGGCCAGCAAGCGGTGCGTGGAAAACGAATAATGCGTGGATACTTGGGCCGTGCTTTGCCTCACTTTAAGTTCGGCGATCCAACTCCAAAGGCCAGAGGCTTCGTTTACTCCTCATATCAGAAAGGACTGGATTCTATTGAATTCTTTTTCCACGCCATGGGAGGAAGAGAAGGCCTAGTGGACACAGCTGTCAGGACACAGCAGAGCGGTTACATGCAGAGACGCCTCATAAACGCGCTTGAGCACCTTCGCTTAGAATATGACGGAACAGTTAGAAGCTCAGCCGGAGACATAATTCAATTTAAATATGGAGAGGACGGCGTTGACCCTGCTAAAAGCGACCATGGAAAAGCTGTCAACGTAAGCCGCCTAATAGAGCAGATAAGAATCGGAATGGAGAAGGGCAAGCCAGCATCTACCGAATACATCAAGAGTAAACTGAAAGAAGTTGAAGGTCAGCTTACTCCATTGCTTATAGGCGAACTTAAGCAGGGCTTGGCAGAAGCGAAGCTTAGCAAGGAAGGCGTTGACAAAGCTGTAGAGTTAACTGTTGAACATTATAAGCGGGCTTTAATGGAGCCAGGCGAGGCTGTGGGCATTGTTTCAGCCCAATCCATAGGTGAACCTGGCACACAGATGACCCTTAGAACCTTCCACTACGCTGGAGTTAGAGAACAAAACGTAACCCTCGGTTTGCCTAGGCTCATAGAGATTGTTGATGCAAGAAGAGTCCCATCAACGCCCATAATGGTCATTTATCTAGATGAGAAGCATAGGAAAAGCAGAGAAGCCGCCGTAAAAATCGCCCGAAACATACTCTACACAACCATGGAAAACTTGGCCCAAGCAATCTATCAAGATCCTATACGAGAGGAAATAGTTGTGGAGCTAAACAAGGCAATGATGGAAGACAGGGGAGTAACCCTAGAAGAGCTTAAGGACAAGATAAAAATAGCTAATTGCACGGTTAAAATAAGCGGAAACCGTGTGCATATAAAGCCTAAAAAGGCTGAAGCCCTCAAAAAACTCCTAGACAAGGTATCCTCATTCTATATTAAGGGCGTCTCTGGAATAAAACGGGTTTTGGTTACCGAAGAGCACGGCGAATGGGTTATAAGAACAGATGGTTCAAATCTTCCCAAAGTATTGGAAGTTTACGGTGTGGACGCATCTCGGACAACAACAAACAACGTTCACGAAATAGCCAAAACCTTGGGAATAGAAGCTGCAAGAAACGTTCTAATACAGGAAGCAAAAAGCGTGTTGGAAGAGCAGGGGTTAGATGTTGACGTGCGCCACGTCATGCTTGTTGCAGACATGATGACCGCCACTGGCGAAGTGCAGCAAATTGGAAGACACGGCATAAGCGGCAAAAAATCAAGTGTTCTGGCTCGGGCAGCCTTCGAAATCACGGTGCCAAACATTGTTGACGCAGCCATCAAAGGGGAAAGCGACCCATTGGAAGGCGTAACTGAAAACGTTATAGTTGGCCAATCCATACCCGTAGGCACCGGGCTCGTGGAGCTGTTCATGTCCACATCAGAGTTAAAGAGGGAGAATAAATGATAGACGTAGCCAAGGCAATCGCAACAGCGGTAAAAACAGGCAAAGTTTCCTTCGGAGCCAATTCAGCCATACAAAGTGCAAGGACTGGAAAAGCCAAAATGATAGTTTTAGCTTCCAACTGCCCAGTGGAAATCCGCGAAGACGTGGAATACTACTGTAAGCTTTCAAACATTCCCTTGATCGTCTATAAGGGTTCATCAACGGATTTAGCCGCAGTTTGCGGTAAACCCTTCCTTCTCTCAGCGTTAACTATAAGAGAGCCCGGCGACTCAGAAATTCTTAAATTAGCAGAGAAAGAGCAAACTGAAGAGCCACTCGGAGGAAGCGAATGAGCAGCGGCATAAAATTCACAGGCACAGAAATGAAGTATATAGCGCTTTTTGAAAGCATAAGCGGCGCAAGCGTCAAAGACTGCATAGTTGACGAAGAACAGGGACGCGTAATCTTCGTTGTTAAAGAAGGCGACATAGGCGCGGCCATAGGCAAGGGTGGAAGAAACATAAGACTTTTGGAAAGGATGACTGGCAAAAAACACGAGATAATAGAGCATTCAGACGACCCAGTCCAGTTCATTAAGAACACTTTAAAACCCGCTGTGGTTAAAGAGGTTCGAATAACCGAGAGGCCTGACGGCAAAACAATAGCTGTTGTAACAGTCCACCCAAAGGATAAGGGTGTTGCCATAGGGAAAAACGGGAGAAACGCTGAACGCCTCCGCTTTTTGGTGAAACGATACTTCCAAATTCAAAACGTAAGTATAGTTTAACATTTGAAGAGGAGTCTCATGCGGAAAAAGCTGACGCTGACATTATGCGCGTTTTTTACGCTTTTCCTTCTAGTTGGCAGTGTTTATGCTGAAAATGAGTCTTTCCAAAACCAGTTTCTAGGCAGTCCCCTTCTAATCCTCACCGTAATAATCATAATCGACATTGTAGTCTTCCTATACCGAAAACTAAGAAGATGATTCTTGCTGGGTT
>Ga0209102_1001322_pt1 | contig 13224 bp, 12 predicted proteins | sample ConPoolayeHmetaG_FD_185483 | JGI IMG/M metagenome (GOLD analysis project Ga0209102, IMG submission 185483) | Hot spring microbial mat communities from California, USA to study Microbial Dark Matter (Phase II) - Cone Pool mat layer H metaG... ... | reverse complement strand
GATGAAGAATTCCAGGAAATTGCGCAGCAGCTCTTTGGTGCCTTCCTGAAACTGGCGGAACTCCTCTCGGGTTACACCGGTTTGCTTCTTGCCTTCCTCTTTTTCCTTAAGCTGGCTCTCGATAAGCAAGTCGATAAATTCGGAGCGCCCCAGGTCACCGCGATTTTCGTCTATCTTTTTCACCAGCTCGGCATCGACTATCAGCATCCTTTTCTCAGACATCTGTTGCTCCTCTCATAATGACTCCTTCCTCTTTGCGTCAAATAAGGGGTGACCTTGCTGTACCTCCGGGCACCCCTCTCAACTCCGCACCATGGGTATCTCAAGCTCCGTTGCCGTTATGGCCATTTCGGAACTCGAGTATCTCAATAATGCTATCTATATTCCTGAGTAGCTCTCCTCCTTTTTCCGTTACCTGATATGTAACGCACGGGTTCCCCACCTGCACTTTTGTGATGAAGCCGTGGCTCAAAAGAAACGCCAAGTATTTCTGAATCTGAGCGTAGCTCATATTGGCGCTGTACATGATCTCCGTCTTCCCCGCCCCGTTCTCCCCCACTCGGAGCATATCCGCGATGATCTCTATGTTAGACCTTCTGCGCTTCATATAGCCCAGCCTCTCTGGTACTTTCGTCCTGTTACCATTATACTATTCAGCTGCCGCTTGTCAAGTGCGCTGTAACCTGTCGTGTTCGAAGGGCTGGTCGCTGACGGGCACGGGACATATTGCCTGCGGCGGTGGGCTATCTATGTATAGACTCGTTCGGCTAGCGAAGGCAGCTTTATAAGCATAACAGGGCTATGCTGTAGCCTCTTTTGGCGGTACGAACGGAGGCAGAAGTGTTGCCGTGTAGCAATCCTTTCGCCCACAACCCAGAAACAGGAAGCCCCGGCTGCGCCGGGGCTTCCTGCGAGCTTTCGTCCAGCCGCCTGGACAGGCATTCCACTATGGGTATTCCCACCCTCCCCACACGCTCTTGTACTCGGCTGGTATTACCGTCGCCTGGATACCAGAGTACTCCATCGCGTTGGACCAGTTGAGACCCACATAGGCATAGGCCTGCAAAAACGTGGTCTGTGGCGGAAGGCCCAGAGGACCGACCGGTTGGTCGTATCCCGCCTTGGGCCAGACACCAGCCTGCACCCAGCTTGCCCCGGGCTTCAGCCACTGGACAACTAGGCCCGTTAACCAGCCGGTTGGGGTCGTTCGGGTCCGTCCGCGGGCCATAGATGAGGTCGTGAGTGGTGTAGGGCGGCATAGTGTAGTTGTATCCGGTGTTGTCGGGGAGGTACCAACCGTCTGCGTAGATTTGAGCTAGCTGCGAGCTGTTCAGTGCCGGATGCGTCAGCCCGCTCGCCTTCCTGACCCTGAGCGTGCTGCCGTCCCACACAGGATAGTAGCCGGCCCGGCCGGTTGAGATGACCTGCGCGTTACTGAGATCCTCTATCCACTCGCAGATGACATCCTTGTCCAGCGAGTCGGTAGCCTCGATGGCTTTCTTGATAAGGTACACCGCATCATAGCTGGAGGCAGTGTAGATTGGCATCGCGCCAGTGTAAGCGATATACCTGCTCAGGAAGCCGGCCGTCTCAGGCGTTTGATTTACACCTGGAGCCCATGTCCCGGTGGTAATCTCATACATAGCACCGCCAGCGGTGTTGATGCCGTAGTTCGGGTGTTGCCCTTCAACGTTAATCCCAAGCGGAATGGCGGTTATGTTGAGCGCGCCCTTCCTCTGACCAAAGGTCAGGCCGATCTTCCCCGACATAACAGTCAGGATGACGTGGTTCTGGGCAGCCTGTATGTCATTGAGAGCAGCATCGACCTCGGCAGCCGAAGGATTGTCTCCCAATGTCTTCACCATGGTGAGGCAGTACCCGACGTAGGAGCCGTACCCAGCAATGATAGACGACCAAGTGCTTATGATGGGAACAGCCCAGGTCAGGTTCTCTCCGAATATGGCCATCCTCACTCGGGTGACGTTCCACCCGGTGCCGTTCCAGCCCCATCCCATCTCATCCTGTATTTGCTTGGCAAGCTGAGCCAGCATTGGCAAGCACATGCAGACCAGGAATGAGGAGTTGAACGGTGTAGTTCGGAAGATGTACTTGTAGTAGTCAGAAGAAGCATTGTATGGGTAGTATGGCGTTCCTCTAGCGTTGGGATGACCGTATGGCCACGCGGTGACGCCGTCACCCGCCAGCAACTCAGCCGTGGCGGCACCGCAAATGAAGAAGGGGATCTTGTGGGTTGCGATCACGTTATCTATCATCAGCTTTACGGCCTCAGTTCGGAAGCCGCCGATGATGAACTTTGCCCCCGCATTTGTTATCAGCCACTCCACAGCCTGATAAGCGGTCATGGGTGAGGAGATTTCATTAGTATCCCTTGACACTATCTTGATGTTGTAGGCCGTGGTTGTGTTGTCGGTGGCGTTGTACACTGCACACCGGCGCCCTCGTTGATTTCCTTGGCTGCCAGCAGGGCGCCCTTCTCCATGTGCACGCCCTGGATGTCACCTAGAGGCGCAGGTACCCCGATGACTATCTCAGGCCTCGTTACGCCTCCTCCCCCCCACCACCGGTACAACCAGGCAGCACCAGGCCCAGCACCAGCAGGCTGGAGATCACTAAAAGTGCAATCCTTTTCAATTTCGTCAACCTCCTTGTTCTTTCATCGTTGTCCCGATATCATCGGGACTGTTCCTCGTCGCTGAAGCGAGACGGTCGACCACCGGCTGTCTCCAGCCCTCTCTACCTGTTTCTGCTACTCCGATAGAATCATCTCCTTTCCTGCTTCCGATGAGCCGATTTCTGCCTTACCAGGGTAAACCCATCAGCACACCAGGAAAACTGATTTGAGACTCGACCTTACGAACTGCTCGCGATTATCACCCCCGGTACCGTGGTCGCCCCATTCCCAGGACATCCCACTCCTCACAGGACTTGTTACTGTGTGTAACATTATTATATATCAGCTCCCCCACCCCTGTCACTAATCTATCCGAACTGGGCTGTTCCAGCCATGCAGGAGAGACCCGAGCTCTGCTCATCGCGAGCAGTGCTAGCCTTGCACTTCGAAAGTGACCCGACAGCGGGCTCAAACTCTTCGGTTCGATTGCGAATTCCCCGCCGCTACGGCCATTACCGCAGCCCCCAAAGCACTGATTATCTGCGGCTGCGGCGGCAGCAGCAGCTTGATATTCAATTCCGTCTCGATACTCTTTACCAGAGTCGTGTTGAGAGCACCACCGCCGCAGACGGCACAGGGTTGCGCTGGCTCCAGCCTAGCCACCAGCGAGGAAATCCTGGTCGCCAGCGCCTTGTTAGCGCCCGCAGCAATGTCCTCCGCCGGTGCTCCTTCGCTTATTCTGGTGATGACTTCAGATTCTCCAAAGACAGCACAGCTTGTAGCCAATGTAACAGGGCTCTTTGACTTAGCCGCAAGTGCTGCGAAGTCCCTGAGATTCACTCTGAGTACGTTAGCGATTACTTCAATAAATCGGCCACCGCCAGCGGCACATTTCTCCGACACAGCAAAATTAGTCACAATCCCCACTTCATTGAGCTGTATCACCTTGGTGGCTTGACAGGCCACATCAATCACAGTCCTGACCCTGGGGAACACACTGTTTATGCCCCTGGCAGTGCAAATTACGTCGCTTGCCTTCTGGCCGGCAAAATGGACGTTATCAGCGCCACACCCAGTGGCAACGACACCGCATATGTCACTCCAGGTCAGGCCGCTCTTTTCGAGCAGTTTCGCCCTGATGGTCTCAGCGGACGCTCGATAATTAGCTCCAGATATGATTATGTGCCAGGCGACAAGCTCCAGGCCCTTCAATATCACACCCTTGCTATAGGCTGAGCCGATGTCAATGCCCATAAACCAGGCCATTCCTGCTCCTAACCAAAGAACGTGGCTCTTTCCAGTCGCCGCGGCTTGGTGGACAACTTTTCACCGCTGGCAGTGGCTTTCATATACGCTTCCCTCGCCAGGAGGGCAGCGCCCAGTGCACCCGTAAGAAGAGGCTCTTCAGGGACCATAACTTCGCAGCCCAGATTTTCCTTCATTGCCTGGACTATGCCAATGTTCTTGGCTACGCCACCAGTGAGCACCACATCAGGCTCTATGTTCAGGCGACGCGCTAGCGCCGCCACTCGGCTGGCCAGTGCGTCGTGAAGTCCGGCTAGGATGTCTTCCACTCTCTCCCCGCGCGAGAGCAAAGCCACTATCTCTTGCTGGGCAAAGATTGTACACAGGTTGCTTATCTGGATTTTCTTCGTCGCCTTCAGGGAAAGCTCACCCATATCCTCCAGCTTTATGCCCAGCGTGGCCGCAGTCACTTCTAGGAACCTGCCCGTTCCAGCCGCACATTTGTCATTCATGACGAAGGTGACCAGCTTACCATCACGAATCTTCATACATTTGGCATCCTGGCCACCTATATCAATGGCAGTTCTCACGGTAGGGAAAAGGCTGGACACGCCTCGGGCATGGCAGGAAAGTTCTGTGATCTGCTTATCCGCAAAAGGGACTCTCAGACGACCGTATCCTGTCGCTACAATGTACGAGACCTGGTCAATGTCCAAACCAGCTTGCTCCAACGCACGCTGCATAACCTCGTTAGCAAGCCGCCGATACTCGGGCCCGGTGGGACCTTTGATGGCTGAAACCAGGTCGCCAGCTTCGTCTATCATGACTACTTTGGTCATGGTAGAGCCTATATCAACGCCGGCAAAGTACATCAGTGACTTTCCACGGATTGGCATCAACCAAGCGTTTCGACGAACGCCTCCACCCTAGTACGCAGTGGGGCAATGGACCCTGCCGTGTAGTCGTACTCTATATAGGTGCTGGGTATGCCAAGGCTGTCAAGGTAGTCTTTGAGAGACGGCATTTCAAATGCAAATGGATCACAATATCTGACGAGCAGCATCATGACGCCGTTAATCCTCCACTCTTTAATCATCTTCTGGAGATGGCCGAAGCGGCTTTGCAAGTCCCTGGCATAGTCCTTCTTGGTCTCGCCCAGACTTGCCTGTCTGAAGGTGCGGGCACAGGTAATTTCCTTGAGGTAATAGGATGCCAACCCCTCGAAAAGATCATTACTCAATTTCACCTCGCCTCTGTAAGCCCTGAGCCCTCCACAACTTTCATTGACTACGACATTTGCGTTAGCTTCAAGTACCTGCATGACATCTGCGTCATCAACGGTGCTGCCCCAGATGAGAAGCCGTGCCGACTTCTTTTCCGGACCATTACTGCGGCTTCTCACTTCCGCTATGACCTCCGCCAACAAGTCATTCCCCTCGAGCACGGGCAGGCTCGTCAAGGCTCTCACCACCTGCACGATTTCCGTTCCTGAGATACGCGGCGGGGAAGACTTGGTAAGCTCGAATAGTTCTCTGACCAAACCTCGCTGACGGTTATGGGACCTAACGGCCTCCGCAAGATTATCCGTTGACAACTTCCTGCCCGCGAAAGCCTCCAGAGTCTTGCCGAAATCATTCAACTGATTCTTAAAGTATTCCAAAGCCTCAGGACGAACGGTAATCGGCATGTCTATGAAGTGGAAGTAAGGATAGTTAGTGTAAGATTGCCAGATGCGGGCTGTTTTCTCTTGAGGATCGCTTGAGTGAATTGTAGCCATGCCATCAAGAAAATCGTGCTTGCCTTTAAGGGCGCAATCAAGGCAGCTACGCATAACGGGGCAAAATGAACCGGGCAGAACCCGGCTTGCCTCGCTGATTGGCTCTTTCATCTCGCCGCACGTCTGGAAAGGAACAAGGTCAAGGGCAGTAAGGATCTCCACCGGCACATAGACGCAGGGATAGCCTACTATTCTTCTGCCCGCCGCTTTCAGCTCCCGTGCCCTTTGCGAACGATTCAAATAGATTTCCCGAGCCTTGCTGAGACCTTCATTCTTGTCTGACATCGCAGCCTCCTTGCCAAACGAAATCCTTAATCTGCTTACCAGTTGAATCCCGCCTCTCTCCGCATCTTTCTGTAATGCTCCATTGTTTCCTCGAACGGCTCTGCTCTGGCCAAGGCATCATCAGGATTGAAAAGCCGGAGATCCACTATATCGCCTTCGACGATCAACGAAGGCACCTTCAGTTGGTGCATGAGCATGTCTGAGACGTAGGGAAGATGAGTGGAAGCACTGCGACAGCTAATGAGAGGATGAAGCAGCGCACCATCGCATTTCCATTCCCGGACATACTTCAAGTAAGGGTAAGCAGAGGTTCCCCCGAGCACCTTTTGCTTCAAAGCATCCTGGTAATACCCGGCAAAGAATTGCAGACTGAATCTGGTGATGCGTTCCAGTGGGTCGCTGACCTTGCTCAGATCGATGGGTATAGGCGGATGATAGCCGAAGCTTTCCACCACAAAGTTCCATCCCCGTTCGGCCAGCTTATCGAAAAAGCCAAGACTGTGCCAGGGAGGCAGCTCAGCGAATACCACCCGATACTTTTCCTCAGCAATGGCACCCGTATGACTATCCACCCTGGCTTTGACCTCCTTGTACATATCTTGATAGAGCTTCAGCGAGTCCTGCAGGTCGCCAGCCAAGAACAATGCCGCAGGCATAGCACTCCAGAAGTCCCTGCTATGCATGGGACAGGGTCTCGCCTTTCGCAGCTCATTGACTTCGTGCCAGACACGGTTAACCTCTATCATCAGGTTTGCTGTTTCCTCGAGCTTGTCCCAATCCATTTTTCTTCCTACCATCCGCTCCACAAAGGCAACGAAGTCTCTCAGGTGCTGGACACCCAGTTTCACCATCCTGTCATAATAGCCTTCCATGAAGAATTCCCTGATGCCCGGGGTGGGAGATTCGAGTGGCCACACTGGCACATCCATATATCGCCCAAGCGCCTGGAACCACTTATACCTGGCATCGCAGATAGCTGCCGATGACAACAGAAACAGCGGCTTGGGCATTCCTCCCAACGGCGCTTCGGGGGGAATCTGCCCCTTCAAATCCTTCATCATCCTGCATGCGTAGCCCAGGGTCGTCAGACTATAGCCACAGAGATGCGTGGGAAACCCCTCGGCATCAGCCCGATCCAGAAACTGGCGGGCTACCCCGGTAGCAGCAGCAATCGCCCCGTAGTTCTCGGGATAGACCACCTCTATATCCATAGCTTTCAGGATAGGATCACCATAGTAGAAATTGAGCATGGCCCATACGGCCGGTTTGCCGGCCTGTATAGCTTCGATACTCTTCAGATATGTTTCGTTTACTTTGGCTCTGAGGGGATACATGGACTGCAACCGGTTTATTGCCTTCTTTCTTTTTTCTGAAGCCATAGGCCTTTCACCTCCTGATCGAATTCGCTCCGCGTTTCGCTCACCATTGTCAACCGGATCATAACGAGAACTCGGATACTAGCTAGAACAGCCCCATCTGGGACTCCCCGAACAAATGGATAGAAGTCAAACCTGTTTCCATTTCACCTTCATGCGCTGCGCTTTCTCAGTTTTGTTACGAACCTACCCATCCTTTTCAATGCTTCCTCAATGCTTGATAGCGAAGTGGCGTAGCAGCAACGGACGAACCCTTCACCCGAGGCTCCAAAGGCGGTCCCCGGAACTACAGCAACTTTCTCTTCCATCAGTAGCTTTTCGGCAAATTCCTCCGACCTCATTCCTGTGGCCCTTATGGAAGGGAAGGCATAGAAAGCGCCTTTGGGCTCAAAACAAGAAAGCCCAATCTCATTCAATCTCTTGACCATGAAGCGACGCCGCCTGTTGTACTCCCGAACCATCTTCTCAACCTCGCTCTCGCCATTCCTGAGAGCTTCGATAGCTGCCATCTGCGCCATCGTCGGTGCGCACAGCATCGTGTACTGATGGATTTTTGTCAACGCCTGTGTAAAGCTCCTGTCCGCCGCCACATAGCCGATACGCCAGCCGGTCATAGCATGAGATTTGGAAAATCCGCTCACCAAGATCGTACGTTGCTTCATGCCGGGCAAGCTGGCGAAACAAACATGCTGTGCGCCATAGACTAAGCGGGCATATATCTCGTCAGATATTACCAACAAATCGCGCTTTTTCGCCAGTTGAGCAATAGCTCCGGCTTCCTCCTTCGACATAACCGCGCCGGTGGGGTTCGCCGGATAGCCTAGCAAGATGGCTTTTGTTCGCTTTGTGATCTTGGTCTCGATATCCGCCGCCTTCACAACGAAGCCATCCCTCTCGCTTGTAGGAACAGAAACGGGCGTGCCACCAGCCAAGACAACATCGGCCGGATAAGCCACATAGCATGGGTCAGGAACTATGACCTCATCACCGGGATTGATAATCGCTCTCATAACGAGGTCTAGCGCCTCGCTGCTCCCAGTCGTAATGAGGATTTCATTCTCGGGGTCGTAGCCTACCCCGTAATGAAGCTCCAGGTAATTGGCCAACTCTCGACGCAGCTCAAGCATGCCCGAATTCGAGGTATACATGGTATACCCCTTTTCCAGCGCATATACCGCTGCCTCTCTTATATGCCAGGGAGTTACGAAATCCGGTTCACCGATACTGAGCGAGATCACGCCTTCCAGAGAGGAAAGCAGATCGAAAAATTTCCTGATACCGGAAGGCGGTAGCGTAGCTACCCGTTGCGAGATCAGCTTATGCCCATCCTTAACAGGCGCAGATTCTGCGTTCAACATGTTACGGAGTTATTGGCAGGCGCCTATTCCTTTCTTCAGGGACGTGAAAAATCTCGCCGTTTTCCTTGTACCGTTTCAAAAGAAAGTGGCTCACAGTGCTCTGAACCTGCTCCAGGGGAGCAAGCTTCTCAGCGACAAAACTCGAGATTTCCTGCATGCTTTTGCCTCTGATCAGTATAGCCAGGTCATAGGTGCCCGACACCAGATATGCAGAGTAAACTTCGGGAAACCGGTAGATCCTCTCGGCAATAGCATCAAAGCCGACACCACGCTGTGGCGCCACCCTAACCTCGATCAGAGCCCATATATCTTCCTGCCTCAACTTAGGCCAGTTGACCACAGCTTTATACTTAAGGATGGTGCCGTCTTTCTCAGCCTGCCTGATTATCTTTTTCACCTGCCCTACGGGCTTGTCCACCATAGCAGCAATCTGCTCCGGGGTTGCCCGCCCATTTTGTTCCAGAATCTCAAGGACTTCTTTCATATGCTCTCCTCAACCTATGTTAGCTCAACGGCTGACCACTCATTGTCCGCTTCATTGTAGCATAGTTCAAATAGCCTGCCATCTTCAGCAATGACTTTGAATAGCCGCTTCCCTGGCTCTTGCCACGCTTTTTCCAGCGATTCGACCCTGAGTTGCCTTTCTTGCCACACAAACGAGCGCGGCTCCTGAGCATAGACATAACCTGAATAGCAATGCACTTGTGTCTTCATATTCACTTTGTGACGTCGCGTTGGTCGCATCCGTGGCTAACTACGACCCACTGACTCAATTATAGTAACACTAGGGATGCCCTGTCATCCCTTCAGTCAGCCTTTCCTTTGTCACAGTTCTTCTCTCGTTGTTCTATTTGTTGACAAAGGTGAAAGGCTGAAGTAGTATCAACAGTGACGACGTATGATAAAGCATTTCCTGTCAATAGCTGACCTTAGTCGCGAAGAAATCGAATCTCTGATAAAGCAAGCTTCACATATGAAGCACCGTAAGACGTCTGCCTTGCTTTCTCAGAAGACGCTGGCTCTCCTTTTCGAGAAGCCGTCTCTGCGGACTAGGGTCAGCTTCGAGATGGCAATGTATCAGCTTGGCGGGCACTGCATCTACTTGTCTCCACAAGAGGTGGGGCTGGGCAAGCGAGAGCCGGTGGCTGACGTAGCGCGGGTGCTGAGCCGCTATGTTGACGCTATCGCTGCTCGCACATTTTCTCAAGACACTCTGTGCGCTCTGGCCAGCCATTCATCCGTCCCTGTCATCAATGCCCTGTCCGATCTCGAACATCCTTGTCAAGCTCTTTCCGACCTGCTCACTGTCTATGAAAAGAAAGGCAGGCTTTCCGGATTGACTATGGCGTTCATTGGCGACGGTAACAATGTGGCCAATAGCTTGCTGTTGGCTTCATCACTTGTTGGCATAAACTTCCGCATAGCTTCTCCTCCGGGCTACACGATCAAGGCGGGAATCTTAAGACAAGCTAAGCGATTTGGCGCTCAGAGCAGTAGCCAGATTATGTCAACTACTGACATGCGCAAAGCGGCCAAGGATGCCGATATAATCTACACTGATGTGTGGGTCAGCATGGGCCAGGAGGCTGAAGCAGAAAGACGTCGTCTCGCCTTTTCCAGCTATCAAGTGAACGACAAGCTACTGAGCCTTGCCAAACCAGATGTCTTGTTCATGCATCCCTTGCCGGCTCACCACAACGAAGAGATTGCTGCAGGATTACTGGAAGACCGAAGGTCGGTGGTGTTTGACCAAGCCGAGAACAGGCTCCATTTGCAGAAGGCACTGCTCGTGAAACTCCTGTCAAATAGTGAGCGCTCAGGCAAATGACTGGACCTGTCGTTGCCATTGTCGGTCGAACCAACGTAGGCAAATCCACCTTGCTTAACAGGCTCGCGGGCAGGCGTGTAGCCGTCGTTGCTGATCTGCCCGGGACTACTAGGGATCGAGTTTTCGCCTTTGTATGTTGGCAAGGGCGGAATCTGACTTTGGTCGATACCGGTGGCTGGCAAGCAAAGCCACGCACTGCTCTCGATGAAAAGGTCAAGCAGCAAGCTGAGACCGCCATTGCCCAAGCAGATGTCATCATCTTTCTTGTGGATGGCAGAGACGGGTTGACCCCCGCCGACGAGGAGATCGCTGATGTGCTGCGCTCGGCAGACAAGCCAGTCATACTGACCGTAAATAAGATAGATTCAGCTCGACAGGCAAACCACCTGGTCGATTTCTACCGGCTGGGGATGGGCCAACCCATAGCTATCAGCGCTCACCACAACCTCGGAATAGACGATTTAATGAGAGCTGTACTGGCTTTACTGCCGCCACAAGTCGGCACTATTGATAACCCCGAGCAACCCAAATTTGCTATCGTTGGACGGCCAAACGTGGGCAAGTCAACTCTGCTAAACACGTTGCTGGGTGCTGAAAGGGCCATCGTCCACGAGTCGCCAGGCACAACGCGCGACTCACTTGATGCTGTGATTCAATGGGACAATAGACAGATCCTACTCGTCGACACCGCCGGTATCAAACGGCGGGGCAGGGTTGATGCGGGGGTGGACTACTATAGCCTGCTGCGTGCACTTCAAGCGATCAACCGCTGCGATGTAGCACTTCTGCTGGTAGATGCCAGCGAATTCATCACAGCCCAAGATTTGCACATTGCTGGCTATATCATTGAATCTGGCAAAGGCCTCATGATTTCGGTCAACAAATGGGACCTTGTTGCCAAAGAGCAAAGAGTGATATTCAAACAAGGGGTAGAACAGAGATTGAGATTTGCTCCATATGTGCCCGTGCTCTACATCTCTGCCAAACTAGGCCAGGGCATAAGCAAGATCCTGCCTCAAGCCTGCGAAATCTGGCAGGAGAGGCGAAAACAAATACCCGATACGCTGGTTGACGAGTCGGTTAAGCAGGCGATAAGGAGCTATCCGCCCCCGCGCAAGAGCTCGGGACAGTTGCGCGTCGTTCGGGCTTATCAAGACCAAAGCCAACCGCCGACCTTTGTTCTTGAGGTCAACAATCCGGATTTGGTTCATTTTTCCTATCGCCGCTACCTGGAGAATAGGTTCCGGGAAAGCTTCGGCTTCCGCGGAGTCCCTCTGAAGTTGATTTTCACAAAGCCTGCGGGCAAAATTAACAAAAGAACGGAGACCAGAGCATGCTGATCGCCAAACTTGTGGGCGTTGTAATCATAGCTTACCTGCTTGGGTCCATACCCTTTGGCCTGATAATTGGCAAATTGAAAAAGGGTGTTGACATTAGGCAATACGGCAGCGGCAAGACGGGTGCTACCAATCTGATGAGAGTCGCCGGGACGAAGTTCGGCCTGTTGGCTCTAGTCCTCGATGTAGTTAAAGGTGCTGCCGCTGTTGCGCTAGCCACGATAATTGTACCCCAGAGTATGGGCGCCCTATCTGTTGCTGGCATGCCTCTTTACTGGCAACATTTATCTCAAGTGGCAGCCGGCTTCGCCGCTTTACTGGGACACAACTGGCCAGTATTCGCCAGATTCAAGGGAGGCAGGGGTGTCACTGCTTATTTCGGCACTGTTTTTGCAATATTCGCGCCGGCCGGTATATTTGGCGCAGAGGTTCTGGCCATAGCCGCCTTGCGCAGTCGGCATATGTCCCTTGGCTCTCTCCTAGGAGCCTCAGCGACCTGGTGTCTGATGCTTCCCCTAACCATCGTGTATAAGCTACTGCCTCCAATCTACCTCCTTTACGGCGCCATTGCTGTAGCGCTCATTGTCTATCAACACCGGGACAACATAAGACGCCTCAGAGAAGGAACAGAGCGCCGATTGTGGTGAACTAGCGAGAGAGGCCGCGCTTGAAAGTCGCTATCATCGGCAATACCTCTTGGGGCAATACTCTGGCTTCTTTGCTGGCCGGTAAGGGGGCAAGCGTAAAGCTCTGGACTCGGAGCGAGGTCGAGGCAGGCGAACTAAACACCGCGCAGCGTAGCTACTCATGCACTAGCAGCATCGGTGAAGCCTTGAACCAAGCCGATCTGGTGATCTGGGCAGTGCCTTCTCAAAAGTTCAGAGAAAATGCCCGGCAAACCAAAGAGTATATCACCGATTCGATGGTATTGATGAGTGCCGCCAAGGGATTAGAGGCGAACACTGGAAAGAGAATGTCAGAAGTCCTGGCAGAAGAGGTCGCGCCGTCCGCAAAAGGGCGTGTCTGTGTTCTGTCCGGTCCTAATCTCGCCGGTGAAATCGCCCAGGACTTGCCTGCGGCATCAGTCATCGCTGCACAGGACAGAGATCTGGCAGAGAAAGCGCAAGAAATCATGCAATCGCCCAAGTTCCTGATATCCACTAGCGACGATGTGATCGGAGTTGAGCTAAGCGGAGCATTGAAGAACATTATAGCCCTGGGTGCAGGTATGATAGACGGCCTGAGGCTGGGTGACAACGCAAAGGGAGCTTTTGTTGCCTGGGGGTGGACCGAGACGGTTTCTTTGGGACTCGCTCTGGGCGCCCGGGCCAACACCTTCTACGGCTTAGCTGGCTTGGGCGACCTCATCACCACTTGTTCCAGTAC
>Ga0209102_1001321_pt1 | contig 13240 bp, 13 predicted proteins | sample ConPoolayeHmetaG_FD_185483 | JGI IMG/M metagenome (GOLD analysis project Ga0209102, IMG submission 185483) | Hot spring microbial mat communities from California, USA to study Microbial Dark Matter (Phase II) - Cone Pool mat layer H metaG... ... | reverse complement strand
ATTTTACAGTCTTTTCTTCTCTGTTTAAGAGTATACCTTTAATGCCCAAACGTTTAGGCAAAATTATGTCTATAGGAGGGTTATCTCCAATCATGACAGCTTCTTGTGGTTCAACTTTAAGAATTTAAGGTTTTCTTATACATTTTTGGATTGGTTTTGTCGCATCCAGCTTCATAACCAGTCATGACAAAATCAAAATATTTCTCGATTGGCTTAATCGCCTTTTTGAATTGGAAATAGGCTATTGTAGTTACAATTGCTGTTTTGAATCCGTTTTACTTTGCCTTTGGCACTGCTTCAGCAACATCTGGAAATAGCTGATACGGTCTGCTTTCAAGCATTTTAACAATGGCTTGCAACGTTTCGCTGTCTACTTTAACTTTTAGTCTTCGGAAAATTTGAGAAAAAAATGAACGCCAGCTTCTATACCCATACTTTGGATAATCTATGAAGGAGACAAAAGCCCATGCAGCTCTAAGTTGTTGCTGAGAAATTTCATAGCTTCGACTAAAAAGATAATCAGAAATTTCTTTATCAGTCACATCATTTTCCTTATGAACTAATGTTCCATGCATATCGAATAACATAGCTTTTATTCTAGCCATCTGACTTATTCCACAACAATAAGCTCAATCTAGATTCATTTATGTCTATAGAAAAGCTTTTAAGCAGTCTTCGGAAGCGACTATTTTTGGGCATTATCCTGTATAATTTGGAGAATCTTTTAATTGAATATTGAAAGAGACTTGATTATTTCCTTACTGAGATTGACCAAAGAAGGGTTAGTTTCAAAGGAAATAGTTAAAAAAGATGCAAGACTTCTATCGCAAAATGTTGAGAATTTGCTTAGAAAATTGCAAAATGATGGACTGATTTATGTGCGAAAAGATACCGTGGAAGCAGATAACCTACAACGCCTTAAACTGGCTGTCAGAGCCATAAGCTTAGGTGCTGATATTGAAGGTGTGAGCAGTTTTCTTCAATGGAAGGAGTTTGAAAGCATTGCTGCTATTGCCTTTGAACGCAATGGTTATGCGGTTAAAAGAAATTTAAGATTCAAACACGCAGGAAGAAAATGGGAAGTTGATATTATTGGATTTAAAGCACCTATTGTAGTATGTGCAGATTGCAAGCATTGGCATCATGGAATGTTCCCTTCTACTTTAAAGAGAATAGTTGAGGAACAAGTAGAACGAGTATCTGCACTAGCTGAAACATTGCCGAATCCAGCAATCAAAATTGAATTTACTTCATGGAGTTTTGCTAAATTTATTCCAGCCATTTTAACGCTGGTCACAAGCCAATTAAAGTTTTATGACAATGTGCCAATAGTTTCTGTGCTCCAGCTTCAAGACTTTCTAAGTCAACTACCAGCCTATGTTGGCTCGCTTAAGCATTTTTCAAGGCGCTTATCCGACCAACTCAACTGTTGTTCCTAAGGCTTGACCAGGAACGCCCCTTCTAAATCTTGCTCTAACTAAACCTTTTTTGCCATGTAAATCCACAATTTTTCCCAGAATCTTGTTTTCGCCGATTTTCCAGACTACTTTTCTGCCAATAAGCCTGCTCGCTTCCGAAACAGAATTTATGTGTGCAAACTGGATTATACATTCCTTTGACTTTTGGCTCTTCGGACCTATCCGATAATTAATTATTATTCCTTGAAAGGATTGTACCATAAGCCTTCACTTATGCAGGATTTCCAAGATATAAAGAGACTTTTAAATCTATTTCGCTTGCATAAGCTATAATTTTCAGCTCTCAACTAAATTGAAGTTTCCTCTGTCGCGTTTTAAGATTCTTGCCTTCTCAGGGAGCCTATTCTTCTCCCAATCTGCCCAACTTATTTCTTTGAAGATCCATTTCTTGCCCAAATGAGCAGCAAGCAAAGCATGCTTAAATGTCTTCTCCAATGGAATTAGTTCTTCTAAAAATCTGAAGAGTTTCTCAATCTGTTGTTTTGGAAAATAAGCATAGTAGCTTGCGTTTTTCACTTCAAAGGCATAAATGTGCGAGTTTTTTCTTGCTATAATATCAGGTAGAGGATTAAGGCTGGGGTTGCTGACTGGAACGCGCACAGCATGATATCCTTTTTTAGTTAGAAGCTTTACTAGGACGTTTTCGCTGTAGAAGCCTCTTTTGCGCCATCTGCGAATTTCGTCTTTGTCAACATCCCTACCCATAAAGAATCTTCTCCTGTTTAAGCTACCAAAGTTGTTTTCAGTTTTGGTTTATAACATTGTTGTGCAAAAACAGCATTTCTGAGACACCTCTAAAAAGTTCAGTAAATAGCCTTGGAACAAAGTTAAGCAATTGTGCTTTCTGAAAAGAGAAAAAGCTTTTTCAAAATTTATCAGCGTTTTCGACGTTTATAAGTGCGCACAGGAATCTTTAAAGCTGCCTCTTCAACTAGGCATTCTCTTAAGTAATCATCTAATGTTGCTGCAGGCACAACTTCTATGCGATAGTCTCTGACATCAATGGAATGTTCAAAATTCTTTTGTGGAACAACCACTTTCTTAAAGCCCCATGCCTCAGCAGCCTTAATCTTCTCATAAACACCGCCAACAGCAGTTATTTGAATGGAATCACCAACGCCTAAGTTTATTTCTCCAGTAACTGCCACATCCTGCCTTACTAGTTTATTCTCTATGAGAGAGCATAAGAGTATTGCCATTGTCACACCAGCAGATGGACCATCTACGCCATAGGATTGGGCAAAATCAATGTGTGTCAAATAATCCTGCGCTATGTCTACTCCATATTTTTGAAGGATTACACTTCTCACTTTAGCTATGCTGTCGGAAATGAAACTTTGGCCTTTTGCTGCTCCTGTCACTTTGTAATAGCCTTTAATTGGGTAATTTCTTGGGAGATCGCTTCGCTTAATCATATGTGCCTTAACGTTAAGCACGCTACCTGTCATTTCTCCGCTGTATGGGTCTCTGACAACAGCCAGTCCATGTATTTGTCCAATTTTGATGCCCTTTGGTTTTATTTCTAATAGTTTGCCTCTTTCGTTGATCTCGTGTTCTAAAATTTGTCTTTGAATGGTTTTGCAGTGATTCTCTATGGCTTCTTGCACATGCCTTCTTTCAACAACTTTGCATCCTTCATTCATTGCAAGCGTTGCAGCTGTTTTAATTATTGAAATTAATGGTCTAAATTTTGTTGTTAAAGCATCTTTTTTATTACTTCTACGCCGTCCTTCTTCCACTATTTCCTCACATGCTTCTCGACTGAATGGTATGAGATTGAAACGCTTAACTTCTTGCGCTATGAACTGCACATACCTGCGCCTATTCTCCAAAGTGTTAGGCATATCATTATTCATTCTGACAACTTTGCCGTAACCATAGATACGATCCATTAAAGCTGGGTGAATTTGACTTATGCTGTCAAAGTTTCCAGCACCCACGAGAAATGTTATGGCAGGTGCCGGTTCTGTAGAAACAGCCATTGCTGCCGTGTCTCCACCATGCCATTTACCCCTCAAGGTAATCGGCAACTGCCCATCCTCAAGCACAGTCAAAAGCGTAACAGCCTCTTCTGAATCAAGATTCTTTATCTCGTCAATATACAAGATTCCAAGCGAAGCTCTATGGGCATCACCAGCAGTAACCCTTTGATGTTCAGGGGTGCCTAAACCACCAGTCTGATAGGGATCCCACGCTATTGAGCCGAAAAGCTGTGCGCTTCTGTGTCCTGTTGCATCCACGAAGGGTGCGCGTTCTGAACTATTGTCTACTATTAGTTTTGGCACCTCGGTTTGTTGAGCGCCTGCTATGCCTTTTAGGTTTCCTAAACCGCCGAGTTTGGAGAACCACCATATGAAAACGCCGAAGAAAATTAGGCTTCCGCCAGGAATAATGGTTATTGGTACGAGTGTGACAAATTTTCCGACAAGATAATCTATGAAGTTGTAATTGTAATATTGTTGAAGGGGTTCGCCTAGAAACATGGGGTTGGCTTCCCATGTTTGCCAAGCTTGGTACATGAAGTAAAAGCCAAGAGAAATTAGAAATAAGCCCATTAAAACGAGGAGAATCAGTAGAGCTTTGACGCCTACCTTTGTTACAAATTTTCTTTTAAGTTCCTTGAGCTGCTCTTTTTGCAGAATTTTTTTGCCTTCTCCAGCTTTATGAATGGAAATTTTGGGTTGACTTGGTAGCACCTTATTTCTCCAGCACAGCATATCATAAAGTTTTATACCCTTCTCCCTATAGATTTGGGTAAGCTTCTCAGCTAAGGCTCTGCCTATCAACGATTTGCCTGTTCCAGGGTCGCCAAGAAGAAGTAGATATGGTCCTGGGCTTATGACTGTTTTAGCAGAGGGTTTAGGTTTGTCTGGGTCGCTCCAATTCTCATACCATTTTGTCTTTTCAAGCCATTTTAGCTTGTGCACCCACTCGTCTAGGCATAAGAAGCATTCATTTAATGCTTGTTCTTGCCCTATAACCCAGTTTATGAGGTTTTCGTCAACTGGAAAGCGTTCTGTGCTCTTAAAATTTCCCCAATCCCATTTCACTCTGACTTTTCTGCCATTAACGTTTCTTTCAAGTATTTCCACATCATTTCCAAAATGGTCAAAGGACAAATCTAACAGCCTTCCAAATGTTTCCTCAATCAAAACACATGTTCACGAATTATTATAGAGGTTATTTCAAAATCGGCAATATGAAAAAACTGATAACATACATACAAAAGTGAAATAGGCGCATTATGGTTTTTTTACAATTTTAAGTCGTATTGAACCATATTTTTCCATATTTCCAATAATTTTAGATTGTTTTTCTTCGAACATAACCTCACTCAAAATTCCCAGACCGTCTTCTTTCAAGCCTAAAAATCTTAAAGCCTAATTCTAACTTGAAATTACAAAATAAGCCTATTTCAGCCTTTTTTGTTCAACTATCTAATCAAACATATGGGCTTAACCGTGACCTCATATAAAAACCAACGAAAATCTCCATGCGAAGCAAATGGCGTAACCTTTCGAGAATACTTCGCATTCTTATGGGTGTGGGGGTGGTCTCTGGGCTCTCTGTGCGTCTAGACCCCCTTATTATAGGTTGAACTTTGCTTTGAAAGTTTGTTCAGATAAGGGGTTGATGCTTCTGTATACGAAGATTGTCATTTAATTGTTGTAGAGAAATTTTTTGCTTGAGGTTTTTACTGTTAATTTTTTGTTGCTAAAAAGGGGTTTTCTTGGCTTTATTTCTTGTGAGTGCATGAACTTGTTTTGCTTACTGTAGCCTAAATAGGCAATGTATTTGACAATTTTAGGGCGGGTTTTTACTCTCTGGTGATATTGGTGATTACTATAATTATTTTTGTTGGTGATGTTATAGTGATGGCAAAATCTCTTCATAATCTGTATCCGTGGTCCCTCAAGTATCTTTTAATCTTCTTCAATTCTAGAGCCATTTTTTGCAGTCTTACTTCAAAAGCTTCTGTTCCAACAATATAGCTTAGGTCTACTGTCTGAAGCTTTCCTCCAACTTTTACGCCGACCTGTTCTAACATATTACATACGATTTTCAATTCTTCATAAGGGGCAATATACAGCACTTGATCAAATCGGTGTAAATAGACTAAAAGCTGAAACGCTTTTTGAGAAAGCGCCTTTTGGGCAAGACGATTCGAGTGAATTTCACACCCAACTTCGACAGCTATTCTTTTACCGTCTTCATTTTCCAATATAAAATCAGGGACGAAATTGCCTCTTTTCTGTCTATGTGTAAGGGTCACTGTTCCAAAGGTTTTCAGTTTCTCCTCAACTAAAGGGTAAAAGTATTGTTTCCTTACTTTCATCGCAGACCCTATAATGTAGAGTTCAATTTCTTAGGTATTTGAATCTTGCCAAACATCCAGTCGTATACAAAAGCATCAACAAAACTCACTTTTTGGGGTTCAGCCAAAATTGTTAAAATTTTTACTGCATTATTATTTAGGATATAAAATCTGGAAAAGTCATACGGTGCCTTTTTGCAAAAGATGGGCGTAAAGTGATTTTGAGAACGCCGAAGTGAGAGGACTTAGACGATTTATTAGAACTTATTGAAGAAGGCGCTGAAATAATCATGGATCAGAAAGTTTCTAGAGAAAGGGAAGTTGACTGGTTATCTAAAAAGCTTGCAAATTTAGAAATAGATAAAGCATTCAGCCTTGCTGCAGAAGTTGATAGAAAGATTATTGCATCTGCCAGCATTGATCGACTAGAAGGCTTTCAGAAACATGTTGGCTTAGCAAGGGTAATAATCAAGAAAGAATTTAGAGACATGGATATAGGAATTGGCATTATGAAGATTTTGGAGGAGCAAGCCTATAATATGGGTTTGAAGGTTTTGACGCTTTCAGTTTTTGCAAGAATAAATGTGCATTCCATGTTTATGAGAAGGTCGGGTTTGTGCAGACAGAAGTTGTTCCAAAAAATTTTTCAAGATTGCAAATATATAGATGAGATTATAATGACTAAACTGCTTAAGTGAAATAGCCAATGTCAAACTTTAAAGTTTTTAACACAAGCCTAACCTTCTCTACAAAAGGCGAAATAGACTTTATAGATTTGACAGACAAAGTTCAGGAAATAGTTGCCAAATCTGGAGCCAAGAATGGTATAGTTCATGTTTTTGCGCCACATGCTACGGGTATACTAATTTTAACTGAAAGCGAGTACAGTTTGCTTAATGACATTAAAGCGTTTCTTGAAGAAATAGTTCCAAAGCACAAGGCATATCATCATCCCTCTAATGCTCACTCACACTTAAGGTCTATGCTTCTGCCTCCAGACAAAACTTTGCCAATAGTCAACGGCCGAGTTGAGTTTGGAACTTGGCAATCATTAGTTTTCGTAGAAACTGATGTCCACTCTAGAAGGAGAACGGTAATAATTCAAGTGATTGGCGAGCAGTAACATCCATCGCCATTCGTGATTTTTGTTTTCTCTTTTTATCCATCAAAGTTTCATTCAAAACCAATTTTCGCTAAAGACTAAGGTCTTACTTCGTGTTTCGTTTAGTTGTGACGCGGGTCGCGCTATGTTTAAGTTTACATGTTTTAGCCTTTTCTGAAATCTAAACTTCACAATTTTTAGGATATTCTAGCAATTTTTAAGGAATCGCTAACATTCGTTAGCTATAAGCAAAAGAAACTCCTACATTTTGAAGGCTTTTACATTCCCAAATAATTTTTGTTGAATGTTGTTTTCCTTAAGAGCCTATTCAGTGACATTACTCCAGAAGTAAATAATCTTTAAAATCTGTTTCATTGATGCAAGCTTTTTATGTATTTTTAAGCTTCGGTTTTGTTCGTGCTACTGCAAAATGCGAGACCCTAACCCTGTGCTTTCTGAGGAAAAATAGGCTAGTCGAACGATTGCTTGCGGACCCTTATTTTTAGTGCTATCATAAAGCGATAGAACACGAAATTAATATTAATGGCTTCATTGTAGTTAATAGTTATGAACTCTCTTGGTTCAAGAGTTGCTGGAACAGTTATGGTTGGAGTCTGTTGGTTAGCTTTTATATTGCTATTCCTTGCTTTCTTCGCTGGAAACTTTGACTTCTGGCAAAATCTGGCAATTTTTATCGTTTCAGTAATTGTTGCAGCGGGCATAGTTGCAGTTATGTGGATAAGATGGGTGCTTAAATAATTCTCAGTCGTTTTCTCTTTTTTCTGGAAGCTTAAAAGACAAGATTAAAGCAGCAAAAGCGAAAACCGTTAGCAGATAAAATGCAGCATCTAAGCCGTAAATGTCGCCAATATAACCTGAAATAGACTGTGAAATAGAACCTATGCCGAAGGATGTGAAGAAGAATATGCCGTAGACTGCCCCTCTCTGATTTCGAGGAGATAAAAAGCCTGTTAAAGAGTTTAATGCGGGCTGATGTGCGTAGAAAGATAAACCGTACAATAGAATAAAGAGTGCTATTCCAATAATGTAGATTGGAAAGAGCAGAAGCGAAAGTAGGCTCATGCAAACGCCAGCAGAAGTGGCTATCAAAACTTTTTTCGAGCCAATTTTGTCAGCCGCTTTCCCTCCAATCCATTGTGCTGGAACTCCAGCAGCTAAAACCAGTGTGTATGCAACTGAAGCCCATGCAGGATCAATTAACCTATTGTACGTAAGGTATGTTGGAAAGAATAATTCTACGCCTTTCATAAAAAGACCAATTGTCACGTTGAAGATTAACAGTATCCAGAGTTCACGTATTTTCAAGGCGTCTATAATTGTTCCACTATTTCTGTTTCCGCTGTCTGTCTGCTTAAAACTTTTAATAAACATCAAAGCGAGCAAAACGCATAAAATGCCAAAAAAGACAAAAGCCCATGACCATCCGAAAGCCGAGCCGATAACCCATGCAATTGTTGGGGTCAAAACCGTGCCAAGGGTTCCGCCAACTCCATGCAAACCCATAGTTTCTGAAACTTTTCCTTTGAAGGTTTTTGAGATAAGCGAATTTGCAGTTGGATGATAGAGACTAGCCCAAGCAGCCATCAAAATCAATGCAAGCGCATAAACGTAGATACTGCTCACTGAGCCTGCAACCAGCATAATAAATGCGGAGAGCCCGGAAAAAGCAAGACAAATAGTAATCGCTTTAGCTTCACCAATCTTGTCTCCTAAAGGTCCCCCCACCAATGCTCCAGCGCCATATATAAATGACGCAATCATGGATACGAAGCCTATTTCTGACTTCAAAACATTCAAACTGGTCATTATCAACGTAAGCAACGGTGATGCGATAACGAAGAGTGAATGATTAAAAGAATGAGCAGCGCCTAACAACACAATGCTCAAACGGTTTTTGTTTGGCGCTTGCTGCAAATGGAATCATCCCTTCGACAATATGATTTCGCCATATTGCGCTTGCTTCCCAATAACGGTTTCTATAAGAATAGGCCCTTTAGGAAACGTAAATAAGCACAATAACCGTTTCAGAAAATAACAAAGACTGCAAAACATGGCCGGGGTGAGGTAGCCTGGTAGCCTATAGGCCTGTGGACAGCTTGAAGAAAGGTTTGGCGGCAAGCCTAGCGCCCGGGTTCAAATCCCGGCCCCGGCCCCATAAAGTGTAGATTTCATTGTTTTTTGTTATAACAAAGAAAAAAGGGATGGTTTTTCTTTTTATATTATGAAGTCGCCTGGATAGTTGTCATATAATTGTGGCTGTGAATCTGGTTGCTCTGCGACTACACGTGGGTAAGCGTATGCATGTGCTGCTTCAATTGAGTTTGCTCTATTATCTAACAGTGCCTCGTCCACAAAATAGTAGCCCCATAACGTGTTGCCCAGATAGAAATAGTCCCAACCATACTGGTCTGCTTTGCATGCTGATGCAATAATTCTTCCTGTGCCTTGCAAGTCGTCGTTGTCATCGAACATGCCGCCTGAATAGCATGAGCCAAACATCAAAGCGAATTTTGTGCTTTCAATAGCTGCAAACTTTTGCTTGAACCAGCCATCAGGTAATCCGTAAAAGTCGTAGGTAACAATCATTTCATCGTAGCCATCTGATTCAACATCATTATCCCATCCATCATAGTCTGGAGCCCTATAGCCATGACCACTGTAGAAGAATACAACTTCATCGCCTGCTTTCTCATTCGCCACAAGCCAGTTTATTGCATTTACAATGGCTGAAGCTGTCGCTTTGTTGTTTATTAGTAATTTAACATTAGCCTTTGGATAGCCTCGCTGTCTCGTTAACTCTGTATACATCTCTTTTGCATCTTCATCTGGATGCCATAAGTCAGAACTAGTTCCTTGATAGTCTGCTATACCAATTATGACTGCCCACTTACTTCCAGCTAAAGGTCGAGCCGAAGCTATTTGTGGCTCACTGTAAGCTTTTGTTTCATCAAATTTCAAAGGGTTCATATAGCTCAAATGCAGCTTGCACGATGCAGACGCTATTGGTGCAAATATAGCGAATGAAAGAATAGTCATTATTAATACAAGTAGCGCTTTTCTCATATCCTATCCCACATAGATGAAATATTGCTTTTGTGAACAAAAGGTTTTCGGAAACCGCTTAACAGCCAAGATTTTAACGCAACTTTATGTCTTTTCATTTCACGTTATAAGTCAAATTAATAGGTTAGAAAATCGTCTATATAAAATTAGGAGAACACATTGACTGTTCAAAGAAAAAGATTGGTTTTTCCCTTCTCTGCAATTGTAGGATTAGACAAGCTTAAACTAGCCATTTTAATAAACGCAATAAATCCAAAAATTGGCGGTTTGCTCATAAGGGGACCAAAAGGTTCTGGTAAAAGCACTATTGTTAGAGCCTTAGCAGATATCCTCCCTAAAATAACAGTGGTTAAAGATTGTCCGTTCAACTGCAGCCCATATGACCCATCAAACATGTGCCCAAAATGCAGTGAAAGATACAGGAAAGGTGAAAAACTGCATATTGAAGAGAGGGAAATGGTTGTTGTTGACTTGCCTTTAGGCGCTACCGAAGACAGAGTGGTTGGAAGCCTTGACGTGGAAAAAGCAATTAAGCATGGCATAGAAGCATTAGAGCCTGGGATACTCTCAGAAGCGAATCAGAATATTTTGTATGTGGATGAGATTAATTTGCTTCCAGACCACATTGCGGATGATTTGCTTGATGCTGCTGCTACTGGATGGAATATTGTTGAAAGAGAGGGAATATCAGTAAGCCATCCTTCGCGTTTCATATTTATTGGAACAATGAACCCCGAAGAAGGAGAGTTGAGACCACAGCTTCTTGACCGTTTTCCGTTATCGGTTACTGTCGGAAGAATAGATTCTGTTAAGGATAGAATTGAAATTGTTAAGAGAAACATGGAGTTTGAGGCTGACCCAGAAAAATTCTACGAGAAATATGAGCCTTCGCAAGAGGAACTGCGAAAAAGAATAGCAACTGCAAGAGAAGTACTAAAGGAAGTTGTTATTCCAGAAAATCTTCTTGAAAGCATTTCTCAAGCATGTTTAGACTTGAAAGTTGACGGATTGCGCCCAGACATAGTCATTGCAAAAGCAGCTTCAACATTAGCAGCTTTTGAAAATCGAAAAGAAATAACTTTAAACGACATTCTAGTTGCTGCAGAACTTGCGTTAAGTCATAGAACAAGAGAAGGCGGATTCCTAGAACCAGCACCTCCACAAGAGATTGTAGAGGTTTTCATGGGAACAGCTAAGAAACTCAAATATGTCGAAAAAACTGGTGAGGCGCCAAAAGAAAAAGCTGAAAAAAAGCCTATGAAAGGTAGAGCCCTTTTTTGGGCTAAAAAAGAGGCAACAGAATCCGATGAGGAGAAACTCAAAAAGAAAAGTCTATTCAGGAAGATTCAACAAAAGTGGCATACTCTCCAGTTTCGCTTCAATAGGCTTTTAGGCGGCGTTACTTTTGGATTTGGAAAACGCTTGAAAGAAGCACCAAAAGACGCACCAGTTCTCAAAGATGGCGTTCAAACTGGTTCTGACAAGCTACGTGGAGAGACAGTTGAAGAAAAAATTGACGAAAAAAAGAAGGGCGAGTTGAAGGGTATTCCAACAGTTAGCAATGCAGTTGGACAGACAAACATTGCAGAAGGCTTACCCGTCATTAGAAACATTAGAGCCAAAGTTACTTCTCCATCCAAGTTTCTTCTCAAAATGGGAAAAATCAAAAGCAAAGGACAAAGCGCATATGCAGGACGACGTGCTCAATCATTGACAACTCTTCACAGAGGCAAACCCTACGGATGGCGATTTCCACATGAAAAACCTATTGACATTCATTTGCCAGCGACTATTCGCGTAGCTGCTAGAAGGCAGAAAAATCGTGAAAAACCACTTGAAACATCATTGAAAATCAACCTTGACGATGTGCGTGAAAAACTAAGGGTGTATAAGGCACCTTTAACAATGGTTTTTGTAGTTGACCTAAGTGGTTCAATGCTTCTAAACATAGAAGCCATAAGAGAGGCGCTGTTAAATCTGCACAGAGACGCCTACAGATACAGAGACCGTGTGGGAATAGTTGCCCTTAAAGACACAGGCGCCATCATTGTTCAGCATCCAATAACAAATCTGCGGGTAGTTGCCAACAAACTGATAAATATGCGGATAAGCGGTTATACTCCGCTTGCTGCCGGAATGATTAAGGCTTGGGAAGTCTTGAAAGAAGCAAAAAGAAGAGACCCTTCAACTATTCCTGTAATGGTCATAATAACTGATGGAAGCGCCAATGTTCCTTTGAAGAGAAGCCTTGAAACTGGTGAAGTTAGGCAAATAGAGGAAATTCGCATAATTGTTAGAGAATATGAAGACATAGCTGTTAGAGACGTGATGACTGTCGCTAAAATGGTAAAGCATGAGAGAATTCATACAATCGTTATAAATACTAATCCTAACTTGTATGGTCGAGAAACTTATGGCTTCTATGTTACAAAAATGGTGGCATCATTAACTAATGGAAGCCACCATGTTATAGGCAGGTTGACAACGGAAAAGCAGATGATAGAAAATATGATTGAAGGAATAAGGGAAGACCAGAGGAAGATAGCTCAAGAAAAAGCATTAGATTAACATGCGCAATGGAAATTTTTCCTTTATGCGGATGCAGATAAAATGTTTAATGATAAAAGAAGCGGAAAAATCGCTTTAATCACCCATTGTATATTAAACCAGAATTCCCGCGCTTCTGGATTGGCACAAAAACCAAGCATCGTATCTGAAATTGTGGACTTTTTGGTACGCAATAAAATTGGCATTATTCAGATGCCATGTCCAGAACTTGCCTATGCTGGCGTATTAAGACAGCCTCAAACGATAGAACAATATGATAATGCAGAGTATAGGAGACATTGTAGAAAAATAGCAGAAGAAATATCAAATCAAATTCAACAATACGAAAATCATGGAATTAAATTAGAAACTGTGATAGGCATTAACGGAAGCCCAACTTGCAGTGCAGACAATTATGGAATCTTCATGAAAGAATTGCGCTTCGCTTTAGATAAAAAGCGAATCTCAGCACCATTTTATGATATACATTACAAAAGCCTAAAGAAGGATATAACAAAACTGAATAAGCTTATCAAATAATTAAATTGGAGGCTTGAGATGCTTCTTCGCATATACATTTTTATTCAACCATTTTTCAAACTCTTCTGAAGGCGAATTTTCAATAAAAAGCCTCTTCCTCTTAGCTTCTAAAAAAACGTTTTCCTTACCCAAGAATTCTGCTGCTGTTAAAATCTTGCATCCAGTCTTCTTAGT
>Ga0209102_1001320_pt1 | contig 13249 bp, 9 predicted proteins | sample ConPoolayeHmetaG_FD_185483 | JGI IMG/M metagenome (GOLD analysis project Ga0209102, IMG submission 185483) | Hot spring microbial mat communities from California, USA to study Microbial Dark Matter (Phase II) - Cone Pool mat layer H metaG... ... | reverse complement strand
TGCAGCCGGTAGCGTTGGCAACTATGACGTCCTTTCCCAGGGCTTTGCAGGCGAGCCTCAGCGCCAGAGCCTCGCCACAGCCGACACAAAAGCTGTGCCCGGGAGCAACGAATTCCTCGGCAGGAACAAGGTTCTTGCCGAATTTTATGAATTTGCCCTCCATTGTTACCCCCTTATGCCTGCGGCCGGTCCCCTTACTCCCACTACATCGTACAGCTCCTCTGCCCCTCCAGCAGCCATCTCTCGACCTCGATCAATGACATACTCAAAGTCTTCTACCGACATATCCCTGCCGCCCAAACCACCGATCAAACCTACAACCGTTGGCCTCTTTTTTGCATTGTATAGAGCTGACCTGACCTCGGAGCACACTGGTCCCCCGGGCCCACCGAAAGAAATGCAGCGGTCGAAAACAATAAGAACATCGGCATCCTTCACCGCTTCACGAAGCTCTTCGAACGGGAAGGGCCTCCATAGACGCAGGCTGATAAGCCCTACAGGTTCTCCTCGCTTTCGCTTTCTATCTATGGCAATCTTAGCTGTCTCACTAAAGCTCCCCATGGTCAACAGCAGCGTTCCAGCCTTATCCGTTCGATAAAGCTCCACAGGACGATAGTAACGCCCGAAGGTGTCCCCAAACTCCTGGAAACCCTGCATTATCACCGCCTTGGACTTTCTGGTTGCAACTTCCTGGGCGACCTTTGCCTCTGAATATATTTCGGGCGGGCCGAAGGCTCCGTGAGTTGTCGGCCTGTCGGGGTGTAATGGCAAGGGATAGCGAAACCGTGGCAGAAATCGCTCGACATCCTCTTGCTCGGGCAGAATCACCGGCTCTGTCACGTGTGAAAGATGAAATCCGTCCAGATGGACCATGACAGGAAGAAGGACTGTGGGACCTTCACCGACGCGAAAAGCCCACAGAGTCATATCAAATGCCTCCTGGTTGTTCTGGCAGAATACCTGAATCCAGCCCGTATCTCGGACAGCCATAGCATCAGAGTGATCTCCCCAAACGCTCAGTGGGGCTGAGAGCGCTCTGTTACAAACCGCCATAACCACTGGATATCTCATAGATGAAGCGAGGTACACTACCTCGTGCATAAGTTCCAAGCCCTGGCCGGCGGTAGCGGTGAAAGTCCTCGCCCCCACGGCGGCCGCCCCCAGACAAGCGCTAAGCGCCGAGTGCTCCGACTCCACAGGAACGTAAGCTGCGTTCAATTCGCCATCAGCTACCATCTCAGCAAGACGCTCGGGAATATGAGTTTGAGGCGTTATGGGATAAGCGGCAATAACGTCAACATCAGCCATCCTGACCGCTTCGGCAACGGCGTGCGAACCCTCCAGGCCCACTCTCTTACTCATGTTTCCTCCTCTTCCATAGTTATCGCATCTTTTGGACACACCTTGGCACAGATACCGCAGCCCTTACAGTAAAACAGATCAGCCTCGTAATACTCATCGTCAAGAGGCTTTATGGCTGCGTCAGGGCAATGTAGCCAGCACAGCCCGCACTTGTTGCACCTCTGCTTGTCGATTGTCGGCCGCTGAGTTCTCCAATCGCCAGTCTTGCGCAGGGCAGCGCTGCCCGCCTCCTTAACTATGTTGCCCACCTCCATGTCTTTCCAGGTGAAATCAAACCCCGTTTTCAGCCTTTCTTTCGACATTTTCACTCCTTTGTTACGGTCTCCGCATAGGCTCTCTTCATAGCTTCAACATTGGATCTGGCCCGCGTGCCAAACCGCTCCTGTAGCTGTGCAACCACAGAATCGAGCTTCACGACTTCACAAACCTTCAGCAGGGCACCTATCATAGCTGTGTTGGTGATGGGCACACCGATGGTTTCTTTGGCAATTCTGCTGGCGTCAACCACAGCTACCTGACAGCTATACCCGAACTCTGACTTCAACTCGGATGGAGACCTCGCCGAGTTAACTATGAGCTGACCATTCTTTTTGAGCCCGGCGGCAACGTCAACCGCGCGCAACAATTTTGGATCAAGTACAACTACCAAATCGGGTTCAGAGATGGCTGTCCTGATCCTGATGAATTCGTCGCTTATCCTCAAGAAGGCGAGGACTGGTGCACCCCTTCTCTCGGGACCAAAGCTAGGAAATGATTGGGCGTATTTCCCTTCACTTATAGCGGCAAGGGCAACTATCTCCGCCGAAGTTACCGCACCCAACCCCCCTCTGCCATGCCATCTTATTTCGACAAGTCCAGATGCCACGTAGCACCTCCTTCGTGAATGCGGGATGCCACTCCTGTCCGGCTAAATCTGCAGGTCTTTTCAAGCACGAGTCAACTTACAACAAGCGCCCCTGAAGGGACTCGAACCCTTGCACCTGGCTCCGGAGGCCAGCGCTCTATCCTCTGAGCTACAGGGGCTTTTGACCTCTCCATTGACTAGTTTATCACAAACCGGCCACGTTCCTGAACAATACGTACGAACCGACGACATAGAGCGCCACCAGTGCCGGAGCATACCAGCTAGCCACTTTTAGGACCTTGCGCTGCTGCTGGAATCTAAGTCCGACAACGACGAGAAGGCTCATCACGATTGCCACTGAAGCAACGATAACGTGGCTTTGTGAAACCAAAGAAAGGATGGAGCCTCGGCCATCAACAAGGTCAAGCGGGAAAATTATCGCAATGTCGATCAGGTTCGCGCCCAATACATCCCCTACGGTCAGGTCTATGGCACCTATACGAACAGCACTAATTGCCACCATCAATTCCGGCGCCGAGGTAGTAATTGCCAGGAATAGGTTGCCAACAAAGGTATTCCCCCAGCCCGTGGTCTGGCTGATCTCATCACCAATGAAAGACAACCATATTCCGGCTGCAATTACCACCAGTGCAGCCAAAGCAAATCTGGCATAAACAGCCTTTCCGCTGAGCTTCTCGTAGCGCAGTGCAATATCGGGGCCAGCATCCATCTGATGATTCCGTTCGCGGCGAAACGCCCACCACATCCCCAGCAGAAAAAGCACGGCAACCGCAACACTGGGAATGCCCACGGGGCTCGAGGCAATGGGCTGCATTCTATCCCCGGCAACTATGCCTACAGCGACGATTGCTATAAGCAGTATACCCCACAAGGCTGCCGCAATATGCCTGCGACTGGCTACAGACAAGACTGGCTTCCCTGAGTGCAGGACATCTAGCAAGGCGAGGATAGCTAAATTGAAGGCACAACTTCCCAGAATTGTGCCCAGAGCCAGATCAGGCGACCGCACCAGCGCCACAGAACTAATCGAAGTGACAAGCTCGGGCATGGTTGTGACCCCAGCAATCAGCACCAAGCCTATCCACAGGCGGCCAAGCCGTGTCTTCTCAGCGATCGCGTCGCCATACAGAGTTAGTTTTGTCCCGGCGAAGGCGATTGCGGCCAAGCATATAATGAATTTGACCCAGACCACAGGCAGCTCCACAAATCAAGCAAAGTTTTGCCATTATATCGCCCAGAAAGCAAGCCTGCCAAGTGCTCTCCAGCTATGCATGCTCTGTATGCTATAATTCGTTATACAAGCTGTGCCTTGCTGGCAGCCTGCTCATATCACTTAGCAGGCAACCGGTAAGGTTTGTTAAGGGAATGACGGCTGGCCGCAGGAAGGGCCGCGTGGATGGCCAGTGTCACCGGAGAGGTGACCGAGTGGTTTATGGTGCCGCTCTCGAAAAGCGGTCTCCGATTTTATCGGAGCGTGGGTTCGAATCCCACCCTCTCCGCGGAGAGGTGCTGGAGTGGCCTAACAGGCACGCCTGGAGAGCGTGTGTCCCGATCGCATCGGGACCGTGGGTTCGAATCCCACCCTCTCCGCCATTCGCCGCAACAAGGGACGTATCTGTTGGTCGGGCGCTACATAGAGACACTGTCGCGGTAGCTGACGCCAGTGCCTCGTGGGACTGCGGATGAATTCCTGACCCCCGCGACAGGCGAGGCTTCGCTTGGCTCGTGCAACTATGAGCGGTTGCAAAAGGCGACAGTTTTGTATAGTCTTATTTGAGGATGATGAAAGAGGATAGGGCAGTTGGCGAAGCGGTCAGCACACTTGGTTCGGGTCCACAGGTAGCCGACCAAGAGAAAATCGAAAAACACTATCACGACCTTGTTGCCTTAAGCCGAGTATCGGCAGCCATCAGCGGGCTACAGGACCTGGATTCCATTCTCAAGATTGGCCTCGACAACGTAATCAGCATAATGAACGGGACAGTCGGGGGCATAATGCTTTTGGACGAATCAACTCAGACGTTGTCATATCAAGTCTATCACGGCCTATCCGACAAGTATGCACAGGAGATGCGCCTCAAGCTCGGGGAGGGTATCGCCGGAAAGGTAGCGCAGAGCGGAAGGGCGGTACTGCTGGAAGATATTTCTACGGAACCAAGTGCAGCCCGTCTTGACCTGATAAGCTCGGAGGGTTTGAGGGCATTTGTTAGCGTTCCTATACGAGCCAAGGACAATGTGCTGGGGGTAATCAATGTGGCCAGCCACGTGCCGCACAGGTTCACCAAGGAAGATACGCATCTCTTACACTCGATCGGTGACCAACTGGGCACAGCTATTGAGCAAGCCCGGTTGCATGACCGATTGAGGAAGGCACGGGAGAGATTGCGCAAACTGGCGCGCCAGAACCTTGTAGCGGAAGAGGAGGAACGGAGAAGGATTGCTCGTGAGCTACACGATGAGACCAGTCAGGCGCTATCGGGAATAGCGCTGCAATTGGAAGCTCTGATGGAGATGGCTGCCAAGTCAGACAACGTAGACCATCAATTGCTGGCCGGGTTGAAGAAGGTGCAGTCGCTGACGGTGCAGGTACATAAGGAGGTTAGCCGCATAATCTCCAATCTACATCCCACCGTGCTGGACACGCTGGGATTGGTCGCTGCTGTCCGGCAACATGCTAAGAACAGTCTCCAACCGCTAGGCATCAATGTAACCGTAGAGGTTAAGGGCACTGAAAGGCGATTCCCGGCCGATGTAGAAACTGCCGTTTTTCGCGTTGCCCAGGGAGCTATTGGCAACATCGTGGAGCATTCCAAAGCGAAAAATGCCTCTATTGTATTGACCTACCGGCCCGACGAGTTCGCGTTAACAGTAAGCGACGATGGGCAAGGGTTTGACGTCTCCAAACTTACCGATGTGGAGGAAAGCGGGCGAGGACGCGGCTTGTTCAGCATGAGAGAGCGAATTGGCTTCCTGGGTGGCACCAGTGGCGTTGAGTCCAAGCCTGGCATGGGTACCACAGTCTGGTTGAGAATCCCTTTGGGTCAAGAGATCAGGTATGGCCAAGATAAGGGTACTGGTAGCTGACGACCATGCCATCGTGCGCGATGGCATATGCGCCTTGCTTGCTCTCACCGGCGACATAGAGGTGGTCGGTATGGCTGCCAATGGCAGGGAAGCGCTGGAAATGGTCAGCAAACTGCGGCCTGACATAGCAGTTATGGACATAGTTATGCCTCTTATGGATGGTCTGGAAGCAACTCGGCGAATACGCAAAGAGTTCCCGGGAACAAAAGTGATCATACTGACTCAGTACGAGGACAGGGAATATGTGTTAGCCGTCATTGAAGCCGGAGCCAGCGGTTTTGTCAGTAAGGTTGCGGCATCTTCAGAGCTGACTACGGCTATTCGCTCCGTCGCTCGTGGGGATAGTTTCCTATCCCCATCCATTGCCAGAGTGCTGGTTGAAGACTACCGACAGATGGCTGAGGTTGCCAAGAGCAGGGATACCTCCGAGCAACTGACCGACCGGGAGAGAGAAATATTGAAACTGCTCGTGGAAGGGCACTCGACTCGCGAGATAGCCCAGATGCTTGTCATCAGCCCCAAGACCGTGGAAAGACACAAGACCAACTTGATGGCAAAGTTGGACGTCCACAACCGTCTTGACCTGTTCAAATACGCCCTACGCAAGGGCATCATAACCGTCTGACCTCTGCAACTGCGAGTCCGCTCCAGGCAACGATCTTATGCTTGCTATGCAAGCTATTGTTCCCCGCAAATAAGCAGTCCGTCCGCTGCAATTGCGGTGATATTCCCTTCGCTTCTGGGGTGAACACCTCTGTTCCCAAAGCCGGCCCACCGGTTACACTTTCAGTAACAGATTGGAGCGTATTGTGGGTATGTGAAGATCTTCAGGGAGTCAAAATGGAAAAAGTGATCAGTATTCTGCTTGTGGACGACGAGCCTGAGTTTGTCGAGAGCCTGCGTGCCAGACTAACAGCAAAGGGATGGCACGTGCTTACCGCTGAGGACAGACTACAGGCGGAGAAGGTGGTGCGTCGGGAGAAGCCAGACCTGGTTGTCCTGGGCACCATAATGCCTCGAGGAGATGCTTTCCGGCTACACCAGTGGTTCAAACAAAGCCCCGATTTGAGGGAGGTTCCCCTCATTGTTGTTGATGCTCCCCTGGAAAAGCGTGTCATTAAGGGCTGGCGTATGGATGAGGGCTTGAAGCTTGAAGCAGAACAGTATCTGACCAAGCCGGTGGAGTCAGATTCTATAGTAGCTTGGGCTGAGAAATTCCTCGACAAGACGTTGAGGAGAATCAAGGTGCTTGTGGTGGATGACCATGCCGTGGTCAGAGAGGGAATTTGTGCCCTGCTTAGTCTGCAAAAAGACATGGAGGTGATCGGTGAGGCTGTTGATGGGCAAGATGCCATTGACAAAGTAAAGCGGCTTGCGCCCAACGTCGCAGTGATGGACATAGTCATGCCGGTCATGAGTGGACTTGAAGCAACGAAACGAATAAGTGCGCAGTACCCCGAAACAAAGGTCCTGATTCTGACCCAATATGACGAAGAGGAAAACATGTTCGTCGCCAAGCAGGTAGGGGCTTACGGCTTTATTGCCAAAAGCGCGGCCAGCTCTGACCTCCTTAGTGGTATAAGGACTGTAGGCCAGGGAAGATATTTTCCGCCATCTTTCGCCTACGTTTCGGTCAACTGGCCAGAAGGGCTGGATAGACATAAATAGGCACCCGGAGAGGCCCTGCTGCCTGCTGGGCAACTAGGAGGATGTTGGCTTGCAGCCGATAACCATTACTCTGGATGGGCGTGAGGTAAGCGGCTACCCCGGGATGACTATCCTCCAACTCGCTAGAGAATCAGGCATAAGGATTCCCACACTGTGCCATGATGACCATATGTCCCCGATTGGCGCCTGCCGGATTTGTCTGGTAGAAAATGAGCAGAACGGCGCCTTGCTGCCCTCCTGCGTTACACCAGTAGCTGCCGGAATGGTGATTAATACCCGTTCCCCACGGGTAATTGAACACCGCAAAATGGTAGCCAAGTTGATGCTTGCCAGCCACCCTGATTCTTGCCTGGTATGTGATAAGGGTAATCGTTGCCAGCTACGCCAGATTGCCTCGGATTTGGGCATTGGGTTAGTCGATCTGCAAAGGATTCCCCAGATGTCCGGCATCGACGAGCTCAATCCCTTTATCGAGCGGGATTTGAGCAAGTGTATTCTATGTGCCAAGTGCATCCGAGCCTGCCAGGAATTGGTTGTCGAAGGCGCGATTGACTACTTCCGGAGAGGATTCGCCACCATCCCGGCGACTCTGAACAATGCCCCACTGGAAGACTCCACTTGCACCTTTTGCGGTACTTGTGTAGCGCTGTGCCCTACCGGAGCCCTGGCAGAAAAAGACAGAGCATACAGGGGAACAGGCTATGGTCTTGTCCAGACGACATGCCCTTTTTGTGGCTGTGGCTGCAGCATTTGTCTGGAAACCAAGGACGACCGCGTGGTGCGAGTTACGCCGGGCAGACGAGACGCTGTGAACAAAGGGACGCTTTGCGTTCGCGGAAGCTACGGCTTTGATTTTATCCACAGCCCCGACAGATTACTCGAGCCACTGGTCAAGGTCAACGGTGAGTTCAAGGCATCATCCTGGGACGAAAGCCTGCAATTGGTAGCCACAGCATTTCAGCGAATCAAAGATAAATGGGGCAGTGATAGCCTGGCTGTGATAGGCTCGTCCAAATGCACCAACGAAGAGAACTATCTTCTTCAAAGATTCGCCAGAGCAGTACTGGGCACTAACAACATCGATAATGGCAGCCGCCTGTATAACTCCGCTAGCCGCGTCGGCCTCGGCTCTTCCCTTGCCATCTCTGGCAGCACAAGCGACATTTGCGATTTGGAGCAGAGCGAGCTGATCCTGCTGGTCGGAGCCGATCCTGATGCGTCGGCCCCCGCTGTCGCTTATGCCTTAAAGCGCGCAGTTAGGCAACGCGGCGCCAAGCTACTGCTAATAGACCCCCGATGGACAAAGCTTTCACCGTTCGCCTATCTCTGGTTAAGACCTAAAGTCGGCACAGATGTGGCTCTCATAAATGGCTTAGCCAAGGTGATCGTTGACGAAGGGCTGCTCGACGAAGAGTTTGTGACGAGGAGGACGGACAACTTTGCCCCCTTCGCGCAAAGCTTGGAAAAGTACACGCCCGACTACGTCGAGGAAGCCACCGGCATTTCGGCTCAGGATGTTCGCTCTGTTGCCCGGCTCTATGCCAAAGCCGGTAGCGCAGCAATTGTCTATGGTACGGGCATCACGCAGCATCTTACGGGAACAGACGGCGTCAAAGCTCTGGCAAACCTGGCGTTACTCACCGGGAACATCGGACGCAGAGGAGGTGGCATCTATTCTTTACAAAGAGCCAATAATGGCCAGGGAGCCTGCGACATGGGCACACTGCCCAAATTCCTCCCGGGATATCAAAGTGTGTCAGACGCGCAAGCAAGGAGGAAATTCGAGGAACGCTGGAAAGTAAGCCTGCCGGATAAGGAAGGCCTCACTGCAATCGAGATCATGCAGCAGGCAAGGAACGGACAGATCAAAGGCTTGTATATCGTCGGCGAAAATCCCGTCCTGAGCTTCCCTAATTCGAAATCTGTTGTAGAAACGCTGTGCTCGCTGGACTTTCTGGTAGTTCAGGACATGTTCCTCACCGAAACCGCCAAACTGGCGAGCGTGGTTCTACCCGCTGCCAGTTTCGCTGAAAAGGACGGCACATTCACTAACTTCGAGGGGAGGGTACAGCCGGTGCAACGGGCAATCTCCCCTCGCGGCCAGAGTTGGCCGGACTGGCAGATAATCATGCGGCTGGCTGACAAGATGATGGTGCCTATGCCATATTCGTCCATTCAGGAGGTCATGGACGAGATAGCTGATTGTTGTCAGCTACCAGCCTACACACTATATGAGGGAACCAGTTCCATCGGCTCCGAGACGGAAACAGGTTATGGCTCCGACGCAGGTGCCTACCGGGGGGTTGGTCGCATGCGCGGGGAGCAGTTCCCGAGAGGCTTTGCCCGCTTCTGCCCGGTCGAGTACGTGCCGCCTTCAAAGCCCAACAAAGACTATCCCTTTACCTTGCTAACCGGAGCTATCCTGAATCATCTTGACACCGGCTCCCGAACCTCCAGATCTCCCCGATTGAAGAAGTTCTCTCCACAGGGATTTGTGGAAATGGGCGAATCCGATGCCAGAAAACTTGGTGTCAGCCAGGGAGACAAGGTCCGCATAATTTCGCCTGTAGGCGAACTAACTACCACGGTCAAGACTACCAACGCACTGCCTGAGGGTGTCCTCTTTGTTCCCATATCGTTTCCCGACACTCCTGTTAACAGCCTGTTTGACATCATCCTTGACCCGGAGACGAAGTCTCCCTCGCTGAAAGCATGTAACGTAAGAGTAGAGAAGTGCCCAGGTGAACAGGCAGGCAAAGGAGCAGACAAACATGAATAAGCAGGTTGCAAGCCAGGAACTGGACCTAGCTCGGATTACCCAACTGATAACTGAGCATGGCCAGCAAAAGTGGGCTCTGATACCGCTGTTGCATAAGATCCAGAATGAATTTGGGTATATCCCGCCCCAGTCTATACCGATCATAGCCACACAGCTCGGGCTCTTCCCCAGCCAGGTTCAGGGCGTGATCAGCTTCTACACCCAGCTATATACCCAGCCACGGGGGCGAAAGGTTGTCCGAGTTTGCCGTGGAACTGCCTGCCACGTACGGGGCGGCAAAACGATACTGAAACTGGTCAAGCAACATCTGGGTATAGAAGAAGGTGAGACTACTCCTGATCTCGAATATACACTGGAAACCGTGGCCTGCATCGGTGTCTGTGCTCTTGCACCCAATATGGTCGTTGGCAATCAAGTGCATGGCCATATGAACCCCAAGAAAGTGGAGCAAGTTCTCAAAAAGCGTGAGGCGAAACCATAGCATGGAACGCCGTTGTACCATCTTCGTCTGTCAGGGCACAGGTTGTCTCTCCAGCGGTTCCGACGCTGTTTACCAGGCGCTCGCTGAGCAGATAAAGCGACAAGGGATAACTCACGCGGAAGTGGACTTTACCGGCTGCCACGGATTCTGTGAACAAGGTCCAAACGTCGTTATAGAACCAGAAGGCATCTTCTATACCCATGTCCAGGCTGAGGATGTCCCGGAAATTGTTACCTCGCATCTTCAGAATGGCGAGCCGGTAGAGCGTCTTCTCTACCATGACCCATTGACTGGGAAAGCGATACCGCACTACTCAGAAATAAATTTCTACAAGAAACAAACGCGCGTTATCTTGCGTAATTGCGGGCACATCAACCCCGAGAAGATTGAACATTACATCGCCCGGGGCGGGTACCAAGCGCTGAAAAAAGCTCTGCTGGAGATGACACCCGAGCAAGTTATCGAGGAAGTCAAGAAGTCTGGTCTTCGTGGACGGGGCGGCGCTGGCTTTCCTGCTGGAAGGAAGTGGGAATCCTGCCGTCGGGCCCCCGGCACACCCAAATACGTAATCTGTAACGCAGATGAGGGCGACCCGGGTGCCTTTATGGATCGCTCCATCCTGGAGGCAGATCCTCACTCTGTGCTGGAGGGAATGATTATTAGTGCTTATGCGATTGGTAGCCAGGACGGTTACATTTACGTCCGGGCTGAGTATCCTCTAGCTGTGAAGCGCTTTAGCATAGCCATCGCCCAGGCTAGGGAGCATGGTTTCCTTGGGAAGAATATCCTGGGCACAGACTTCAGCTTCGACGTTACCGTTGTGGAAGGGGCAGGAGCATTCGTTTGTGGAGAATCCACAGCGCTGATGGCCTCGATCGAAGGCAGACGTGGTATGCCTCGCCAGACACCACCTCGCTCGGTGGAGAAAGGTTTGGGTGGCAAGCCCACTTCCTTGAACAACGTAAAGACCTTTGCCTTCGTGCCTCAAATAATCAGCAACGGCGCTGCCTGGTTTGCAGGCATAGGCACTGCCGAGAGCAAAGGAACCGCGGTCTTTGCCCTAACAGGGAAGATTGCCAGCAGCGGATTGGTGGAGGTGCCTATGGGCACCCCACTATCGACCATCATCTTCGACATTGGGGGTGGCATACCCCGAGGCAAGCGGTTCAAAGCGGTGCAGACCGGTGGCCCCTCGGGCGGCTGCATCCCGGCCCGATTCCTTGATTCGCCTGTAGAGTACGAAACACTCGCCAAACTTGGCTCGATTATGGGCTCTGGCGGGATGGTCGTGCTCGATGAAACTACCTGCATGGTAGAAGTGGCCAGATACTTCTTGAGCTTCACGCAAGCTGAGTCCTGTGGAAAGTGCGTTCCCTGCCGCCTGGGAACCAGACAGATGCTGGAAATATTAACCAGAATAACTCAGGGCAAGGGGCGCGAGGGGGACTTGGATGCTCTGCTTGCCATAGCCAAAACGGTCAAGGAGTGCTCCCTGTGTGGCCTGGGGCAAAGTGCGCCCAACCCCATCCTCACCACCATCAACTACTTCAAAGAGGAATACGAGGCTCACATAAAGGAAAAGAAGTGCCCCGCGGCTGTTTGCGATGCTCTCATGATATCCCCTTGCCAGCACACCTGCCCGGTAGGAATCAATATCCCCAGGTACGTTGCACAAATTGCTGCCGGCGAGTACCTGCAGGCCATCGAGACTATCAGGGAACGAAACCCCTTCCCTGCCATCTGTGGACGTATCTGCCATCATCCCTGCGAGGGGCGTTGCCGCCGCGGGGAGCTTGATGAGCCGGTAGCAATCAGGACACTTAAACGCTTCGCTGCCGACTGGTATTTCGACCATGTTGATGAATTGCCCGAGCCAGAGCCCTTCCCTCAGATTCACAAGCAGAAAGTGGCTGTAGTTGGAGCGGGGCCTACAGGCCTGTCTTGTGCATACTTTCTGGCTCAAATGGGTTATCCTGTGACTGTTTTCGAAGCCCTTCCGGTAGGTGGGGGCATGCTCTCAGTCGCTATACCCGAGTTCCGCCTGCCCCGGCAAGTTATCGACAACGAGATAAACTACATCGCCAGCAAGGGAGTGGATATAAGATACAACAGGCCTGTCAACGTTAACTTCACAATCGAGCATATCAGGAACAGCGGCTTTGAGGCTGTTTTCATCGCTGCTGGCGCGCAGAGGAGCCAGAACATTGGCATACCTGGTGAACTGGAGGATCTCGAAGGGTTCTACTATGGATTGAGATTCCTGAGGGATGTCAAGATCGGCAAGCCTGTCAAGATTGGACGCAGTGTAGCTGTCATCGGCGGCGGCAACGTTGCTCTTGACTCTTCTCGGACGGCGCTGCGCTTGGGTGCTGAACAAGTGAACATATTCTATCGCCGCTCGCGCGAGGAAATGCCAGTAACTCAAGTGGAGTATGATGAGGCGGTCTCGGAAGGCGTCCAGGTCAATTTTCTTACTAGTCCCACCCGCATAGTGAGCAACAACTGGAAAGTGACCGGCCTGGAATGTGTGCGAATGAGGCTTGGTGAGCCTGATAACAGTGGACGTCGCCGTCCTATTCCCATCACTGGATCGGAGTTTTTTGTCCCAGCCGATACCGTTATTGCAGCCGTTGGACAGGCTCCTGACCTGTCGTTTCTACCTCCAGATAGTGCTCTGGAGCGCACTCGCTGGGAAAGGCTGGCAGTCGATGAGAACAGATTGATCACCAATGTGCCTGGTGTGTTTGCCGGCGGGGACTTCGTGGCTGGACCTGGCATGGTCATAGAAGCTATTGCAGCCGGCCGCAGAGGCGCAATCGCAATAGACAAGTATCTCAGAGGCGATACCTCTCGAGTACAGATGTACGATTTGAAGCCCAAGGTCATCCAAGAAGAAATAACCAAGAAAGAAGAGGAAGAAAGCTGGGAGCCCAAGCCGAGGCCAGAGATACCACGATTGCCTGTTGAAGAGAGGAAACGCACTTTCAAGGAAATTGAGCTGGGCTTCTCC
>Ga0209102_1001319_pt1 | contig 13257 bp, 9 predicted proteins | sample ConPoolayeHmetaG_FD_185483 | JGI IMG/M metagenome (GOLD analysis project Ga0209102, IMG submission 185483) | Hot spring microbial mat communities from California, USA to study Microbial Dark Matter (Phase II) - Cone Pool mat layer H metaG... ... | reverse complement strand
TTCAAAATAGTCTGCTCCTGCGGTATGATTTGCCTTTCCTCCAGATATTGTCCAGTTAGTTCCTGACCAATTACCAGTATCCGTATCAAAGTCTCTATCATCATCATTGGTTATCAGTTCATCTCCCACCGTTGCTACCGAATTTGTTCCTTGTAAAGTTAAAAGATAAGATGGCCCCGTTGTCCCGATGCCGACGTAAGAGTTAGAAGTATCAAAGGTGACAAAACTTGTTCCGGCGGCATTGGCGACATTTAAGGCGGTGGTTGAGTCAGAGATTGGCTGCCATTTTGCTCCAGCAGCGGCAATAATATCTCCGTTTCGGGAAATGGAAAGTTTAGGTGTGCCAGAGGCAGAAGCGGTTAAGATATTTTGGTCTCCAGTCTCATTTAAAATCGTCAAAGCCTGCCCTGCCTGGGCGCCAGTAATATAGGTATTATGGGCGATGATGCCGTTGGCAACAAAATTATGAGTTCCCTCAACTTCAATGTCATAGACTTGTTCTTCACCAACGTATTCAATGGAGGCGATTTTTACAAACTTAACATCATTGACAGTCGTTTCTCCTTTTGATACATTGGTTTCTATGAGTAAATTAGAAACCTCGCCCAAATTATTCTCTGTCAAAACACTTCTGGAGGTTCTGGCAGGAATTTCTCTTAACATAACTTCTGTCTGGTTTGGAGCCTTATTGGCCTCTCCCGGAATATTTGGAGTTACCTCATTTGGAGAATATGCAAGACTATTGACAAATAATTTACCGCTTGGTATATTGGGATTAGTATTCACTCTTTGGTTAACAGAGAAATCTAAATCATTATGAACGCCCAAAATTTCTTTACCAGCACCTCGATTGCTTTTAGTTTGTTTTTGATTGCTACTATGCTTCTGGTCTTCTTGGTTCTGTGGAGCTCCAAAAAGCGCTGAAGCGGCGGCAATTTCCTGGCCTTCTTTAAGATAAACAACTTTCTCCCAGCCATTTTTAGTTAGATAAGGATGGTTTCCAGTAGTTCTTATCTTTCTTCCATCTTCTGTTGTCAGTTTGTAAACCGGTTGCACCCCCATGTCCAAAAGCCCCTTTATTCTGGCAGGAACAATCTTGCCACTGTCTTCATCCCAAGAAAGAACATACTCTCCACCTTTGATATTCTTTATGGGAATTAATCTAATTGACCTAATTCCTAATTGGCCTAATGAATTCCCAATTTCAGAATGCCCAATGCCTAAACTTTCTTTGTTTGGTGCTTGGTCATTGGTGCTTGGGATTTGATTAGAATAATTAGAAATTAGAAATTCGTCATTGTCTCTTGCCAAGATTGGCAAGAGGCTGTCTCCGGTTACGCATTGTCCCGCCACATGGAGTTTACTCGTTGGTCCCGTCGTCCCGATGCCGATGTTGCCTGAGTTGGAAATATACAATCTATCCGTCAATCCCGCATCTCCTCCAACAGAAGTTCTAAAAGATAGAGCCTGACCACCAAGAGAGTTGATATAGTTTGTGCCTGAACGATTTAGTGTGAGCTGGCCAGAGGTGGAAGCGGTGCCTGCTTCCAAAGAACCAACGGTTGTCCCCAAAACCATAAACTTGGCTGAGGAAGTAGCCGTGCCGCCAATATATAAGTTTAATGATTGATTAGAAGGGTAAATACCTTGATTACCTACTGTCCAGGCGCCGCCTCCGGCGGCCGCCCCATAGGCGGCATTAATGGCGCCGATAATTGAAGAACCTGCAGTTAAGGAAGTATTGGATACATCAGAGAAGGGGATGGCGCTTGTTCTTGAGTCATCAAAGTATATTTCTCCGGCAGACAATAAAGTTAAATCACCGCTGGTTGACTGAAGAGTATTGCCATTTAAATCAAGATTGTCAACTGTTAACTGCCCTAAACCAGTAATTGAAGGTGTCCCTGACCCAGTGATATTGCCGGTTAAAGTAAAAGCACCCAAAGACAAGGTTCCGGAAGAGGCGGAGATTGAATGGGTACCGGTGCCAGAAAAAGCTAAATCCGCTTCATCTCCAGACAAAGTCAAATTTCCCAGAATATCCAAAATAGCTTTTGTTACTCCTGAAGCAGAGGCGGTAAACAAATCGCCGGTTCCCAACTGATCAATTCTTAAAGTAGCTGCTCCGGAAGCAGATTTTACTTCCAAAGTGTTTCCCTCAGAAACATTTAAACCCCCCTCATAACCGGTGGTTGATTGGATAGTTAAGACCTGTCCTTTCAGAGTAAAATTTCCTGAGGTTGAATAAATTGAAGGAGAAGCGGCGGCGATAACTAAATTTCCGTAAGCGTTGACTACTGGAATAGTATTTATTTCCGCGCCGGCAGTGGCCGTTGGATCTTCAGAAGTTAAAGAAGCTGCCGGATAACCTTCAAGATATTTGCTATTGAAAGCATAGCCAACAGTGGCGATTTGTTGCCGGTCAGTCATTTCCGGATTAGTCTCAATTGTGACTCCTAGCCAAAGATTGGTATTATCTTTAAAAATGTTTGAGGGAATAGGAGTGGTGTCACCCAATAAGGTAGAGAAAATGCCGTCTTGATCTGGGGTGATATTTTTTGTTTCACTCCACAAACGGGCCGAACCAGATGCGGTTTGGTCATTATAAATTGCAAAAGTAAACCAGGTAGCAGTAGTGATTGGCGTGTCAGAAGTATCGGTTAGCCGACCTTGAAAAGACAAATATAAAGGTGGAGCGGTTGGCACTGCTGCCAATTTTGGTTTTGGTTCAACCGTAAATTGCTGGTAAATTCCAAACCCCAAACCAGCGCAAAAAATTACCAAAATTGCCCAATGGAAATAATTAGCCAGAGGGGTTTGGTTGTACTCCTGATACCATTTTGGCCGGGTATATCTTAAATGGAAAAGAAATTTTTTCCAAAAAGGCCAGCCTTTTTGGGAGATTTCTTTGGGAGCAAAAAAGGTTTTTGGAACGCCGAGTTGGAGTCCAAACTTTACAGTTTTTGGCCTAAAAAATTTAAAAATTTTGGCTATTTTTGGCTGTTTTTCAAAAGGAGAAATTTCTTGGCGGACAAAAGGATTTTCTGCTAAATATTTTTTTTCAACAGCAAAGAAACAAAACTTTCGCAATGAGGAAATTTTCCGGTTGACCGACCGGGGGGAAAGTTTGGCAATTTTCAAGAGCCGGTCTTGGTATTCGGCCAAGACTATCGGGGTAATTCTTTTTAAAAGAGGTTTATCGGGAGCAGTAACCTTTTCTAGCCAGAAAATAAAATTTTTAATATCAGCAAGATAGTTTTTGATAGTGATTGAGCTAGTCTTTTCGTCTTTGAGTTTTTCGGAAAATTCGGCAATAATTTTTTCCGCCTCCGAAGCATATTCTGGCTTCAATTTCCGCGGAATATTCGCAAGAGTTTCGGTGAAATCTTTCTCTGTCCAGCGCTGTTCAAGGCAAAATTTGGCAAATTTTCTTAAAGTGGAAAGCCGACGGTTAATCGTGGAAGCAGGAATTCGATTACCGGTAAGATAATTTTTATATTCGTTGACCGTTTCTGAAGAAATTTTTTTGAAAAGGTTTAGATCAAAATCGTCGGAAACATAAAACCCTCTGCTTTTTAAATGGAGAATTAACCAAGCTAAAAAATGATTAAAGTCAGAAAGGTAATTTTTTAAAGAGTTTTTGGAAACTTTTTGAAACTCCAAATAATTTTTAAATGTTTTTGTTAAGTCGGGTAGGGTCATTCTATAATTTCCGCAAAATTCCTTTTAGCTTCAAGATTATACAAATTATACTATCTTATACCACTATAATAAGTAATTAAAATTGTTGTCAAGAGGCAATTTGAGTTTAAAAATTTTTCTTAGGATAGTTTTACTTTTTTTCTTTTGAAGCAGAAAAACAAACCCAAAAGTAGTAAATGTATCCTGTAATAATAAAAATTACATTTTTCATAAAAATAATTTTCATAAATTTTAATTAGCTTAATTAATCAATTTATATCTATTTATGATTAAATAAGTCATAAATATTTTGTTTTAAAAATATCGTATAGTAAATAAGAATTTTTGAGCAAATCTGTTATAAATTTTTATAATTTAAAAAAATTTTTTTATTTTGAGAAAATTTTGTTTTTACTATAATGATGAAGGATAAAGCTTATTGGAAGATAGCCTAAAATGTTCTATGCTGGTTATTTTGAAAGTTTTCTAGTTGCCAAATTGTCTTCCGGCTGACAGAAAACCGACTGATAAATGATGGGGGATAGCAGTTTAAAAGAAATTCTGCTAATGCTTCCTTCTTATTAAATTGTCCCTGTGTTAGGTAAAAAATTTGATATTTAAAAAAGAAGTGAAAAGTTTTTAATGGACCAGAAAATAACGTCCGGAGATTTCTGAGATTATATTTTTTAAAGACATCAAAGTTAAAATTTTTCCAGTTTCGGCAACGTCAAGTCCGACACTTTTGGCAATTTCATCAACAGTCAACGGTTCTGCCTCTAAGACTTGAAAAATTTTTTCTTCTTCCGGCTCAAGATTAATTTGAGTTTCTTTTGTTGATTTTTCTCCCTTTTTACCCAAAATGTCATCTGCGCTTAAAACCAAGAGGGCTTGTTGTTGTTGGATTAACCAATTAGTTCCGGCAGAAACAGAGGAGGTGATTGGGCCAGGGACGGCAAAAACTTTTTTGTCAAACCTTTTGGCAAAACGAGCAGTAATTAACGAGCCGCTTTCTTCTCCCGCTTCAATAACCAAAACTCCCAAAGTGGAAAGCCCGGCCATAATTCTGTTTCTTTGAGAATAAGTCCAAAGATGGGGTTTTGTGTTAGGGGAATATTCGGAAATTACTGCCCCGTCTGTTTTTAAAATTTGATTATAAAGTTTTTCATTTTCCGGAGGATAAACAACATCCAAACCACAACCAAAAACAGCAATTGTTTTTCCTCCAAATTCCAAACATTTCTGATGAGCCAGACTATCAACCCCATACATAAAACCAGAAATGATAGTTATCCCTTCTGCCACCAGCGGAGGAATTAGTAAATCTAAAACTTTTTGGCCGTAGGAAGTGATCCGGCGGGAGCCAACAACCGCTAAAGATTTTTCCAAAATTTTCCGGCAAAGATTACCCCGAAAGTATAATCTTTGGGGAGGATTTGTAATTTTTTTTAAAATCTCAGGATATTGTGGGTCGGCAAGAGTAATTTCTTTGATTGGAAAATCAAAATAATTCATAATTTAAATTCCAAAATCTAAATCCCAATGAATGATTTAATTTTTAAAATTTTTAAATTGGAATTCGGAATTTTCTTATCCTGTTATATTTTGATAATGATTGATAGATTTAACTGAATAGTCGTTCTCATTCAGAACAATACAAACCGCATCAATCCGTTGTTGCGGATATTGTGCGGAAATCTGAAGATTTTGTTGTAAAAAGACTAAGGCCTGATTTTTAATCTGCTGAATTTTTCTTTGATTAATCATTTCCTCAGGGGAGCCAAAATTTTGACCAATTTTTGACTTAACTTCAACAAAAACCAAGACTTGGCCGTCAGCGGCAATTAAATCAATTTCCCCAAAACGGTTTTGAAAATTTTGGGAAATAATTTTGTAGCCTTTTTTGAGCAAAAAATCTTTGGCAATAGTTTCGCCTAATTTGCCTTTTTGAAAATTTAATTGTTTCATTCCTGAACTCTAATCACACCGGGTGTGTGAACTTTGCCCACACCTGGTGTAAGAAAATTATATATGAGTGCTTTTTGATTCGTTTTCCATTTGACTTAATTATTCTGATTTGTGGTAAAATAATTATCAATGTCAGATAAATTTAGGACCTCTTTAACCGAACGCCAAACAGAAGAGTTAGCCAAATTTTCTTTAGATGTTTCTAAATTGTCTTTGGGGTCTTGGGTGTTTGGATTGTTTACTTCTGAGATTAGGGTTCCCCAGCTTTTTTTAGGATTTTTGGGCTTGACATTTTCAATTTTATTTTTTAAATTAGGAATGGAGTTATTCAGGGAGATTAGATGATGATTGATAATGTTACTATCTACTGGGCATTGTTTCTGGTTGCTCTCAGTTTGATGGGAGTAATGATTGCTTTTATGTATTATGCCTCTAAAAAATCCGAGAAATCTAGGAAATAAATTTTTATCGGAGGATGATAATTGAAAATTGTTCTTCATTCCTGAACTCTAATTCTGTATTGTAAAGCTTCGGCAATATGGTCGGCCCTAATAGTTTTTTCGAAAGCCAAATCAGCAATTGTCCGGCCAACTTTAATTAGCCGAAAATAAGTTCGGGCGGAAAGATGAAAGTTGGCCACTGCCTGTTTCAAAATCATTTCTGCTTGTGATTCAAGACTGCAAAATTTTTTAACTTGTTTGTTTCCCATTTGGGCATTGGTTTGAACTCCCGTTCCTAAAAAACGTTTATTTTGAATCTTGCGGGCATCTTGAACTCTGGCTCTTATTATTTTTGAGCTTTCTGGTTTGGTTGATTTTCCATCGCCAAAGATAGTTAGTTTTTCTACTTCAACGGCCGGCACATTTAAATGCAAATCAATTCTATCCATTAAAGGGCCGGATAAACGAGCCTGGTAACGGCTGATTTGCCGAGGTCCGCAACGGCATTCTCTTTTTGGATCTCCCAGAAAGCCGCAGGGGCATGGGTTAGCCGCCGCCACTAACATAAAACGGGCGGGAAATTGATTGGAACCAGCTTCCCGGGAAACTGTTACCACCCCATCTTCTAAAGGCTGTCTTAGAGCCTCCAAAGTGGAGCGCGGGAATTCTGGCAGTTCATCCAAAAATAAAACTCCAAAATGAGCCAAAGAAATTTCTCCTGGATGGGGTTGGGTTCCACCGCCAATTAAGCCAACCCGGGAGCTTGTGTGATGGACTGCCCGGAAAGGCCGAGTTCTGATTAAAGAACCGCCTGGAGGTATATTTCCTGTCAAAGAATAAATTTTAGTCACCTCCAAACTTTCTTCCTCATTTAAAGGGGGAAGAATTCCTGGCAAGGCCCGGGCCAACATTGTTTTACCTGCTCCCGGCGGACCTTGTAAAAAAATATTATGACCGCCGGCGGCGGCAATCTCCAAAGCTCTTTTTGCCTGCTCCTGACCCAAAATTTCGGCAAAATCAAATTCAACAATCGTTTCTTGGCCGGTTTCAGGAATTGTCGGTCTTTTTGCCTTGGGAATTGTCTCAATCCCATTTAAATGAAGGACCAATTGTCTTAAAGTGCTTACCGGATAAACAGTAATTTGTCTGACAACGGCCGCCTCGTTAGCTGAGGGAGCGGGGACAAAAAGATTTTCTATTTTTAGCTCTTTGGCCGCCATAGCCAGCAAAAAGACTCCCTTGCTGTGTCTTAAACTGCCGTCCAAAGAAAGCTCGCCATAAAAAAAGGCTTTTTGGAGTACCCTCCGAATCGGAGGGATTGCTTCCAAAAAATTTAAAATTCCCACAGCAATTGGTAAATCATAATGGGAGCCTTCTTTGGGAATATCGGCCGGGGCTAAATTAACAATGATTTTGGCGGTTGGGAAAGGAAAGCCGGAGTTTGTAAGGGCAGTTTTAACCCTTTCCTTAGCTTCCTCAATTTCTTTATTAGGCAGACCAATAATATTAAAACCAGGAAATCCTGTTTTGGAAACCTCAACCTCAACCTCAACAGGTATTGTTTTTAAACCAAAATGGGCAGCCGAAAGAATTTTGGTTAGCACAAATTTATTTTAGGTAATTTTCTTCTTCTTGACAACCTCTTCTTTTTTGTTATATTCTTAAAAAAATGAAGACAAAAAATTTCCTTTTAGTTTTGGTAATGGTCTTTTTAATCTCTCTTTTGGTAATGGTCTTTTTTTTAAGTCAAGCAAGAACAGTTTTTTTGGGTCGGGCTTCCGGTTCAACTTACAGTTTACCAAATTCTTACGTTTTTGCCTCGCCTTTGTCAGCTAAATCAGTCTCAGAAAAAATTCGGGTAACGGTTTTTTTACTTGACGATAAAGGCAGGGGAGTGTCAGGGAAAAAAATTGAGCTTTCCTCAAATCCTTTAGGAATTAATTTTGCTCCAATTCAGGCGGAGACAGACAAGCTTGGTCAGGCAGTTTTTGATCTAACTTCAGGAGTTCCAGGTCAGTTTGTAATTCAGGCTTCAGTAGAAGGTCAAGCTTTCCCTCAAACTGTTACTGTCAGGTTTTTATAATGGTTATTTTTCCAAAATTTTCTCCATCATTCCTCGGAGGCCCACTTTTAAAAACAAAAACCCCAAAATTGGTATTTCAAGCCAAATAATTTTTGTTGGATCCTCGGCAATTTTTTTGGCCAAAAGATAAATTTCTACCAAAATTGAAATCAAAAAATTGGCAACTAGGTCCCAAAAAGACAAGGTTTTGAAAGACAAAGTAAAGCTTTTTGGAGAATAGTTTTTTCCTGATGGAAGTTGGGGTTTTTGGAAAATACTGGCAACAAAGATTTTTAAATCTGCCGGTTCGTTTGAGGGTAAATTAAATTCAAAATCACCCTCATTGTCGGCCTCAACTTCCAAAATTGGAGCGGTTTTGGCCCAGACCCCCTTAACAATTAAATTCTGAATTTTTGTCAAAAAAGTTGTTTTGGGATCTAAATACTGGTAAGCCAAAATTTTTGAGTTGGGAAAAGTTTTGCCGCTGGCGTTAGCCTGGTTTAAAGTTAAAGTTTCCCCCCCAGAAAGGGAGAGAGTGGGGGCAAGCAAAATATTTTCAATCGCGATGTCTTGATTTTGGGGCGGTTCGGGCAAAAAAAGAGGGGGAGAAGCCAAACCATTGGTGTCTTGGGCAAGCAAACAAAGCTCACCAGTTTTTTGGGGCAAAAAAACAAATTGAAAAAGAAAAAAACCAGATTTGTCAGCATAAGTTTCTCTTTTTAAATTGCCCACCGAAGAGCTTAAATAAACTTTTGCCAAAGGTGAAGTATAACCAGATAAAGTTAAGTAATTTTCGCCAACTTGAGCCCAGATTGTGGCCTCAAACTCTTGACCTTCTACTGCCGGCTTTTGGGAAGGGGCAGGAGCCGGTGGAAGATTTTTGACACTCCTGATTAAAAACCAGCCAAAGAAAAAAAAGACAATAAAGAAAAAAAATTTTGATTTCATTAAGAAGAATTTTAGCACATTTCCGCTTGTTGGGGAATTTTGCTTTTAAGCGTTGGCGATTTCCTCGGTTTTACCCTTTTTCTTGCCCAAAAGATAACCGACAAAACCGATGATAAAGACAGCCAAAACAACAGCGGTGATTATCCTCCAGGGGATAATCCAGAAATAAAGGGAATAGGTAAGACTTCGACCGTCTCCATAAACTCCATTTAAAGTGGCAATATAACGGCCAAAGTGCCATTTTCCTCCGTATTCTACTTCTTCATATTTTCTTTGAGCCCCAGGCAAAATATTTTGCAGTCTTAGACGAATTGTTTGTTTTTCTCCTTTTAACAAAGTATTTTGGACATCAATTTGTAATGCCGGTTTAATATGGACATTACCCAAATTTAAAATTCTGACGACAAAAGGAACCGGGCCATATTCATAAATCTTTTTTGGGGTAGAAAACTCAGAGATTCGGGCATCGGTGACCGCTTTGCCGCTGATTTGGACAATATTTAAAGAAGCGACATTAAAGTTGATTTCCGACCCGCTTTTTATTTCCGTTGGCAAAGATGCACCCATATCCATTTTACTGGTAATTTGAGCGGTGATGGCAAAATAAAAACCTCCTGGTTCAGCATTTTTTGGTAAGGTTATTGTATAGGTTATTTCTCTTCGTTCATTAGGAACTAAAGTTAAAATGCTGGGGTTAACAATTACCCAGTCTTGAGTATTGGGCAATTCGTTGTCGGAAACATCAACCCCTCCGGTTTCTCCGACAGCGGCAAAAGGGGAAGCCCGGACTAAAATTTTTAAAGTTTTATTGCTTTGATTTAAAAGAGAGACCTGATAAGAAGTATTGCTTCCCGGCGGCAATTCCAGCTCTCTTACTGGAGGACTGATGGTTAAAAAAGTGGAATCGTTAGCAATTTGGGCTTGAGTGGAGAACTTAAAAACTAATGTTAAAAGAAAAATTGTTAAAAAAATTAAAAATATTTGGGCAGTTTTTTTCATTTTAATATCTCCCTGTACAAAGATAACTTATGGTATTTGTATATCTTCCTGCTTCTTGCAAACCGGAAATTTCTACTCGGTAGACTATATAACCCTGTCCATTTGTATCTGAACCAGTTCCGTCAGCCGGACCGGAATGGGACAAAACCGCTTCATAAGTGGTGGAAAGTCCGGCAAATTTGGCGCTTGAAAAACGGTCAGAGGAGCCTGAACCATTCAAATCATCCAAGGAAGTGTCTGTAGTCCCATAGCCCATATGACCGTAAGTATCAGGAGAACCAGCAGTGGCGGTTGGAGAAGCCCAACTTGCGGGAGAGCTGTTGTCCTGTTGGACTCCGTCTTTGAAAGTATTGATAGTGTCTCCCCCTGATGAAGTCAAATCTCCGTATTGTTTAACGGCAAAATAAAACCCATTTGTTCCGTTAGTGGAAACTTTTAAAAGCTGGCCAGATTGGGAGGAAGCGCTAGAGTTTAAGATCCCAAAAGGAATATACAAAGGGGTAGTGGCAAATCCGGCGGAGCCATAACTATTTCCCAAAGAGTTGAAATTTGTTCCTGAACTTACCCCGGAGACAGAACAAGACAAAGTTGCCTGAACTTCGGCGGTAATGGTAACCGCATCAATAATCGCTACTCTAACAGTGGCAGTATCCAAAGTAACTGAAGAGTCGTCTTGGGTTTCATAGGAAATTACATAAGTATCCGCTACTCCCTGTCCGGCCGATTTTGCCGGATTGGCAATATCGTCTGAACCTCCGGAAGCGCCGTCGCCAACAGTTGCCTGAACATATTGGCTGGAAGTTATGCCGGCGCAGGTTCCGCTTGAAGCCAAGGTAAAGGTTATTTTTTCTTCGGTGGTGTCAACACCAACGCCAACCACTCCTGCTCCCGGAGATGTTCCCAAAGTACAGGTGGTTGGACTTCCCATTGCCGGGTCGTCATCATATTTTAAGGTCATATCGGCATAAGTGTGGGAAGCGGTTAAATCAAAAGCTGACGGCAAATCAATAATAATTTTTCCCGAGGCGGGGATGGCGGTGGTTGTTTGAAAATAAAAGGTATGTTGAGTGTAGGAATTCTCCGGCCGGGAATCGGAAAGAGTATCTTTGGCGTTTTGTAAGTTAGCTACTGTCCAGGCCTTTTTTGGAGAAAATAAAGCCACCCCATAAAACTGGGCGGCTAAAATTAAAGCTAAAGTTAACTTTGCAACTAACTTTTTTGACACTTATTTATAATTGTCAAGTACTTATTTATAATTGTCAAGTACTTATTTATAATTGTCAAGTATTTGGTGTGAATTATTTCATTCCCCCTAAATTAGCTATTGAAATTAATACCACGACCGTGGTATGATTTTCAACAAAGGAAAAAATGAAGAAGTTACTAAGTAATTCCGAACGTTTATTGCTTAGCTTGGGACTGATGGGGGATGTTGCCTTGGGTATCTATGCTGACAGCTTTAATTTAAAATCAAAATCATTTTTAAATTTTGTTGGCGGCAAAAAAGGTTCATTAAGAGACTCTCTTTATTATTTATTAAGGACAAAAAATATAGAGAAAGTTGTCAAGAACGGTGAACCTTGTTTTCGATTAACCTCAGCCGGAGTTGAAAAAATCCAAAGAATTTTTCCAATTTCCAAGCTTGCCAAAAAAGGTTGGGACGGGAGATGGAGAATAGTTATTTTTGATATTCCTGAAAAAGAAAGACGAATTAGAGATAATTTAAGAAATAAGTTGACGGGTTTGGGGTTTGGCCAGCTTCAAGAAAGTGTTTATATAAGTCCTTTGGATATTTTGGCCGATCTTGGGGAGATGTTGAAACAATTAAATTTCCATTATCAGGTGATTGCTTTTGAAGCAAAGCAGGTTCTTGCCCCTGACCCAAAAAAGGTAGCTAACTACGTTTGGAATTTAGAGAAATTAAATAAAAATTATGAAGAGATTATTGAAGAGGTTGAGAATCTTCCAACCGATCCCAAAGAAAGAACAAAAAAAGTAGAGGAGATTAAAAAGCGGTATTTTGAAATTTTATTAAAAGACCCAATCCTTCCTTTGCCACTATTGCCTGAGGATTGGTTAGGAGCTAAAGCTAAAAAAATTATTTCCAATCTTGCCTAACAAGATCCCCAAAGAACAAATTAGCTATGTAAATTGATGCCACGACCGTGGTGTCAATTTCAACAAGTGATTAAGGGGAAAGAAATTTTTTGGGGAGGTTTTTGAAGGTGATTAAGATCAAAATTATTATGATTAAAGCCAGAATTGCTTTGTGGGGCAGGGCTAAAAAATTTGTTTGTGCCGAAAGTTTTTCTCCTTCCTCATCAATAGTAAATTCCACCCTTGCCCTAAAAGGACCGAGAATAAATTTATTTTTCCAGGGTTCAAGATGCATCTTTCGGGAAAAACCGGCCAAAATGTTTTCTGGAAGGATTTTAATTTTTCCAGTTTGATTAAAAACTCCCTCAATTTTTATTTCCCCAAAAGGCTTGAAAAAAGCCGGGCCAACATTTTCAATTTCCAAAACAAAATTAACAGGATCAAAAGAGTCAATTATTTTTGGGGCGGAAAACTCCAAAATTCTTCCTTTTTTTGGCGGTTGACCGTCAATGGAAACGGTAATTAAGATATTTCCAGCAATTTTGGCGGCGGTTTGGCTTTGGGATAAACCAATTTTTCCCTCAGGTGAATTTTCAAAAACCAAGCTAGCATAATAATCTTTTTCCGGGGTTCTTTTAGGAACGGAAATTTTTAAGACTAAATCTTTATTTTCTCCTGGTTTAAGCAAAAAAGGCTTTCCCAATTTAATTTCCGAGTTTTCAAAAGAAAAAATTAGGGGATTCAAAAGACTAGGAATATTTAAAAGATTAATATTTCCCTCCGAATCGGAGGGTTCAAAAGGTAAAACTTTAGCTACCAAGGTTTGCTCGTCAGCCAAATTAGCAATTTTATAAACTTGGGTAACATCCCGACCCGGTTGAATCATAACTTCCAAAAGCGGTGGCCAGATTGATAAAGAAAAGGTTTGAGCGTTTATGGAATTTATTCCTAGTTTAAAAAAGAAAATTAAAAAGAAAGAAATAAAGATTAAAAATTTTTTTAAAAAATTTGCAATTTTAAATGTCATTTTTAAATTTACAATTTTAAATTTAAAATTTTTAATAG
>Ga0209102_1001317_pt1 | contig 13270 bp, 6 predicted proteins | sample ConPoolayeHmetaG_FD_185483 | JGI IMG/M metagenome (GOLD analysis project Ga0209102, IMG submission 185483) | Hot spring microbial mat communities from California, USA to study Microbial Dark Matter (Phase II) - Cone Pool mat layer H metaG... ... | reverse complement strand
GGCTGGATGGGGTAATCGCTTTGGGTTTTGTCGCCACGAGAAAAGTAATTTTGAGCCCAGACGGCCATCGGTTCTTCTTGGCGGTCAATTGGTTGGAGGACGAAAGAATAGTCATAGGGTCGGGCTGGTATCTCATATTGAGGATGAGGCCTGGCTCCCCAGGAATCGTCGCCCCCAACTCCCATAACCATGTCCGAAATGAGCAAACAGGTGAAATCACGCGGTTGAACTTCGTAAGCATGTTTGGCACCCCGGAATTCCAAGGTTAAATCGTCTGGAGTAAAGGGGAGGGCGGAGAACTCAAAAAGAGGTAAGCCGACCACCATTAAGCCGACCCCAGCCGCATTCTTGATTGTCAGCCAGCGGTTATCGGTGTGATTACCGTACTCCTGAGGGCAAACATAGGGATGGCGGAGGGAGCGGACATCAGCCTGGTACCGACCGACAAAGGCCGAGCTTTTTCTATCGATATAATTTTCATGGGGCCCGCGGCCATACCATTCGATCTGGGAAAAAGCTTCCGGTAATAGGAGCTTCATTCCTATCCGAGGAATCTCGGGAAGCTCCTTCAAGCTCTGAGGGGTAAAGGAGTTAGCGATGTGCAGTTCGCCAGAAGGATAGAAGGTGGAGACAATCTTGTCCTCGGCAGGGACGTCGGGCAGAAAGAAGCTGGTCTCAACTTTAACCTGGCCTTCGCCGAGGCGCTTATATCCAAATTTTTGGAGTTTTCGGTGGTGGCTAGCCTGGCGCCAGAGCGCCGCGCGTCGGTCCAGCCGATTACCAAAATCATTATCAGTCGGGGCTCGCCAGAAATAAGGCACGGGTCCTTCCTTGAGAAGCTCTTCGCCCTTAAAACGATAGGCTTTAATGAGTCCCGTGGTTTTATCAAAAACAATGGCCGTGTCTTGGGCTTCCAGGATAATTTCCGCCGCTGTTTCTTTTATCTGAATGGGGGAAGGGGCGGAAGCTAAGGCGCTTTGATTTTTTTCGGTCGCCAGGTTAATGGTCGCTGATTCTGAGGCCGGAGTTGGAACCAGAGAATCAAAAGGCGCCGAGGCCGATGCATGGAAATCAAGCGGCGCCTTTTTATCCAGGGTCGTTTTAGCGATTTCTCTTGAATTTATTTCTCTTGAACTAATGCTTGCTGATGAGCTTTCTGTCCCGGCCGGGTCAGGCGCATTGACGGACGCAGCGATTGGAATCTGTTCTGAAGCGACGACAAAGCCTGCGGGAAGGAGAGGCAAGGGCTCCCTCAGCTTGACTTCAAAATTAAGAAAATACTCCTTCTTGGGGTCATTTAAGTAGGGCTTCAAGTCGAGCGCAAAAATTTCTTTCTTCTGAGGCGCAATTGCGGGGGCTTTAATAACGCCAGAAGCCACCGGTTGAGCGTTGCCCACTAAAGTCCAGAAAATATCGAATTGGCGTAGGGAAAGAAAATCATATTTGTTCTGAATTTCCCACTGGCCAGAGGCGGCCTCAATCGCTTTTATCCCGACATATTGATAGACCTTTTTGACTTCCGCCAAGGCGGGATGAGGCGTCCGGTCTGGTGCCACCAAGCCATTGCAGCAGAAATTGCGGTCAGAAGGTGTTCCAGGCGGGCCATAATCGCCGCCATAGGCCCAGAAGATTTCGCCTTTTTCATTTTTCTTGGCCAGGCCCTGGTCCACCCAATCCCAGATAAAACCGCCTTGAAGCTGGTCATAAGTTTCGATTGCCTCCCAGTAATCCTGAAGATTGCCGGTGCTATTGCCCATGGAGTGAGCATATTCGCAGAGAATAAGAGGCCGAGTTTGTTTTTCCCGGGCGTAATTGATGAGATGGGAAATCCGAGCATACATCGGGCAGTAAATATCAGTATTAGGCGCCAAAACAGCCCGTTCATACTGGACCGGCCGCGACGGGTCACGCTTTTTAACCCAGTTATAGGTCAATTCGAAATTAACGCCATTGCCCGCCTCGTTGCCGAGTGACCAGATGATGACCGAGGGATGATTTTTGTCGCGTTCTACCATCCGGCGGGTGCGGTCAAGATGGGCTGGGCCCCAGGCGGGGTTCTTAGCTAAGCTGCGTTCGCCGTAGCCCATGCCGTGGGATTCGATATTGGCCTCATCAATAACATAAAGACCGTATTCATCACACAGTTCATACCAGCGGGGGTCGTTGGGATAATGGCAGGTGCGAACCGCGTTGATGTTATTCTGTTTCATCAATTCTAGGTCGCGGCGCATCGATTCTTCCGAGACTACATGGCCGGTGAAGGGGTCGTGCTCATGGCGGTTGACTCCTTTTAGCCTGATGGGAACCCCGTTAAGAAGAAGTCGGCCTTCCTTGATTTCAACCCGGCGAAACCCGATTCGCGCCGGGACGACCTCGGTTATCCGGCCTTTATCGTCTTTAAGAATTAAAAGGAGAGTATAAAGATTGGGCGTTTCTGCGGTCCATTTTTGGGGCTGGGGTATATCGGCTTCAAACTTCAGCTCGGCCTTTTGCTGGTGGGTGAGGTCAACTGATTTTTGCGCCTGAAAAACAGGCTTTTGCTCTTTATCTAAAAGGCGAACTTCCACGCTGACGCGGCTGCCTCGGTTTTTCTCCTGAGTATTTTTGAGTTCAACAGTGAGGTCGAAGCGGCCGTCTTGATAGTTGTCAGCGAGGGTGGCCAGGGCGAAGAAGTCACAGAGGCGGATTTTGGGCGCGGCATAAAGATAAACGTCGCGCTCAATCCCGCTTATCCGCCAGAAATCCTGGCATTCGAGGTAGGAGCCATCAGACCAGCGATAAACTTCCAGGGCCGCCAGGTTTTCGCCCGATTTGAGGTAAGGCGTGAGGCGCCACTCCGCCGGTGTCTTGGAATCCTCAGAATAACCAACAAAATGCCCATTTATCCAGACATAAAAAGCAGATTTAACCGCGCCAAAATGAATAAAAACTTCCATATCCTTCCAGCTCGCCGGAATGGTGAAAGTGCGGCGGTAGCAACCTACCGGGTTATAATCATGGGGAACGTGCGGCGGGTCTGGCTTTTTGGGCGCAAATTCATAGGCGGAGTTAACATAGATGGGAATCCCGTAGCCGTTAACCTCCCAGTTGGCCGGCACGGGAAAATTGACCCACTTATTGTCGTCAAATTCGGGCTTCCAGAAATCCTTGGGTTTGTCGGCCGGCTTCTCGACCCAATGAAATTTCCAGGGGCCATTCAGGGATTTGTACCAGGGCGAGGTTTTCCAGGCCATTTTCAGGGCTAAAGCCACATCCGGGAAGGGAACAAAATAAGCATATGGCTCCTCTTTGCCGAGATTAAAAACCGCCGGGTCTTCCCACTCCGGTAGTTTGACTTCTGGTTTGGCGGGTGGGGCTTTTTGACTCCCCGCTGCCTCCCTGGTCTGAGATGAAGGTGGGGGCAACAAAGCCTCCTTTGGGCTAAAATCTTTTTGGAGGATCGCCTCTTTAGGCGGAGATAAAAAGGGAGGTAATAACGGCGAGCGGTGAAAATTATCAGCCTCTGAGGAGGGCAGAAAATATAAACTCAGGATTATAAATGAAATTATGGCTGCCAGCGGAAACAAGCGATAGAAGAAAAGGGCCTTTGGCTTTTTTCTTCTGCTGGTGATTAAGTCGGCGGGTCCTTCGCTCTGCCCTTTCAACTTCGTTATCGGCAAGCCAGTTCTCATTTGCTCCCTCCCTCGCCTAATAACATTTTCGGCCGTTCCCTAATAAAAGTGCGCCTCTTATGGAGGCGAGTAAATTTCAGGTAAGATTCTTCCAATCTAAGAATTGAGCCACCCGGTCGATAAATACCTTAAAATCGTTCAGGCGGGTTTGAAGAATTTCGTAAACCTTCTCTGCCTCGACTTCCCAGTAGATATGAACCAGCCGATTGCGAAAGCGAGCCATCTCCTTAAACCGCTCGACCTCCCCTTCGTCGAAGGCGCCAACTTCTCCTAGCACCACGAAAGAATCGGCATAATCTTCGGGAACCCGATAGCCGTTTCTCGAGATGAGATGGTTGCAGATATCGATAGCGGCTTCGATGGCCACGATGAAATGGTATTTGGCGCTGGCGATCTTGTCGGGGTCAGCGAGGAAAAAATCTTTCGAGCTGGCTTGATGCCGCTTCAGATGGCCCAGGGCTTCCCGAAGCGTTGAGATTAACTTCAGCATTCGGTCGGCATCATAGATGGGCATGGGTAACCTCTTTCAGGTAGCGCTTCCGGTAGGCGGCGAAATCAAAATATTTTTTGCATGTTATCCCCTCGAAATCAGCTCTCATGTTTGGCTCCTTGTCGACAATGAGGATGGATTCCTTGATGATGTTATAAACAAAAGAAGGGGGAGCAAAATTGATCACCCTCAGGTCAACGGGAAATCGGGCGAGCGATTGGAGGGCGCTTTCCAACTCCAATTCGAAGTTTAGGGGGTCGTATAGAAACGGTTTCCTAAGAAAAACTCCGATATCGATATCAGAAAATGTTTTCTGCCTAAGGAACGACCCATAAACGTAGGCGAAAACAATCTCGTCCCTGTTAGCCAAAAAATTAGAGAGACGAGCCACTAAAAGCTCTTTTTCGGGTGTTAAGACAACATCTTTCATGATTTTAAGATAAGGTTAGCATAATAAGGGCAGGTTTTCAAAAGGGCGGGCCTTCTTCAAATATGAGCTGAAGGTTTTGGTTTTGGCTTTGCTATCACCGCGATAATAGTGAGGTGTAAACGGCCCCTGTAAGCTCGCTAAAGAGTTTTATCGGCCTTTTTTCAGCCGAGGCAGACAAAATATGATTTCATTTGTCTTGAGTTTTCGCGCCCAAAATTTAAGATCGTGTTACTAAGCGTCTGAAGTAAAAAATAGGTAAATAAGTAAGCTGCCACAAATTTTCTTCATAAGATGAGACCAGTTTTATCACCAGTTTTGTAGCCATCTCTTATCTATGAAAGGCAGTTGAATAATGCAGAATAAAAATTAGGTAAATATGTAAGTTGTCACCAAACTTATCACCAAACTTACCAAGGCAGTAGAATGGAAATAATGCGGACCCCTGACCAATGAACCGAAAGCCATCGTCTGCCGGAAAGTAACAGATACCGACCTCCCTGAAGTTGAAACCGCCGTTTCCCTTTCTTATTTCCTTATTTGAGCATTCCTCCCAGCGAAATTTAGAGCTTGCGGGCGCTTGAGTAGTAGGGACCCCGAACGATGAAGCTACGGCGACTGTAACCGATTAGTTTTCCCGCCGATTGCCATATAAGAAGCGAGCGCGCCTTTCTCTTCTGTCTTCCGCCCTGAACGTCAGCGTAGCTTGAAGGTGACAGTGACCGTTGTGATTACGGGAACGGCGACTCCGTTGATGATGGTGGGTTCGAAAAGCCACTTTTTAACTGTGTCGATGGCCGCTTGATCCAGAAGAGGGATTGACTTTATCACCCGGACATCCTGCACTTTGCCGTCGGCCCCGATCACGGCCTCAAGAATCACGGCGCCCTGGACGCGGGCTGATTTGGCTACTTCGGGATATTCTGGGGCGGCGTCGACGAGCTTCCGTGGTGCCGGTATGCTATCGCCGACACGAATGGGGGCTACATCCGGGGACCACTTCTTCTTAACTGAGGTTTTCGATGTACTGGCTTCGAGCTCCTCGACACGGTCGAGAGCTTTTTTATATTCGGCCAGGGCTGCTTCGACGTTGCCTTCGCCACCTTTGGTCGCGATTTTCGTATATTTAGCAAACGCCGCCTCCATCTCCTCTCGGGCGATCTCGAGCTCTGTTTTCTTTGATGATGGGGGCTTTGATATCTTTTCAGGGGCTTTAGCTTCTGTAGCTTTCTTAGCCTCAGTCGCCTCCTTTGTCTTCTTCGTGCCGGTAACGTCACCTGGCTGCATGGTTACGCTGACGCTTGAAGTGGCAGAGCCTATTTCCATCCCGTCCATCTTCGCTGTCACATTCACTATATAACTGCCAGGTGAAGAACAGGTTATGCTTGTCGATTTGCCGCCGTTAGACAGAAAGGTACAACCTTCAGGGTTTGCCGTCCAATTGTAACTTACTGGCTTCGGAGGAGTTGGGTCAATCTTTGATGAGAAAAGAATCTCCTGTCCTGTTACAAAAAGAGTCTCTACCTTTTTCATGCCGGCCGCTTGTCCCCTTCCAAGCTGTGTATCGCCTTTCCACTCCTGAAACTCCTGCCTTGGTTTTGGGCCGATTATGATAAGGTCATAACTCTTGGCTGTGATCGTTTTGCCAGCGCCGCCAAGATTATCATTGTTATATTTCGTGCTTGCAAGGCAGGAGATCTTTGCAGGCTTGTTATCGGTCAGATAAAAGGTTATCTCACTATCATCAGCCGATGTCATAGTCTGTCTTGCGTTTTGAGGGAGCTGCCATCGGAAGTTCATGTCTTTCATCTCGATCGCTGGCACACCCTTGGACAGATCAAGTCCTATCCTTGCCTTCAACTCCTCGCCTATCAAGGGCTGTTGTAGGTCGAATGATAATTTCCAAGGAGGATTAGTGACGCTGACAATCACCTGGTTCGACTCTCCGACGGTAACGTATCGAGGTCCTTCTTTCTTCAAGGCCTGGACATAAATTTTGTATGTTCCAGGCCTCCTGAACGTCGCCGTCGTGGTGGAAGACTTCTCAAAAGGACTAAATTCCACTTCCGGATGCGGCTGCCACTGGAAATTAATTCCCTCGCCGGAGCCGGATACCACCATAACTTTAAACTGCGCCTTGCCTCCGACGACGATCGAATCGCCCGCGGGTGATACCTTTTCGACCTTGAACTTTACCGCCTCTGATGCCTTCTCTTCTTCCTTCCATCCCAGGATATTAGGGTCGTAGTCTGGTCCTACATCAGTAGCATAGAATATGCCTTCTTTGATCGCAAATGTATGCTTCTGCCAGACTATACCATGCTCGCCGATACCGCTCACCTCGCCTTCGTAGGCATTAGGACCGATGCGGCTTACACGCAGCACTGTATTGCCAATACTATAAAACTCCGCATGAATACCTTCTAAAGGACGACCAAATTGGTTAGATACGGCGGCAACCGTTCCGGTATAAGAGTTGCCGCGTCGTAAAATACGTATTTTCGCATTGATGGACGGCAAGTCGTAAAGAAGAACCCACATTCCTTCCAGCTCATCCACGGAAGGCCCGATCGCTCCCCCGCCAGGTCGGGAAACAGACGCATCAGGAAGGGTCTGTGTAACGGAAACAGCTTCTTCCTTGACGCGCTTTTCGAGCGCTGTCTTTTCCTCAGCCTTCTCTCTTTCGTATTTTTCTTTCTCAGCCTTTTTCTGCGCAAGCCGCTCCCGGTCCGCCTTCTCTTTTTCACGGCGGTCGCTCTCTTCGAGTTCCTCATTTTCCGTCTCTGCCTCGCCCTTTTCCGGTCTGAGCGAAACAGAAGTTTCTGCCAGGACATTGGCTCTTTCCAATATATAGTTATCCAATAGTTGCAAGCTAAGTGTTCCTGGGCCCGAGGCTGTTACTTTGATCTTCTCCGCGGCCTTAGAGGAAATCTGTATCTTCTTGTCTGCTTTCCAATACCAGGCCATATCCGGCAGGGCCTCGCCTCTGGTTAAGACCGCCTGGGCCTCTATGGTCTGGCCTTCTTTAAACTTCTCCTCTGAAAGTTCAATATTAATCTCATAATCAAGCCCTTTTATCCAAACCCTTCCCTTTCCCTCCCGGCCCTCTTTGTCTTTCACTGTCACTGTTATAGGCTGCAACGACTTTTGCACAGCATCGCCCAAAAGAATGGCGCTTGCTCCCGTTTGCTTGAAATCAGCCCCTTCCCATTTATAGGACAGTTCACCGCTATCGGGAAAGACCTCGACTTGGGGTTTGAGAATTATCTCTTTGCTTTTTTCAGCGACAAAATAATCTTTGTCAAAAGTAACGTTAAGAGGCGCTAACGGTTGCCCCCTTTTTTCGATAGGTATTAACCGCCAATTGTTGGCAAACCAGTTCATTTTGGCGGTGGCTTTTCGGTCGCGGTGCTGAAGATAGTCCTCCCACCAGCTTTGCGTACCCCAGGTAATTTCCCGGTGCTCGCCGTCCAGGCCAAAAAAATCCGCCCAATAATCCACGGTAAGATTTGAAAAAACCAAAGTAGAGGCGCTAATCGCGGCGATAATAGCGCCTCCATGCTTGCCCATTAGCATGGTGCCCAGATTCTTGGCGAATTCGACATGCGCGTCAGTCCTGCCGGAGTAACATACAGCGAGGGAAATGCCGGCGTTTTCCTCCATCGCCATGGAGATGTATTCGGCATCGTTTAGACTTTGCACGTTTTCTTGCATCTTCTTAGTTATTTCCTCAATCCGCTTAAGCAATTCGGGGTTATCAGGAATCTTGGCCCCGCTAAAACTCTTTTTTCTTTTAAGATATAATTCTTCCTTGGACTTAAACAAATTATCCCTTAGACGGATAAAATTTTCGAGAAATTGGGTGTAGGCTACATGGTTACCGCCTATGGGCTCCACTAGTTCAAAGCCTGGGTAGACCTCGTGGCCATGCCCACTAATCACTATCCAGCTGATGAACTTGCCTTCCTTCATGGCGCTTTTAGCAATCCTGGCCAGGAAGCTAAAAAATTCTTTGGCATCGTTGGGATGGATAATAAGGTCCATCTGTCCTCTCTGCGACATCTGGCCGAACCACAGGTGAGCGTTTTGTTCTGGATCAAGACTTCTTATGTTCTCTTCGGTGATAGGAAAAGCATCGATATGTTTTTCTACCCCTATGATCAAGCCTCTTTTCCTGGGCTTTGCTTCTATGCTTACGCAAGCTATCACCGCGCAGAATATCGCCAATAGTAAAACCGATATTTTCCTCTGGCAAGAAACCTTAAGATACATAGCGCTCCCCCTTCTTTTTGCCCGTTATTTAACGGCTTTCTTCATGACAAGATCCGACACTTCTTTATAATTGCCGTCTGTGCAGAATATATACATCGTCTGGATAATATTCTGTTTGGCGGCAACCACTTTCTTGTCGGGATACAATCTTACCGATTTGACGCCCTTCCAGGGGCAGACGAATCTCTCGCTGCGTATACCAGCCGCGCCTGCCGCCATGGCGCCAAGGCCGCCGGTCAATAAACCCAGGATAAGAGCTAGCCGATGTGCTTTCTTTGCCCGACTGCTCTGTCCCTTCATCGTTATGCCCTTATCGTCAATAATGAATTCCAGCGGATATTTATTCTGCAGGACAACCGCCAGCGTAAAAATTGAAATGACGACGATGAAGACACCGCCCCATAGGCAGGCGATAATTGCGACTTTGAGACCACCCGCGCCGTTTGTTAGGCCGAAAATCAAGCCAAGAATGACGAAAAGCAATAACAAGGTAAGGATAGTGCCTTTAACGACATTTAAAATTATAAAGCGGTTGGTAATAAGCGGTATTTCTATCTGCCACGACATCGCTTTTTGCTGCATATTAATATCCCTCCTTTTTTACAGCTACAAAAAATTCACTTATCCTGGAATGATACGGGCTTATTACTTGAGATAGTGGGGAGAAATGCAGCTCGAGGGCCATCAGGGGCGTTATCATGAAGATCAAAGCAAACGCCCCAACCCCGCTGCGCATTCTTTGGGCACTCATTTTTTTATCTGAAGTGCGCCGGATAAAATTTATATGGGAAGGTCCCTTCCGATGGTCTTTATCAAAGGAATCCTTTCAAAACGGGGAGAAATAGGGATTTGACCGGGCACTCTACGTCTCCGTTGCGAAGCAGGTTATAACTTAAATCCTTTTATGTCAAGGGATTAGCCAATTTATATTTCCCGGTGATGGCTGAAGGGAAAAATAAGGGCTAAGGTGCACTCCATGCCACTTTACCTGAAAAGCAAATTCTTCATCTTATATTTTAATCTGGGAAATGGACATAATAAATGGACGCGTTTAAAAGAAAATACTTAAAAGGTATCCTTATTATTTTGGTAACGGGAATAATAATTATCATTTTGTATACAGATTCAAAGAAGAAGCTGAAAAGAAAAGTCCTACAAATTGGATTAAGGTATCGGTGGTAGACGTAATTGATAGATTACCGCCAGGTCTAATAATTGAAATAGAAAATAGGGGGCCAAGAGTAATTGGGAGATCCCATTTTAGATTGGTGTTTAAGATAAAAGAGTCAGATTTGTGTCGTGTTGACACCGATATCGGTGGGTTTAAATCTGGAATTAGAACAAATATTGTACTCCAGTGTTCCAAAGATAAATAAGTAAACTGGCACTGGTTTTCATTTCTTATCCTTGCAAAATGACCGAATAAGATAGGAGAAAAAACAGCTAAGTATGGAGGACAAACCAATCCGATCCCCAGCTTTGTAGCCGTCTTTTATATATGGAAGTCAGCTGAATAAGGTAAGATAAAAAATTAGGTTAATATATAAGGAGCCACGATTTTCGGGGGGGCAGCGATTTTCAAATTTGACACGATTTCCAAAATTAATTTATATTTTGGCCCGGAAGTGAGGCCTGAAAAGCAATGATTTTTTTCTTTTGTGTTTCTAAGGCTGATTTTCTCTTTGGGCAACGGTCGAAATTATCGGACGTGGTGCTGAGGGAGAAACCTTGTGTCGCAACATTTTTTAAATAACACGTTATTTATTTCTGAATATTGTCCTGTATGTTTCTGGTTTAGAAAAGATTAAAAAAGTTTCCATCGAAAAAAATTGAAGAAGGAGGTCAGATGAGAAAAGACTTACCAAAGGGTCTCATTGGATTCTTGATAATTTTTTCCACGGCCTTGTTCTTTATTTCTTTATCTGCGCAGACCAGCCCTGAAACTAAGACCAAGGCGACTAAGGGAGAAGTAAAACTGTCGCCTGAAGCCAAACCCCTCTCTATAACCCGACACCAAATCATGATTGACGGCCGAATGATTCCTTATACCGCGACCGCAGGCGAGATAACCATCCTTAAGGCTGACGAAACCCCTGGAGCTTCCATGTTTTTTGCCGCCTACACTCATGATGATATAAAGGATGTCTCCACGCGGCCAGTCATGTTCTGTTTCAACGGAGGTCCTGGCTCCTCCACAGTTTGGCTGCATTTGGGCGGGTTGGGGCCAAAAAGAGTGGCTCTCAATGAGGAAGGCTATCCGCTAAGAGTGCCGTCGAGAGTGGTGGATAGCGAGTTTTCCCTCCTTGATGTCACTGACCTGGTTTTTATTGATGCCGTTTCCACGGGTTTCAGCCGGCCCTTAGCCGGAGAGGAAAAAAGTCAATTTCATGGCGTCGAAGAGGATGCCAACGCCTTTGCGGAATTCATCAGGATTTACCTAACCAAATTTGACCGGTGGAGTTCGCCCAAATTCCTGCTGGGCGAAAGTTACGGTACGACCAGAGCCGCCGTTCTCTCCGGAGTCTTACAGAACCGAACTTACGGTATCTACCTGAATGGCATAATCTTACTTTCCAGTGTGTTGGATTTCTCGACTCTCTCTTTCGTCCCCGGAAATAACCTCGCTTATATAATATTTTTGCCCCATTACACCGCTACGGCCTGGTTTCATAAAAAATTGCCCACCGAATACGTGAACAAGGGTCTGACGGCTGTGCTTGATGAGGCCAGGAAATTCGCTGTAGACGAATACGCTCCTGCCTTGCTCAAGGGAAATCTCCTCCGGACAGAAGAGGTCGAGTCAATCGCCGGCAAGATAACCAACCTGACCGGCCTTTCTGCTGACTACATTAAAAAAGCTAACCTGCGAGTCAGGCATGACCGCTTTGTTAAGGAACTCTTGCGCGATAAACGCTTGACCGTTGGCCGTTTGGATAGCCGGTTCACGGGTCGCGACGCCGATGCCGCCGGCGAAAGCTATGAATATGACCCATCGAGCGCCATTATTATGGGAGTTTTTGCTTCGGCCTTGAACGATTATGTCGGTACGGAGCTTAAATACCGAAAAGAAATACCTTATGCCATCTATGGTAATGTTTATCCCTGGAATTTCTTTTACCAGCCGGCTCAGGCCAGAACCCCCGGCGCCACCAGGGCGGCGGCTGGCCGGTCTTCGCGGGATGGCGCCCTTTATGTGGCCGAAACGCTGCGCCAGGCCATGGCTGAAAATCTTGACCTGAAAATTTTCTGTTGTAATGGTTATTATGATGGCGCCACTCCCTTTTTTGGCACCGAATATACATTTTCCCAACTGATGCTGGACGGCTCATTCAAAGATCGAGTTCGCCAGGGCTACTATGAGGCAGGCCATATGATGTATATCCATAAGCCCTCGTTGCAAAAATTGAAGAGTGACCTAACTTCCTTTATTAGCTGGTCCGTTCAGAGATAGATTCAAGGATAAAGGAAATGCAAGAAAATAGAGCCTAGAGATTGAACCCAGAAATGAAAATAACCTAACCTTCCGGGGTCTTATTTTTCCCCAGCGGTCGTTGCTTTCTTTGGCCGCAGAAGAATATGCTCGTCCTCAAAAAATGGTCATATATGTGAATCGCCGGACTCAATGGAGGCTAAGCTTTTGGCAGAACTGTTGTCATATATTGATGAGAGTCAAAATTGATAATGATTCAAAATGGGTTAGATGCGGACTGGGTTAAAGGAGCTAAGATGCTTAAAGCGCGGGGAGATAAGAGAAGAGAAAGGTTATCTCAGGAATAGAATTCGGAGAATTTAGGATGAGGAAAAAAGAGCGGTTAATTTTCCGAGCCGCCTGGTTATTTTTCCTGGCTTTTTTCCTCGGCCGACCAGTTTTTTCGCAGACCCTAAAGGGGATAGTAGAAAAAAGAAGTTTTATGGGGCCGCGAAATTTATCACTAAATTTCCCGAGCTTTTCGTCGCGGCGATTATTTATGACGGCGCCCTGCTCGACTGGTCAGGTCTCAGTTTATCTCAGAGCTTGATAGCCTCGACAATTTTCAAAAGCGACGAAGCGTATTTCAATCAATTCTCTCCCTGGTATCAAAGTAAGGTCAACAAGGCCAAGCTTCAGGTCAGACTGAGGATTAGAATGGTCGTCGGCGCCCTGGTTTTTTATAACCGGGAATTTTTCAGCCTTCTTACTAATCTAAGTATCCCGGTGGATTACATTGAGACGCCTTGTCTTCATGACTTAAACTGCCTGCTCAACGCCGAGGGCTTGGGTTCGGCTTCTTTCTTGGCCTCCTGCCTTGGTCAAGCTTCTCTTTTTGACGAAGATAATAGACGCCATCCCGGATTAAATACTGATAAATACAGGGACAAATAACTGATAAATATAGGGACAAATAATAGCCGCAGGAAATAAAAATTTTA
>Ga0209102_1001316_pt1 | contig 13273 bp, 14 predicted proteins | sample ConPoolayeHmetaG_FD_185483 | JGI IMG/M metagenome (GOLD analysis project Ga0209102, IMG submission 185483) | Hot spring microbial mat communities from California, USA to study Microbial Dark Matter (Phase II) - Cone Pool mat layer H metaG... ... | reverse complement strand
GGAGGCGGTCAGCCAATTTAATCAGAATCACTCGGATGTCCTTCACCATGGCAAGAATCATCTTTCTGAAATTTTCCGCCTGGTCTTTTTCTGAGGACCTTAAGGAAATTTTACTGATCTTCGTTACCCCATCGACCAGTTGGGCGATTTCTTCCCCAAAATGGTCTCGAATATCCTCCAGGGTGGTTAATGTATCTTCCACGGTATCATGAAGGAGTCCGGTAGCCACGGTGGCCACATCGAGGCGAAGCTGGGTCAAAATTCCAGCCACCTCAAGGGGATGGCTGAGGTAGGGCTCCCCTGAAAGCCGAACCTGCCCCAAATGCACTTTTGCAGAAAAGACATAGGCTTTTCTCAAGAGGTCTATATCCGCATTGGGATAGTAGGAAAGGAGGCGCTCTAAAATGTCATTGAATCTCAGCATCTCAATTCCATATTACTATAACCGGTGAAAAATTCAAGTTTTTAGAAAAAATGAGAGGATCAAATTTTGACAGGAGGGCGAAGGACATTTATAATGAGCTTTAAAAATAAAACCGAGAAGGGTGAAATGGTAAAGAAATTTTTAATCCTTTTCCTGATCTTCGGAATAGCGGGCTTTCTTTATTATTTTTTTATAAAAGACAGGGGAAAAGAAGAGCCGGTCATTCGGGTTTCCGGAAACATCGAAGCCCAAGAAGTAAACATCGGCTTTAAGATCTCAGGGAAAATTGCAAGCCTCACCGTTCAAGAAGGGGATTGGGTGGAGAAGGGGACAATCGTTGGAAAATTGGATGACAAGGATCTTAGACACCGGCTCGAACTGGCACGGGCCTCCCTCCGAACCGCAGAGGCAAGATTAGAGAAATTACTCGCCGGATCCCGTCCTGAGGAGATCCGGGAGGCAGAGGCTGCGGTCCGTCAAGCCCAATTCGACATGATGAATCGAAAGAATCAATACGAACGAATGAAGGCCTTATTTGACCGCGGGGTCATTCCCAGAGAGACTCTGGACAATGTAGAGACCGGATATAAGATGGCGGCTGCTCAGCTTCAAAGGGCTGAGGAACGCTATAAATTGCTCAAAGAAGGTCCAAGGAAGGAAGAGATTGATGAGGCAAGGGCTCAGGTGGAACAGGCAAGGGCTTCCTTGAGACTTTCAGAGACCCAGTTAAACGATACCCTTCTCTCCTCCCCGATCAGCGGGATCGTCCTGGTTAAATCTGCCGAAGTGGGAGAGGTGGTAAATCCAGGGACAACCGTGGTCACCTTGGCCGATATTCGAAATGTCTGGCTAAAAGCCTACATTCCGGAGACGGAACTCAGTCGAGTCAAATGGGGACAGGAAGTGATCGTGACGACCGATTTAAAACCCCAAAAGGAATATAAGGGAAAGATTTCTTTTATCTCTTCCCAGGCGGAGTTCACTCCCAAACAGATCCAGACAGAAAAAGAAAGGGTGACCCTGGTCTATCGAATCAAGATCGATATCCCCAATCCTGATAAAGAGTTAAAACCTGGGATGCCTGCTGATGGAAGAATTCTCCTTACCTCTTTGGTATCCCAGAAACCCTGACCTCAAGGGAATATGTTTTCCATCCAGACCAGCAATCTGACAAAAAGATTTGATCATATCCTTGCGGTGAATCGATTGAATCTCGTAGTGAGATCCGGGGAGATCTTCGGTTTGGTTGGGCCGGATGCCTCTGGAAAGACGACGACCCTTCGAATGTTATGCGGGATTCTTTCGCCTGATGAAGGAGAGGGGAGGGTAGCGGGTTGTGATATTCTGAAGGAAAGGGAATATTTAAAAGATAGAATTGGCTATCTCCCCCAGCGCTTTGGACTTTACGGGGATCTGACCGTCCTTGAAAATATCCAATTCTATGCAGATCTTTATCAGGTCCCCAAAAAAGAAAGAAAAAACCGAATCGAGAGACTTCTTCATTTTGCCAATCTTTCACCCTTCATCAAACGAAAAACTCAAGACCTCTCAGGTGGAATGAAACAGAAGTTGGGATTGATCTGTGCCCTTATCCATACCCCTCAAATTCTCCTTTTAGATGAACCCACGACAGGCGTGGATCCTCTTTCCCGTAGAGATTTCTGGATGATTCTTTATGACCTATTGAAAGAAGGGGTGACCATCCTTTTTTCTACTTCCTATCTGGACGAAGCAGAGCGGTGCAATCGGGTAGGGTTGATCTATGAGGGAGAACTTTTGGTGGCCGATACTCCTTCCGCGATCAAAAATACATTGAAAGGCTCTGTTCTGGAACTCAGGGTGGAAGAACCTCCCAAGGTCATGAGCATCCTGGAACAGGTTTCGGAGATTCGAAGCTCTGTCCTTACGGGAGACAGGATTCATCTATGGGTGGAGGATCCAGAAGGGAGTAAGAAGAGGTTAAGGGAGGTTTTTGGGAGAGAGGGAGTGGATATTTTAAGCCTAACAGAAATCAGACCTTCTCTTGAAGATGTCTTTGTGTCCATGGTGAGGGAGAAGAAAGGATGAGGGAAGCGGTTGAGTTTGCGGTGGAGGTAGAAGATCTCGTAAAGGCTTTTGGAGATTTTGTGGCGGTCGATCATATTCGATTACAGGTCAGAAAAGGGGAGATCTTTGGATTTTTAGGGCCCAACGGTGCTGGAAAATCGACCACTATTCGGATGCTCTGTGGGCTCTTGATCCCGACTTCAGGGAGGGGAAGGGTGGCAGGGTTTGATCTTCTCAGGGAGCCTGAAAAAATTAAAGGGGTCATCGGATATATGTCTCAAAAATTCTCTCTTTATGAGGATCTTACCGTGATTGAAAACCTCCATTTTTTTGGAGGAATTTATGGTCTTAACGGCTCTACCCTGAAAAAAAGAGAAGAGGAAGTCCTCGAAAAGATTGGACTCAAGGGAGTGTCTCATCGACTTACCCGAACCCTTGCCGTAGGATTAAAACAACGTTTAGCCTTAGGATGTGCTATCCTCCATCAACCAGAAATTCTCTTTCTCGATGAACCTACCGCTGGGGTCGATCCTCTCTCAAGGAGAGAGTTCTGGAGTTTCATCCAGGAGATGTCGAACCAAGGGGTGACCAGTTTTGTCTCGACCCATTATATGGATGAGGCTGAATACTGCAACCGACTGGCCTTGATTTATCAGGGGAGGACGATCGCTATGGGATCTCCCACGGAGTTAAAAATAAAGACCCTCTCTCGTGGAGTCTTAGAGGTGGAGTGCGAGCCCTTGATTCCATCCCTTCATCTTCTAAAAAACACGCCCTGGATATCGGAGGCGGCTGCATTCGGGAATGGTCTCCATGTGATTGGAAAAGAAGGAATCTCACTGGAAGAGGAGATATCGGCTCTTTTTCAGACCCACCGGATCCTTCTTCACCGGATGGAATGGATCCATCCTTCCCTCGAAGATATCTTTGTCTCTTTAATCGAAGGAGAAAAGAGATGAATTTGTTGAGGACTTGGGCCATTTCAAAAAAGGAGTTCATTCATATCTATCGAGACTGGAGGAGTTTGGGATTGGTGATTCTGATGCCAGCGGTCCTGATGCTTCTCTTCGGGTATGCGGTGACTCTGGATGTTAAAAAAGTTCCCATGGCCATCCTTAATTATGATCAGGGTCAGGAAAGCCTTTTATTTGTCCACCAATTTAGCGGATCTCCCTACTTCGATCGTCCCCTCTTCATTCAAAGCAGGGAGGAGCTCTTTCATTTGGTCGACAAGAATAGAATAAAAATGGGATTGGTCATCCCATCCGATTTCTCAAAGACTTTGAAGGCAGGAAAGAAAGCGTCGGTTCAGGTCATTTTGGACGGAACCGATTCTAACACGGCGAATATCATCCTGAGCTATGTCCAGTCCATTACCCAGCAGTATAACCAGGAGAAGACCTTACTAAAAATTGAACGAATAGGAAGAAAAAGACCTGATCCTCCCCTCGAAGGGCGGGTGCGAGTCTGGTTTAATGAAGAATTAGAATCGAAGAATTATTTCATTCCGGGCCTTGTGGCGGTCATCATGTCTATCATTGGCGTCCTTCTTACCGGGCAAGTGATCGTCAGGGAGTGGGAGAGAGGCACGATGGAACTTTTGATCTCCACCCCCGTTCGAAAAGGAGAACTGCTTCTCGGGAAGTTATTCCCCTATTTTTTTATTGGGCTTTTGGATCTATTTTTAGCCTTCTTTATGGGTCGATGGTTCTTTGAGGTTCCCTTTCGCGGAAGTTTTCTCCTTCTCCTCAGTCTTTCTTGCATTTATCTGATCGTAGCCCTGGCCCTCGGTCTTACCATTTCCACCATCGCCCGGACTCAGATCTTTGCCAATCAACTGGCGATGGTCATTGGATTTTTACCTACCTTTCTTCTCTCAGGATTTACCTTTGTGATTTCCAATATGCCCGTCTGGCTTCAAATCATTACCTATGGAATTGCACCGCGTTATTATGTGAGTATTCTTAAAGAGATCTTTTTAAAAGGTTCCGATCTCTCTTTTCTTTATAAGGAGATGCTGATCCTCATTGGAATGGGAGTCACTGGAATCGGTGTGGCGATTCACTTGTTTAAGAAGGAGCTGAGGTAAATCCATAGGATTCATTGATGTTTGGTCGAGTTCGTTTCCTTTTCGTCAAAGAGCTCACCCAGGTCTTCAGGGATAGACGACTTCGGGTCACCTTGATTTTCCCTCCTATTTTTCAGTTGATCGTATTTGGATACGCCGCCAATCTGGATGTTCAACATGTCCCTATAGCCGTTCGAGATTTGGATCAAACCGTAGATTCGAGAGAACTTGTCTCTCGATTTGGAAGTTCAAAATATTTTGATATTGTCGCCTATCCAGAGAATCTCAAGGAAATCGAGGCTCTGATTAAAAAAGGGAAAATCACCTTCAGTATGGAGATCCCGAGCGGGTTTTCAAAAAAGATCAAGAAAGGGGAGACAGTCCCCATCCAGATCTTGGTCGATGGAACGGAGTCCAACACCGCTCTGATCGCCCTGGGCTATGTGAGTCGAATCCTCTCGGAGTATTCCAATCAGGTGATTTTCAATAGACTAAATCAAGAAGGAATGGGTCGTTTCGAAGAAGTGGGGGTGGAGGTAGAACACCGAATCTGGTTCAATCCTAATTTGGAGAGCCGTTATTTTTACGTTCCTGGGGTGATTGCCTCTATCGCCTTTCTCCTTCCTATCATCTTAACTGCACAGGCCATTGTCAGAGAACGAGAAATGGGAACTCTTGAACAGATGATGGTCACTCCAATTCATCCCTGGGAGTTGATCCTTGGAAAGACCCTCCCTTTTGCAATGATTGGTTTTTTGGATGTTCTTCTAATCGCATCGATTGGAGTTTTCTGGTTTAAGATTCCTTTTCGGGGAGACCTTTTCATTCTTTTGCTCGGAAGTCTCCTTTTCTTAACAAGTTCAGTAGGAATTGGGCTCTTTATTTCAACCATCTGTTCTACCCAACAGCAAGCCCAAATCTCTACCTTCTTTTTTGTGATGCCTGCCTTCATCCTTTCTGGTTTTGCCTTCCCCTTAGAGAATATGCCCCAGTGGCTTCAATATTTTACCTATATCAGTCCTCTTCGCTATTTTCTTGTCATCATCCGAGGTCTTTTTTTGAAAGGAGTGGGATTGGAGCTTCTCTGGCCCCATATGATGGCCTTAGCCCTCTTGGGTGGATTCATGATTACCTTGAGTTCAATAAGATTTAAAAAGAGACTGAAATAAGATGGATAATGGAATATTGGAAGAATGGAATATCGGAAGACTGGGCTCCAGGTGATCTTTCATGCAACGGCTCCTCATGAACATTTATCGAACGCTTTATCAGGCTTTCGGTCCTCAACACTGGTGGCCCGCGGAGACCCCTTTTGAAGTGATAGTAGGAGCTATCCTCACCCAGAATACCTCGTGGAGAAATGTGGAGAAGGCCATTCAAACCTTAAAGGTGAAGGGAATGTTAAACCCGGAGGGAATTCGAAATCTGAAAAGAACTCACCTTTCTCGATTGATTAAATCTTCAGGCTATTATCGAATCAAGGCAGAGCGATTGAAAGCCTTGGTCGATTTTCTTTTTGAGGAATATGGTGGGGACCTTCGTAAAATGAGAGAAGAAGAGATGGAAAAGTTGAGAGCAAAACTCCTTAAGGTTAAAGGAATTGGGCCGGAGACGGCTGATAGCATTCTCCTCTACGGGTTAAAGAGGCCTATTTTTGTCGTGGATGCCTATACCAGACGAATCCTATCCAGGCATCAATTGGTCTCAAAAGAGGCTTCTTATGAAGAGATTCAGCGTTTCTTTATGGATCATCTTCCCCATGAAGAAGGCCTTTTCAATGAGTACCATGCCCTTCTCGTCCATTTGGGGAAGACCTTTTGTAAAAGGGTTCCAAAATGTGAGAGCTGTCCCCTTAAAGGGGTGAGGGGTGAGGGGTGAGGAGTGAGGAGTGAGGGGTGAGGGGGATATAAAAAATGGCTTATTGGGAAAAAGAGATTCGAAGTTTGATGGGGAGAGCGATCCACCGTTTTGGATTGATTCAGGATGGGGATCGAATTTTAGTAGGGGTTTCAGGTGGAAAGGATAGTCTTACCCTCCTCCATCTTCTTCATGAACGAAGAAAACGAGTTCCTATTCATTATGACCTTATTCCAGTTCACATTGATTTGGGATTTGGTTCAAAGAGGGCAGAGACCTTAAAAGAATATTTTGAGTCTCAAGGGTTTCCTTATCATATCGAATTTACCGATATTGGAAAGAGGGCAAACAGTCCTGAAAATCGAGAAAATCCCTGCTTTCTCTGCTCCTGGGAGAGAAGGAAGACCCTTTTCCAACTTGCTCATCGTTTCCGATGTAATAAGATCGCCCTTGGCCATCATAAGGATGATATCATTGAGACCCTCCTGCTCAATATTTTTTATAGTGCTGAAATGAGTACCATGCTCCCCCTCCAGCCTTTATTTAAGGGGAAGATTACCCTGATCCGTCCCTTAGCATTGATCGAAGAGAGACAAATTGAAAGATTTGCAAACGAAAAGGGACTCCCCTTTGGGCCAAGTGGTTGTCCTGTCTCAGGCAAAACAAAAAGGAAGGAGATTAAGGATCTATTAAGAAATCTCGAGCAATCCAATCCTAAAATTAAAGGAAATATCTTCCGCTCCCTTTCTAACATTAAAATGGATTATTTATGGGCAAAAAGGTAGCCTAAAAGGAAAGCGATCCGTTTCCCTTGAAATAAAATTAAGTTATGATATTTCTTGAGAGATGAAGAAGAGAGAACCCGATAAATTTTTTAATGTGATTCTGAATAGCATAGCGGACGGGGTTTTTACTACCGACAAGGAAGGAAGGATCACGTTTATGAATAAAGCGGCTGAGGAAATCACCGGATTTTCCAGCAGAGAAGCTGTAGGCCGATACTGCTTTGATGTCTTTCGGGCAGATATTTGTCAATCTCGATGTGCCCTGAAGGAAACCCTAAAGACCAATAAGGAAATGATCAATCTTCCTGCTACCATCTTAAAGAAAGGAGGGCAGAAAGTTCCCATCAGTATTAGCACAGCCGTATTGAGGAATGAGAAGGGGGAGGTCATAGGAGGGGTTGAAACATTTAGAGATCTTTCTGCGATTGAAGAACTTAAAAAAGAACTTTCTCAGAGGTATACCCTCGGGGATATTATCAGCAAGAACCATTTGATTCGAGAGATATTCAATATTCTTCCCAATATCGCAGAAAGTGATAGTACGGTCTTAATTCAGGGAGAGAGTGGCACAGGCAAAGAACTTTTTGCAAAAGCCATACACCATATGAGTCCAAGGAGGAACAAGCCTTTCGTCAAAGTGAACTGTGGTGCCCTTCCTGATCCCCTGTTAGAATCGGAACTTTTTGGATACGTCAAAGGGGCCTTTACCGACGCCAAGAAGGATAAACCTGGACGATTTGCCATTGCCCACGGAGGGACAATATTTTTGGATGAGGTAGGGGATATGTCTCCTGCCCTTCAGGTTAAACTTCTAAGAGTCCTTCAGGAGAAGGAATATGAACCTTTGGGTGCCAATATTCCAAGAAAAACGGACGTTCGAATTATTGCCGCAACCCATAAAGATCTCTCCAGGCTGGTCAAGGAAGGGAAATTTAGAGACGATCTTTTTTATAGGCTCCATGTGGTCAAAATTGACCTTCCCCCTTTGAGGGAGAGGAGAGAGGATATTCCTTTGCTCATCGATGCCTTCATTCAAAAATTTAATGCAAAAATGGGAAGAGAGATTGAGGGCCTCAGTGAGGAAGCCCTTAGATTATTGTTGAGGTATGATTACCCTGGAAATGTGAGGGAACTTGAAAACATCATCGAACATGCTTTTGTTCTTTGCCGAGGGAATCGGATTGATCTGGATTCTCTCCCTAAAGAGTTGATCTTGAAGGAAAAAGAGAGGGAATCCTTCCTCTTCTCGAAAGAAGAGCGTCCCATTGAAAAGGCTGAAGCGGAGATCGTAAAGAGGATGTTGGAAAAGAATATGGGCAATAGGATTAAGGCAGCCAAGGAATTGGGGATTAGTCGGGCGACCCTCTGGAGAAAGATGAAGAAATATGGGTTAATTTAATTAGTATCAATTTTGAAACTAATTTGTTTCATAAGTATCATTATTGATACAATCTTTCATAACCCTTCTTCCTTTTCTGTTCTCTCTATAAAATTCTAATTCCTCAGAATGACAAGTTATTTCTCTTCCTTATCCTTACTGGCATTCGTTTTGCTATAATAAAAGTATGAAGATTGCCATTCCAATTTTTGGGACAAGGGTTTCTCCAAGGTTTGATGTCTGTCCCGAGCTTTGGATTGTAGAACTTCGGGGCAGGAAGGTGGAAAAGGAGGAAAAGCTCTCTATGGAGAGCCTCAATCTTCAGCAGAGGCTTGATCATCTTTCCTCGAGGGGTGTGGATAAACTCATCTGTGGAGGAATTGATCACTTTTGTATTGACCATCTTGGAGAAAAAGGGGTTGAGGTAATCCATAATGTTGCAGGGGAAGCGGGTGAAGTGCTTGCTCTTTTTTTGAAGGGGCACCTTCGACCCGGGTTTTATTGTGAGGGAAAGAGAAGAAGAGGTCTTTATTGTTGGAGGAGAAGAGCTCAAGGAAGGAGGACCATGAATGGGAGAGGGAAAGTGTGAAAAGGACCAACTCTGTGACACTTGTAATCAGTCGAAGGTTTGTAGTGAGCAGGAAAAGCAAGCTCATACCGAGGAGAGGTTAAGGACCCATCTCTCTCATATTAGACATCGGATTATGGTGATGAGCGGGAAAGGTGGAGTCGGGAAAAGCACCGTGGCCACCAATCTTGCCGTATCCCTTTCTTTAGATGGGCTCGATGTAGGACTTCTGGATGCCGATATTCATGGTCCCAACATCCCTAAGATGTTAGGGGTTGAGTCTCGTCAAGTGATGGGATCGAAAAATGGGATTCTCCCTGTAGAGCTCTATCCCAATCTCAAGGTCATCTCGATGGGTTTCTTTTTGGGGGATCAGGATAACCCGGTGGTATGGCGAGGTCCTATTAAACACAATGCGATTAGCCAATTTATCGGGGAAGTAGAGTGGGGTGATCTCGATTTTCTTATTGTGGATTTACCCCCCGGGACAGGGGATGAGCCTTTAAGTGTCGCCCATCTCATTAAGAATGTGGATGGTTCGATCATCGTCACGACGCCTCAGGATGTGGCTCTTCTGGATTCTCGGAAGGCTGTTACATTTAGCAGAATTCTGGGTATTCCGGTCATTGGGATCGTTGAGAATATGAGTGGATTAATCTGTCCTCACTGTCAAAAGGAGATCTTGCTTTTTAAAACTGGGGGTGGAGAGCGAGCGGCAAAAGAGATGCGAGTTCCCTTTCTTGGGAGGGTTCCGATCGATCCTGAGATGGTGACGGAGTGTGATCGAGGAATGCCGTTTGTCATGGCTCATCCTGATTCCGAGGCGACAAAGGCATTCAAAAAGATTGCCGATCGTTGTAAGGAGTTTGTAGGATTTAAAGAGATTGAGAAAAAATTAAAGATGGAGAAATTTCCATATCAGTTTAAATAGGAGGAAAAAAGATGAAAAGAATTGCATTAGCTTCTGAAGATGGTCGTGGTCTTGAAGGCATGGTCAGTGCCCATTTTGGAAGGTGTCCTTACTATACGTTTGTCGATGTGGAGGGAGATCGAATCCTAAGATTTGAGGTGGTAAGCAATCCTTACTATCCCAATCATCAGCCAGGAGTGATCCCTCAATTCATCCACTCTCAAAAGGCAAATGTAATGATTGCTGGAGGAATGGGTCCGAGGGCCATCGATTTTTTCAATCAATTTGGAATTGACGTGGCTACAGGAGTTCAGGGGAAGGTGAAGGATGTGGTTGAGGCTTATCTCAGAGGAGAAATTCAAGGAATTGTTGCCTGCGAACATCATGGGCATGAACACGGATGCGGAAAGGAGGAACGATGAAGATTGCCGTCAGTTCTACAGGTAAAACTCTTGATTCTCAGATGGATCCAAGGTTTGGAAGATGTGAGTATTTTATCTTTATTGATCCAGAGACCATGGAATTTGAATCCTGTGAAAATGAGGGGATGATGTCAAAGGGAGGTGCTGGTGTTCAGGCTGCTCAGTTTATTGCACAAAGAGGAGCAAAGGCTCTTATAACAGGGAATATAGGACCAAATGCAGCCTCTGCTCTTTCGGCCTCTGGAATCAAGGTCTATTTGGTTTCTGGTGGGACAATAAAAGAGGTTGTCGAAGCCTTCAAATCAGGAACTCTGAAGGAGGCCAGTGGTGCTACCGTTCCTCCCCACTTTGGTATGGGGGGAGGCCGAGGCATGCGTGGCCGATGAAGTTCATATTTGAATGAAAGGAGGGAGAATTATGCCGTATGGTATGGGACCTATGGGATGGAGACGTTATCCATATGGATTTGGACGATGGTGGTGTTGGCATCCATGGTGGTATGGTGGCCCTGTGCCACCGTGGGGTCCACCTACCAAGGAGGAGGAGATTCGGTTTCTTGAGGAAGAGGCCAATTTCCTCCGGGAAGAGTTAAGTGAGATTGAGAAAAGGCTTGAAGAGTTGAAAAAATAATTGTGACTTTATTTGTGAATTGTCACTCAGAATGCATTTAACGAATCACGTCTCACCCAATAGAAAGGAGGTGTTTTTATGCCAGGATTTGATGGAACAGGGCCAATGGGTCTGGGTCCGATGACGGGTGGAGGGAGAGGTTTCTGTGCGATACCCTATTGGGCTTATGCCTCTTTTAGGTTCGGGTATCCAAGAGCCTACTATCCTCCAATGATGGGATATCCATTCTACGGCTGGCCATCCTATGGTCCTGTCTTTGGTGCAGGCCGTGGTGGGCTTCCGTGGGGTGGAGGTCGTGGAAGGGTATTTGGTGGCGGGCGAGGGTTCCGTCGTTGGTGGTGGTAAAAAAACCAGGGTTGCATGGGGACGACGATGGAGACCTTGGGGATTGGACACCCAATCCCCATAAGCCCTTGCCCTGAAAAAAGGAGGATATTAATATGTCAAGAGGTGATGGAACAGGTCCTCCCTGGGGGAGTGGTCCAGGGACGAGTAGGGGTCCAGGAATGAGAGGGTCACGAATGGGGAGAATGGGCGGATTCAGAGCAGGCGCCGGTCCTGGAGGAAATTGTATATGTCCAAAATGCGGCACTACGGTTGCTCATGAAGACGGAATACCTTGTTTTGAGACGATCTGTCCTGAGTGTGGCACAAGGATGGTCAGGAAGTAGTTTGAGTTATGGATAAGTCTTCAATTGAACGGAAATATATCTTTGGCCCCGTCCCCTCAAGAAGGCTGGGACGGTCTTTGGGAGTGGATCTTGTCCCATACAAGACCTGTACCTTTGATTGCATCTATTGCGATCTGGGAAGGACTACTTTTAAAACAACCCTTCGAAAATCTTATGGACCAACTGAAGAAGTCCAGAGGGAACTGGATCTCGCTTTATCCTCCTTAGAAAAGAAGCCAGATTATATTACGCTCTCCGGGTCGGGGGAGCCCACGCTCAATCGAAATATTGGAGAGATCATCCACACCATCAAACATTTGACTTCCATTCCTCTGGCGGTTCTAACGAATGGGTCTCTGCTCTCTTTTGAGGAAGTGAGAAAAGATTTGTTTGAGGCGGATGTCGTTCTTCCTTCCCTGGATGCGATTACTCCCACCGTTTTTGAACATATCAATAGGCCCCATCCATCGTTGAAAGTAAGTGAAATCATATCGGGTCTAATTCAATTTCGGAGGGAGTATCGGGGTCAGATATGGCTTGAGGTGGTTTTTTGCAGGGGGATCAATGATGGGGGAGAAGAAATTGGTAGACTCAAGAAGGTCATCGAGAGGATCCAGCCCGATAGGGTTCAATTGAACACGCCCGTCAGGCCTCCTGCTGAAGAATTTGCTTATCCATTAACGACCCCTCAACTTGAAGAGATAAGGGAAGAACTTGGAGAGAAGGCAGAGATTATTACTGAGTTTGCCGCCCCTCTGAGAGAGGGCTTTAATTCTGTAAAGGATACAGAGATTCTTAACTTGATTAAGAGGAGACCCTGTACAACAGAAGATATTTCTAAAGCTCTTGGGCTCCGGATGGATGAGGTGGTGAAACACTTAGATCATCTTATAAAAACAGGGGCAATCCGATACCGGATATATGAGCATCGTTGCTATTATGAGAACGTTGTAACTGATTAGATTATAGAGGTCCTGATGATTGTAGCCAATCGCAAATCACTGGATGAAATCCTGCAGATGATCAAGCCATATAAGAAGGTGCTTCTTCTTGGCTGTAATGAATGTGTCACGGTCTGTGCCGTTGGGGGGAAAGGTGAAGTAGGAGCACTGGCATCGGAGTTGAGGCTCGCTCGTGCGAAGAATGGGGAGGAGATTGAGGTTCGGGAGCACACCCTTGAGCGTCAATGTGATCCTGAGTATATCGACCAGCTCCGTCCCTTTGTCGAAGACTATGAAGCAATCTTGTCGATGGCATGTGGTGCAGGGGTTCAATATGTGGCGGAGAGGTATAGGACGAAGCCGGTGTTTCCGGCTGTGGATACCACTTTCTTAGGAGTGGCCCTGGAGAGAGGGGTTTGGGCTGAGCGGTGTCAGGGTTGTGGAACCTGCATCCTTGATAAGACTGGGGGAATTTGTCCTATTGCCAGGTGTGCCAAAAGTTTACTTAATGGTCCCTGTGGGGGGTCGACGAATGGGAAATGTGAGGTGGACAGAGAGACGGATTGTGCCTGG
>Ga0209102_1001314_pt1 | contig 13302 bp, 16 predicted proteins | sample ConPoolayeHmetaG_FD_185483 | JGI IMG/M metagenome (GOLD analysis project Ga0209102, IMG submission 185483) | Hot spring microbial mat communities from California, USA to study Microbial Dark Matter (Phase II) - Cone Pool mat layer H metaG... ... | reverse complement strand
AGCGATTTTTTCTATGCTTCCCCGCAACGCATGGGCGCAATCCACCAAAATTGAGGTTGCGTGAGCTGTTTTCTCCCAGAGTTCTTTTGGAATTTTGGCTCCTTCGAGCATTTTAATGCATCTTGCTGCATCTTTGACGTGGTCTGCAAGAGTATCAAGCCTTTTTACAAGGTGCATTAGGTCTTCGCGGTATTCTGCAAATAGAGCTACACCCCTTGAGAGTTCTTTGAAGACTTCTGTGCGAAGCATGTCCACCTCTTTTTCCACTTTGAAAAGGTTTTCGATGTTTTGCATGGCTTCTTTCTTATTGTTTTCCAACATTTTCTGCATTGCTTGATGAAGCAAGGTTACAGTGTCGAGAGCCTTTGTTATTTGTTCTTGAGCCAAGTCTAGAGCCTTAGTCCTTCGCCGCCTTTCAAACCACGCGTAACTCTTCTTTTCCAAATTCTCATCTCCAATCATAGGTTTGAAAAGATGCTTAATAATACTTCGCAAAAGAAAAGGGTTAGTGCCCCTCCTCTTCGGCCACCCAATAAGCTTTCACTCCACCTTCCTTATTTATCCTAAACTCCTTTTTGAATATTGGAACTTCCTTCTTATATCTTTCAACAGCCTCTCTTAAAACTGGAAAAACGTTTTCCCTATGAGAGCCCGCCACTAGAACGTATACTAAGTCTTCGCCGACAGAAAACTCGCCTAGGAAGTGGTGAATTTGGACATCAACGATTCCCTCTCTTTTCTTTAGGTTTTGGCATATATTTGAAAGCACCTCGTTTGCCTTCTCTTCATAAGCCTCTATCTCCAATTTTTGCACTTTTTCTCCAGCGGGGGTTTCACCGCGCACCACACCTATGAAAAGGGCTAAAGCTCCAGCTTTTTTAAAATACTCCTTATTTTTAACCTTCTCAATTAGGCTGTCGAGGCAGAAGGAGCCTTTCGCGTGAACATACATGTCCGACATTTCTATCCCATAATAATTGGAATCTGTTTGGTTTAATATTTACTTTGATGCCAGCGGCTTTGAAGTTAAAACATGTCTCCTCAAGTCTCCAAGCGCGGCTGATGGAACCAGCAAGTCCTTCATAGTGAGTAAGCCCGCAGGCGCATTAAGCACTTTAGGAATCGAATTGACAACAATTGCCACAGTGCCTATATCCCCGTGTATGCATGGCTGAATCTTCTGTTTTATTGTTGGAACACCTTGTATGGTTATGGCGTCGTATTCTTCTTTTACACCTATGTATGCTTGAAAATCTAAGAGGATGACTTCTCGGCCTTCCATAAAACCTCTGGCTCTCTGCCTTAAGCCAGCCACTTTTCCAGCTTCAACCTTTATAGCACTGCTTTCCACGGTTTCTTTAGCTATTACCGGCTCAACTGCTTCGGCCTTTATCTCGTCAAGTTTCCAACATAGGGCATCAGCGATCATTGCAATAGACTGCCCAAGTCCCACATGCCCAGTGATTTGCTTATTCGCAATTTTCTGTTTAAACTCTTCAATTGTCAGGCCTGCACCTATCTTCTTTTGGAAGGGCAGTCGTCTTGCCGCAGCGTTCATAACTCTAAATGCTTCAATTTTCTCTATTTTTTGGCAGACCGCCGTCAGAGTTATGACAAGAGTATCCATCAAAAATCCGGGGTTTATGCCTGTTCCCAAAACTGTTACACCATGCTCTTTAGCAAGGGCATCTAGCTTTTCAGCGAGTTCTGGCTCTGAAAAATAGGGGTAGGAGAGTTCTTCACATGTTGATATTACGTTTACACGATGTTTCAAGAGCGAGGCTATTTGGGGATAGGTGTCTTTAAGGTATGATGTTGTCGTGTGGATGGCGATGTCTGCTTTAACTTTTGAAAATAAGGAGGCAGTATTTCTAGAAATTACTACTCCAAGTTTTTTATTCAATCCTAGAAGCAAGCCTAAATCCTTTCCAACTTTATCCTCAGCCACATCAAGTGCACCCACTATTTTAACGCCTTGCTTTTCCAACAGAAATCTAGCTATTAATTTGCCGACAGCGCCGACTCCATATAAAACAACTTTGACCTCTTCCATCGTGTTCTCCCTCAACATTTACAGTTTATTGTTTCCTCGTTTTATGAGAGATGCCCTTTGACATAAGCAATTTATTGTAAGTTTAAAAATGTATTTAGAAGTATGGAAAAAGCTTTGTGGAAAACTGGTTTTAACTTGATTTTTGTAGCTGTAGTTGGGCTATTTGGGCTATTTGCGTTAGAAGTTTTGATTTTCTAACGCCTACATGGCGTAGAGGAACTATCTTTTTCGCTTCGTTATAAATGTCTGAGGCTATTTTGCCCAGAACCATTTCCTGGACAAACTGATCCATAGTTAAACCTGCACCTTTTTCTGCAATTATTTTCGCCATAACTTTACGTATGGCCCGCTCCTGGGAAGTTTCAATTCGCGAAAGGGTAAAGGCGCAAACAGCCACCCGAAACTTGTATCCGTCCTTCGTTGAAACGTTAAATATACCATCCACCTTTGTTGTCCTTCGCCGCACAAGACTTCTCAAATGATCTCTGGAATATTCATGCCCCTTAAACATGGTGTAGGCTATTTTTCCGTCTACGCGGGTTATTTGAAAATATATCTTCAAATATTGGTGGGTGAAGTCGCCTGTGATATCGTATAATGTCGCCTCGATTACTCTGCCTATAAGCTTTTCTTGTTCATCGGCGGGAATTGCGCCTAACTCAGCGTTTCCGAAGTAGGGCGGAGCCAACACTGTGTACCACGCTTTGCTACGCCACTTGTCCCTTACCTTTTTTGTAGACACTTGCACCCTCCATTTATAACAGCGGAGAAAATCGCATAATAGAATATTAAGCTTTACCTTTTGGTTCGATTCTTTCTATACCGCCCATATATTTTCTTAAAACCTCTGGGACTATCACTGACCCGTCTTCTTGCTGGTAGTTTTCAAGGATTGCAACCATTGTTCTTCCAGTGGCTAATGCTGTGGAATTCAAAGTGTGTACAAAACCTTTCGGCGGCTCGCCTTCTTTCTCTCTGTATTTTATGTTCAGTCTTCTTGCCTGGTAGTCTGTGCAGTTGCTGCATGAAACTATTTCCCTATAAGCCCTTTGGACAGGCATCCAAACTTCAATGTCATATTTTTTGGCGGCAACTGTCCCTATTTCGCTAGTGCAGATGTTTACGACACGGTAGGGTAAGCCTAGCTTTTTGACAAGTTCCTCAGCGTTCCTTATCAGCTCTTCATGGAAATTCCAAGAGTCTTCTGGTTTGCAGAAGATAAACTGTTCAATTTTGTTGAATTGATGGGTGCGGAAAATTCCCCTAGTGTCTTTGCCGTGGGCTCCGGCTTCTTTTCTAAAATTGGTGCTTATCCCAACAAACTTTATGGGTAAATCTTCTGCTTTTAAAACTTCATCCATAAACATCGCTGCCATGGGATGCTCCGAAGTGGCGATTAGGTATAGGTCTTCACCTTCAATTTTGTAGAGGTTGTCTTCAAAGTCGCTGAGGGCTATAACGCCTTCGTAGGGCTTGCGCCTCATGAGAAAAGGCGGTTCTATAGGGGTATAGCCCTTTTTAACCATCTCTTCCAGTGCAAAGTTCATCAGAGCCATATCCAAGAGAACCCCTTCACCTTTTAGGTAGAAGAATCTAGCGCCTGCGATTTTCCCAGCCCTTTCAATGTCCATTATGTCTAGGCTTAACCCTAAATCTATGTGGTCTTTTACTGGAAAACTGAAGTCAGGTATTTTTCCCCACGTTCTCACGGTTACGTTGTCAAGCTCGTCTTTACCTATTGGAACAGACTCATGCAGGAGATTAGGAAGTTTCATGAGGTATTGGCGCATTTTTTCTTCATATTCGCTTACTTGCCCTTCTAGCTCAGTAATTTTCACGTCTATTGTTTTTGCCCTTGAAACAATTGCAGAGACCACTTCGCCCTTCTTTTTTGCCGTTGCAATTTCTGCGGTTATGCGGTTTCTTTCGCGGCGAAGCTCATTTAGCTCTGTGAGTTTTTGCCGCCACACTTTGTCGCATTCCAGCAGCGCATCAAGCATATCGAGATATTCTGGGCTGCCTCTTCGTTCAAAGTTCTTCCTTACGAGCTCCGGGTTTTCGCGGATCAATTTTATGTCCAGCACTTTCATCACACTTGCCTTGCACTTTCATTTCCCTATAGCCTTTAACAGCTTAAACTCAACTATTTAATCTTATCAAAAGCATAAGGTTTCTATTCGGTTTTCTTTAACGTTTTCAAAGTTTTTTCAGCTATTGAAATGGAAAACAGCAAATCGTCAATTGTAGCTATGAATGTTGGAAGCCCTCTTCTGCACTTTATAAACGTTAAAACCTCATTTTCCCTACAGAGTGTTTTGACGAGTAAACCAGGCGGCACTTTAAAATTGTCAGGAGAAACCGCTTCCGCCACCGCCTTCGCACTTTCAGCATCACCATACTGAATAACAATTTCAGCTTCCAGTCTTTTCACCAGCCAGTTGTTTTCCAACAAGTTCATTGACAAGCTTTAGGAAAACACCAATGTTTTCCATGGGGACTTGGGCTCCAGCAGCCACATCGTGACCGCCTCCTTTTCCAAGGCATTTTTCAGCGGCAGCTTGCATAATCTCTCCAAGATTGAGCCCTCTGTTGGCTAACATGTCAGTGGTTCTCGCGGAAACTTTCACCAGTCCCTCTTCTTTCACATCTGCATATGCAATTAACGGTTTTTCAGGGTTTGAAAGGCTTGTTGAAAGGATGGATGAAACTGCACCGATTATTTTATCATCTATAAAATCTTCGCCATAAACAACATAGATATTCTCCATCTCCTTCATTCGCCCGGGCTTTTCCATAACCCACCCAAGATACTTGTTGATTGCCCTTCTGTAATCTTCAAGAACCTTATTGGCTTCTTCTAGGGCTGAGCCCCTGTCACCCAGGCAAACAGCTATGCCGAGGCTTGGTCTATCCATACGTCCCGTAGCATTAAGCAAAACTGCAAACTCTCTTCCGTCCCTAAGGGGGGTCCATGGTTCTTCACGGTTCAAAGTGTAAACATGTCCTATGAGATTTGATATTTCATAATGCAGTCCTTTTGAAAGAAGATAATCTGCAAGGGCTGAGCAAAGCCTCTTTTTCTCATCTTCTGAAAGATCTCTTAAAGCTCTCCATTTATCCTCATATTTTGGTTTTATGTCAAGGCTCACAAGGAAGGCTAAACTTTTGTCTTCCGCGCCGCTTATTTCCGGGATGAACGGGGTTGTTGTGGATGCCAATGCCTTATGTATTGGGCGGGTTTCTCTGCCGAAGAAAATCAGGTCTTTTTCAACGGTCAATAAACCCGCGTTTTTCGCGTCTTCAACTATCTTTTCGTTTAGCCCCCCAAGCATTCGCTGGTCATACTTGTCCTGCAAATCTCCAAGAGCACCCACAACCGCTATGGGCGCAAAATCCACATTAGCCCTATCCATGGCTTTAGCCACTAAATATGCCACGCCAGAGCCGCTAATGTCCCGTGCTCCGTCTATGCCGTGAAAGTGAGGGTTAACGCATAAGAAGCCCTCTGTTGATTCTCCGCCCACCTGATGGTGGTCCAAAGCCACGATTTTTAAATCTGAAGTTTTCTGGCTTAGCAAACTTGCGTATTCTGTTCCCAAGTCTGTGAATATGACCATTTGAGGCTTCTCCTGGAGAATTTCAGCAACCAGTTTCTCATCAACCCACTGGGTTATCCTAATGCGGAACCTGGCGCCAAGCCTATACAAGGCTTTGCCAATAATTCCAGCAGCCGCTATTCCATCAGCATCCAAGTGGGAATAAACATGGATTAGACTGTCCGCCTTAACAGTTTCTAAAATTATTTCAGAAGCCTTAGAAACAGAGTCGAAGAAGCTTGCGCTTTGGTTCGCGTCTAAAGTCATTGTCATCACAGACAACTAATTAGAGGGATTTCATTTAAAAATAGCAAGCCTTTACAAGAGCCAAAAACAACATGCGTTGAAGGCTTAAGTTATGGAGGCTATCTTTGGCTCATACTTCCAGTTGGGAGGCAAAACGCCCTCACGTTTATAATACCTTGCAAGTTTGTGAATTTTCGCCTCAATAAGCTGCAACGCTCTTTTATTGTGCAAGTCTTTCTTGTTCTTTTCAAGGTGCGCCGAAAGCCGCGCAGCCTTCTTGAGTAGTTCTCCAAGATCTTCAGGCGTTGATGGCGCAAGCCCAGCCTCTTTAAGTATTTGGGTTATGGTTTTTCCAGTTATGGGCTTAACCAAGGGAATGGCGTACTGATCTCTTAGGATTGTTCCTATACGGCTTGGAGGATGCCCTTCTTTAGCAAGTTTAATAACTAGTGCTTCAACTTCTTCGGGCTGGTATTTACACCAGCTTGGGGGACGTTTGCTAACCGGCCTCGTTGAATGAGATTTTCCTTTTTCCTGTTTCGGCATACTGTATCCCTTTTAAATTCTGTAAGAGCGACGATAAAGCTATATTTAAGACCTTCGATTCCTCAATTTCATGTTAACTATTGAAACGGATCAACTTAAACAATTCGCTAAAAATTTTTCACGCTTTTTATACCATTCAGCAAACTTCTGGAAAGCCCTTGCCCTATGCGAACATTTATTTTTTTCTATTAGACCCATTTCTGCAAAGGTTTTGTCGCTTTCTGCTGGTTTGAAAATCGGGTCAAAGCCGAAGCCTGAACGTCCTTGCCGCACTTCTTTGGTTATTTCTCCAAGAATTTCACCTTTAAAGCATAGTGGGGATTTTAATTCTTCTGAAAAGTAGGCTACAACTGACTGGAACTTTGCCTTTCTATTTTTCACGTTATCCATAAGCTTAAGCAATCCATTATTGCCTATTGTCTTGTATACGTAGGAAGAATAAGGTCCTGGAAAACCGTTTAAGGCGTCCACAAACAGTCCGGCATCCTCCACTATTATGGGTAGACCGCATTTTTCAAACGCATATAAGGCGCTGGTTTTGGCTATTTCCTCTAGGCTTTCGCTTTGTATTTCTACGGTTTTAACTCTTAGCATGCCAACGGCTATTTTATATGGGCTTAACACTTCGCGGGCTTCGTTAAACTTGTGAATATTGTTTGTCGCAAAGAAAATGACCTTGCCCTTCGGTTGAAAACCCATTTAACGTCCCACAGCTTCTTTTAGGCTTCCTTTACCTTACATGTTTAAAATCTTTTTCAGCAGCGTTATTCGTTTTGGACCTTTCTTTCAGCAATGTAGCGTCCTCTTCTTTCTATTTCCCTTATTTTTTCCAAAACAACCTTCACCGTTTCAGCATCAAATACGCGTGAATAGCCCCTGATAACAGCGTCGAAACATTTGTTTGCGTATTTGAAATGGGTGCTTTGCAAGGCTCTCTTCATAAGGTGTAAGTCGACTCCTCTGGCTTCAAGCTCCTTTGTTTTCTCGCCTAGTCCAAAGTCTACGAAGAATATTTTTCCTTCGAGGTTTTGAATCATGTTGGATGTTGTTAAGTCGCCGTGGATTATCCCATGCTTGTGAAGTTTTCCTATTGACTCGCCTATTTTTTCGCATAGGCTTTGTCTACTGCTTTCAGAAACTTCGTTCAACAGCTGTTTTACTTGTGCGCCTTCAATAAAATCCATTATGATTGTGGCGTTTTTGACTTCTACTAAAAATATTGTTGGCGTGGGCACCCCAGCTTTTTTAGCTTCATTCATTAGTTGAGGTTCGTGAATTGTTCTGTAAGTCCTAATCTGCTCGTCTAGGGCTGGAAGCCTATAGTCCTTGGGCAAGCGCCTCTTAATTATTACTTTTCTGCCATGCCACTCTGCGAGGTATAAGGTGGCTTCTGCGCCCTTCTTAATCAGCAGTGGCTGGGTCATTTCACCCAAGGAACCTCAACCTCTTCAAGCCGCCACTTCAGCTTAACAAAGCTTTCATTAACTGGTGTTACAAAGCCGTGGGTGAAAGCTAAAATGCCTGCCCACGCGATCATGGCGCCGTTGTCGATGGCAAATTCGCTTGGTACAACACAGAATCTGGCGTCATGCTCTTTAGCTATAGACCAGACCATTTTCTGAAGCCTTTTGTTGGCAGCCACTCCGCCAGTAAGCAGCACCTCTTTTTTCTCCGTGTGGGCTAAGGCTCTTTCAGTTACCTCAGTGACCATGGAAAAGGCAGTTTCTTGAAGACTGTAACATAAATCTTCTAGGCAATCCTCCCCCTTTTTAAGCAGATTAATTGCGGCTGTTAATAAACCGCTGAATGACATGTCCATGCCCTTAACGGTGTATGGCAACGGAATAAATTTCGCTCCTTTTGAGGCAAACTTTTCCACAATAGCTCCTAAGGGCTCGCCCGCTTTTTGCCGCAACCCAGCTTCCCTTGCAAAAACATCTAAACAATTTCCAAGGGCAATGTCCAGTGTTTCGCCGAAAACTCTGTAGCGGCCAGAATCGAAAGCAGCCACTATAGTATTACCGCCAGAAACATAAAGCGTAACAGGGTCTTTAGCGCCAGTTTTAAGCTTCCCTATCTCAATGTGAGCCACACAGTGGTTGACGCCTACAAGCGGAACTCCCAAGTAGGAGGCTAAGGTTCTGGCTACTGTTGCGCCTGTTCTGAGGCATGGTCCAAGCCCTGGGCCTTGTGCAAATGCGACCACCGACAAGTTTTTAGGCTTGATTCCGGCTTTCCAAAATGCTTCCTCCAAAACTTTACTTGCAACTTCAGCGTGGTGCCGCGCCGCTTCTCTAGGATGTATCCCTCCTTCAGGAGGTATGTAGGCGCTTACAACATTTGCAAGTATTTTCCCTTCAAAGTCGGCTATTCCAACGCTGAAGTCGTCTGCAGTGCTTTCGATTCCAAGACAGTAGCCTATTCTAGATTCTCCACGTTTCATTTCCGAGGCACTTCTAAGCAAATTATTTTATCTTTGAATAAACATATTTTATTTAGGAATACCTATATATTAGCGTGGAAAACTGGAACGATTAAAATGCCAAAGCATAACGATTTAGAACAGAAAGCCTTACAAATAATAACGAACTCTGGAAACGAGGGGCTGCTCCAGTCTGAACTATGGAGAAAACTTGGAGCAAGCAGCAGGGAAGGCTCAAGAATAGCCTTAAAACTTGAAAGTAAAGGACTAGTGCGCAGAGAAAAGGAGCTCTGTAATGGAAGATGGACGTATAGGCTTTACCCAAAAAGGCTTCCAGCCTCAATAAATTCCATATTAGACTGCCCATGCATGATGTGCCCCGACGGCCAGAGATGCAGCCCCACAGGCGCCATAACCCCCCAGAACTGTGAAAAACTGACAGAGTGGCTTCTACATGCAGCGGAAAATCCGTACGGCTTATTAGGTGACAGCTAGTTTTGCCTAAAGCTTGGCTTCAGGAAAGAAAAAGAGACTACTATTATAGAAAGGCTAAGGAAGAAAAATACCGTTCAAGAGCAGCCTACAAACTATTTCAAGCAGTGGAAAAGTATCATTTCATCGAAGAAGGCGACGTAGTCGTTGATTTGGGCGCTGCACCAGGCGGTTGGCTTCAAGCTGCAAGAAAAATTGTTGGCAAAAAAGGCTTTGTTCTAGGAGTCGACTTAAAACCCATCAAGCCTTTTCCAGAACCCAACGTTCGAACAGTAATAGGCGACATAACAGAGCAGGGGGTAGTGCAGCAGATTCTGGAGATGCTTCCCAGAGAAGCAGACGTTGTAATTTCAGACGTTTCACCCAACATCTCGGGAATATGGGAGTTAGACCACGCGCGTCAAATAGAATGTGCACAAAAAGCTTTAGAAATAGCCCTAGAAACCCTCAAGCCTTGTGGAAACTTTTTTGTAAAGGTTTTCCAAGGAGACATGTTAAACGATTTCGTCAGCAAAGTTAAGCAACACTTTGAAGAAGTAAAAGTTATAAAGCCTAAGGCGAGCCGAGCCAAAAGCTCAGAAATATTCATTCTGGGACTGCGTCTAAAGAAACCTTAATTGCGGTAAAGCTAAATTCTTTTTAAGCCTATAAACGAAAGGTGGTTAATGTGAGGATAATCGCTGCGGATTCTTCAGCAGCCATATTAAACAGCAATTTTGAACCCATATTGATTGTTGCGGTTGCAGCTGTGCTGGTTAATCCGCCATACAGAGAGCCTAATGACTGTTTGGCTGAACCTATCTTTGAAAAGGCTGGAGACAGTTACAATGTCATTGTGCATGAGGCGGAATTTTGCAGGAAACTTCTGGAAAGGGTTAAAGCGGATGTCGTCCATCTTGACATGTCCTTGGGGGCTGTCTCCCTTGAACAGCTTTCGCCAATCCAGTTTTCCAGCATGAAAATTTCCAGCAGAGCGAAAAGCCATCTTCTTAAAATTCTGCCTAAATTGAGGAAAATTGCTAGCGAAATTACGCAAAAGTACGGCATTGAGGTTTTGGCAATAGGCAAAGAAAGCATCCCGGTGAGAATTGCAGAGTTAACTGCTGGAGCCCACGCCATACTATACGCTTCAGAAAAAGCCTTAAAGGAAAACAGCTCGCTAATGCTTGGTTTGCCCTCGAAATGTCAGCCGAGAATAAGGGAAAACCGTGTTTATGTTTACTCTCTTATGGCGGCAGAACATGATGTTAGAGGATATGCGGAAGACAGGTGTGAAATTCTGAAAAAGGTTAATATCACTGAAATGCTAAACCCGTGTGCAAGGGGCTTTAGGGCATTAAAAATAAGCCCAAAGCAATAAAAGTTTAGGAGTTATGGATTTGGCATTTCAACTTTGGAAAAGTGCTTCATCAAAGAGAAAAAGAATTCTAACAATTGTGGCGTTTTTCCTTCTTTCGCTTATCGTAACCATTGCAGGCGTATTAACGCCACTCAGCACTGAAGAGGCGGAAGGAATCAATGAGGAGATGGAGCAAATGCAAGAATCTGTTTCGAATGCGGGAGCATTTCGTGGAACGGCATTTATTTTCGGAAACAATTTTATGTTATGCCTTTTATTTTTCATACCTGTTGCGGGTCCATTTTTTGGATGCTATGTGTTGTATAGTACGGGAGTTGTAATTGCGGCGCAAAGCATCAGCGCAAGCATGCACCCTGTGCTTACTTTGCTTCTGCTGTTTATTTTCCCATTTACATGGCTTGAGTTTTTAGCTTATTCCGCAGCTTTCGCCCAAAGTGTTTGGTTGACTTGGCGCATCATACAGCACAAGGCGAGAAGAGAGCTTGTAAACACGTGTATAATGATTTCCATATGCGCAGTAACGCTATTGGTGGCCGCAATCATAGAGATAATGACTATTCAAGCGTTCAGCCCCGCAGTTTGAAGCGTGTGATTTCTAGGCTTATGTCCAGCGCTTTTACGCTGTGAGTTATTTCCCCTAGGCTTATTATGTCAACTTCTTTTGAGGCAAAATCCAAAATGTTGTTAACTGTTATTCCGCCGCTGGCTTCTATGAGGACTTTTCCGAAAAATCCCGCTTGTTTGAGAAGGCTAACTGCTTTTTCTACTTGTTTAGGTGAAAAGTTGTCTAACATGATTATGTCTGCTCCAGCTTTAGCCGCATCCAGAACATCGTTAACACTGGTTACTTCAACCTCGATTTTCTTGCTGAAAGAGGCTTTTTCCTTAGTCATTTTAACTGCTTTCTTAACGCTTCCGACGATGGCTATGTGATTGTCCTTTATCAGAATCATATCGTCTAAGTGGAGCCTATGAGGGTCGCCGCCTCCTACGAGAACAGCTTTTTTATCAAAATATAGAAGCCCAGGCGCAGTCTTCCGTGTGCAAGCAATTCTTGTTTTGCACCCAGCTTTTCGGATTTCATTTACAAGTGTTCTTGTGGTTGTTGCTATGCCACTCATTCGAGAGACAATGTTTAGAAGGGTGCGCTCAACGCAGAGTAAGGTTCTTGCGTCTCCGGAAATCTTCATTAGAACTTGCTTAGGCTTTATTTCATCACCGTCCTTCACGCATGCTTCAAATTTTAGGCCTAAGCTTTCGAAAAGCACTTCAGCCTCCTCGATTCCTGCTACGACGCCGTGTTCCTTTGCTATCATTTCAGCCTCGGCAACGCTTCCTTCGGGAACTATTAAGGCTGAGGTTACATCGCCCTGTCCAAGGTCTTCGGCAAGCATTCGCCTAAGCTTTTCTTCTAAAATTTTCTTTGGCAAGAACATCATCGCACTTCGCAGAAAACACTCTTTTCCTAATTATTATTTTAAAGTTATGGAATTTGATGCCTGTTACGGGGAGAGCCTCAGGAGGATATGCTTTTCTATTTCATCACTTGCGTTTAATTAGGTAGATTAAAAAGCCTAAACCTATGATGAATACTATCGCTATTACAAATGCACCTATTATTGCCTCGTTCTGGTTTGTTTGAGTTTCTTGGCAGGGTGTATCTGTTGGTGAAGACGAACTTGATGTGGAAATAGTTACGGTTCTTGTTTCGCTCCAACCGCTTGCTCCATCATAAGCAACAGCGGGTGCAAAGTATCCACCATATGTTGGGAATAATGGATGTTGAATAACCCACCTCTGGGAGTCATGCCCAACTAATGCCTCTACTTGAAAATCAATTTGGCCGCCAGCTGGAATGGCACTTAAAAATGCAAAATAGCAGCCTTCTTGGCCTTCCGCTCCAGAGTAGTACCTCTGAATATCATAGCCTGTTGCTAAATAAACTTCCGTTGGTACAACAGGGAAAGTAACAATAGTGTGGCTTGATTTTGATTGAGGTGGAGAATCAGGATTAATGTACAATGCAAAAGAGAAAGCGCCATCTCCATTACATGAACTAGTCGTGTTTCGGATTGGATAAATTTCAGTCCAATTATCAGCAAAGTGCGGTTTAACACGAATATTATAGTATATCTGATAGCCAGGGTAGTCAAATGGCTGGTTCTTAATTATAACTACAATCGAGTTATTATTTATTAGCTTAGTTTCGCTTAACCCAGTATACGGATTTGTGGTGGTAACACTATAAGAAGCATTAACAAACTTAACAGTGAATTCTGGGACAGACGGTTTAGGTATGGAAGCTGATGTAGTGGACGCTTGAAACATTCCAAAAAGAGCAAAGCCAACTAACACTGAAACCAGTATCGTTATTACGAGTAGGAGCGATAATGCGGCTATCTTCACAACAACACCAAATAACAGTTTATTAAGCCTCCGTTAAATTTTTTGTGCAGAGGCTCATAATGACATTTTTAAGTTCTTATGGAGGGCTTTTTACCGATAATTAAAATAATAAACATCGTCTGCCATTTTTGAAGTTATGAGAGTGCTACTCAGCTGCGCAGAACTAGGCTTAGGACACGTC
>Ga0209102_1001313_pt1 | contig 13328 bp, 5 predicted proteins | sample ConPoolayeHmetaG_FD_185483 | JGI IMG/M metagenome (GOLD analysis project Ga0209102, IMG submission 185483) | Hot spring microbial mat communities from California, USA to study Microbial Dark Matter (Phase II) - Cone Pool mat layer H metaG... ... | reverse complement strand
TGGAAGACCATGCCGGCCGGGGCCAGCGACATTCCCGCCGCCACGGCGGCGATGCAGCGCGGCAACCGCAGCTCGAGCACCAGCCGGCGGGCGAGACCAGCGGATGAGGCGTCGCCGGCGGCCATCATGCGCAGCGCCGGGAACCTGCCGGCCACGAGGGACAGGGCGAAGAGCAGCAGCAGGGCGGCGGCGAGCAAAGCCAGCGAGCGCCGCCTGCGGTTTTTCGCACGCTCGTGCGCATGCTGCAGGGCGATGCTCGGGGACACGGGCGGGCCGCTCACGGCAGATCGCCCCGCAGGACCGGCCGGACCTTCCGGTCGAAGAAGGAATCGTCCTGATCGTAGGCCGTCCGGTAGAACATGCGCACCGTCTCGAGGATGTCGATGCCGCCCATCCGCTCGGGGTAGAGCTTGCGCGCCATCCAAGTCAGGCCGAGGATCCAGCGCGGGTCGGGCAAGTCCCAGCTGAGGAAATCGCCGGCAAACGCGTGCAGCCGGCCGGCACGCAGCGCGCGCAGCGACTGCCAGCGGGGATCATGCCGCAGGCGGTCGACCACCGCGGTGCTCGGCTCGGCGTACGATGCAACGAAAACGGCGTCCGCGTCCCAGGCATAGACTTGTTCGAGCGAAACCCGGCTCCATCCGCCCCCGGGATTGGCATCCTTCCACACGGGAATGCCCCCGGCCATTTCGGCCATCACGGTCTGCAGCCAAGACGCGGGCGGGACGTTCAGGGCGGCGGAGCCGCGGCTGCCGGAGTAGTAGAGGACCAGCACGCGCCGGCGGTCGCGTTCGGGGATACCGGCCACAGCTTCGCGGACGCGGCGCGCGGCGGCCTGGAAGTAGCCGATGAGCTGCTCGGCGCGCTCCCCTTGGTCCAGCATGGCGCCCAGGGTTCGCAGGTCGCGATAGAACTGCTCCGGCGTCTCGAGGTCGACGTAAACCACGGGCAGCTTCAAGGTCTCCAGGGAGCGCCCCAGGGTCTGCGCCAGGTGACTCTTGAGGACGACGACATCGGGCTGTTGGGCGGCGATCGCTTCGGGACCCGTAAGTTCCGGAAGCGGCCGCCTGCGGGCGGCTTCGGCGTCGATCGCCCTGATGAAATCGGAAACCACCTCGCCGGTTTTTTCGGCGGCGATGATCCGCCGCCCCGCGTCCGGGAACATGTAGAGCGCGTGGGCGATCATGGTGACGGCTTTTCCCGACAGTGCGATGCGGCGCGGCGGTTCACGGAAGTGGACTTGCCTTCCGAGTGCGTCGGTGACGGTGTAGCCGGGTGGGTCCGCCGGCGACGGCGGCACCTGCCGGCAGGCGGCCGCGCCGGCGCACAGGATCGCCCAAAGAAGCAATACAAGCCTGGTCGGACACCGGTCGTGCATCGCTGCGAGCTCCCGCATAGGCGGTGCGGAAATCCATATTATGGAGCATGCACCGGCCCGCGCCAACAGGATCCGCGCTCGCGCCGGGCCCGCCGCGGTTCAAGGACGGGGCGCGCGGCATTCCTTTCCTGCGAGGCTCTGTGTTTCCGGGATACTGCAGTTTTTTGGTTGCCCCTCGGCCCGAAGAGCCCTATACGTAGAGCACGTGCGGGTCCGGGCGCGAGTGCACAATCGCCCTGCTGAATGCCGGGCATGACGTCCCTTGTGCGTGCGTCCCGGGTGGCGCCTGGTTGCGCTCGGATCGCGATCATGGAGGTCTGCCGTCGAGAACATCTGCCTGCAGGCGGTCGCCCTGGATCTCGGAACGACGGTGGTCGGCGCTTTCACCGACGACCAGGTGAAGAAGGTCGTGGGCATGGCGGAGGACGAGCAACCGCTCGCGATTGTGCCGGTCGGAAAGGCTGCGCCATAGGCGCGCCCTGCCTGTCGATCGGGAGACCTTCGGCCCGGCCTGTGCACACCGGCTCGGCGACCGCGACTGCGAGACGGCCCCCGCGGCCACGAGATCCTTCCGCCGGGCTCGTTCATTGCATTTCGAACCTTATGCCCCCGCGATAGGTCCGCCCGGGCGCGGGGAACAGGTACAGCGTCTGGTATTCCTTGTTCGCGAGGTTTTCGATCCCCAGGTAGACGCTGAAACCCTTCTTCAGTTTCTGGGTCAGTTTCGCGTTCAACAGCAGGTAGCCGTCCAGGCGCCCGCGGACGGCGGTCAGAACTCTGTTGTCCCGGGGATCGGCGCGATCGTAATAGGTCGCTTCCGAGAAGTAGTTTCCATTGAGACCGGCCTCGAGGCCGAAGCGGAAGCGATGCCGGACTTCCATGTCGACCTGATGGGCCGGCCGGTACGGCAGTTCCTCGGGCCGATAGACGAGAGACGGAAAGTACTGGTTGTCGATCCTTACCGGGGCACCGGCCCGGGATCTCATGAAGGTGTAGGCCAGCAGCAGGTCCGTGGCCTCCGTCACGCGGGCGCGCGCATTCAGTTCCACACCGGCGATGGAAGCCCGGGGATACTGCTCGAAGCGTCCGATCAGGTTGTCGAAGTTGATCATGTTGCGGATGCGGCTGTGGAAGAAGGCGGCTCCGAAGCGCACCTTGTCGGCCGCTCCCGCCTCCATGCCGATCTCGGTGTTGACCGTGCTCTCCTCCTCCAGATCCGGATTGCCGGTCGGGCCGATGACGCCCGTGGCATAGAGGTTGCGCATGGTGGGGAACCTGATCTTTCGCCCCACGGATCCGTAAAGGCTCAGGCTGCCGGAAGCGTCGTAACGCATGCCCAGCTGCGGGCTGATGCTCGACAGGTCGGCGCCCGGCGGGCCGGAGACGGAGGACTGGAACCTTTCCCGCTTGTCGAAGCGATCGATAGCGATGCCGGGGGTCACCGTGAAACCGTCGCTCAGGCGGATTTCGTCTTCGATGCCCACCGACCACGTGTCCGATGACAGGCGGTCGGTCGGCCCGGCAGGAGGCGGGGCGGCGCCGGTTTCGCGGTGCACGTCGCGCCGGAAATTGAGAGCCGCCCGGAGCTCGTTGCGCGCCGTCGCCCTCCAGTAGGCATAGACGCCGAAGCCGGCGTCGTAATCGTCGTAGAGCGTGTTGCCCGAGGGAGGGGAGATGCGGTTTTGCGTCGTGTAGCTCGGATCGTCGTATATGTCGAGCAGATTGTCGTATTTGTCGTAGAAGCCGCGGAACCTCAGGATGAGGCCGTCCGTCAGGCGGCTTTCTTCGACCACGTTGATCATCGTGCGGTTCCAGTCGGTGAAGCGCCAGTAGCGCGGGAAGTAATAGAAGCCGCGCCTGGTTTCCCGGTAGATCGGCACCGGCGGGATGCCGTAGCGGTTGTCGTAGTGCTCGAACGACACGCCCAGGGTGTTTTTTGCGTTCAGCGCAACGGTCCCGGTCAGGGTGAAGGCGTCCCGCACGTAGTCGCTGTTGTCGCGGCTTTTCTCGTCGCGCGGGATCGGGACATTGGGCAGGCTCGCCGGTGAGGCGGGCGCCGCGGCCATGCCCTTGAGGATGCTTTCGGGCAGCTCGAAGGGCCGCGCCAGAGGATAGCCGTTGCTCTCGTTATGGCTGAAGGCCGCATAGTAGCCGACGGGCCCGATTTTCCAGCCGTGGCCGACCTGGATGTGGTGCGTCGCATAGCGGCTTCCTTCGTACTGGGCCAGAAAAGTCGGCCCGGCCTCGCCCTTGCGGGTGATGATATTGACGACTCCACCCATGGCGTTGGTGCCGTACAGCGGCGAGGCGATTCCCTTGATCAGGCGGATGGATTCGATGTTCTGCACGGGGATGTCCGCCAGGCTCATCTGGCCTTCGTAAGGGATCGATACCGGGATGCCGTCGATGAGGATCAGCACCTTTTCCTGCTCGAACCCGCGCACCGTCACCTGTTGTTCGGTCTTGGCGCGGGCCAGCCGGTACTGCACTCCCGGCAGCAGGCTCAAGGCTTCTCCGAGATTGTTCACATTGCGCTCCCGGATCTGCTCGGCCGTGACTTCGGCGATAGTGGTCGGTATTTCCGGTTTTTCGAGTTGCGCCGTGACGACGACGACTTCGAAAAGCTCCAGGAGAGGTTTCTTCTTCTCCTGGGCCTGCTGCTGGGCCGCAGCCGGCAGCGCGCACAGGAGCGCGAGGAGGATCGTCAGGTGTCGGGCTCTCATGATTCCGTCCTTTCTCGTTTACTCGTGGTCATCGTGAATTCGGTATTTCCGGCGGCACGCGCTTCCACCTGCGCGGCGGCGCAGTCGGCGCATATCCGTCGCCGGGCTGCGAAACGTGCGGCCGCAGTGCCGGCGTTTGTTCAGCGCACCTCGATTCTGTGGATGCGCCGCACGGAGCGACCGCCGGTGCTGTCCTCGCCGCAGGCGGACATGGCGAATCCGTCGGCCGGCGACAGCGGCCGGCCGTCCTTGACCATGGCAACGACGGCCTGCCGGCCGAGTCGCGAATTGAAGAGTTCACCGAAAGAGAACGTCGCGCAATACCCGTCGTCGCTGCTGACGACGACAATACGATGGTAAGGCGCCGGGTCGGGAACCTTCAGATAATGCTTCAACAGGACTGCCAGCGGAACTCCATCCAGGGTATGGATTCCGTGAAATCCCTCGCAATCGCCGATGAGAACGACTGCCGGCAGATGCACTGTCGGCAGTGCCCGCAGGTCGGCAGGCTTGACAACCCACTGGTTGCCGGCGGCGGTATCGGCGAGCACAAACTGCGTGCTCGGCGGGCGCACGACCTGGTTATCCTTGTCGTCGTAGGCCAGCAGTTCCAGCTCGACGCGCGCCACCGTGATGTCGCTGACGCCGGCCAACATGCGGCCGTCGTATACGTCGGTTCCGACGACGAGTGTCAGCGGGCAGGGCCGCGCGTCGCGCTCGTAAGCGACGAGCAGGCTGCGCCCGATACTGGAATAGAAGATCTCGCCGAAAGAGAAGGCGGTCTCCCGTCCGTCCCCGGCACGCGCGCGTACGTAGACTCCCGGCTCCCATTTCCGGCTGTGCTTCATTCCCGCCTTGAGGAGCAGGTCCCGCAGCAGGACGCCGCGGAAGGAAGCCTGGGTTGCGGAACCTCCGTCCTTTTCGCGGCGCGCCTGTTCCGATATGACGGGGACGCCCGGCAGGAAAAAGGCAGGAAGCGCCTTGATGTCTTCGAGGGAGAGCGACAGGCGGGTCAGCACCTCTCCTTGGATGCGGAGGACAGGCTCTTCAGAGAGAGCCGCGGGCCCACTGACGGCTCCCGAGAAGAGCGCTGCCAGAAGCAAGGCCGGAGTAGCGATCGAGGCAAGGGTTTCGGTGATCAGTGCCATGCAAACCTCCCAGTCCACAGGGCGGCAGCCGTTCCGTCGCCGCCCCCGGCATGGGAGGCTACGGGGTCGCAGGAAGGGCTCGAGCCCCCTCCTCCGAACAGGGGAGCGGCGGAGCGGCAATCGATACATGCACGACGTGCAGTCGTTGCCGGATTCAGGTCTTTGTCTTGCGTATTCTCATCGGACAGCCTCGGGCACGCGGCGGCATCCGCCGCTGCATCCCGACCATACCCTATCACATCCGCGTTTCCGATGCGATGGTTTCAGTGACAGATCGCCCAGGCCCGGGATTCGCGTATTCGCGGCGATTGCCGGCGTTCCGATGCGCGGCGGTGACGGCTTCGATTTGCTCGATCACCTCGAGTGGCGCGCGCTTCTGCCGTCGCTTCCGAAAGCCAGGGACAGAAGTTCCACAGGCAGTCCGGGTGTGACGGAGCTGACAAGCGGCGTCAGGATCAGAGGCACCAGGAAGGCCCAGAAGCTCGCGTTCGTGGGATTCATGCCGAATACGGCCGGCAGGATCACGGCGATCGCGAGTCCCGACAGCGCGCCGGTCAAGGCACCGGCTCGCGTCACACCCCGCCACAGCACCCCGTAGACATAGGGCGCAAGGAAAAAGCCGCTGATGGCGCCCCAGGAAAGGCTCTGCAGCAGCAGGATGGACGCGGGCTTCTCGACGGCGATCATGATCGAGAAGAGAATGAACAGAACGCACAGGCCCCGCATGACCGCGGTGACGGTCCGGTCGCTCACCCCGGACTTCACATAGCCCTTCAGCAGATCCATGGATATCGACGAGGCCGATACCATCACCACGCCGGCCAGGGTGGACATGGAGGCCGAGATGATCAGCAGGAAGATCAGGGCCAGGGCGACTTCCGGCAGGAAGCGCTCCAGCATCTGCGGCAGCAGCAGGTCGGCGCTCGGGCGCAGCGTCTGGGCGTCCACGGGCAGAGTATCGAAGAACAGCCGGTCCATGAATCCGATCCAGTGGATGGGCAGAATGATCAGGACGGCGCTGATCGTGCACACGACGGTTGCGGCGGCAATGCTGCGGTCGTCCTTGACGGCGAAGAACTTCTGGATCATCTGAGGCATCCCGAGCGGCCCGATGCTCGTCAGCACTATGATGGGGACCAGCTCGAGCCAGGCGGCCGTGCCTGAAAGCGACGCCGAGGTCAGCGCCGGGTCCACGGCCGACAAGCGGCGCATGCCGCTTATCGGGCCGCCGACCTGCGGCGCGCTCCAAAGGAACAAAACCATGATCACGGCGCCCGCGATCATGATCATCCCCTGGATCGCGTCGGCGAGCGCCACTGCCTTGTATCCCCCCAGCGTCAGATAGATGCCCGTCAGGACGGTCATGGAAATCAGGGCGAACTGGTAGGGTATGTGGAAGATGTTTTCGGATATGTAGCTCAGGCCCATGAAGACGGATCCCGAATAGGGAACCATGAACACGAAGATGCAGACCGCCCCCAACAGCTTGAAAAGATCGCTGTCATAGCGCGTTCTGAGAAATTCCGGCATCGTCATGGCATTGAGGCGGATCGTCATGCTGCGGGTTCTGCGTGCCAGAAGCAGCCACGAGAGCAGTACTCCCAGGAGCACGTTCCCCAGCCCGTTGAAGACGGCGCCGATCCCGTAGGACCAGCCGATCTTTCCGGCATTGATCACCGCCACGGCCGAGATGTAGGTGGTCACGTAGGCGAATGCCGAGAGGACGGGACCCACGCCCCTGCCGCCCAGGAAGAAGCCGCCGGAAGTCCGGGCGTGCTTGCGGTTGACGATTCCGCTCAGGACGAGCACCAGAACGTAGAGGCCGAGCAGGATGTACTTTGCCATCGCTCTCCCGGCGGCAGGCGGCCCGGGCCCCGCCGCACCGCTCGTTTTCCCCGGCGCGCGCCCCGAGGGTTGCGCCCGCGAACCGGGGCCATATTGCATACCATAATGCATGCAATTGCAAGAAGCTTCCCGCGCTTGTTTCGCGCCGGCGCGGCGCCGGCAAGCACGGGAAGTGCGGCACAAAGGCCGGGCGGGCGCCAACGGGCGGGGAGCGCAGGCATTGCCTTCGAGGCGGAAAACGGTTATACACGCCGGCATGGCCGCCAAGGGGAGGGTCGAAAAGGTTGCGGGCGCAAAGAATCGCGCGCATCGGCGGGCGGTGCAGGCTGCGGGCGGTGTCGGGCGGCAGTGGCTTGTGTTTCTTTTATTGCTCGTGGCGACGCTGGCGGCTTATCAGCCGGCCTGGCGCGGGGGCGTGCTATGGGATGACGACCGGCATATGACCCGCGAGGACTTGCGGACGACCGATGGCCTGCGGCGGATATGGTTCGAGATCGGGGCGACGCAGCAATACTACCCCCTGGTTCATACGGCCTTCTGGATTCAGCATCGTCTGTGGGGGCAGGACACGCTCGGCTACCATCTGGTCAATATCGTGCTGCACGCCCTGTCGGCGTTCCTGCTGGGCGTGATATTGACGCGCTTGGGGGTGCCCGGAGCCCGGCTGGCGGCTGCGATCTTCGCCTTGCATCCGGTGCACGTGGAGTCGGTCGCATGGATCGCCGAACTCAAGAATACGCTTTCGGGCGTGCTTTATCTGGGCGCGGGCCTGGCCTATCTCCGCTATGACGAGCGCAGGACCGGGCCTTTCTACGGACTGGCCCTCGCGCTGTTCGTGCTCGGCCTCCTGAGCAAGACCGTGACGGCGACGCTCCCGGCCGCGCTGCTTGTGGTTCTCTGGTATCGGCGCGGGTGCCTGAGCTGGAGGGGAGACGTTGTGCCGCTGGTTCCGTTTTTCGTGCTGGGGGCGGCCGGCGGGTCGTTGACCGCCTGGGTGGAGCGGACGCTGATCGGCGCCCGGGGGGCGGAGTTTGCATTCACGCTTGTCGAGCGGGCGCTTATCGCCGGGCGGGCATTCTGGTTTTATCTGGGCAAGCTCGTCTGGCCTGCGGGCCTGACATTCATCTATCCGCGATGGGAAGTGAGCCGGGTGTCGGTCGCGCACTATGCCTACCCTCTTGGGGCCGGGTTGCTCGTGGCCGGGCTGTGGCTTGTGCGCAAGCGGTCGCGTGCACCGCTGGCGGCGGCGCTGTATTTCGGCGGCACGCTCTTTCCCGCGCTGGGCTTTTTCAATGTGTACCCGTTCCGTTTCTCGTTCGTGGCGGATCACTTTCAGTATCTGGCGAGCATAGGGGTGATCGCGCTGTTTGCGGCGGGAGCGGCGCAACTGGCGCGGCGGTGCGGCCTCGGGCCAAAAAGTGCGGCAGCGACGGCTGCCGGGATATGCGCAGTTTTGGCCCTGCTGACCTGGAACCAGAGCCGGCAATACACGGACGCGGAAACGCTCTATCGCGCCACGCTGAGGCGCAACCCTTCCTGCTGGCTGGCGCACGTCAATCTGGGCATTCTCGAGCTGCCCCGCGACAAGAAGGAAGCCGAGGAGCACTTTGCGGCGGCTCTCCGGCTCAAGCCCGACCTGGCTGAAGCCTATATCAACCTGGGACTTCCGAAGTTCAGCGAAAACATCGAGCTGGCGCAGGCGTACTTCAGGGAAGCCGTCAGGTTGCGCCCGGACTCAGCCGAAGCCCATAACAATCTGGGCTGTGCGCTGCAGCAGGTCGGCCGCCTGGAAGAGGCGTTGGAGCACTTCGACGAGGCGTTGCGCCTCAGGCACGACTATGCGGACGCTCACTACAACCGGGGCAATACCCTCCTCAAGATGGACCGCTTGCGCGAAGCCGAGGCCCATTTTCGCCGGGCCGTCGAGCTCCGGCCCGATGCGGCCGAGATCCGCTGCAGGCTCGCCGACGCCCTGCGCCGGATGGGGCGCCTCGGCGAGGCGATCTTCGAATACCGTGAAGCCGTGCGGTTGAAACCGGATTACGCCGAGGCCCGCTTCAACCTCGGATACGCGCTGCACGAGGCCGGCCGTCCGGATGAAGCGGTGGTGCAATACTCGATCGCACTCGAGTACAAGCCCGATGCCGCGGAGATACACAACAATCTGGGTGCGGCCCTCGACCAGCTGGGCCGGCTGGAGGAGGCGGCGGGCCACTTCGCCCGGGCGGTTCGGCTGCGTCCGGATTCCGCCGAAGCGCGCAACAATCTGGCCTTTGCGCTGCATCGCCTGGGCCGATTGGAGGAGGCCGTCGTCCAGTATGAGGAGACGCTGCGCATCAGGCCCGACTATCCCGACGCCGACATCAGGCTCGCCAATGCATTGCAAAGACTGGGCCGGCTCGAGCAGGCCGTGGAACACTACCGGAAAGCGCTTTCGCGCACGCCCGAGGCGGCCGACGTGCACAATAACCTGGGCGCGGCGCTGGAGCTATTGGGGCGCTTGAGCGAGGCCGTGGCGCATTACCGGGAGGCCGTGCGTCTGAATCCCGCATCCGAGGAAGCACGCGAGAATCTGCGAAGGGCCCTGACGGCGTTGCGACGGAAAGGCGCGGCAGGCAATCCTTGACCTGCAAAGCCCGGGCGGTGCCTTCCTTGCCCGGGCTGTTCTGTTGCACCGCTCCGGGGTGCCGGTCATTGCTCTTCCGGCAGCGGAGCTCCATAGATGATGGCTCCTATCCCTTCCGGTGTCGGAATCGCGGGTCACTCCCATTTCAGGCTTGACATGCTCGCAAACGTTTTGCTATCAAGAAGTCAAGGGAAGGGCCCGCATATCAGGAATCTCCTTCGCCGGGTATGAAGCTCAGGCCGCGGATCCCCGGCAGGTACAAGTGTACGGATCCGAATCCTGAAGGGGGTGCGAAATGAAACGTGCATCGGCCGCGTTGATCGCGGCGTTGATTCTGGGTGTCCTTTTCCCATCGCATGCACCGGCGCAGGGCGGCGCGACGTCTTCGCTGACGGGAGTGGTGACCGATCAATCGCAGGCGGTCATCCCGGGTGCGGAAGTCCTGGTGGTCGACGACAGGGTGGGCACCAAGTTCTCGACCGTCACTGCGGAGAACGGCACTTTTTCCATTCCGGCTATGAGCCCGGGCACTTACACGGTAACCGTCTCATTGCCGGGCTTCAAGCAGGCCGTGATCAAAGACGTCGTCCTGAATGCCGGTGTTCCCACCACGGTGCGCGTGACCCTCGAGGTGGGCGGCATCAGTGAAACCGTCACGGTGGTGGCCGGCGGCGAGGTGGTGCAGACGCAGACGGCCAATGTCGCCGCCACGCTGAATATCAGCCAGATCGGCAACCTGCCTCTGATCTCGCGCAACCCGATCAACTTCATCCCCCTGTTGGCGGGGGTCAACACGTCGGGAAACATCCGCGACTCGACCATCAATGGCCTGCCCGAGAGCGCGATCGATATCACGCTCGACGGCATCAACATCCAGGACAATTTCAACAAGACCTCGGACGGCATGTTCACGCGTGTGCCCACGAGCCTCGACTCGGTTCAGGAAGTGACCGTCTCCACGGCCACCCCGGAGGCCCAGGGCGCGGGGATGGGCGCCGTGCAGGTCCGGTTCGTCACGCGCCAGGGATCGAGCGAGTTGAACGGGAGCGTCTACTGGTACCATCGCAATCCCTGGCTCAATTCCAACTACTGGTTCAACAACCGTGATCTTGATCCGGTATACAAACCCACCGGAGCCGCCTGTACACCCGAGCAGCTGCGCAACGAGCCCGACAAGTGCAAGGCGCCGCGCGCCAGAGTGTTGTTCAATCAATACGGCTTCCGTGTGGGCGGGCCGGTGTTGATCCCGGGCCTGCTGACCAGCCGCAACCGGGCGTTCTTCTTCGTCAACTACGAGGAATTCCGCCAGCCTACCCAGGTCAACCGCCAGCGTACCATATTCAACCCGGAGACCCAGGCGGGCGTTTTCCAGTACAACGTCACGGTCGGCGGCCAGACCGAGGTGCGGAAGGTCAACCTGCTCGACGTAGCGGCCCGCAACGGGCAGACCGCGACCATCGATCCAATTATCGGAAAACTGCTGGCCGATATACGCAAGGCGACGGAGGGCGTCGGCGGCATCACGCAACTGACCGATCCGAACCTGCAGAGGTTCAGCTACAGCCCCAAAGGAATGGGCCTGAGCTACCGGCCGACCGTGCGCTTCGACGTCAACCTGACCGACAAGCATCGCATGGAAGTTACCTGGACCTACCACGTGGGCAGGGGGAAACCGGATTTCCTCAACGGCTATGAGCCCAGGTTCCCCGGATTCCCGAATCAAGGATCCCAGCCTGCGGACCGCTATACCGGATCGGTGGCGCTGCGTTCGACATTGACTCCCAGGCTGGTCAACGAGCTGCGCGCCGGCCTCTCGGGAGGGCCGTCGCGTTTCAATCCCGAGGCGAGCGCGGCCACTTTCAGCGGGCCGGTGGCCAACCAGGGCGGATTCGCTCTGGGCCTGAGCGCCGCCGGCATCAGCAACGCTCACTCCGTTACGGCTCCTTCGCGCCGTAATCCGTTGCTGCGCGACATCAGCGATACCCTGAACTGGACGCGCGGCGCGCACAGCTTCAGCTTCGGCGGCAAATTCACCTGGGTCACGCTCACCTACAACGCCCAGACGCTCGTGCCGACCATCATTTTCAGCACGCATACCCAGGACCCGGCCAACGCCATGTTCAACACCACGAATTTCCCGGGTGCCGCTTCGGCGGATCTCACCAGAGCCCGCAATATCTATGCCGTCCTGACCGGACGCGTGACCGAGATCAACGCCAATGCCCGCCTTGTCGAAAAGACCGGCAAGTACGAGTATCTCGGCAATGCGTTCGAACGCTCGCGGCAGAACGAACTCGGGTTGTTCATTCAGGACTCCTGGCGCATGCGGCCCAACTTGACTCTCAACCTGGGGCTTCGCTGGGAAATCCAGGGCGCCTTCCATCCGCTCAACAGCAGCTACACCACGGCCACCATTGACGACGTCTGGGGGATATCCGGGCGCGGCAACCTCTTCAAACCCGGCACCATGACCGGCCGCGCGCCGCAGTTCGTCCAGTTCGTCAAGGGAACGCGCGCCTATGACATCGACTATGGGAACCTCGCGCCTACGTTCGGTTTTGCCTGGAGCCCGAACTTCCGCAGCGGCTGGCTCGGGAGAATCGTGGGTTCGGGGAGAACCACGGTGGTGCGGGGCGGATACTCTCTTTCTTACAGCCGCCGCGGGATCGGCGACTTCCGCGGATTCTTCTCCAGCAATCCGGGCGTCATCATTACGACCAACCGCAACATGACGATCGGCAATCTGGTCACCGGCGTCGGCTCGGATGTCCTGCCCGTCCTGCTGCGCGAGACCAGCCGGCTCGGGCCTCCCGCGTTCCCGACCGATCCTGTATATCCCATGACCGGAGCGCCGTTCGTCGCGATCACCAATTCGGTCAACGTGTTCGACCCGAAGATCAAGGTCCCTTACGCCCAGTCCTGGAGTTTCGGCGTTCAGCGCGAGCTGAGCAAGGGCATGGCCCTCGAAGTGCGCTATGTCGGCACGCGCCACCTGCAGGGCTGGACGACCTACAACTTCAACAGCGTCGAGCACAACGTCCTGGAAAACGGGCTGTTCGAGGAGTTCAAGCTGGCCCAGGCCAACCTGCAGGCCAACATAGCGGCAGGGCGCGGCAGCAACTTCCGTTACTATGGGCCCAATACGGGAACCTATCCGCTCCCCATCACGCTGGCCTACTTCCGTGGGGTCGGGGATCCCAACAATCCGGCTCATTACACATCGACCAACTTTGCCAGCTCCACCTGGGTGGATACGCTGGCGTTGTATTACCCCCAGCCGCTCACCTATGCCTCGAACCTGCATTCCGACGCCACGCGCCGGGCCAATGCTTTGGCTGCCGGCCTGCCGGCCAACTTCATGCTGACCAATCCCGATCTGCGGGGCGGTGCCAACGTTTACGGCAACGGCGGCTACACGCGCTACGACGGCCTGCAGATCGAGCTGAACCGCCGCATGTCGAGGGGGCTTTTGGTGCAGGCCAACTACACCTTCGCCAAGGGGTTTGATTCATCGCGCATTTCCTTCCGGGCGCCGCGCATCAACACGCTGAGCGACACGCTCCGGCATGCCTTCAAGGTCAACTGGGTTTATGAAATGCCCTTCGGGC
>Ga0209102_1001312_pt1 | contig 13331 bp, 11 predicted proteins | sample ConPoolayeHmetaG_FD_185483 | JGI IMG/M metagenome (GOLD analysis project Ga0209102, IMG submission 185483) | Hot spring microbial mat communities from California, USA to study Microbial Dark Matter (Phase II) - Cone Pool mat layer H metaG... ... | reverse complement strand
ATCGGATATCCTTCGGCGCTTTCCCAGAAACCCTATCGTAGTAGAAAGGCCAGAAAATTCCGGAGAAGCTGCTTCCTCCGCCTATGCACCCGTATATTACGTCTGGGTAGTCTCCAGCCATTTCCATTTGTTTTTTGGCTTCTAACCCAATTACTGTTTGATGTAGCAGAACGTGGTTGAAAACGCTGCCTATGCCATAATTGGCATCTTCGTGGACGATGGCGTCTTCAACAGCTTCGCTTATGGCTATGCCTAAACTGCCGGGATTATTTGGGTCTTCTTTTAGGATTCTTCTGCCAGTTTCCGTGTGTTCGCTGGGACTTGCATAAACATCTGCCCCATAAGACTCCATCATAATCCTTCTGTAAGGCTTCTGTTGATAGCTCACTTTGACCATGTAAACAGTGCATTTCAATCCAAACAACATACAGCCAAAAGCCAAAGCGGAACCCCACTGGCCAGCGCCTGTCTCTGTTGCAAGCCGCTGGATGCCTTCTTTCATGTTATAGTAGGCTTGGGCTACAGCTGTGTTGGGTTTGTGGCTTCCCGGAGGGCTAACCCCCTCGTATTTGTAGTAAATTTTTGCAGGAGTTTTCAAAGCCCTCTCAAGTCTCACAGCCCTAAAAAGCGGGGTAGGCCTCCAAAGCTTGTAAACTTCTCTTACTTCCTCAGGTATGTCTATCCAACGGTCCTGGCTGAACTCTTGAGCTAGAATTTGCTTTGGGAATATTTTTGGGGCTACTCCACCACCTGGCGCTCTTGTATCCGGTTCTATAAATGGAGGTAACGGTTTAGGAAGATCTGGTAGTATGCAGTACCATTGTTTAGGGATTTCTTCCTCGTCTAAAACTATTTTTGTTGAAGGCATGTGGCTTCACTCCTGAATGGTGCTGAGAAAAGAACTTAAATGTTATATTTAAGTCTTTTGAGTATAATTTTGTACACGATTTATAGAAAGCGACCCCTTCACTTTAAATTTTCAAGGGGAACATTTACAGGCTTCTGTATTTTAGAGATGTGGGCTATTTCTTTGGAACAAGTGACATAGTGCCATGTGGATTTCGGCGGCAGTGGTTCACCCTTTAAGGCGGCTTCAATGACTTTATGCTTTGAATATTCTTCGCCGTTTTCTGAGGTTTTGACGCCGATTTTAGGAGACTGGTAATCAACGAGGACTATAGGTATTTTTGAGCACCCAAGAGCCTTTAGTGCTCCTATTCTATGGTGTCCGTCAAGAACAACGTTTGTGTTGACATCCACAACTATGGGCTTTTTGAGAATCCCATCGGACTCAATTTCAGCCTTAAGATTAGCAAGCCGTTGCTCATCAACTTTCTCGTGGCACTTCAAAAAGAACATGTCAACTATGCGAACATCGATGCAAGGATCCCTTCCTAGCCTTTTGACACCAGGCATATGCATGTCTGCAGCCTCGTAAAACCCAATTCACACAAACGTTCAAGTCGCTAAAGGCATTGAAGCGAATAAACATATTTATACTTTATTGCACAAAAAAGTACATTGAGGACTCGAAAAATGTGGAACAATATAAAAAAGCATCTGGAAAATTATCCTGAAAGACTGAAAGTGGCGCGCATTCTTGTAGAAAATGGGTTAAGCGTTAGAAAAGGGAAAGTTTACCTTAACGAAATTGAAATTCCGCCAGTGCGTATTGCACGAGTTGCGCGCGTTGACAGACGGACAGTTAACGAAACAATAAGCACTATTGGAGCAAATCGTGAGCTACGCTTAATATTTGAAGGTTTGAGGTCTGCTGGGCATTCCCTCAAAGAGATTGCAAGACACTTAGACTTTGGTGTTGTTGAAATAACTCCTGTTGACGCTAAAATTCCAGGAATATTGGCAAACGCAGCCATGATTCTTGCAAAGGGCGGTTTGAGTATAAGGCAGGCGATTGTTGATGACCCGGAGCTTTCGCCAGAGCCTAAACTCACTCTTATCGCTGAAAAGAAAATTCCCGGTGAGCTTATTCCAGAGCTTCTAAAGATAAGGGGAGTTGCCAAAGTCTCCGTTTACTAGGGAGCTTGAATGTTCAGGTTGTCGAAGGCTGTTATCACCCATTTATCTCCTCGTTTTTCAATTTGCGTTGTAACGTTTTCTCCTGTTTTCGTCGCCATTAACTCGTTCCATTGAAGAGTTGGAATGTCCTTCGGGGTTGCTTCAATCCATGGATAGGTTTCGTTGTCCAGTCGCAAAACTATGTGCGTTGTTCCATCTTCCACGTACTCATATTTGCCCAAAACTTTTGCACTAACTTCCGTGTAGGTTACCACGCCGAAAAGTTTCAGAAAGTCTAAACGTGTTTTGCGCACAAGCTGCTCGCTTGTTAAGCCTTCCTCACCAATTGTTATGGCTATTTTGCTGGCTTCTTCGGCGTCCACTATGGCAAAGCCAGCCAAGTATATGGTTTCATCCGCTTCCCATGTGCCCTCCCTCCAATAGATGGGGACATACCACGCTAGCCTATATTTGCCAGGAGAAATTTCAACAGGATATAACAGGGGCATTTCAGCGTCATAAATGCCAGCGGCGGGTTTTGGAAGTCTTCCCTCAACAAAGTCTTCGGCGGTCATTCCTGAAATGTAGTTGGCTTGTCTGAAGTCGTAGAAGAATATGCTGTTTCGCGTAGCCTTGAAAACTCCGGAAAGGGTTCGCGTGTTTCCCACAGGGTTTACGCAGACTAATGCTACAACATCGCCTGATTCGGGGTCAACAATATAGCGGGTGTCTTCAGTCATTTCGAAGCGTTCACGGCTTGGCGGAATTATCCATAAGAAACCGCCTGCCCAGTAGTCGAAACTTTCGCCTCTTCTAAAGCCTCCCATTTCGTTTATCATCTCCTCAAGCCAATCTTCATCATAAACCTGTGTAATCCATTGTGGAATTTGAAAAAGGGACTCTGCTTGGGGGTATAGGTTACCTTGCGGGTCATAAACCATGGGAGTTTCATATCGCCTAATCAAATCGAAGCCTACGTTATAGCGTGCCACAACGTAGGCAGCCTCATTTGTTGCAAAGTTCCATGTGATATAGGCTATGCCATAGCTTCTTGACATGTCGTTCATATAAGAGCGAAAATGAATATTATGGTCCCACCATAAGCCTTCCCCAACTGCAAACTCGTTCTTCACTATTTTTGGAGGAGTAATAGGGTCTGTAGCATCTATTATAACGAACCCTTTAACATAGTTTTCAGCTATCACATTGGTGGAACCTATAACGGCAACCCAAACAAGCTCGCCTTCAGGAGTCTTCGTAATATGGCAACCTAAAATTTGGGTGTTACTTCCAAACTCTGACATGTGCCTTCTGGCTATGGAAACAGCAAGCTCCTCTGTGACTAGACGCACCATGTTGTCGGGGATTCCAGTGTTAAATGGCAACCCTGAACCGATATGAATAAAACTGTTGAAATAGGCGGCGTTGGCAACCCTTTGAACTTGCCCAAAAACTATCACTGTGGAGGCTGCAAGCAGATAAAGGATGAATAAAACGCCTATGAGTCTTGCCCTAATTTTCGCTGAAACCTTCAGTGGAAAACGTTTACCATAGTAGTAATAATGCTTTTCCGGCTCTTCTAGAGGCGCGCGTCTTATATAAAAAGCTGACTCCACAAAAGCAACAAAAAGTCTGAGAAATACAAGTAAATATGTGAAAATGCTAAGGGGAGGCTTGGAAAACTGAATTATAAAGAAGAGAAATAACCCTAAGAAGAGCGATATAAACCGTGAAGGTTTATTCCACCCAGTTTTTCTAGGCGGTATTGGAATATACCACACAAAAGCCCAGATTAGGAGGAATATGAAAAGGTTCACTCCTTTCACCCTTTATACTAATTAAACCATTTGTTATTAGAAGGTTTTGTCACCACATATTGGATGAAGGCTTCTCTTCTCATTTGAACGAGAAAATGTAGCCCAAAATTCACGAGCATCATTTTCCATGCAACTCTTCAGCTTAATAGATAACTATTTATATTGGCTGAGTGACAAGATGCATTTTCAAGTAAACGGTGAGAAATATGGTGTTTGATTTTACGGAAACTGAAGAGCAGAAACTCATGGTTAAAGCCGTTAAAGAATGGTGCGAAAGAAACTTGACAGCCGTGCGCGTCAGGCAGATGGATGACAAGGGACACCCTTACCCAAAAGACATAGTTGAAGGCCTAGCTAAACTCGGTGTCATAATGGGCACGGTGCCCCAAGAACATGGAGGACTAGGCTTAGATTGGAAAACACAAGCGCTTATAGCTGAAACCATAGGATACGCTGACCCAACAATCGCCACTGCTGCAGGCTTCATGGCGGTTGAAACCGGATGGGGATTCACAATTAACAGGTATTGTTCAGACACTGTTAGGGAAAAGTATGTAAAGCCTGCAATTAGAGGCGAGAAATTCATAGGCATAGGAGCAACAGAACCCGTTGGAGGCTCAGATGTTGCAAGACATAAGACAACCGCAAGAAAGGAAGGAGATGAATGGATTCTCAATGGCGAGAAAACATTCATTAGCGGTACAGAAGAATGTAAACTTTGGGGCGGCGGTTACTGGGTTAATGCGCGGACAGGACCGCTAATCCCTGAAGCCGCTCACCGCAACATAACAGCCTTCTTTGTACCCATAGATGCTAATGGAGTTGAGGTAATAGAGCCTTACAGAGATTCTGGGAGAATGGCCATCTCCACAGGAGGATTCGTATTAAAGGACGTGAAGCTTCCAGACGAGTATAGGCTTGGGGAAGTCAACAAGGGCTTTTATTACACCATGGAAGGTTTTGATAATGCGAGACTAATGATAGGAGCAAGCTGCGTGGGAGTTATAAGGCGAGTTTTGGACGACGCCATTCCATACATAAAAGAAAGGAAAGTTTTTGAAATGCCGCTTGCAAAAAACGAAGCAATCCAGTTTGAATTGGCAGAAATATACATGGAAATGGAAGCATTAAAACTTATGACTATGAAAACAGCTTGGATGCAAGATATAAGATATACAGAAGAAGGTCTCCCAGTAAAAGTTTCAGAGGCAAAAACCTTCAAGCCGACGGAAATAGCCAAATGGATATCAATGATTAAGTGGAAAGGCCCATTCTTGGCGCTTAAAGCCGCTGAAAAGGCTATGATATGGCTGGGAGCTGCAGGCTACACTAAAGAATACTTGTTTGAGGCAGCTTGGCGCGGCGTAATGTCATACGTTGTAGGTGCAGAAGGCGGGCAAAACATACAGAAGATAGTCATTGGAAGAGAGCTCCTTGGGAAAGAATACGTTCCCTATAAGTAACCCCCATTTTTTTATACCACAACCCTATTCGCGGCAATAATTTGAAACTTAAAGTGGAGGTTTAACAGGCATATGCCAAGAATAATCGTCTGCCTTAAATACGCTATTGACGTGTCTCAGATAAAGGTTGATTCGGCCACTCGCAAATTGTTAACGGCAGATGCCCCGAGAAAAATAAGCGATTTTGATAAGAACGCTCTAGAAGAAGCCATAAGAATAAAGGAGAAGCATGGAGGCGAAGTCATAGCCTTAACCGTAAGCGCAGAGAACGCCTCTTCCGCGCTTAGAGAGGCATTAGCCATAGGTGCGGACAAGGCTTTCCTAGTACATGACAGTGCAATTCAAAACTCCGATACGCTGGTGGTTTCACAGATTCTTGCCGAAGCCATAAAGAAAGTAGGTTCTTTTGACCTAATTATATGTGGAGAAGCAAGCATCGACAGTTATTCGGGGCAGGTTGGGCCGAGGCTAGCTGAAATTCTAGGCATACCAGCAGCGACATATGCGCATAAGGTATGCTTGGAGGGCGACGCCATAACTGCTGAACGAAGTTTAGAAGATTGCTCAGAAGTCGTTAAAGTTAAAATGCCCGCTTTACTGACCGTTACGAAGGAAATTAATGAGCCTAGAGTGCCAACGCTGATGGATGTTCTTAAAGCTTCAAGAAAAGAACTTGTAACATGGACTCTTTCAGACCTGGGAGTTTCAATCGAGAAAGTTGGAGCCATAGCCGTTCAAGTGTTAGAGGTTTCAGCGCCTAAGGTTGAAAGGAAAAGGATCAAGATTGAAGGCGAAAACCCAAAGGAATTAGCTGAGAAGCTGGTTAAGGCATTAATTCAAGATGGAGTGCTTGGAGGATAAGTGAAATGAGCACTTTTAACGGGGTATGGATTTTCTCTGAAAACTTGGACTTGACAGCTGAAATGCTGAGCAAGGGTCGGGAACTCGCAGATAAACTTCAAATGGAACTCGCAGCCATAGTTTTAGGACATAATATTAAAGAGCAAGCCGAGGATTTGGCGGCGTATGGCGCTGATAAAATCCTTACAGCGGATAACCCGCTTTTCAAAAACCTCCAGGTGGAGCCTTACCTTGGCGCCTTAGCCGATTTAGTGGCCAAACATAAACCCGAAATAATTCTAATAGGTTCAACTAGGAGGGGAAAGGAGATTGCCGCGAGGCTTGCTGCAAGGCTTCAAACAGGCTTAATTCCAGACGTTTTCAAGCTTGAAATAAACGAAGAGAAAAGGTTAATCGCAACAAGGATTGTTTACGGCGGAAACGGCGTAGCAGTGCAAATCTATAAGGCGAAGCCTCAAATAGCAACTGTACCACCGAGAACCTTTGAAAAGCCCAAACCTTCAGATAGAAAGGCGGAAGTGGTTAATGTCGAAGTTAAATTTGAAGAGCCGAAAGTAGAAGTAGTAGAGGTTAAACCTGTTGAGGCAGCAAAAACCCGCATTGAAGAGGCTAAAATAGTTGTTTGCGGCGGCAGAGGAGTAAATAAAAAAGAAGACTTCAAAATGTTTGAGGAGTTAGCCAATGTTTTAGGCGGGCAAGTTGGGGGCACTAGGCCGTTAGCTGAGGACAGAAAATGGTTTTCCGAGTGGGTTGGCCTTTCAGGAAAAAAGGTTAAGCCTGACCTCTACATAGGATGCGGCATTTCCGGCATGATTCAGCATATAGCTGGAATCAGAGATTCCAGAGTTATAGTGGCGATAAACAAGGACCCAAACGCAGCCATATTCGAAGTAGCTGATTACGCGGTGGTAGGCGATATATACCAAATAATTCCTGCCTTAATTGACACGTTGAAGCAAACATTAAAAAGATAACTATAAAAGAGTAAGAGAAGTGGCTAATGCGGCTGCTATGTTTGTTTTTACCATATTATCCATCTATTTTTATTTCTAAATTAGAAAAATTTATATTGTAATGCTGTTTCTGTTTGAGACGCATTAGGAGGTTGTTGGTTTGTCATCACCTACATCAGGAGGAGTCCCAGTTTTAATATTAAAAGAAGGCTCAAGCCGTTCGAGAGGAAGAGAAGCCCAGCACACTAACATAATGGCTGCGAAAATAATAGCTGAAACTGTAAAGAGTTCCCTCGGTCCGAAGGGCATGGATAAGATGCTTGTGGACAGCTTCGGAGACGTGACAATTACAAGCGACGGTCGCACAATTTTGGACGAGATGGATGTTCAGCATCCAGCTGCAAAAATGATGGTTGAAGTGGCTAAAACCCAGGACAACGAGGCTGGAGACGGGACAACCACTGCGGTGATACTTTCGGGTGAGTTGCTGAGCAAGGCTGAAGAACTAATCGGCAAAAACATCCACCCAACAATAATTATTGACGGATACAAAAAAGCCGCAGAAAAAGCGCTGGAAAATCTTGAGAAAATAGCAATTCCAGTGGACTTAAACTCTAAGGAATACATGAAAAAGGCTGCAATGACATGCATGGCAAGTAAACTTGTAGCTGAGCAAAGAGAGTATTTGGCCGACTTAGCTGTTGAAGCAGTTCTTGAAGTTGCAGAAAAAGTGGACGACAAGTACAAAGTGGACATAGATGATGTTAAAGTTGAGAAAAAGCCAGGAGAGTCTGTAAGGGATACAAAGCTCATAAACGGAATAGTTCTAGACAAGGAAGTTGTCCACTCGGGAATGCCTAAACGTGTGGAAAACGCCAAAATCGCTTTGCTAGACACTTCTTTAGAGATTGAGAAGACCGAGTTTGACGCAAAAATCAACATTGAGAGCCCAGAACAGATGGACGCCTTCCTAAGGCAGGAAGAAGCCATGCTAAAGGACATGGTGGAGAAACTCGCCGCACTGGGCGCAAATGTTGTTTTATGCCAGAAAGGCATAGACGATATGGCTCAGCACTTCTTAGCCAGAAAAGGAATCCTTGCAGTGCGGAGAATCAAAAAGTCCGATATGGAGAAGCTTGCAAAGGCTACTGGAGGAAAAATAATAACAAACCTAGATGACGCTAGCCCAGCAGACTTAGGCTATGCAAACCTCGTTGAAGAACGCAAAATCGGAGACGACAAAATGACCTTTGTCGAGGGATGCAAACACCCTCGTGCAGTTACAATTCTGATTAGGGGTGGAACAGAACGCATAGTTGACGAGGCTGAACGCTCCCTCCACGATGCCTTGTGCGTGGTCCGAGACATAGTTGAGGAGCCAAAGGTTCTTGCTGGTGGAGGAGCCCCAGAGCTTGAAATTGCCCGTGCGCTTAAGAAATATGCGGAAACCCTTCCAGGCAGAGAACAGCTTGCAGTTAAAAGCTTCGCAGAAGCCTTGGAAGCCATTCCGGCAACGCTTACTGAAAACGCTGGTTTAGATCCTATTGACATACTCTCAGAACTAAGGTCGAAACATGAGAATGGCGAAACATGGGCTGGAATAGAGGTTATATCAGGAAAAGTGTTAGACACTAGGGAGGCTGGCATTTTTGAGCCCATTTCTGTCAAGAAACAAGTGATAAAATCTGCAACTGAAGCTGCTTCAATGATTCTTAAAATCGACGATGTTATAGCGGCTGGAAAAGCTAAGGCTCCCCCAATGCCGCCGAAGGGTCCATACGGAGGCGAATATCCGGGCGCTGGGGAGTATTAGAATACGTCTGAAAAAGAGAAGAAAATTTTGATAGGTCCTCCAAAACTCACTCGTTTCGAGAAGGCAAGGGTAGTTGGGGCCAGGGCCCTCCAAATATCCATGGGCGCGCCAATCCTCGTCGACGTTTCAGAAGGGTTCTCAAGCCCCATAGACATAGCCCTAAAAGAGCTTGAAGCTGGCATACTGCCCATAACCATTAGACGGACACTGCCAGATGGCACATACCAAGATATACCGTTAAAGTGGCTTCTAGAAAAGGCGTGATTTTCCTTTTTCTATTTCTTAGAATGGCGGTGGGGGAGGCGGAGGAACCCTCTTAGCCTCCTTCGCCACCATAGCATAGTAATAGACTGTTAGTGAAATTGGGATAATGGGTTGAACGAAGGCTGCAGCGACGGTGCCTACAAGGGTGCTTAAAGGCCCTAGGGGTTGCCCAATCAAATTTCCAATGTAGGATACGAAGATCACCGCCAAATAAACTATTAAAAGTAGGGCGAAGGTTTTCAGCCAACGGTAACTTACGAGTTTTCTGCTTCTAGATAGACTGTCTAGAGCCCCTATGTCTTCTATCATGATTGCTGGAACAACCAAAGAAAACATTATTAGAAGTATTATTCCAGGCACTATCAACGCAAGAAAACCCAGCCCAATTAGTATCACGGTTATTAAAGCCGCTGCTAAAAGGCAAACAAGCTTGTAAATCGTGAAGTTGAAGGCTTCTGTAAGGCTTGCCTTGCCCTTTTCCATTAGTTCTGCAGTGTATTTAACGCAAACCCCGTTTACAACAGCACTTATTATCCATGATGTTATGCCCATAATGAAGACTATGGCTAGCATTGCCACCATGAAGCCCCAAAACCAGTTTTGTATCTCTTCGGGGGATGCCCCAGGCTCTGGAATATTAGCCATGGCTGTTGTAGCGAAGTTATAGACTACAACGCCGAGGCTTCCTACAACTAGTGCCGCAGCTAAAAAGGGTATTAAAAATTTGGTGAAATTTTTTGAATAAATGGCGAAAGCCCATTTTAGGACTTCCTCTAGGGATAGTTCGCGTTCTGGTTTTGAGAGGCTCAACCAATAACCCTTACATCATTCTTACGTATATTTCCTAAATTAAGTTTGTGCAGTTAAAAAGCACCTATCGGGTTTTCATTCTTTTTAAGTTCTCTTTTGCGGCTTCAAGGGTTTTCCGTATTCTTGTCCAGTGGGCGCCTTGCCAATAAATTTGTTCGCATTTTGGACACTGCCAGAACTCGTTGTAATAGGAAAAAGTGGTTTTTTCAACCTTGTCTGCAACCTTCTCTTTCGGCAGCGACTTTACCCTTGCATTGCATTTGGGACACCTTGACGTTGCCATATCTATGTCAAGGTTTATGCCGAATTTTTGGGCGAGTTTCGCCAGCCTTTCCGCTTCCGTCTGTCCCTCCATGTAGAAGGCTTGGACCCCTTTAGCTGTAGCTTGTTGGTAAAGCTCCAAATCCCTTGTGAGTAGAATCCTCCTCTCTTTTTTAGCTATGGCGATTAGCTGCGAGTCATCCAGTTTATTTGAGTATTTTACGTTGTGCCCTAACATGCGAAGCCAACGCGTAAGCTTTCCAAGCATCCCGTCAGCGATAAACTTCAAGTTTTAAGCCCTCCTAACTATTTCGCCGCTTCCTGCTTTGGCCACTATTTCGCCGTCATCCATAACCAGTTGGCCGCCTACAAAAGTTTTAATTGGCTTGCCTTTGACTCGCATTCCGTCGAAGGGGGAATACTTTGCCTTTGAATGGAATCTTGACGCGTCAATTCTGTATTCTCGCTTTAAATCGACTGCCACCAAGTCAGCTTTATTTCCCTCTTTTATGCTTCCCCTATCGCTTAAACCGAAAATTTTGGCGGGGTTTTCAGCCATCAGCCTAACTATGTCGGCTATACCTAGTTTTCCATGATTCACTTCCGTAAGCAGTAAGGGAAGAGTTGTTTCCAGTCCAGGAATACCTGCCTTAACATTCCAAACCACATCTGCGCTTTTCTCTGCAACCGCGTGAGGCGCATGGTCTGAAGCTATAATGTCGACTAATCCATTTTTGACGCTATCCCAGAGCGCATCTATGTGACTTTTCTCCCTAACAGGCGGCACAGTCAACGCCAAAGCACCTATACGTTTCAGATCCTCAGCAGACAAGAAAAGATGGTGTGGTGTCGCTTCGCAAGTGATTGGCAATCCAGCTTTTTTCGCGTCATTCACCGCCTTTAGGCTTTTTTTTGTGCTTATGTGACAAAAGTGCACTCGGACGCCTGTCTCTCTGGCAATTGCTATTATGCGTTTAACAGCTTTTAATTCAGCTTCTTCAGAATGCATCCCGAGGAACGCTTCAATATCATTGCATCCTTTGTGTTTAAGCTCTTTTTCGGCTTTTTCCAAAGTTTTTTTGTCTTCTGCGTGAACCGCCACCGGAACCTTTTGCCCCACGATTTTGAAGGCTTCTTTTATGGCACTGTCATCTTCAATGATTAATCCGCCCAATTGTTCTCCCATGAAAAGTTTGAAGGCTATAGCGCCTTCCCTAATTATTTCGCCTATTTCTTTTAGTTTTTTGGGAAATTCTGAGTAAAAGCCAACATTAACAAGAATCATTTTTTCGGCAATTTTCATTCTGTTTCTCAAGGTTTCAACATTCATAGTCATCGGGTCATTGTTAGGCATGTCTAAAACTGTGGTTATTCCGCCTGCAGCTGCGGCAGCTGTTCCGCTGTGAAAGTCTTCTTTGTGGGATTTGCCTTCATCCCTCAAGTGAACGTGAACATCTATTAAGCCCGGCAGAACCAGAAGCCCTTTAAGGCTTAGGAACGCTTCAGCCTTAGGCATATGCGCCTCTTTCCCAATTTTGAAAATTTTTCTATCTTTTATTGCTAGGCAGCACTCTATTACTGCGTTGTTCACGTAGGTTTTCAAGTCTTTTAGGACTAGGTCGACGCTCAATTTGGCTCTCTCTTGAAATAAGAATAAGAAGCGGAGACGCTAAATAAAGTTAGTCGAAAAATTTTTAGCAAGAGCTTTTTCCGCAACAAGCTTTACCGTATTTTTAACTTTTTCAAAGAGCACCTTATTTAAAATACCATTTTCAAAGGCTTTTTCAAGTTTTTCCATGTCTATGATTTTTGTTTCGCCGTTTGGGTAGATGCAGACGTCAACTTCTAAGTCTACATAACGTATTGCTGTTGGATAAACCTCCACAGGCGTGTTTAGGTTTATGTATGTGCCTTTCCATTTTCCGTCTTTGGAGAAATAGTTTGTTGTTATGTGCCATTCGCCCGTTTTTGTCTCGCTTATTGCTTCATCGCCGGCTTCTTTTGCCACTCCAAGTCCGTCGTAAAAGCCATCAGTCCTAATAGTTCTGCAGTATTTTATTTCCTCGTTGTTTATGGTTTTTATTGTGGCCTGTCCGAGGCGAAAAACTGCGCCGCTTAATTTCACGTGTTTTACATCCACCTTTGAGCCTTCCTCTGGAAACTCTTGCTGAATTTGCCTTTTGAAAAGCTCTTCCACCTCGCCGTAGCTTTGACCCTTTTCCAGAAGTTTTTCAGCCATTTCCAAGGCTGCTGAAACGTTGCCGCCGCAGCTTTTGTAGAAATGATGCCCTTCAATGGTTGGCGTTGCTGACGCCCTCAGAGTGTCCAGTTTTCTTTTGGAAGCGAATGGAAATTCAACATCCATGAAGTATGATCCTTCTAGGAGGAGGGCTGGCGCCTTTTCGGATACTGTTTTCTCATTTAAAGTTCTAACTTTCTCGGTAAGGGCCATAATCTCTTTTTCCAAAAAATCTTTTGACTTGTGTGCGGCGGGTTCCCGCCAAATTATTCCCCAACCTTCAGGTGAAAGTTGCTTGCCCAGAGCGTAAAGTTCCGCTCGCTTGGTTAAGTCGCGGATTTTCAGGCTTACCCCAACTTTACTTTTCCGTGCAAGTATAGCACAGTCTCCGACAATCTTAAGCTGGGTTGTTAAAACTGGAGTTTTTCTACCGATTCTTTTCCTCTCAACTTGCACAACCACTTCCCCTTGACTTCCGCTTGGAGATTCATGTCTTGGAAGCGTTCCAACAGTTCCATTTTCTATGTTTACATAAACCATGTTTTCATCAGCGTTTACAATGCATCCCTTATATATGCCGTCAAGGCTTACGCTCCATTTTCTTGTTAAGACGTCCTCAAAAGATGAGTGCACAACAGTTTTGAAGGCTTCTATGGCTTCAGCCGTGCCTAAAGCGACAACTCCTTGAAGATCATACCTGTCTTTTATTTTTATGTTTGGAGGCTCATTATTGTCTGGTATGCCGAAACGCGCTTTTATTGCTTGGGAAGGTTGAACTATTTGGAAGCCATTTTCCAGAAGCAGTTTTGTTAAGGCTGTTGTATATATTCC
>Ga0209102_1001311_pt1 | contig 13332 bp, 15 predicted proteins | sample ConPoolayeHmetaG_FD_185483 | JGI IMG/M metagenome (GOLD analysis project Ga0209102, IMG submission 185483) | Hot spring microbial mat communities from California, USA to study Microbial Dark Matter (Phase II) - Cone Pool mat layer H metaG... ... | reverse complement strand
GGGTTCTCGGGAGGGCCAGCCATCTACTTTACCGGGAACTGGAACCTGCCGCGAAGTGACCTAGATGACCCACAAAAAGCACGCCCAGAAAAGAGGAAATAATTATGGGATAACACACGTGGGCTTGGGCGGCTAGCTCAAGGGGATATGCTGAAGGCTCGTCGTCAGATGACTTAGACCGGAGGTGCTTGAGCGCGATGGCGTCGCTGGGCACCAACCCCTCGCACCTAACGTCGTCTTGGTCTTGGATCGTAGAGGCCGAGCAGATTGGAACGGCTCCGACCTTGATGCGGGCCCCAGCTGGGCACGATGCAGCGCACGCGCCGCAGTTCATGCAGATGCCCTCGGGCTTGCCGCTCTCCATTCTGATGATGTTGATGGGGCATATGACGGCGCACAGACCGCAGCCCGTACACCTAGATCTATCCACGTAGTAGCCTCCTCTGGAGTTCCTCCTGATTGCCTTGGAGGGGCAGATCTTCGCGCATTCGCCGCAGTTCGTGCAGGCCAGGTAATATCCGCCTTCCGTCCTCCTTATTGCGCCGACCGGGCACCTGCAAAGGCACTTCCCGCAATCTATCCAGCCTGAGGAGGTCGCATGCACGGCATTTGTTAACGATGTCAACTCTTAAGTGGCACAAAGAGACCATGACAGTGCCTCCTCCTTGCGAACAGGGCGAGCCCCCGGTTCCCATGCGGCGTCGATCCATGTTGCCGCTCCGGGTGAGTGAGATCCGCTGATTGATATCCTTATTATGGAGGGGTCGGGCGGTTCCTTGCGGGATCTCAAGTTGTACGACCTATTGATCATAGGCTCCGGTTGTGCCGGGATGACTGCCGCGATCTACGCTGGCAGGGCTAGACTGAGTACGCTCGTGGTGGCTGGCGAGGCTTGGGGCGGGCAGCTCATGTTGACAACCGAAGTTGAGAACTTCCCAGGATTCAAGGACGGTATCTTGGGTGCCGAGTTGATGACGAGGATGCGGGAGCAGGCGGGTCGTTTCGGCGCCGAGTTCCTGTTCAGAGATGCGACGAGCGTGGACTTCTCCTCACGTCCCTTCAGGGTGACTGCGGCAGGCAAGCATTACGATTCCCGGGCGGTCATCATCGCGACCGGTGCCTCGCCGAAGTGGCTTGGCGTGGAGGGGGAGAAAAGGTTTGCGGGAAAGGGGGTCTCCATGTGCTCCACCTGCGATGCTCCCCTGTATGCTGGAAAGAAGGCGGTCGTGGTGGGAGGCGGCGACTCGGCGATGGAGGAGGCGCTGGCTCTGGCCAAGTTTGCGGCGGAGGTCAAAGTCTTGCACCGCAGGGACAGCTTGCGGGCGTCAAAGATCCTGCAGGAGCGGGCCGAGCGGGATCCCAAGATCAGCTTCGTCTGGAATAGCGTGGTCGAAGAGATACTGGGCAGGGAAAGGGTGGAGGGGATTCGGATCAGAAGGGTCGACACCGGAGAGGAGTCCGTGCTCGAGTGCGACGCGGTTTTCTTGGCAATCGGGCGTGTGCCGAACACCGCGATCTTTGCTGGCCAGGTGGAACTCGATGAGCGGGGATACGTGGTGTCCAGGGAGATGGTCAGGACCAGCGTGGACGGGGTCTTCGTCGCGGGAGAGGCTGCCGATGCGCGCTATCGCCAGGCGATCGTCGAGGCGGGCATGGGCTGTATGGCCGCCATCGAGGCCCAACGGTACCTCGAGACGGAGAGGGCTAGAGAGCCGCAGATTCGGCGTTTGCCGTGAGGTCCCCCGACTAGAAGGAAGGTTCGCTTCCCACGATCCTCTTGTACGCCTCGTCGTACGCCCTCTTGATGGACTCCGGGCTTCCTCCGTTTCTGAATACCTGCTTGTCGTACTCGACCAGCTTCCCCTCGGCGAAGGCCTTGGAGTCGAGGATCCGCATCGAATCGCACGCTATCTCGTCGGCGACCACGATGCCGCCATCAGGCCTTCCGAACTCCAGCTTGAAATCCGCGAGCAAAAGTCCCCTCGCGGAAAGAAATTCGCTCAGGATCGCATTGGCTTTGAGCGTCAGCTCCCTGATCTTCTTCATCTCGGCGACGGTGGCAAGGTTGAGCATGGCTATGTGGTCCTCGTTTATCCACGGGTCATGCAGGGCATCGTTCTTCAGGTAGAACTCGATGACGGGGGCCTTCAGCCTCAAGCCCGGGTCGAGGGGGAGGCGCCTGACGATGCTGCCCATCGCTATGTTCCTGCATACAACCTCGACGGGGATGATCTCGACCCGTCTGACCTCCATGAGGCCGGGCTCGGGCAGGGAGATGAAGTGGGTTGGGACGCCATTCTTTTCGAGGTCCCGGAGAAGGCGGGCTGAGATGACGGAGTTGTACTTCCCCTTGCTCGGCATCCTGTCGCGCTTCAGGCCATCGAGTGCGGTCAGGTCATCCTTGAACCTCATCAGGAGCGTCCTGTCGTCCCTTGAGTAGAGTATCTTCGTCTTTCCCTCTCTGAGGAGTTTGCCTTGCGGTTGCATCCACCACCGGCGGACCAGCGACAGCCGACCCAAAAAAAGTTTGCCTGCCCGTGGTGTTCCGTGTGGTCAAGGAGGCCGGGACTAAAACAGCAGGAGCCTCCTGGACGGGCTGTCGAAACGCCAGAGCCCGTTCCTGGACGCGATCTGGACTGCCTCCTCGTACTCCCGCCTCGTTATGCCGCGTCTGAGAGCAGCAACGGTGTCGGCCTTGTAGCAGGGCCTGTACTGGTCCATCAGGTTGATGTAGGTGTCCTTCGAAACCCGTTGGGCAATGAACCTGGTCGTCTCGTCGGTTCCGGCGAGCCCCTCGGGGAGCACGAGGTGCCTCACGAGCAGGCCGCGCGTCGCGATTCCATCCTCGTTGATCTGCAGGTCGCCCACTTGGCGGTGCATCTCGATCACGGCAGCCCTGTTCCTCTCGACGTAGTCATCGATCCCGGAGAGCTTCTTGGCCGTCGCGTTGTCCGCATACTTCATGTCCGGCATGTAGATGTCGACTATTCCGTCCAGCAGCTTGAGCGTCGCGATCGAGTCGTAGCCCCCGGTGTTGTAGACGAGGGGAAGACGAAGCCCGCGTTCGATTGCATTGGGGAGGGCGGACAGTATCTGTGGGACAACATGGGTTGGGCTCACAAAATTGATGTTCTCGCATCCCAGTCTTTGCAGGTAGAGCATGATGGTCGCGATCTTGTCCGGCTCGACGGGCTCGCCCTCTCCCAACTGGCTTATCTCGAAGTTCTGGCAGAAGATGCACTTCAGGTTGCAGTTTGCGAAGAATATCGTTCCCGACCCGCCCCGGCCGACCAGGGGCGCCTCCTCGCCGAAGTGGGGGTTGAAGCTTGAGATGATGGCTCTCTCTCCAGTCCTGCAGGCACCGGTCTTGTTTGACAGCCGATCCACAGCGCAGTTCCTCGGGCAAACCGAACAAGGGGAAAGGAGCGAGCGGGCTGCATCGATGCGGTCGGTAAGTTCCGCGGAACTGAGGTCGAGGTAGGCGGGATGAAAGCCTTTGGCCATCACTATGATGGTTTCCGGATGGGGGAGATTAATCTGACTCTGGGAGAGCTTCAGTCGCCGCGTATCGCCCGCACGAAGGCCTGGATCTGTTGCGCTCGATTGCCAGCGACAAGGTCCTTTCGTCGCACCGCGAGGCATTCGCGAACAACGGCTCCCGCCGCTAGGCGCTTCATCTCCTCAAAGACATCAGCCGCGCCGCCGTTCGAGACCGAAAAGAAGTACAGCTGCTTCCCGGATAGGGCGTAGTTGGTCAGGAAGGTCCTGACAGCCGGCGTCATCCGGCCCGCCCAGACGGGGGTACCGACGATGATGGGGTCGTACCCAGCGGGCTCGACCTTCAGTTCGATTCGGGTGAGTTTCCGCCTGAAGGCGTCCGACCCGGATCTTAGAAATCCCAGCAACCCTTTGCGGTTCTTGCGGTCGACGATCTCGTGGCACTCGGCGCCGACGGCCTTCGCCACGGTTTCAGCCAAGGTCTTGTTCGAGCCCGTTCGAGAGTAATAAACGACGAGCGGCTTCAGATGCTCACCCTCCGATCCTTTCAAGCCGAGACTGCCTCGCTCATAAATGGATCGCGCACTTGCCCGATCATGGTACCATCTCATCGCGCTTCACACGGCTGCGCGCCAAGTGCGAACCATGCCGATCGAGCCCGCGTGAGCAGCGAAAGGAGTCCCGAGGCCTGAAGCCCGCCGCGGCGTCGGGGGTTCCGTCAGAAGTACACGGGTTCCTTGCTTCATTCTATGCGGGAGCGAGATCGAAGCTGTAATGGGACCTGTGATCGTAGTAATCGTGGGAGGAACCGATGAAGATCCAGGATGTGTCGACCATTGAGCTCTTCCGTTTCATGGTCTGTCCGGTCGTGTCGATGACGTACCAGCGGAAATCCCCATCCCTGACGTACCACACCTTAGCCTTCACGCCGCCCAGGCCCGATCTCCTCTTCCTTATCCTGCTGATGACGATCTTGCGGACCTCCTCTTCGCCGGACGTGACGAGGACGAGCATGCGGTAGTGGAATCCGCGGCTTCCCTTGGAGTCGTCCTCGACCAGATCCACTTTGAACCTGATTCCGCTGGCATTGAACATCGCGGCGAGGAGGATGGCATGGGACCTGTCGTCACCGGAGTACCTCGTGAGCACGTCCGTCAGATTCGTGTAGTTCCTCGAGTACTTGTACCTCACGTTTGCCGCGACGAGGTTGGCGAGGAGGTCGACCCTCTCGAGGTAGCCCTTGTTCTTAGTGCGGGACTCCACGAGCTTTTTCACATCAGGGGAGTCCATGTTCTGGATGAAGGGAGCTGAGAGGTTTCTTTCCCATTCCGCCAGGCGTTGCGAGTCGTTGAGCAGCCCAAGTTTGGCCAGCAATGCTTGGCTGCCGTTTTGGATCTCAACGAACTCGACGTCGATCGCCTGTATGTACCTGAAGAAGGGCCCGGGAAACAGCACCGCCAACACGAGGAGCAGGACGGCGACCGCGAGGACGACCCAGAAAAGCTTCTCCATCGTGGTCCTTTTCCTGCGCACGGGCCCCCCACAGACCGGACATTCCTGGACGAACTCCGGGAGCCACATGCGGCACGCGGGACAGTAGTAGTGCATTCCGGCAAACGGGCATCGATCATCGATAAATCTGTGACGGGAATCCGAACGACTGCGCCTTGGCTCATTGTTGCAGCGAGGGTCGGTCCCAAGGTTGTCCCTGTCGCGAGGTTTCCCGGGTTCCTCGCATGCGAGCGCGGAGATACGAAACAGCTGTGGAGGGATTGGAATCTCTAATTACATTTTGTCCTTTTTTGATCCATAAAGAAACAGAAGGAAAGACATATATCTGCATTCCCTATATGGGGATGCCCCAATGAAGGTCAGGGAAGTCATGACACCGGAACCCAAGTACATCGAGATACCTAGCACTCGCCAGGCGGCGCTGATCATGTTCCAGAAGCATCGCGTGACGGGCCTCCCGGTCCTGAAGGAGGGGACCAGGAAGCTGGTCGGGCTGATCACCCTCAGGGACCTCGCAAGCCACCCGGACGAGGAACAGGTGGCCATGATCATGAACAAGGACATCCCGACCGTCGACCCCGATGATGACTTCAAGAAGGCCTGCGAGATAATGGTAAAACAGGACATCAGGCATGTGCCCGTCGTCTTCGAGGGCATGCTCGTCGGGATTGTGACCGTCAAGGACATTCTCAGACGGGCCGTCATGGAGTTGGATCTGGAGATCTTCGTTCGCGATGTCTTCAGCGATCAGGTCACCGCCGTGTGGGAGGAAACGCCGCTGCGGGCGGCCTGGGTCATCATGAGTGCGTCAAAGTCGCACACGGTGCCAGTCGTGGACGCCAAGGGCAGGGTGGTCGGCATCATATCCGATGTGGACATCATCCGTGCTTCGGAGATAAAGGAGTCCGCCGCTACCGACATGTTGACCACCGAGACCGAGGGCGACGTGTGGTCGCTTGAGGGCAAGAACCTGCTCTACGTGGTTAGCAAGAACCTCGTGATCCCGCAAGACAAGACGGTTCGGGACCTCATGACGAAGGAGATCGGGGTTGGGCGCCGCACACCCATCAAGCGCTGCGCGAAGATCATGGTGACAACGGATCTCAAGGAGATCCCCGTACTGGCGCCTGAGGGGGAACTGGTTGGCGTCGTCAGGGACGTTGACTTGGTGAAGGCCCTGTTGCCTGCTTCAGCTCGTTGAACGTGACGAGCCCGTTGTACAGTCTCCACAACGCGGTGGGGACCTCGGATATGGCGATCCGGATCTGTGCCGTGGTGTCTCGATCACGGATGGTCACGGACTCGTCCTTGAGGGACTGGAAATCAACCGTTAGCGAGTAGGGACACCCGATCTCGTCGACCCTTGCGTATCTTCTTCCGATCGAGCCGGACTCATCGTAGAAACAGGCAATACCGTGGGCCTTCAGGTCGTCCTCGACCTTGCGTGCGAGCTGGGGTAGTCCCTCCTTGTTGAGAAGCGGGAAGACCGCCGCGAGAAATGGGGAGATCTGAGGAGGCAGGGAAAGATACGTGCGCTCGCCCTCCTTCCTCATCGAGACCTCAAGCAGGCAGATCAGCGTGCGATCCAAGCCGGCAGAGATCTCCCAGACGTGGGGGATGAACTTCTCCCCGTCCTCCCGCGTCCATCTCAGATCGGCCCCGCTTCCGCGCATGTGGCCGGCCAGATCGTAGTCCACCCTGTAGTTGTTGGCCACCAGTTCGACCCACCCCAGCTTGTCGGAGAGTACCTCGAAGTCCCACGTCTCCTTGGAGTAGAAAGGCCTCTCATCCTCGCCCACCTCTCTGAACCTCAGGGATTCCCTGGGGAAACCCATGCCCTCCCAGACCCTCTGAACCTCGGCGAGGTAGTAGGCTATCAGCTTGCCGCTCACAAGCTTCCTATCCAGAAGATCGGGCGGACGAAGTTCCACCAGCTCATCGGACCCCAAGGTTAGGAAGTTCATCCTGACGTCAGCGACTTGCTCGAACTGTGGGAAATCGTCGATCTTCTCGGGGTCGAAAAAGATCTCACACTCGATCTGGCCAAACTCCCTCTGCCTGATCAGAAAATTGCGCGGCGATATCTCGTTCCTGAAAGATGCGCCTTCCTGGCAGATCCCGAAGGGAAGTTTCACCCTCATCGTCTTCGTCAGCCTGAGGTAGTCGCAGAAGATCGACTGGCAGGTCTCGGGCCTTAGGTAGCATATCTGATCCTGGAGTGGCCCCAGCATCACGCCCATCATGAGGTTGAACCTCCTGACCTTCGAGAGCTTTCCCCCACAGGAAGGACAGACGAGGCCGTGTTGCGAGATCAGTTCATCGAGCTTTGCTTCTTCCGTCCCTTCAGGGACCTGCTGTCCGGTCGCCTCCGAAACTACCTTGTCTGCCCTGTGCATCGCGTGGCATTTCTCGCATTGGGTGAGCGGGTCGCTGAAGCCGGTCAGGTGGCCGGATGACTCGAAGACGGCCTTGGGCATGATCTGGGCGCCCTGGATCTCAAGCATTCGGTTCTTCTGGACCAGATGCCGCCTCCAGAATGCCGCGATGTTCCGCCTCATCGCCTGGCCGAGCGGGCCGAAGTCGAACAATCCCGAGGGCGCCGAAGCGTAGATCTCGGATGCCGGGTAGAAGATGGCCCTCCTGAGCGCGAGGCTGGTGGCATCGTCAAATCTGGAGATAGAACCACATCCTTTGCCTGCCAGCTTCGGCGAGCGTTAAAAATATCTTCGCACCAGATTTGGCCTAGGCCTCAAGTAGCCTCAGCGCGGCAATGTGTTTGCAGCCGCCAAGGCGCCTCCTGTACTTCCAGTCCTCGCAGGAGCACTGGAAATACCTTCTTGAGTAGCCCACCTTTTGCTTCCCCACCTTGAACCCGTCCGGATCGCGCACCACGGTTTGCTGCAGCTCCGTCGCCTGAAGGGTTCGCTGGTCCTCTGCTAGGCCCCTGATGCGCTCGAGGGAATCCTCGTCGCGATGGATGAAGAGCTCGGTGAGGTAGACGAGGAAGTAGTTGTCGGTGGTGTTGCCGAGCCTTCGCCCGTCAAGGAAGATGTCGAAACCGACAGCCGCTGGGCGAAACACCACCCGCGCGTCGCCGGCAGTGATGGAATCGGCTTCGAATCTGCGCGCCTTGAGGATCTTCCTAGCAAGCCTTGAATAGGTTCCCTCCGGTGCTGTAAGATCCTTGCCCCCCATCTGGCCGCACGCTTCACCCAGGCCGTTTGCCCGCCGGCTTTGTCGTTGTGCGGGTAATGATGAGTATGAGGCCGAAGACGAAAAGCCCCGTGAGCATGAATCCAAGGTTCACGGGATCGATGATCGGCTTCTTCGATCGCGGCGGTTCGGGCCGACCGGGAATCGTGAATGAGATCTGCTCGTGGGCGGCTATGTCGCCGCTGTCCTCCAAGCCCGCTCCTAGCCTTTCGACGACGTAGAAATCGAAGGTGTAGTTGCCCCCCTCAAGGAAGAAGTAACCGAGATCAACCCTGGGTTCGACCCTGGGATACAAAAGCACCCCAGCCATGGCACCCGAGATTTCGATCCTGAGGCTCATGTTCGTCCATTCTTCCTGCGGGGCGATCCGCAGGGTGAGCTGGGCGTCCCCCGGCTCGGTCAGATTCTCGTACCCGGAGAGGTTGAAGAACTGGCACCAGGAGGGTTGGGTGACGACCATCACCGGGACCATGAGGAGGGCGAACCGACCCAGGGTGAGCTTCAATCCGGATCCTCTGCTGCTATGGTTCCCCGTCCGAATAAAAGGGTTTTTGGCATCCCGGCCTTGTTGGCTCGCAGGCCCATTGGACTTTGAGGCCGATCTCAGGAGGGGAGGGATGAATCCTCACTGCCCGTAGACAGCGATCCTAGGAGGGTATCAATCGACGAAACTTGAACGACATCGCGGGCCCATCGCTCAGGCCGTCCCGAACAAAGGTAACCAGGTGGGTGTCTCCGGTATGGGTCGTGGATATCAGGCGGCAGCGAACGCCTCGGCGAGCCCCGACTAGTTGCGCTCGATGGCTCGATGGCAAACAGATATCACCTCAAAGCGCAACTGCGTCCGAGGCCTGCAAACGAGGGACGCAAATGGTGCCGAAGGATGTGGTGGTTGAGAGGATCGTCGATCTGGGCCTGATATGCGTTGTGAGGCTTCATGACGCAGGTGGGATGGACGCGGTCATCGAGGCCCTTCGGGCCGGAGGCGCCAACATCATCGAGATCACGGTGACGGTGCCTGGCGCAGTTGAGCTGATAAGAAGGTACACCGCGGAGTTCGAGGACTGCCTCTTTGGCTGCGGCACCGTGACCGATGTGGAGACGGCCGTTGGGGCCATGGACGCCGGGGCGGCCTTCATCGTGTCGCCCGTGTTGCAGGAGGAGGTCGTGTTCGCGGCCCATTCGCGTGGCATCGCAGCAATCCCGGCAGCCATGACTTCCACCGAGGTGTGGCGCGCGTCGGTGATCGGCGCCGATGCGATCAAGCTCTTTCCGGCAAGGGTTCTGGGCCCCCGCTATGTCTCGGATCTGCTGGGCCCGCTGCCCGGCTTGAGGATCATCCCCTCCGGCGGGGTTGGGCCGGACAACGCATCGTCGTTCATCGAGGCGGGTGCTGTGGCCGTTTTTGCTGGCTCCTCGCTTGTGAACGACCGGATCGTCAAGCGGGGCGACTTCGATGAGATCGAAGGGGTTGCCCGCCAGATGATCTTGGCCGTGTCGCACGGCAAGAGGAGGCGGACCTGATGGGCCAGACGAAGGTCGGGGACGTCGTAACGATAGGCGAGGCTATGGTCCGGCTAGCGCCCGAGGCGGGCGTAAGACTTGAAGATGCAAGAACGCTGAATGTCCAGGTAGGAGGTGCCGAGTGCAACGTCGCGGTGGGGCTTGCCGCACTGGGTCGGAAATGCGCCTGGATCTCAAAGCTTCCTGAGAATGAACTGGGGCGGTTGGTCCTCAGGCGCGTCAGGTCCTGCGGCGTCGACGTGTCCAGGGTCGTGTGGACGAAAGGTGCGCGGTTGGGAACGTATTTCGTCGAGTACGGCAGGAAGCCTAGGCCGACCAAGGTGATCTACGACAGGCGGAACTCCGCCGCCAGCCAGCTTACCCCGGAGGAGGTCGATTGGGAGTTCGTCGAGGGTCACAGGATTGTCCATCTTACGGGCATAACGCTCGCCCTAAGCCCGAGCTGCAGGAGGGTTGTGTCCCAGGCCATGGAGAGGGCAAGGGATGCGGGCACTCAGGTCTCGTTCGACGTCAATTACAGATCGAAGCTCTGGGGCCGGAAGCGCGCATTCCGATGCCTAGACCAGTTGGTGAAGGGCGTTGATGTGCTGATATCGACGGAGGGGGACGCGCGGTCGGTGTTCGGCCTCGGGGGGAGCCCTGAGGAGATCGTCGCGCGGCTGCACGACCGGTACGCGTGCCGCGTCACGATCCTGACGCTGGGGGCCGGGGGTGCGTTGGCGCTGAGCGAAGGGGTGCGTTATAGGGCCTCGGGTCACGATGTCGAGGAAGTGGACAGGATAGGCGCGGGGGATGCCTTCGCGGCAGGCTTCCTCCACGGGTATCTGGACGGCGACATCCAGCGGGGATTGAATCTGGGTTCCGCGATGGCCGCGATGAAATACACCATCGAGGGCGACTTTCCCGTCGTCACCGAGGCCGAGATCCTGGAGGTAGCCTCGCGGCATGAAGGCTCGATAAGACGATGAAGTTCGGGTCAGGCAGGCCGATTTGGGAAGCACCTGCGGCTTGTCATTTTCGGCCCAAGACCTCATCCTGGGATCTGCCAGCTGATGCGCTTGACGGCGTCGTAGATGCTCTTGTAGATCTTGAAATGCTCCCGGTATATCTTCACGGATTCCGGGTTCGGTTGGAACTCATCGACTCGCCTGACCGCAGCGTCAACCCCTTTATCGACATCGGGGTACTGCCCCACCGCTGTGGCGGCAAGGATGGCCGCGCCTAGGCATCCTGCCTCGGCCACGGCAAGTCGCACGATCTTCTTCTCGAGGATGTCGGCCTTGATCTGGGGCCAGATGCTGGATGTGGCACCCCCTCCTATCGCCCTCAGCTCCTCAACATGCACCCCACACTTTTCCAACCTGTCGAGGTTCACTTTTGTCTCATAGGTTATTCCGTCTATGATCGCCTTGTAGATCTCGGGCTTGGTTGTGGATGTTGTCAGGCCGAGGAAGGCTCCCTTGGACCTCGGGTCAAGGTACGGGGTCCCGGTCCCGACGAAGTGAGGCAGGACGTAGACGTTGACGGGCCCCTTCGCCGCCTCGCGATCCAGAAGCTTGTACGGGTTGATGCCTTCCTCCTTCGCTCTCCTGACCTCGTCCTGCGCAAGGTTGTCCCTGTACCATTTGAGCACGGACCCAGCGCCGAAGTGGAAGGCGAGCGTCACGTACATCCCTCGCTTGACATGGCAGTAGCAGGGGAAGTTGGACTCGAGCATCTTCTTAGTCAACAGCGGCCTTTCCATGGCTGGAGTGACACATTCCACCGTCCCGGTTGAGTCGACCGCTATCTTGGGGCGGACTATTCCGCCGCCCAGCGCGCTGCAAGGCTGGTCGTGCCCGCCCGTGACCAGCGCCATGCCTCTCGGAAGGCCGAACCGCCTTGCCGTCTTCGAGTCGAGCTCGCCGACGACCTCGCCCGACGGCCTTGCATCGGCGAGAAGATCCCGGTCCAGCCGGGCTGCGTCAAGCATGGTGTTGGACCATTGCTTCTTCACGACGTCGAAGGCCATCGTCCTGGATGCGAGCGAGTAGTCGATCACGGGATCAAGGCCCATCCAGTGGAAGAACATGTCCTCGTAGCAAAGGAACTTCCACGTCTTCTCGAAGATGCGCGGCAGGTTGTCCCGAATCCACATTATCTTGCTCAGCGTGGTCATGGGGTGGAGCGGCTGACCCGTGATCGAGTAGATCTTCTCCTTTCCGAGCTCCTTGGCCCACCACTCCGTCTGCGGGATGGTACGGTTATCGAAGGTCACGATCGAGTTGTGCAGCGCCTTCCCTTCCTTGGAGATCGGGGCAACGGCTTCGCCCTGAACCGATACGCTGAGCGCCTTGATTTCCCTGGAGCCTTCCCACCTCCCTATCGTTGCGAGCACCTCCCCGGTCCTCTTCCGCACGAGGTTCGAGTCGAGCTCGCGCCAGCCCGGTTTGGGGTAGACCAGGTCGTATTCCCGGTGAGCCTCGCTGACCGGGTTTCCCTCGAGGTCAAAGACTACCGCCTTCACCATGGTCGTCCCGATGTCAAGGCCTGCGAAGTACATCAGCCCACCTACCATTTCTCATAGTCCTTGTGTTCGTCCTTGTACCCCGCCTGGAGGGCAAGATAGCGAAGCCTGCTGATGCTGTCCACAATGCTGACCCACATGTAAGCCTCCTCTAGGATGCTCCCCGTGGCGAATACGCCGTGGGATCTCACCATGACGGCCTTGTAGTTCTTCAGCATGGGCGGGACCTTCTCGGCCGCCTCCTTCGCGCCCACGGGCACCTTCAGGTCCAAAACCGGGATCTTATGCATGTGGTAGGCACCCTCGGCATCCACCGCGATGATCTCCTTCTCAATGAGGGAGAGGACTATCGCGTAGGGTGGATGTGCGTGGATCACCGCAAGCGCGGAGGTATTCTGGTAGATTGCCCGGTGGACGCCGGTTTCCGTGGAAGCGAGCACGATGCCGCTGTCGTCCTCGTATATCCCGGTTTCGATGACGTCGTTCCTCTTTATGTCGGCCGACATCGATCCCCGGCGCGTTATGAATATCCTGTCGCCCCTCCTCACGCTCATGTTGCCGCTGTGGGACGTGTTCAGACCGTGGGCGTCCAACATCCTTCCGAACTTGCGGAACTCCTTCCAGATCTGGGTCTTCTCCTCCTCGGTCGTCATCATGATCACCTTCTCAGCGCTGGGCGCCAAGGTTATATGTTTGCCTCCGCAGAAGATTTCGAAATGCCTGGCGGCCGAGAAGAAGCAAGGCGGCCCGTGCCACGGAATGAGAAGGCTGTCTTGGGGCGAACCGCTCAGTCCGGGTCCATGCCGTTCCACAAGTCCCCGCCCGGGCTGCCGGCGGACGCATCGCGCGGCTTATCCCGACCACTCAGCCAGCCGCCTTAGCCGCCCTGCTCCAAAAGCTCGTTGATCTCCTTGAATCTTGTCCGGATGGTGACTTCCGTGACCCCGGCAGCCTCGGCGATTTCCTTCTGGGTCCTCTTCAAGCCTGCCTTGAGGGAGGACATGTACAGGGCCGCGGCCGCAATCCCCATCGGTCCCTTGCCCGATGCCATGCCCAAGGAGAGGACCTTCCTCAGGGTC
>Ga0209102_1001308_pt1 | contig 13364 bp, 12 predicted proteins | sample ConPoolayeHmetaG_FD_185483 | JGI IMG/M metagenome (GOLD analysis project Ga0209102, IMG submission 185483) | Hot spring microbial mat communities from California, USA to study Microbial Dark Matter (Phase II) - Cone Pool mat layer H metaG... ... | reverse complement strand
CTCCACTTCTGTAGACTCTTACATTAACAGTTTGGTTGGGACCAGGGGAATTAAATATCCCGGATTGATAGGAGCCACGAAATTCAGCCCTACTCGCATTAGTAGTCCTGAATTCCCATCTAGTTAATCTGATTGGTTCTGTTATCCTGACGGTAACTGTTATCAGTTCCCCGTCCGCATCACCGATAGGATTATCTGATGTTTCAAATGTATAGCGAGGGTTATTAACTCCATTTTCATCGGGATAGCATTGATTATTATTAACAGAATTAGATCGGCCATCCTGGTTCCATGTTATCCTATAATTAGGAGATCCATGACAGTTTGTTTCACCACAATTATTGCCGTAATAAAAACGTTGTTGATAGCACGATCCATACCGTGATGAATCTGTATTGACAATTCTCCCTAAAAGGATGGCGGCATCGCTTATTTCTGGTCCGGCTCTTTTTGGGGCTTGTCTTTGTTTGATAATAATCGCTCCTGCTCCGGCAGCTACTATTAATAAAACTAAAGCCCCTATTGATAAAGCCTTTTCAAAATTTGGGGGGATTTTGGGAAGGGAAAGTTTTTTGGAAGGGGATTTAATAACAAAAGTATCTGAAGGAGGATTGATATTTTGGTTAGCTGGATTTATTGGTTCGTCCATTAAATAAATTAGATTGCTTTAAATTGATAAAATCCAAAAATTAAAAGTATTAATCCAATTGTGGGCAAGATTATAGTGTTTGTCAAGTTGCCAGATGAAGGAGGTTTGGGGGTTGGGGTAAGAGTGCCAATAATTCTCGGGGGTTCGGCTGAGGGTGTGGCGGTTAGTCCGGCTGAAGGAGTAGCGACAAATGAGGGTGATTCACCTTCGCCGGCAGCCAAAACCGTAAAAGTCCGGACAACCTTTTGGGCAATTCCATTTTCGTCTTTAAGAGTGACGGTGATAGTATGCTCACCGGGTGGTAAATCAGTTGGAGGAGACCATTTCCAGTTTCCTTTTTCATCAACGATAGTTTGGCCTGAAAATGTCGTTTCCGATTCAACCACAATCTCCAAGACCTCTCCTGAAGGAGCAGTGCCGACAAACTCAGGTTTTTGAGTGTTAATTTTTTCTCCCTCTCCCGGATTAAGGATGTTAAGTCTTTGACTAGAAGGAGAAGAAACCAGTGGTTCAAGCCCAAACCCAGATTTAAGAGGAGTTGAGGATAATTCCCCAAAAACAGTAGAGGTTGGAGTAGGAGATACCTCAGGAGCTGCTTGGCGGAAATCATAAGTTTGGCCCAAAATTAAAGTGGGAACAGGACTGTCATTTTTGGTGGTGGTAATCGCGGTGGCGGTTCCTAAGTTTCCACCTTGGACAAAAATTTCTTCAACCTGAAGCTCTCGGTCATACGAAGAATAAGAAGTTAAAGTTAGATTGCGAGCAGTTGATAAGGGAATTACCCAGCTTCCATCATTTTTAACCAGGCAAGATAAAGGAACAGTATTGGCAAGACTAAGATAGACAATTGCTCCTTTAGCGGGATTACCTCCTGGTTCAAGAACTATCCCATAGGCGGTATCAGCATTGGGGAGAGGGAGATTGATCACCGAAGCAGTGGTTATTTCGTAGGCTTTTCCCCTGTTGTCAAAAAGTTTACCAGCACTTCCTATTTTAAAAAAATATTTAGTTGAAGATTTTAGGTTTTTGACAGTCACATAATGAGTGAAGAATAATTCTCTTGCTTCCGTACCCGGCTCCCGGTCGTCCAAAGCAGTTTGGCCAAGTTGGGAAGTTTCTCCGAAGACTATAAAGCCGTTGGTGGCCGATTGAGTAATCCAGGAAACAGTAAAAGAAATATCGGTAATATTAGTAATTTTAACCTGTTGTGGAATAATTTGGCCGCTTGCTTTTAAAGAAAACGTTTGGGTTTTTCTGATTAAAAAAACGCCAAAAAAAACACCAGCGGCTAAAATTAAAATTGCGATAAAAGTTGGGATTGTTTTTGGTTGTTTCCTTTTCATAAGTTTTTACTTTCTGCTTCTTCAGTTGCTTGGGGAGTTTCTTCGGCCTGAATTATCGTTGGTGTTTGATATTCGCTCCAATCATGGTAGTTTTGCTTTTCCAGTTCATCCAAGACTGATGTTTCAATCTTTGGATTTAGAGGTTCTGTTTGTTTTTTTAAAACAGAGGGGATTTCGCTTTTGTTTAAAGCCAGAAAAACATCAATGGCTATCCAGACTGCCACTACAATTGTTGAGAGAATTGAGAGAATTAAAAAATCTTTACTTATTGATTGTTTTTTCATAAAAATTTGATTTTCCAGATATGGTTAAAACTATTTTTGGACTTTCTTCTTTTATTTTTTTAGTTTTGCCAAAAGAAATCTTTTCCAGGTTAAGTGACCTTCTTAAATTTTCGATTTGGCCAGCAAATCTTTGGAGATTTCCATAATCCCCTGTTAGAACCAAGTTAAATTCAAAGGAGGGAGACTTCTGGTCTGCGGGCTTTGCTTTTTTGGTTCCAATAATCTCTATTTTGGTAATAGAAAATGATTGAATTTGGACTCCAGCTGAGGCAGCTTCCTTTTCCAGGCAGAAAAGTAAAGAAGGAAAGTCAGCTGTTTGGGGTAGGGCTTGGTCAATTAAATAAAATCTTTCCTGGTTGGCAGAATATTGCTCTTGGGCCGCGATTAGCGAGGCTATTTTTTTCTTGAGTTGAAGATTAATTTCCTTTCTGTCTTTAATCTCTTTTGTCAGTTTGGCAATAATAATTAAAGTTGGTTTGATAGCAAAAAAGCCAAAAAAGGTAATGGTTAAGAAAGATAAAGTCAGATTGGTCCAAGAGCGAACATCCTTTCTCTGACTAAGTTGCCTTAGCTCAGCTAAATAACGGCGATAACGCGAAGTTTCGGTTTTCCAATCAAAAATCATTGGTTTTTCCAAGTTGCCGTGAGGCTAAAACTAATGGCCTCGGGTAACTCTTTGCTCCCAAATATAAGTTTAGAAATGTTAATTTTTGATATTTGAGGAGAAGAAAGGAGGTTGCTCAGAAGGACTGACATCCCAGTTTGGGTCAGAGCGACTCCTGAAAGATTAATTTCCCCAGATGAGATTGAGAAATTTGATAGGGAAACATCAGGGGGAAGAGCAGAAGTTATAAATGTTGATTTTTCCTCACCTTTAAATTTATTTTTACTTAAAACTTTTATTAAATTTAATCTATCTTGGAGCTGGCGAAATGATTCTTCAAAATCAGAGGTTGCCTCAATAATCGCCTGGCTTTGTTTAATCTCATCATAAAGTTCGGCCAACTTCGTATCAAAATAAAATCTTGAAAGAAAAGCGCAAATAACAACCAGGTCGGTAAAGACAACAATCCACCGGCCGGCGGAAATTGCCCATTTGAGAAACTTCCCCGTGGGACTTTGTTCAAAGGTATCTTTAGGAAGAAGATTAATTTGGCGCGCTGTTGGCATAACTAAGAAAAGTATATCCAACCTTAGACGGTGTTGTCAAAGAGAGTTTTGCCTCTTTCAAATCCCGCCACTTCCCGATAAAATAAATCTGATGATTAGGAACATCTTTCGTAAAAGACAGGAGAGCATTTTGTCGGCCGCAGCTGTTTTAATGATTACTTATGCCGCTTCAATGGTCTTGGGGATATTAAGAGAAAGGATTTTGGTATCCCATTTTTATTTTTGTTGCAAAAATTCTTTAGATGCCTATTATGCGGCTTTTCGCTTGCCAGACATGATTTTTCAGCTGGTAGTTATTGGAGCTTTATCAGCGGCTTTTATTCCTGTTTTTAGTGAGCAACTAATTAAGGATGAAAGTATAGCTTATAAAATTTCCTCATCTTTGGTGAATATTCTTCTACTAGTTTATCTGGTTTTGGCCTTAATTATTTTTTTGTTTGCTAAAGATATCTCTGGCCTTATAACTGGTCAATTTAGTCCTAGCCAAATTGAGCTAATGAGTAATTTAACCAGGTTGATGCTTTTTGCCCAGGGATTTTTTTTAATCTCCAATTTTTTAACGGCGATAATTCAGTCTCACCAAAGATTTATAATTCCGGCTATTGCCCCCCTTCTTTATAATTTGGGAATAATTTTATCGGTGATTTTTTTAAGTCCTTTTTTGGGAATTTGGTCAGCGGCCATTGGGGTTGTTCTGGGTGCTTTATTTCATCTTTTAATCCAAATTCCTCTGGCTTTGGAATTAGGATTCACCTGGAAATTTTCTTTTGACTGGAAATTGCCTGGGGTAAAAGAAGTCTTTAGATTGATGTTGCCCCGGACCTTGGGTTTAGCAATTTATCAAATTGATGCCACGGTTAGCCTTTTTTTGGCTACTTCATTATCGGCCGGTTCTTTAACTATTTTTCATCTTGCCTCAAAATTAATGGATTTGCCGGTAAGACTTTTTGGAACTTCTATCGGCCAGGCCTCTTTACCCTCACTTTCATCTCAGAAAGCCAAGGATGATCTAAATCTTTTTCGGGAAACTTTAATTTCCTCTCTTAATCAGATCTTTTTTCTCTCCTTTCCGGCAATGGCGGCAATTTTGGTTTTGAGAATTCCCCTAGTAAGGATTGCCTATGGAGCAAAAACTTTCCCTTGGCAAGCAACAGTTTTGACAGGAAAAGTAGTGGCTCTTATTTCTTTGGCGATTTTTTCTCAATCAGCCAGCGAGCTTTTAGTCCGCACATTTTATGCCCTTCATGACACCAAAACTCCTTTAATGATTGGTTTGGTTTCTGTTAGTGTAAATATTTTCCTGGGAATTCTTTCTGTTTTTAAATTTTCTTGGGGAATTTTGGGATTAGCCGGGGCGACTTCTGCCTCAAGTTTTTTGCAGGCATTTTTACTTTTTGTTTTAATCGGAACAAAAATTGGCAAGATTTTTTCCGTGAGGATTTTTGTAGATTGGCTGAAAATAATCTTGTCAACCTTTTTTGCCGCTTTGTCTTTTTGGGGAGCAATGAAAATTTTAGACCTTTTCATCCTAGATACGACCAGGACTATTAATTTGCTTTTGTTAACCTTAACCGCAGGAATAGCTGGGTTTGCGGTTTATTTTTTTTTCGCCAAGCTTTTTAGGATTAAAGAGGCAGAGAAGTTTTTGAGAGTGTTGGGGAAATTAAGGGAAATAAAGAGGGTTTTCTCCCCGACCCAAGAGATTATTTCCTAGTCAAAGCCTTCATTGACTACCACTTGGTTATTAATTTTAATTACCAGGTTATCAATATCACCATTGATTTGTCTTTTACTGTCGTAATCAGAACCGATAAAAATAAATTTACCAACCGCCACTTGGTTAGCAACCCCCATTGTTTCCTTTTTTTCATTATTCTCTACCTTAAGGGTTAATTCCATTTTTGGATTATCCCATTCAAATATTACCTTATACCAGTTGCCTGCCTTCCAGTCGCTAATATCTAAACTGACAATTTTTTTGAAATCCCCGCTTTCAAAGACAAAATCAAGATAATTTCCAAAACCTTCGGATTTCCTTTTTAGGCTATAAATTCTTACCGAGGGAGAACTTCTGGTTTCAAAAAAGAAATATTCATTCGGATCTATTCCGTCCCAGAAAGGCCTTACTGAAAACGAGATTTCCCCATTTGACTGATTTTCAAAAAAACTAGGGAAAACAGGATACTTCAAAGGAGGTAAGGGAGAAGCAATATGAGCTGCTTGATCAGTTGGATGGTCGGTTGAGCCTTTAGCCTTGGTGGTGGCTGAAGAAATTCTTTTAAGATTAATAAGGGCAGTAGAGAAAGGAGCCAAACTTATATTCTTTTCCCAGATATTTCCCAAAGAGGAAAATCTGACTGGGGAGGCTGAGGAATTTCCTGTTGGCGTTAAGGAGGAAATTGTCTCTTCAAATTCTCCGGGAAGAAAATTATCAATTTTTAGGACAAGGTTTTTTGTTTCTCTTTGTCCCTGGAAGGGATAGAAGGTAACAATTAAGGAATAATTACCACTTCCATCAGTTGAAGCCAAAGGATAAACATAGTAGGGATTTTCGGAAGCAGGTAGAAAAAATCTTAGGAGTTGGTTTAAAAAAGTAAAAGCGAAATAGCGCGGCTTTTTAACGGCTCCGACCTTTTGGTGAGTTAAAAGGCCCCAGCGTCCCCAAAACTGATTTCCTTTGGGATCGAGACCGTCTTTTAGCTCAAAAGCCATTAATTTATCTACTGTTCCTAGGGATTTAGAAACGGCGGAAATCGCATGACTAGTATCAAAGTAAGTATCATGAATGGCAGATACTTCTGAGTCAGAACCCCATTCACTAACAATTTTTTCTACTTTTCCCAAAAAAGGCGCAAAATTTGATAAAGAGTCTATGGTCTGGGATTCTAGCTTAATTTTATTTGGATCTTTTCCATAAGAATGCCAGGAGACAAAATCCAATCTTAAATTGTTGTTATAAACTAAGCCTAAAAAATTATTTAACCAAGATTTGTTGACCCCTATTATTGCTGGACCGCCAAATTTAAAAGGGGCGACATTCTGACTGGCTTTGGCTCCCAGGGCCGCATATTGATAAAGGAGAAAGTATTCTTGGGGGTTCATCTGGCCGAAAAGATCAGGTTCATTCCAAACCTCATAATAAATACCGGAAATATTTTTTCCGTCACGACCGGAATATCTTTCAATTGTTGCTTGAATAAGATTTTGCCAGTCAAGAAAAGATTTTGGAGGTGAAGTAATTGAACCGTCCTGGGAAAGAGCTGGTGGCATATAAGAAAGACTGATAAAGGGAATAGCCCCGACTTCAAGAATTTCCTCAATCCGTTGGTCAAGCTCCTCCCAATTATAGAAATCAAAAACATGATCAATTCTTATAAAAGAAGGTTTAAGCTCAGCCACCGCCGATTTTACCGGTTCCAGCATTTTTTCTTTTTCTTCTCCACCTTGGGTAAAATTTTGCCAAATTCTTGGTAAAATCTGGGGAGCTGCTCCATCTATTTTTATTTCCAAAGGAATTGACTCCGCTTTCCCTTTTAAGATTTGGACGCTTCTTACTCCCACTAAAAAAAAGAAAAGAACAGCCAAAGATAAAAAAGAAAATAATAATTCTTTTTTTAAATCTTTCACAAGATAACTAAAACTAGAAGAAAAAGAATTCCTCCACCAATGATAAGCAAGGTTCCAAATGTCTTTGCTAAGTTAAGAAAAATGCTTGGTTTGGCCGGTTGAGGAGTTGGGGTTGGGGTGGCAAAAGGACTGGGGAGAAGAGACTGGGGAGGGGAAGAAGGCGGAGAAGGAAAAGTTATTTGGGTTTTCACTGGAAGAATTTGAATTGAGGCTGGAATTGTTTGAAAGAGAATTTCTTTTGCTCCGATTGTGGCTAATGTTGTTGAAGACTGGAATTTTATTTGGGTGGATTGGGTAGCTTCTTTTATGGCTTTTAAAGTCAAAGTGGCGATAGTCGCGGTTCCTAGTTGGGGAGGAAAGGAAAAAATACTTAAGTTAATAAGGCCCTCTTTTTGGTCAATAAGGTTGGTAAGAACTTGGGGATTGGCAAAAAAGTCAGCCGGGGTAATTTTGACAACTTCAAGAATCTCCGGATTATAAGCAAGATCGATATCTGCCCCAAGAATTTTTTCACCGGTATTTATTTTGATTTCTAAGGCAAAAGTACTCCCAACCTGTTTTTGGGAGGAGGAAGGGGATAAAGAAAGGGTGGTGAGATTTTCGGCCAAAGCTGATTTGGAAAAGAAGGCAAAAATGCAAGCAAAGATTAAAATTTTTCGCTTCATACTTTATTTTAACATTAATCTCCTTCTTGGCGATAATTGGCTATTAAAATGCCTAAATCTACACTATTAACAAGACCATCCGAATTTAAATCGGCAATGCTTCCTTGGGGGTTTTGGCTTCGAAATTCTGCCAAAAGAATACCCAAGTCTTGAGCATTAATCCGATTATCATTATTTAAATCTCCGGCGACAAATGGAGAATTGGAGATGTCAAGCAAGTTTCGGCCCTGGCTGATTTTAAATGAGGTAATTTGCTTGCCTAGATGAGTGATTTCTTTTACCAAAATGTTGAATGTCCCTTGAGGCAAAAAATCCACTTGACCTTGATAGATTCCTGTTTCATCAGATTTTAAAGTGATTTCTTTTTTTTGCAAAATAGTTTCCCCTTCAAGGTTTTTTAAGGCTAAAGATATTAATTTATCAGGGCCTTTTTTATTGATTCCTTGGAACTTTATTTTAAGTTCCAAAAAAGAGGAGAGAGTTGGGAGTTTAGTTGGAGTTGAGGTAGGCCGGAAAGATTGGGTGGAAGATGGAGGTTGGGTAGAAAGAGGACTGGTTAATTCTAAAATAACAGGGTTAGTGATATCTTTATTTTTATCAGAAAAAACGTAAGGGATAAGTTGATAACTTGAAGCTGTTCTTCCTTTTTCGTCTAAGGCTTTGATTCTAACTAAGTCCACCCGGGGATCGTAAGCTACAAAACCACTTAAATCTTTTTGATAAAGATTAGCAAGATTCATCGCCCACTGGCCTTTATTGTTAGTTAAAGTAGAAAGAATAGTTGATTTACCAGGAATCTCTAAAAAGACTATGGCCTCGGCAATAGGTTGATTTTCTTTATCAACAACCTTTCCCCAAATCAAGTTAGGCCTAAAACAAGGGGAAATCGCCCCGTTTATGGTTCCATCAGGGCAAGAGTTCCAGGCTCCTTGTTCAAGACTGTAGGCCCCTTCGGTGTTGATTGGAGAAGGAGGTTTGGAAGGATCAAAATTAATTTCAGGAGGAGTTTTTTGTTCTTCCGCTATCCCATTTTTGCCCCATGAACCATCAAGATTCTTTCCAAAAACTTCCCCACCAGATTTAATGGCAAAATAATACTTTTGATTGGGAGAAAGATTTTCTAGCGTTACCCAGTGAATTTGAGACCAGGTGGCCGCTCCTCGGTTATCGTTGAATATTTGGCCAATGGCAGGAAAAATTACCGAACCGGTTGTCTTTTTTTCAGTAAACCAAGAGACAGTAAAACTTCGAGATGTAATATTACTGACAATTACTTGCGAGGGAAGGAGAGCCTCTCCGACCGCCCTTTTTTGGACTAATACTTTATTTAAAAGAAGGGAAAAAGATAAAAAAAGGATAACAACTAGATAAAAAGCCAGGATAATTTCCTTTTTAGTCATTAGCAATGATTATAAACGGCAATTTCCCTCTTGACAATAATTAGCAGTCGTGATATATAACTGCTAACTATACATATGGCAAACTTAAACGAAAGACAAACTAAAATTTTGAAGGCTATTATTGAGGAGTTTGTGGAAACAGCTGAGCCTGTTGGTTCAGAAACATTGGAGAGAAAATATAATTTGGGTATCTCACCAGCCACTATTAGGAATGAGATGGTTAGACTGACAGAGGAAGGCTTTTTGAAGAAAGCTCACTCTTCAGCGGGAAGGTCACCAACCCCAATGGCTTTGAAGTATTATGTTAATAATTTGATGAAATCAGAAAATCTTTCAGTGGCTGAGGAGGTGGCGGTAAAAGAAAAAGTTTGGGATTACCGAAATCAATTTGAAAAACTTTTGAAAGAGTCAACTAAAGAGTTGGCCAGAAGAACAAAATTGCTTTCTTTAGCAACGACCGATGAAGGGGATCTTTTTTCCTCAGGAATGGGAAATATTCTTGAAGCGCCAGAATTTTATGATATTGATTTGACTAAAACAATTCTTTCCTATCTTGACCGGTTTGATTTTTGGCAGGATTTAATCCAAAGAAGTTTTGGATCAGAAGATCCAATTCACATCTTACTAGGAGACGAATTGGGGATGGACTTGTTTGAACCCTGTGGTTTTATTTATACTGATTATAAAGCAGGTCCAAGATCAGGAGCAATTGGGGTTGTTGGTCCGGCCAGAGTGAGATATTCCCGGGTAATTCCTATTGTCAGGTATTTTGGTCAGCTAATTGGAGAGATTGGCAAAAATTGGTAGTTATGGCAAGAGTCAAGAAAGAGGAAATGTTAAAACAGATTGAGGATTTGACCAATCGTTGGAAAAGGGCCTTGGCTGATTACCAAAATTTGGAAAAAAGATACGAGAAAGAGAAAAGCGATTTTATTCAGTTTGCTAACGCCAATTTAATTTTAAAACTATTGATGGTTTTGGCTCATCTTGAGGAAGCAGTTAAGAATCTTAAAGATAAAGGATTAGAGATGACAGTGAATGAGTTTAAACGGGTATTGGGAGAGGAGGGAGTTGAAGAGATAAAATGTTTAGGCGAGAATTTTAACCCTGAGTTGATGGAAGCGCTAGAGGTAGTAGACGGAAAGGAGGATAATAAAGTGGTAGAGGTTTTTAAAAAAGGTTATTTGTTAAAAGGAAAAGTTTTAGTACCTGCTAAGGTAAAAGTTTCTAAAGTAAGTCTTGAAAAAGGAGGAAACTTATGAGCAAAGCAATTGGTATAGATTTAGGAACATCAAATTCCGCGGCAGCCGTTGTTGAGGGAGGAAGGCCAAAAATTATTCCTTCGGCTGAAGGGGCTGGGGTTGCTTCAGGAAAGGCCTTTCCTTCGGTGGTTGCTTTTACCAAAGATGGTCAGCGTTTGGTTGGTGAACCAGCCAGACGCCAGGCAGCCACTAATCCTGAAGGGACAATTCAAGCGGCGAAAAGAAAAATGGGGACAAGTTTTAAGTATAAGGTCTTTGGTAAAGAATATACCCCCCAACAGATTTCTGCCTTTATTTTGCAGAAAATTAAACAGGATGCCGAAGCTTTTTTGGGAGACAAAGTGGAAGAAGCAGTTATTACCTGTCCGGCTTATTTCGATGACAATCAAAGAACTGCTACTAAAGATGCCGGAGAAATTGCCGGGTTAAAGGTTTTGAGAATAATTAATGAACCAACCGCTGCTTGTCTTGCCTATGGACTGGATAAAGCCGGTAAAGAACTAAGAATTTTGGTTTTTGATTTTGGGGGCGGAACCTTGGATGTGACCATTATGGAAATGTGGCAAGAAGGAGGATTTAAGGTTAGGGCTACTAGTGGGGATACTCAGCTTGGAGGAACAGACATGGATAATGCTCTAATTGACTATATTGTTAGCGAATTTAAGAAAGAGTCGGGAATCGATTTAAAAAACGACAAGATGGCGATTCAGCGGGTAAGAGAGGCGGCGGAAAAGGCCAAGGTGGAGCTTTCAAGCACTCTTACTACTGATATAAATTTGCCCTTTATTACCGCTGATTCTTCTGGACCGAAACATTTAGCGATGTCAATTAGTCGAGCGAAATTAGAAGAATTGGTTAGACCGATTGTAGAAAGATGCCGGAAACCCCTGGAGCAGGCTTTGAAGGACGCCAAAGAATCATTTGCCAAAGAGGGAATAAAAATGGGAGACAAAGATATTGACAAAATCATCATGGTTGGTGGTCCAACAAGAATGCCGATTGTTCAAAAATTTGTGGAAGACTACTTTGGCAAAAAAATTGAAAGGGGAATCGATCCAATGGAATGCGTAGCAATGGGGGCGGCAATTCAAGCAGCGATTATCAAAGGGGAAGTTAAGGAGGTATTACTTTTGGACGTTACCCCTTTAACCTTGGGAATTGAAACTTTGGGTGAAGTAGCTACTCCTTTAATCCCCAGGAATACTACTATTCCTACTTCAAAATCACAAATTTTTTCCACTGCCGCCGATAATCAAACCTCGGTGGAGATTAACGTTTTACAAGGAGAAAGGCCAATGGCAGCAGATAATAAATCCTTAGGCAAATTTATTTTGGACGGAATTCCGCCGGCCCCAAGAGGAGTTCCTCAGATTGAAGTTACTTTTGACATTGACGCTAATGGGATTTTGAATGTCACTGCTAAAGATAAGGCAACAGGAAAAGCTCAATCGGTTAGAATAACTGGCTCAACCGGTTTAACAAAGGAAGAGATTGAGAGGATGACTAAGGAGGCTGAGAAATTTGCCGAGGAGGATAGGGTTAAAAAAGAGACAATCGAAGCCAGAAACAGAGCGGACGGATTAATTTATACTGCTGAGAAATCTTTAAAGGAAGCTGGTGATAAAGTTTCCGAAGAGGTCAGAAAAGAAGTGGAAGAGAAAATCACCGCCCTCAAAGGAATTTTAGAGACGGGAACAAAAGAAGAAATTGAGTCCAAAACCAATGAATTGTCTGATTCTTTACAAAAAATTGGTTCGGCGATGTACCAACAACAGGGGAAGACAGAGACAGAGAAAGAAGAACCCAAAGCAGATAAAGAGAAGGCAGAAGAAGGAGAAGTGGTTAATTAATTTTCAAATTCCAATTTTCAATGAGGGACTATTATGAAATTTTGGGTGTTTCTAAAAACGCTTCAATAGAGGAAATAAAGAAGGCTTACCGCAAGTTAGCTTTGGAGTGGCATCCAGACAGAAACAAATCTCCTGAAGCGGAAAAAAGGTTTAAAGAGATAAACGAAGCTTACGAAGTGTTGTCGGATCAGGAAAAAAGAGCGGCTTATGATCAATTTGGTCATGCGGCTTTTCAAGCAGGAGGTTTTGGGGCAGGAGCTGGTCCGTTTGGGGGATTCACCAGAACCTATAAACAAGGACCTTTTACTTATACTTATACCACCTACGGTGGTGAGGGAATGCCTGAGGGATTTGGTTTTGATTTTGGAGGATTCTCTGATCCGTTTGAAATTTTTGAGCAATTTTTTGGCGGCGCCTCCTCTTTTGGAACAAGAACCCGTGAGCGAAAGATTCCCCGTTATGGAATTACTTTAACTTTTATGGAAGCTGCTAAAGGTTGCGAGAAAGAGGTTAACATTCCAGGAATTGGAAGAAGAAAAATAAAAATTCCTGCCGGGGTTGATGACGGTTCAAGGATCAAATTTTCCGATTTTTATTTAACAGTTGATGTTAAACCTGACAAAGTTTTTAAAAGAGATGGTTATGATGTTTATGTAGACAAAGAAATTTCCTTAACCCAGGCAATTTTGGGAGCAGTAGTTTCTGTTCCAACAATCGACGGGGATTTAAATCTACGAGTCAGGCCGGGAACTCAACCGAATACTATGGTTCGCCTCCGGGGTCGAGGAATTCTCATTCCCCAATCTCGCCAGCGCGGCGACCAATACGTCCGCCTAATTGTCAAAATTCCCGAGCGTTTAACTAAAAGACAAAAAGAGCTTTTACAAGAATTTGAGGAAGGATAAATAAAAATTTCTAATTTCTAATACTAAAACTTTTTATCGAAAGACTCGATAAAGACCTTAAAATTTGCTATGATTTTGACAACTGGTTATCCAGTAATGGTAACTAAGAAAGGTAAAGATGAGGATTAGTCCGGAGGATTATCTTGATTATGAAGAGGGAAAATTTTGGAGAAGGATAGAACGCCCCAGAAGGAGAAAAAAAAGACAAC
>Ga0209102_1001307_pt1 | contig 13371 bp, 10 predicted proteins | sample ConPoolayeHmetaG_FD_185483 | JGI IMG/M metagenome (GOLD analysis project Ga0209102, IMG submission 185483) | Hot spring microbial mat communities from California, USA to study Microbial Dark Matter (Phase II) - Cone Pool mat layer H metaG... ... | reverse complement strand
TGAAACGTCGCTACGGTCAGTTAATTGCTTTGGTTATTTATGCGATTTTGTCATTTTTGCCGCTGTTTATTCCTTATTCTCGATTGATGTGGAATCCTCATCTTTTACCCCTTTTTGGTGTTTTATTGTTTTGGACTTTAGAAGAAAGAAGGAGAAGGCTGAGGAATTATTTGTTGGTGGGTTTGTTTTTTGGATTGGGGCTGAGTGCTCATTATAGTGCTCTTCTTTGGTTGCTAATAATTATTTATTATTTTACCGTTGATTTACGCGAAAGGGCATTTTCGTTTTTAAATTGGGCATTATTTTGTCTAGGAACGGTTATTGCCGAATCTCCCTTTTTAATTTTTGAATTAAGGCATAATTTTTATAACCTTAGAACTGTTATTTTTCAAATAAAATATTTTAAACTTTCTCCAGGTTATACCTTTAATCTTTCCTACTACTATTATTATTTTTCTTTATTACCATTAGCATGTAAGCTTTATGCGATATTTTTGAAGACGGTGGGGAAAAATTTTCTCCTTGAAAAGATAATGTTGTTTTTTAATTTAATTTTGGTTTTAGTTTTATTATTTTTTTCTTCAGCTCCAAGCAGAGAAGTCGTTTTTTATCCTAAGGGGTGGAGCATAAAAACTCAACAAAAAGTAGTTGAAATGATAATCTCTGACAATGAAGAGAATTTTGAGGTGGCAACAACGATTGATTCTGACACTCGAGCAGGAGAATTGAGATGGTGGTTAAGACAAAAAGGAATTAAGGTAATGGCGGTTGAGGATTATGACAAGGCAAAAATTTTATATCTCGTAGCCCCAAAGTCAAGACCTCCGGAAACGGAAAGTGTTTGGGAGGTAAGAACACTTCGACCATTTGAAATTGTTTTTAATAAAGATTTAGGTAATGGCTTGATTTTTTATAAGTTGGTGAGAGTAATTTCCGAGAGATAACTGTGCTAAAATACTTTTAATGGCAGAATTAGCGGAAGAATTGATCCAAAAGCCAGAAATTGATCTTGAGACGGTTAAGAGGAGGGCGACCAAAGGAGTAATTACTTTAACAGGAAGAACTTTTATTCTTCAGGTTGTTTCTTTTTTTGGTTTTTTTCTTTTGACAGTTTTTCTTGGCAGGGAGGAAATTGGGCTTTTCTTTGCAGTTTCGGAACTGGTGGCAATTTTAGGGTACTTTTCTGATATTGGCTTGGCGGCTGCCTTAATTCAAAAAAAAGAAAAACCAGACATAAAAGATATCCGAAGTACTTTTACTATTCAGCAGATTTTAGTTTTGTTCTTATGTTTTTTAGTTTTCTTGTTAACGCCGTTTTTGCGGAGTTTCTATCGGATTACAAGTTTTGGGGTTTGGCTTTTGTGGGCTTTAACGGCAGGTTTTTTTCTAGCTTCACTTAAGACCATCCCCTCGGTTTTGCTTGAGAGAAAATTAAGATTTGATCTTTTGGTAGTGGTTGAGATTGTTGAGACTTTGCTTTTTTATGGGATTGCTGTTTTGTTGGCTTGGAGGGGATTTGGGGTATTAAGTTATACTTTGGCAGTTTTGGCAAGAGGAGTGGTTGGTGTAATTTTAATTTATATTTTTTCTCCTTGGCAAATTGGTTTTGCCTTTGAAATTACCTCCCTCCGTCGTCTTTTGAAATTTGGCATTCCCTATCAGGCAAATACTTTTTTGGCAGTGGTTAAAGATCGGTTAATGAATGTTTTTTTGTGGAAGATTATTGGCGCTGAAGGAGTGGGGATTTTAGGATGGGCCCAAAAATGGGCGCAGATGCCGCTTCGTTTTATTATGGATTCGGTGATGAAAGTTACTTTTCCTGCTTATTCAAGAATGCAGGAAGACAAATATGAGTTGAAAAAAGCAATAGAAAAGACGCTTTATTTTGTTTCTCTTTTGACGTTTCCAATTTTAACGGGGATGGTAATTTTAGCCAAACCTTTGATAAATCTTATCCCCAAATATGGCAAATGGGAAGTGGCTTTATTGGCTTTGGGACTTTATGTGATAAATAGCGCTTGGGCCTCGGTGACAACGCCTTTAACTAATGCTTTGGCGGCTATTGGAAAAATTAAGGTTGTTTTTAAATTAATGGTAATGTGGACGGTTTTAACCTGGATAACCTTTCCGGTTTTGGCTATAAAATTTGGCTACAATGGCGTTGCCTTGGCCTCGGCTTTAGTGGCGACTTCTTCAGTGGTGGCAGTTATTGCCGCCAAAAAGATAATTGAGTTTAATTTTTTAAAAAGTATTTACAAACCACTCGTTGTAAGTTTTACTATGGGGGTTGTTCTTTATTTCCTACTCCCAATTTTAGCAAAAGATATTTTGGGAATTAGCGCTTTAATTATTTTAGGAGTTGTTGTTTATTTCCTTTTAATTTATGTAATAACCGGTCGGGAATTTATAGAGGGCATTGAAAGGGTTATTTATGGAATTAAGTCTAAGGCATAAAATAATTTTTATTTTTTTAATTTTGTTTGGAACGCTAATTTTGAGTTTGACCATGGTTCGTAGTGGGCTTTTGTATCCATTTGGAATGGGATTTTGGGGGCCAAATGGACATGACGGTATTTGGCATCTGGCTTTGATAAATCAGGTTTTACGGGGATTTCCTCCTCCTCATCCGACTTTTTCGGGAGAATTTTTGGTCAATTATCATTATTTTTTTGATTTATTGTTGGCTATTTTGCAAAAAACAACCTTTATTCCCGCTTCAAATTTATATTTTCAGATTTTGCCTGTCATTTTGTCTTTTTCTTTGGGGTTTCTTTCGTTTTTGGTTGGTTATCATTGGACGAAAAATTTCTGGACTGGTTTTTGGCTTGCATTTTTTAATTATTTTGCTGGTTCTTTTGGCTATTTTGTGACTCTTTGGCGCAATAGAGAAATTGGTGGTGAATCACTTTTTTGGTCGATGCAGTCAATTTCTACTTTAATTAACCCTCCTTTTGCCTTATCATTGGTAGTTATCCTTTTAGGTTTCTATTTTCTTTTGACAATTAAAAAATTTAAAATTTGGCAGATTATCTTTCTTTCTTTTCTTTTCGGGTTGTTAATTAATATTAAAGCTTATGCCGGGATAGTGGTTTTACCAGCGCTTTTTATCTACTCTCTGCTTAAGTTGGCTAAAAAAGAAAAAGCAGTAATGATAATTTTTTTCTTTGCTAGTTTTATTTCTTTGATTACTTTTCTTTCTCTAAATAAAAATGCTGGCTCGCTTTTGGTTTTTGAGCCATTTTGGTTTATCCATTCAATGATTGAATCTCCGGATAGACTTTTTATCCCAAGATTGGCTTTATCAAGATACGCTTTGATAGCAGGGGGAGGATATAAAAAATTGCTTTTAGTTGAAACGGCCGGGCTTTTGTTTTTTCTTTTAGGAAATTTAGGGACAAGAATTATTGGTCTTTGGTCGTTAATTAAAAAAAACATCAAGGGTAAATTTGAAGACATAGAGATGTTTTTTTTGGTCGGCGGCGGAATTAGTCTTATTATGCCTCTTCTTTTTGTCCAAAAAGGGACATCTTGGAATACGATTCAATTTTTTTATTATTTTTTATTCTTCGCTAACTTTTATGCGGCCTTGACGTTGTCAGAGATTGTAAAATTTAGAAGTAAAATAAGATATTTTCTTTTGTTTTTGGTTATTACTTTTACAGTGCCAACTACCTTTTCTACTCTGAAACAATATCTTGGTTTTTCTCCGCCAGCGGCGATTCCCTATGGAGAACTTGAAGCGTTGAAGTTTCTTCAAGAAAAACCTAAAGGTGTAGTTTTGACTTTCCCTTATTCTTCTTCCTTAAAATTTGAAAAAAGAATGACTCCACCGATACCAATTTACGCTTATGAAACAACGGCTTATGTTTCTGCTTTTTCTCAAAAACAGACCTTTTTGGAAGATGAAATGAATTTGGAGATTTCCGGCTATAAATTTGAAGAGCGAAGAAAAGAAATAGAAAAATTTTTCTCAATTGATGATAAAGAATGGGCAAGAAGTTTTCTTTCAAGCAAAAAAATAAACTACATTTATCTTTTAAGAGGGCAAAAAATAAATTTGGGAGAAAATGATTTGGGGATAAAATTAATCTTTGATAACGGCACGGCACGGATATATCAAGTTTTGTGATAAAATTAACCTAAGTTATGAAAAAAATTTCTGTGGTTGTTAATACTTTAAATGAAGAAAAAAATCTCCCCCGAGCGCTTTCTTCAATCAGAGATTTTGCCGATGAAATCGTTGTTTGCGATATGTATTCTGAAGATAAAACTCTGGAGGTGGCAAAAAAATTTGGAGCAAAGATTTTTAAACATAAAAGAACAAATTTTGTTGAACCAGCAAGAAATTTTGCTATAAATTGCGCTCAAGGAGATTATATTTTAGTCTTGGATGCCGACGAAGAAATCCCTAAATCCTTAACTAAGGAACTAAAAAGAATTGCTAAAGAAAATATTTTTGATTATGTTTTAATTCCTCGAAAAAATATTATTTTTGGCAAGTGGATTCAGTACTCGCGTTGGTGGCCAGATTATCTCATTCGCTTTTTTAAAAAAGGAAAAGTTTTTTGGAAAGATAAAATTCACTCTGAGCCGATCGCCAAGGGCAAAGAATTTAAACTTTCAGCGATTGAGGAAAATGCGATTATCCACTACCATTATTTCTCTCTAAACCAGTACCTTGAGAGAATGATTCGTTATAGTCAAATTCAGGCAGAAGAATTAGTAACCGAGGGCTATCAATTTGTTTGGTCTGATTTGATAAAAAAGCCTTTGGGTGAGTTTTTAAGTCGTTTTTTTGCGGGAGAGGGATATAAAGATGGTGTTCATGGTTTAATTTTGGCCTTCCTTCAGGCTTTTTCTGTATTTTTAGTTTATGCTTTTGTTTGGGAGAAAAAAGGTTTTGAGAAAGAAGAAATCTCCGGCGTTTTTAATGAGATAGAAAAATCTCTTAAAGAAATAAAATTTTGGCTTGTTCAAAAAGAAAAAAATCTCTTTTTAAGAATAATTAAACGTTTGTTATGAAAGTTTTTTTGATCATCTTAAATTTTAATGGTAAAAAATTTATTTCTAATTGTCTTAACTCCGTTAGTAAATTGAAAGTTGAAAATTTTGAATTGAAGATTATAGCAGTTGATAATGCTTCAACTGATGGCTCTGAGAAAATAATAGAGAATTTAAAAACAAAAATTAAAAATTTAATTTTTATTCAAAATAAAGAAAATCTTGGTTTTGCTGAAGGAAATAATGTAGGTATAAGGCACGCTCTTGAAGAGGGGGCTGACTATATTATGATTCTTAATCCAGATACTGTTGTCGATAAAAATTTATTAATTCAATTAATTAAAGTGGCAGAGCCAGATAAGAAGATTGGTATTTTAGGACCAAAAATTTATTTTGCTTACGGTTTTGAATATCATAAGGAAAGGTATAAAGATAACGAAAGAGGGAGGGTTATTTTTTATGCTGGAGGAGAAATTGATTGGGATAATGTTTTGTCTAAGCATCGGGGAGTAGACGAAGTAGATAAAGGCCAATATGAAAAAGTTGAAGAGACAGATTTTGTTTCAGGTTGCGCAATGATGGTTAAAAAAGAAGTTTTTGAAAAAATAGGTTTTTTTGATAAAAATTATTTTTTATATTGGGAAGATAGCGATTTTTGTCAAAGAGCAAAAAAGGCAGGTTACAAAATAGTTTATGTTCCCTTAGGTTTAGTTTGGCATTTGGATGCTGGTTCAAGCAAGGTTGGTGGGCCGCTTCATGATTATTATTTAACACGAAACCGTCTTCTTTTTGGGATGAAATATGCTTCTTTCCGGGCAAAATTTGCCTTATTGCGAGAAAGCATAAAAATTTTGTTTTTTGGTAGGAAATGGCAGAAAATAGGAATAAGAGATTTTTATTTAGGAAAATTTAGTAAAGGTTCTTATATGTGAGAGAAAAATCATAAATGAGGGATATAAAAATTTCGGTTATTATTAATACTAAAAATGAGGAGTTATTTATTGAAGATTGTCTTAAGTCTGTTCTTTGGGCTTCAGAAATCATTTTAATTGATGGCGGATCAACAGATAAAACCTTAGAAATAGTGAAAAAATATAAGGTAAAGATAGTCAATCAAAGAAAAAAGGAAATAGACTTTGCCGCTTGGCGTAATCAGGGAATGGAGGAGGCAAAAGGAAAATGGCTTTTATGGGTTGATGCTGACGAAAGAATTACTCCCCCTTTAGAAGAAGAGATTAAACAAGCAATAGAAAGTTCTCGATATGCGGTTTATGCCATTCCTAGAAGAAATTTTTTGCTAGGAAAAGAATTAAGGCATGGGGGTTGGTATCCTGATTGTCAAATAAGACTTTTTAAAAGAGAGAATTTAAAAGGCTGGGTAGGGAAACTTCACGAACATCCTGAATTTAAAGGGGAATTGGGGAAACTGAAAAATCCAATGATTCATCTTCAGCCTGAGGAGATTGAGCCAGCGCTTGAAAAATCAATTAAGTGGTCGGGAATCGAGGCGGAACTTTTATTTAAAGAAGATCATCCAAGGATAAGTTGGTGGAGGGTCTTACGTATGGGAGGAACGATTCTATTTGAAAGACTTTTTAGAAAACAAGGTTTTCGTGATGGGGTAGAAGGCTGGATTGAATCGATTTATCAATCTTTTCATACAATGATTATTTATATGAGATTATGGGAAATTCAAAATCAAAAATGAGAGCTGGTTTTTTTGATCCCTATCTGGATACTGTTGGTGGCGGGGAAAGGTATGTTCTTACTTTAGCAGAGTATTTGCTTCAAAAAGGTTGGCAGGTCGATTTATTTTGGGATGATTTAAATATTAAAGAAAAATTGTCTTCTAGGCTTAATTTTAATCTAAAAAGGATAAATTTTTTTAACATTAAAAAAAATTTACTCAAAAAATTTATAATATACAGAAATTACGATTTATTATTTTGGTTAAGTGATGGGAGCATTCCCTTTTTATTTGCCAAAAAAAATATTTTACATTTTCAGGTCCCTTTTCATGGAGTTGGAGGAGGATCTTTTTGGAATAAAATAAAATTAAGAAAAATAAGATATATTGTCTGTAATTCTTTTTTCACTAAAAAATTTGTTGATAAAGAATATGGCGTAGATTCTTTAGTAATTTATCCTCCGGTAGAGGTTGAAAAATTCAAACCAGGAGAAAAAGAAAACATTATTCTTTCAGTTGGTAGATTTTCTCAACTTTTGCAAGTCAAAAGGCAGGATGTTTTAATTGAGGTTTTCAAAAAAATGATAGATGCTGGAATTTCTGGCTGGAAATTAATTTTGGCGGGAGCAACGGATGTTGGTGGAAAAGAATACTTTAATCAATTAAAGTACCAAGCTAAGTCTTATCCAGTTGAATTTTTGGAAAATCCAAAGTTTGAGATTCTCCAGAATGTTTATGGGAAGGCAAAAATTTTTTGGTCTGCCTCCGGATTTGGGATAGACGAGAAGAAAGAACCGGAAAAAGTTGAACATTTTGGAATTACCACCGTTGAGGCAATGGCGGCAGGTTGTATTCCTTTGGTGGTTGGAAAAGGGGGTGCTAAGGAGATTATCGAAGAGGGTGAAACGGGTTTTTTTTGGGATAATAAAGATCAATTGATAAAAACGACTCTAAACTTAATAAAAGATCCAAGATTAATGAAAAATCTTTTCCAAAATGTAGTAAAATCAAGCAAAAAGTTTTCTAAAGAAAGATTTTGCCAAAAATTTGATGAGATCATTTTTTAAAATTACAAAATCGTGGTTTTTCCCTTGGTTAATTGCGGGATTGATTTTTCGACTTATTTCAATGCCTATCACTCTTCATCCTGACCTTTGGGGACACTCATTTACTGCCTATTTTTTTGCCTATGAAGGGAGATGGGATGTTTATGATTATCTTGCCAGTCTCCCCCAAACTCATCCTTTAGTTCGCAATTTTGGTGTAAGCGACATATTTATCTATCCCCCTCTGGCTTATTTTACATTGGGATTTTTCAGATTTTTGGTTAAACCATTAGCCGATCCGTCTTTTATTCCCTGGTTAATGGAGAATTTATCTCAGGTCCACTCCTATCGTGGACTTTTTTACCACCTTTTCCTTTTTAAACTACCTTATCTTTTCTTAGATGTTGCTTTGGCTTTTCTTTTAAGTTCTTTTTTTAAGGAGGAAAAAAAGAAAAAACTTGCTTTTATTTTATGGATGTTTAATCCTTTAGCCTTATACGCAACTTTTATGATTGGGCAACTTGATCTTTTACCGACATTTTTTACCGTTTTATCTTTGTATCTTTTTAAAAAAGAAAAACCGGCATTAGGTTTAATCTCTTTAGGTATTGGCGGTAGTTATAAAATGTTTCCTTTACTTTTTATTCCTTGTGCGGCTTTTGTTTTGGGAAAAAGTTTTAAAGAGAAAATAAAATTTTTAACGCTTGGTTTCTTGCCTTTTTTTGTTTTTGTTGCTCCATTTCTATCATCAAAAGCATTTAGGGCAATGGTTTTATTTGCTCCTAAAAGTCAAAAAATGCTTTTTATGGGTTGGCCTGTTTCCGGAGCAGAAGTAATCTTTTCTTTCATTCTTATTCTAACTTTTATTTATTTTTATGCTTATTATTCTAAAGAAAAATTAACTCCATTTTTTTATTTTATTTCTATTCTTCTTTTAACCTTTTCCGTGACCCATTACCATCCACAATGGTTTTTATGGATAACACCCTTTTTAATCTTGGAAATGGTGGAGAATAATTTTAAGCATTTTCTGCTCGTTTTCATTCTTTTTTCCTGCTGGCTGCTTCTTACTTTGTTATTTGAGGCATCACTTTCTTACGGCTTGTTTAATCCGATATGGCCAGCCCTTGATAACGCTCCAAGTCTTTCTGAATTTCTCTCTCGTTACGTTGATATTTTTCAATTTAAGAGTCTTGTTCGGAGTGTCTTTGCTGGTGCCTCTATTTTCTTAGTTTTCCTTTTGGCGAAAAAGAGAGATTAATGCTTAAAAAAATTTTTTTAAATACTTGGCCATTTTTTTTAATTTTTCTTTTGGTTTTTATTTTCTTTTGGAAATTTTTTCTAAAGGGACTTTTGCCTATTCCTGCAGATATTGTCGTTGGTCTTTATTATCCTTGGCTTGACTATAAATGGGGATATGTAGTGGGGGTGCCGGTGAAAAATCCACTTCTTTCTGATGTGGTTTCTGTAATTTATTTTCTTCGTAGCCAAGCTGTGGATATCTTAAAAAACGGAAGTTTCCCTTTTTGGAATAATTATTCCTTTTCGGGTTATCCGCTTTTTGCAAACCCTCAAGCGGCAGTCGTTTATCCCTTAAATATTTTTTATCTTCTCCTCCCAAAATCAGTGGCATGGAGTCTTCAAGTTATTTCTCAACCACTTTTGGCGGGGATATCGATGTATTTATATCTTAAATTTATCCTCAAAACGACTCTTTCTTCTCTTTTCGGCGCTATTGCTTTTGCATTTTCCGGTTTTATTATTATTTTTCTTGAATATAACGTTCATGCGCATGCAATCATTTTTCTGCCATTGCTTTTTTTATCAATTGAAAAATTATTTTCAGAGAAAAGATTGCTTTGGGGGGTTATTTTTAGCTTTTTGTTAGGTAGTCAGATTCTTGCAGGTTATTCTCAAATAACCTTTTACTCGCTTTTAGCCCTTTTACTTTATGTAATTTTCAAACGCAACCTTCAGCTAACTTTTTCCTTTTTGCTTTTTTCCCTTTTGGGGATGGCTTTGGTTGCATTTTATCTAATACCGGCAGTTGAATTTCTTGGTCTTTCACAAAGAGTTTATGAAGGATCACAGGAGGGATTAGCATTTTTGCCTTGGCAAGAGATTGTTAATTTTTTTATTCCCGATTTTTTTGGAAATCCGGCAACGGCAAATTTTTGGGGAGAGGGGAATTATACTAATTTAGTTGGTTACACGGGAATTATCTCTCTTGTTTTAACCTCGATATCGCTTACGCGTGTAAGGGAGAATAATTTTGTTTCATTCTTTTTTTATCTTCTGCTTTTATCACTGCTTTTAGCGTTGCCTACACCTTTTTCTTCTTTATTTCAAGAGATTAAGATGTTTGGCCTAGGAGCGGCTTCGGCGACACGCGTTTTATTCTTAGCAAATTTTTCGATTTCCATTTTAGGAGCCTATGGTTTAGAGATGCTTTATAAAAGAAAATTAGAGAATAGGAGGTTTAAGGTTCAGTCAGCCGAGATTATTAGAATTCTATTTTTGTTTATGGCTATTCTTTTGGGAATTACTTTAGGTGTGTTTATAGCGAGGGAAATATTTGTTTATTATGAAAAGTCTTTCCAATATCATGAAGAATCATTAAAAATTATTAAAACTTGGGAAACTAATCTTAAGGTAGCCATTAGAAATACGATCTTGCCCCTTTTCTTCACCCTTTTGATGGTTATTACTGCTTTATTGATGGTGAAGATAAGAAAAATAGAGAAAGTGTGTTTGTGGATGGTATTTATTTTTTTAATTGCCGAACTTTTCCGCTTTGGTTGGAAATATACTCCTTTTACTAAAAAAGAATTGCTTTTCCCAAAAACACCGGTTATTGAATTTTTAACTAAACAGGAGAAGCCATTTAGAATTTTAGGTGGAGATGTCATCCCCATGAACATGTGGGCGGAATTTGGTCTTGAATCTCCGGCCGGTTATGATGCGGTTTATCCATTGCGCTATGCCCAATTTCTAAATGTTGTTAACGGAGGTAAGGCAGGAGATTCGGTTAGTCGTTATGGAGATATAAAGAGATTTGATTCGCCATTAATGGATTTGACTAACACTAAATATATTCTTGCCTTAAAATATGATAGATCCGGTCGCGTGGACCAAAAAGGGAACATTCCCTATAAATTTCAATTGCCAAAATTTAAGCCAGTTTTTGAGGATAAATCTGTTGTTGTTTTGGAAAATACTCAAGTTAAGCCCCGGGCTTTTTTGGTTTACGATTATCAAATTGAAACTGAGGAGGATAAAATTTTTAAGACGCTTCTTGATTCGAATTTTGACCTCAAAAAGAAAATAGTTTTGGAGGAGCAGGTAAGTGGAGCTTTAAGAGAGGGAAATGTTAGGGGGGTTAGTTACTTAGAAGAGATAAATGGCAACAGTAAAGTTTTAGTTAATCACGACGGAGATGGTCTTTTGTTTGTTTCCGATTCTTATTATCCTGGATGGAAGGCTTATCTTGATGGAAAAGAAACAAAGATTTATCGGGCAAATTATACTTTCAGGGCGGTTTTTGTTCCAAAAGGCAAACACACGATTAACTTTATTTATGAGCCGGAATCATTTAAAATAGGACTGGTTATTTCCTTAGCAAGTTTGGCTTTGTTGCCAGGAATTTTTATTTATGGAGCAAAAAAGTTTAACTGAACTTCACGAACTAATTCCGGCTGGTTATTACGAAAGAAGTATTAAAAAAAATCCTTTCCAGCGGTTTTGGCATTTTCAACGTTTTAAAAACGTTAGTCAGTTAGTTGAAAGGGCAAAAGGAGATATTCTTGATATTGGGTGTGCTGATGGGACATTTACAAAAATTATTTTTGACAAAGCAAAGCCTCGAAAGATTATCGGGATTGATATTGTTAAAAGTTCGATAGACTATGCAAGGAAGAAGTTTAGGAAAAACAAAAAAATGAATTTTTTAGTAGCCGATGGTTTAAATCTTCCTTTTGATAAAAATTCTTTTGAGGCAGTTTTTGCCTTGGAGGTTGTTGAACATTGTCCGTTTCCCAAAAAACTGCTTTCAGAGGCAAAAAGGGTTTTAAAACCTGGGGGATATTTAATAGTTTTAGTTCCCACCGATAATTTTCTTTTTAAAATTTTGTGGAGGATTGTTCTTAAGACCTGGGGAAAACATTGGCGTCATACCCATGTCCAAAGTTTTGATAAAAAAAATTCTGTTTCTTTAATAATTAAAAAAACTGGCTTTAAAATAGAACAAGATAAAAAATTTCTTTTAGGGATGCTTGAAGTGGTAAAGGCAAGAAAAGTAGTAAAATAAAAAAGATAATGTTTTATATATCCAATGATTCACAGAATTAATTTGGGGGAAATTATATGTTTATAAAATTATTAAAACTATTAATAGATAGAAATAAAAGGAAGGATTTGATTTTGATTGTCGCCGTATTCTCTCTATTTTCTTTGCTACTTTATGGTTATTTTTGGTTTTTTAGTCCCTATAAACTTCAATTGCTTTATCAGAATTGGGATGGACCAGCATATGTAGTTATTGCTAAATCATTCTATGATATTCCAGCTATCGAGAAAGCCAATACTCTTGGTTTTTCTCCTGCTTACTTTGCTGCTCACTTGCCTCTTTATCCATTATTTATTCGTCTTTTCTCTTTCATGGGTTATTATCGCTCGATGGTCTTTGTAAGTCAGTTATTTAGCCTCCTTTTTATCTTGGTGGTTTACTATTTAATTAGATTCTTATATCCAAAGCTAAACGCGCTAATAATCTCCTTATCCATAATTTTTCTACCACCAAGGTGGTTTATTGTTAGTCATGTTGGCAGTTCCGAACCTGTTTTCTTATTTTTTCTTAGTCTTTCAATATTTTTTTTTCTTAAAGAGAGATACAAGATTTCTGCCTTAATGGCGGCTATTGCTCAACTGGCACGAGTTCAGGGGATTTTATTCTTTTTTGGGTTATTGCTTTATTATCTTTATGTTGTTTTTATTGGAAGAACAAAGCTAATTAGAAAGGCAATCTCTGAATTTACCCCTTTTTTGTTAATTCCTCTTATGTTTATCTCGATCTGTTTTTTTTACCAAATTCGTTATCAAGATTTTTTTGCTTTATTTCACGCTCTCGAGAACTACCACCATTTACAGTGGCCGCCTTTTAAGGTTTTCTTTGAGCAGGCAACCCGTTATTCGCCAGATATTTGGCAAGAAGATATTATTTTTAATTATCTTTTATATCTTGGGGTGGTTTTTTGTCTTTTTAAAGAGAAATCATTTTTTCTTGCCTTTGTTTCTCTATTTTACTTTATTCCGTTACCCTTTTTGGTACACGTTGACGTTGCTCGTTATTCTTTGTCATTATTGCCGTTTGCTGCCATTGCTTACCGTGGGTATCTTTCAAAAAAGAGCTTGTTCGTCATGATTCTTTTAATTTCTCCAGCAATACTTGCTTATTCAATTAATTTTATGAGATACAATCTTTCGCCATAATATTCAAGCAGTGAATATGAAGAAATTTTCCGTTATTATCCCTAATTGGAATGGCAGAAGTCTTTTGGAAAAGAATTTGCCGGCGGTTTTGGCGATTAGGCCTTTTGAAATAATTGTGGTTGATGATGCTTCTCCTGATGACTCGATTAA
>Ga0209102_1001304_pt1 | contig 13434 bp, 11 predicted proteins | sample ConPoolayeHmetaG_FD_185483 | JGI IMG/M metagenome (GOLD analysis project Ga0209102, IMG submission 185483) | Hot spring microbial mat communities from California, USA to study Microbial Dark Matter (Phase II) - Cone Pool mat layer H metaG... ... | reverse complement strand
TTTTTGATCCGATAACACAATCTAACCTTCCTTCTCTCATAAGATCCAAAAAATCTAAAATAGATTTATAGTCCAAATCCAAACCAGCATCTACAAAACCTATTATTTCTCCCTTTGCCTTCTTCATTCCGAATCTCACAGCATATCCTTTTCCTTTATTAACCTTGTAGTTAAAAACCTCTACATTTTTCAAATTCCTTTTAACTTCCAAAGCCTTCTTATAGGTATCGTCTGTTGCCCCATCTACCACACAAATTATTTCAAAAGGCCTACCAAGTTTTGAAAGTATTTTATAAAGATCTGATAAGTTTCTTTCTATAAATATTTCGGCGTTATAAGCAGGAATCACAAAACTAACATAAATATCATTTTTTTTAGGATTTACCATACTAAGAAACCCAATAACCTCTGAAAAAAAGCGAAGAAAATAAAGCCAAAAGACTTACCAAAATTAAAATAATTAAAAATTTCGCCAACTTAGTAAACTTAGCAAAGTATAAACTCATCATAATGAAGGCAGGGAAAATAACCAAAACATATCTTGGAAAAGAAGAAAAACTTCCCGAAAGAGTGGGTAAAATATAGGCTATCATCGAATAAATCGCATAGGAAACTCTAATTTTAAAAAAACTCAAAAAAACCAAAAAGCCAAAAATCAAAGCTACAACAATTTCTAAATATGTCGTAAAAACCACCGGTAAATATGAGTAATTTAAGTTGGGCAAAATTTTAAAAAAATATCTATAAAAAACTTGAGGCAATAAAATAAAAGTTGATGAGCGTTGTTGACCAAAAATGCCAACTGAATGGAAAAATTCCAAAGGATCACCCGTTTTAATCTTCAAATAAACCATATACAAAATAATTCCAGTCAAAGAGAAAAAAGAACAAATAAAAGGAAATAAAAATTTCTTCTTTTCACATTTTGACTGAAAGTATGCCTCAAAAATTAAAGAAGGAAAAATTGCCAAACCCACCAACCTTGTTGCAGTTGATAAAGCTGCCAATAAACCCGCCCAGAACCAAATACCCTTTCTAGCAAAATAAAAAACCCAAACTACCAAAGCCAAAAACAAACTTTCGCTATACAAATTGCCAAAATAAAATGATGTGGGAAATATTAATATTAGAAAAATTACTCTTTCAACAATTGCTTTCTTGTAATCCATTAGTAAAAGCTTGTATATCCCAAAAAGAGCAACCAAAAAAAACAAATTACTCAAAAAAATACCTAAAAAAGCTGTTCCCTGAAAACTTTTAGCAAGCAAAAGATTTGAGAAAAAGCCAACAATTAAAGGAAACAAGGGAAAATAGAAATAATTTAAGGGCTTGTAACCTTCAAGCGCAATTGATAAAAAATGTTCTCCATCAAAATTTACAAAAGACCAAATAAAAGGGTTTTTAAGATAATTTGTCAACCCTCCCCCCAAATAATTAGATTGTAAAGGCAAAATGGAAAAAGAAATTAAAAGAATAATAAAAATATAAATTTTCCAAAGGATAAAGTATAAAAATACCTTCTTCATTCAGAGACAATGTTTTTATAAACGTCTATAACTTTATTTGCGGTTTTCTCCCAGCAAAAAATTTTTAGTCTTTCGTAGCCTTTTCTAATATAAAAAGCCCTTAAAGATGTGTTATTCATAAGCTCCTGAATTTTCAAAGCCATATCTTCAGGGTTAAAAGGATCAGCATAAAGTGCAGAATTTCCGGCTACCTCAACCAAAGCTTGAGTTCTACTACAAACAACCGGAACTCCGCAAGCAAATGCATGAACCACGCCTAACCCAAAACCTTCATAAAATGAGGGTTGGCAATAGATCGTCGCCAAATTCATTATTGAAACCAAATCCGAATCCTCAACATAACCCAATCTCATAACCTTACCTTCTTTTTCAAACATTTCCTTAAGAAGCCTATAGTGTGAAAGTTCTGGATGAGGTTTATTTAAAAGAAATCTTAACCAATCACGAGGTCCTTTCATATTTTCTAAATTTATTGACAAATTATCTTCTATATCCAAGGCTTGCTTTCCTACTATAACAAGGGGAACACCTACTTTCTTACAGGCAAGTACCAAGGTTGGAATATTTTTATTGTAATAAACATCCCCCAAATACAAAACAAACTTATTTGGAAGTTTATACTTACGAACTATTCTATTTAATCTCCTTCGGTCATTTTCTTTATTAAAAAAGGGCAAAGGAGCTATATGAATAGCGTGCACTTTTTCACTGGGAACATTTAAGAATCTCACAATATCCTTCTTTGAAGTCTCTGAAATGGTAATTATTGCATCGACATTCTTCAATCTTAACTTTTGAATCATAAATTTTAAACTACCTCTTAATCCCCGTGAATACTGCTTTGGATAAATAAGGGGAATTAGATCATAAATCGTAATTACTGTTCTTGCAAAAAACTTTGAAGGAAGAGTTAAAAAATATGGATGAAAATATGGATAATGGACAACATCATATTTAGTCTTTTTAAATTTTTCCTGATTAGTTGAAAAATCAAAAAAGTCTATATTTATATCTTTTTTCCTTTTAGACTCTTTTTCAAGAAAAATCGCCAGGTATTTGGTATTCACCCCAATACCGGAAATTTGCGTCTTGCTATTCCACCCTAAATCAAAAGCAACATTCATTAGAAGTAATTATAACAGCATTTGCTTTTTAAAGCGTCTATTTCAAGATATCCAGAATAAAATTTAAACAAAGATAAAACTTCTAAAAAGTTAAAAAATTACAACCTAAAAAGTCCCCTCTTCGACCTCCATCTGATCATCCAGTTTCCAAGCTGGTTGAGAGGTTACTCTTACCCAAGTTTCCTTACCCTTCGCCAGATGGTATTCACCAGGCTCTATCGTAAGTTTATCACCGGGCGACAGTATGTAAGTTTTCCCTCCTTTAGTCAATTCTAATGATCCTTTAATTACCTCGTAAGTCTCTCTAGATCTCCTATGATAGTGAAGAATACTCCTATCTAAAACAGCTACAGCTACACTTCTCTCAGGATGTAAACTTCCCGGTTCAATTTCACAAACTATCTCCGCTGGCGCATCTGGTGGATTTAAAATAATATTTTTACCGGGATACCTTTTCTTAAGTTCTTCAACAACTTTCTTTACATCCATGGCTTATATGATCTCCTAAAAAATAGCAATTTCTTTACCAGCTAAACTTAGAAAATATTGTTTTTTTCAATTATATTTTATACTACCAACCCAAATTACTTCATTTTAATCTTTAACATTTTTTACAAGCAGATATTTTAAATAAGACACAGGATAATGCAGAGAGGAAAGATAAGACCAGAGAAAACCCCGCAAACCATCAAGAAAACCAAGATGACGGATATACAAAAGCAGAAAGTAATAAGTAGGAAGCAGAAAGAAATATTTTAAAAAATTCCATAAATTTTTTGGCAATTTATTGTATTTGAAATCTTCTGCTCGGATATCTATATAACGATTCATTCTATTAAAATACCTTCTCAAAGTTGGTGATTCATGATGTTCCAAATTATTAAAAAGCCACCCAATTTCTCCATCTACCTCCATAAGCTCATGAACACTTTTTCCTGGTAAACGTGCTTTACCTCGTTTAATTAAACGAATTACTCCATCCGGATAAACTCCCGCGTGGATCAAAGGTTTTCCCAAAAAAAAGTTCAATCGAGGAATAAAAAAGGCGGCTACTTCTCCAGTTTTTTCACCTAACTTTCCTTCTCTTTTTTCGATTAACCTTTGGTGATGCAAGAAAAGAGACTTTTTGTAATTGGTAATTGGTAATTGGTAATCGGATTTTGAAGAAGTGAGAACTCTTTTGAGCAATTCTTTATTAGAAGAATTAATTACTTTTTTAATTTCCTCAGCCAGTTCGGGAGTAACAAACTCATCCGCATCAAGTTGCAATATCCAATTTCCTTTTGCTTTCTCAATCGCTTTTTGTTTATTGATATGAAAATTGTCCTCATGTTTAACAAGAAATACCCTATCTGTATATCTTCTTGCAAACTCCTCTGTCCTGTCAGTAGTGTTTTTATCAATAAAAACTACAATCTCATCTGCAATATTTTTAACTGAATCAAGGCAACGTATAATATTTTTTTCCTCATTGATTGCCAACAAGACAACGGAAAGTGACTGATAGTTGGGAGTTTGTGAATGGCACTTTTTTAATTTAATATTTTTTCTCATATTAAATAGTCGATAGCTGATAGTTAATGGTTAAACTATTTTAACTTAAGACTTTTAATCCAACCATTTAACTGTTTTCCTACACTCGAACAGATTTTATCAAGCATATTATAATTACTTAAACTCAAATAGCCCAAATCTTTTGATAATCTCAGAAAATACATCACCTCGCCCAAGGAACCCCTCGCATTAAATAAAAACTGAAGTAGTTGCTTCGCTGAACCCTTGTAAAATCCTTCTGTAATATTTGCAGTAACAGAAGATGCAGCTCTGCGCAACTGAGAAGTAATTCCATAGATTTCACCTTTTGGAAACTTTGATGTTTCCTTGTATATAAGAAGTGTCATCTGATGACTTTTCCCCCAAACAGGAACTTCTTCCACTTTCTTATACTTTATTGTTTTAACAATCATCGACTATTAACTATCAACCATCAGCTGTGCAACAACTTTTCCATTTTCAATCGCATAATTTGTACCCCGATCCCAAGGATAAACCTGCTGAATATTACAAAGATATAAACCCCCTATGGGAGTTTCAAATTTAGGAATTTTTTTTGAATAGTTTTTAAAAACAATAGGCTGGGCAAAAGGGCTTTTAAATAAATATCCCGTATTTATCCAGTTTTTATTAAACTTGGGATTAATGGTTGCCAGATATGGCATAAACTCTTTCATTATCTGACCGACATCCATTCTAAAATATTTATGATTTACCGGTAAATAGTTTCCAACATATAATAAATGCTCGTTATTGTAACAGGCCTTATCCATAAAATTAGTATGTTCAACAACTGAAACAAAAGGAAAATGACTTGCATTAATATTAAGCCAATATGTATCATCTTCAAGAAATTTATTTTTCAACGACAAAATAATATTTACTGCACCAATCCCCTTTAACTCTGAAAGTATATCACTGTAATTTTTCGGAAGGCCTTTTGTAATTTTTTGAAAATGATGTGTCGGCAGAGTACAAATTACTTTGTCAAATTGATATTTCTTCCCCTTCGAGCTTATATAAAATATACTTCCCTTTTTGATTATACTCTCAACCGGAGAATTATAATAAAACTTCCCATTATATCTTTTTATAAAATCTTCTATCTTTTTCGCAAAAGACAAAAAGCCTTCTTTCGGATAAGCAAGTTTAGCCGTGCGCTTTTTAACTCTTGCCCAAAACCAAGAGGCCGGAATTTCATCAGAAAAATCGGCAAACTTTTTTTCAAAAAGAGGTTTCCACAAAACTTCATAAGCTTTCTTACCATTCCACTTAAGAAGAAAGTCTTTCGCAGTAACTTTTTCTAAAGCTTTCCAGTTTGAGGTTAATTTAAGGTATGCCAACAACCCCCCTGTGCGAACCCGATCTATAAATTTTAACCTATTAAATAGTAAAAGACTCAAAGGGGAATCAAGCTGATATATCTTCCCATCAATAAAAGTTGAAGTTTTAGGTCTTTTAACTAATATTTCCTGCCCCAGCTCTTTAGCCAAATTCATTGCTGATAAATCGTTGGTAAAAAGATGATGATAGAATGTTTCCAAAGACCATTCCCAATTCTTCAACCTAAATCCAACCGCAAGCCCTCCTGGCTTATCAGTATATTCAAAAATTGTCACAGGAATATTTTTTTTAGAAAGAAAATATCCAACCGACAATCCCGTAAAACCAGATCCAATAATTGCAACTTTCATATTTTAATTGGCTACAATTTGAAAATACTTATAACCATTCGACCCATATATTTCTTTGACAATATTTGTCTCATCAGGTATTTCCTGATCAGTTCCAACGATTAAACATCCAGGATAGTTTATCCTATCCTCATCCCATATTATCTTTTTAAACTCGAAATTTGCAAAAGAAGTTACTGTTGAAAATCCATAGGTATCCCTAGGACTTATAAAGTGCTCATGCTGAAATTTATTTGGAGGATATTTCAGATAAAAAAGAAAAAGAATATATGGCTGATCGTATCTATCGGTAACAATAATTTTTTGATAACGACCTTTAACTTCTTCAATATAACCCACTAGTTCCTTTAAGCCGTATTGGGAAGAATAAGGATATTCCTTAGCCATATGAACCCAATACATATGCTCATACCTTAAAAACTGCCAAAAAATAATAACGGAAAGAATTGCATAACAAAGGGCACGAAAGTATTTATTTATAAGTTTATTTTTTAACAAATCAAGTACTGCCGCCAAACCAAACGAACTAATAATTACAAGTGGAATAACCATGTTTTGAGAACGCAATGCATGGGGAGACTGAAATGTCAAAGCCGAAGGAATTGGTGCAACCAACAACCAAAGTATAACTACATATTTTGATTTTTGATTTTTGATTTTTGATTTTAAAAAATATGTAATCCCGATTATCAAAAAAGCCAGATCAAAAATGTACATTTGCCCTGTTTCAGGAACCTTATTGCGCTCTATGTTATCCCCAGAAAGGAATAAAAATTCACCATGAAAATGATCGGCATAGTTTTCTAAAAATGTTAAACCGTAATTTATTATTTTGTTATGAAGGACTTTTGCCAAAAAGCTTGAGTAATTAGAATGTTCACCTCTTTGTTCATTTGTCCTATTTAATGGCCCAACATCGGCAAATAATCCCACACCCGCTGCACGAGACATAATTTCAGGTTTTTTGAGATCCTTAACTAAAGGGAGTAAAATCACCAAACCAACAATTCCTGCAATAATAAATTTTTTAATATTTTTTTTAATAATATCTCTATATATAATTAGTAAACCCAAAACCAAAAAAGGGGCAACCACCCTTGCGGCATGATAAGTATATAAAGATAAGGAAAAGACCAAAGAACTTAAATAAAGAAAAATTGTTTTATCTAAACCCGCCAAAAACAAATATACCCCCAAAACCAAAAAAAATGTCGCCACATTAACTTCCCACCCACCTCTGGAAAAATGAATGTGCCATGGTGAAATTGCAAGCATAAATGCCGAAATTTCACCAAGTGAATAGTGAAAGGTAAATAGTGAATAGCTTCTTCTTTTAAAAAGAATATTAACCAATTTATACACCAACCACACAGTTAAAACTCCCAACAACGCTCCAGGAATTCGTATTGTCCATTCGTTTAATCCGAAATATTTTACAAGTGGTAATAACAGATAAACATACAAACCGGGTTTATAGTCTCCAAAAGATTCAAAGTGTATCGGCCAAGAATTTCCATGCTCGTCTTTCCCAGTTTGCAAAAGAGAGTATGCATTATAACCCAGAGCTGCTTCATCAGCGTTGGGGGCTGGATATTCCCCCAATTTATAAAACCTTAAAAAGAAAGCCAAAAATATTACAAAAATTAAGATTAATTTATTTTTCATCAATCACCTCCATAACTCTAAAAGCAACATCTAAATTGTTAGGATAATAAATTTCTCTAATTATTTTAAAATTTTTACCTATCAAATCTCCCGGAGCTGCAATATTATCCGCTACAAAAATAGCTCCTTTTTCTAAATTTCCAAAAGGCCAACTTAAACTTCTAAATTCTATGTTATCCATTGAATTAACCAAGCCGACATCATTTCCGATAGGATCTAAATGAGCAATTTTTTGATAAAGCAAAGGATCATACTTCTCATAAAACAAAAAGAAAATGTAAGGTTGAGAAAAGCTTTGCTGAAAAATTATCTTCCTATTCTCAACTCTATAGGGTTGAACTTCTTTCACCGCTTCACGATAACCGTAATACCAATACTGAGCATCATGTATAGGCAAATGAAGATAATAAGCGTCAAGGTAATAAACGAAATTTCCCAAATAAACAAAGGTGAAAATCTCAAGAATTAACTTTTGCAATATTCCCTTTTGTTGATATAAACCAAAAAGACTTGTCAATCCCAAAGACGAGATGAACACTAAGGGAACTAGCATATTCAAAGCTCTTACCCCATGAACTTGATCTCTGGATAAAATTGCGGGTAAAGGGGAAAGGCCAAGCCATAAAAATACAAAATATTTAAACCTACCTCTACTAATGATCAAATAAAAAAATCCCAATGCAAAAAGAACGATATCAGCCACTAAAAATTGACCCATATTTGGCGCAGAATGCCTCTCATTCTGCCAATCCCCTTCAAAAAACAAAAACCGAGCTGAAAAATGATTAAACCATCTGCCCAATATCCCCCGTATAAAATTTAAAGCTTCCGAATGATAAAGATAATAACTTAAACTGTTTAAGGTCTCATTTCCTTGATCTAAGATTTCTTGTTTATATTCCAATGTACGAGGGGCTGAAAAAAGACTGAAAACTTGCAATCGTCCTGTTTTACCAAATAAACTTAAAAATAAAGGTAAAGAGATTAAAATTCCAATTAAAAAACTGCTTAATAAAATCTTTAATTTAAACTTCAAAATTCTTTTAAAAAATAAAAGTAGAAGAATAAGCAAAACTACAAAAGTCGAAAGCTTTGCTCCCTGATAGGAAAGTAAACTTAATGCAAAAAAGATCGAACTAACAATCAAATATCCTTCCCTTCTTAAAGAGCATAAAAAACAATATATTCCAGCCAAAATTAAAGTTAAAGATAAATTTGCCTCCCATGCACCTCGAGAAAAATGCAAATGCCAAGGATTAATGGCCAGCAAAAAGCTTACAACAAGTGAAAATAACTGATAATTGAATCGGACATCAATCTTATTCTGCTTTAATGAGCCATCATCAAGAAAAAAAAAGCCAACTTCAATAAACTTTTTAATGATAAGGTAAACTAAAAATACTCCAATAACACCAGCTAAAGCGCTTGGAAGCCTGATTGCAAACTCAGTTAAGCCAAAAATCGCAATCGGAATTATCGATGTATAGACATATAATCCGGGCTTATAATCACCAAAAGACTTGAAAATTATCGGTAAAAATTTACCATACTCATCCTTTCCAGTTTTCAAGATAGAATAGGCGTTATATCCTAATGACGCTTCATCCGGCGTAAGATGATTAGGAACACTTCCCAGTTTCCAAAATCTAAGAAAACTCGCAACTAAGATAATAATTATTAAAAATTTCTTGTAGCTAAAAATATTCTTCATATTTTTTAAACTCTCCCTTTTTATCTGTATTGATGATTCGAATCATCAATACACCCAATAATTAATTTTCCAAAATTTCGAATGCAGGTTTACCATCCAAAAAGTAAATTGTTTTTAACAATTTCCAATCTTTTGGATAATTCCCGGGACTGGTTACTAAAAGGCATTCACCAAAAAGGCAGTCAAACTTTTGCCCACTCTCTAGCTTAAAATCGACATCAGATTCTTTTGGTATTTCCCAGTCATTGACAAAATAAAACTTATCAAATCTATCAACCCAATACCAGCCTGATTGAAAAAAACGAATTAATTTGCCGTCTTTTTGATATTTCTTTGGATCCCAAGGCCAATAAAACAACAAAAATTCATGAGGCTCTCCGTACTTTTTCGTTATTATTATCTTGTCATACTTTTCATAATTATTCTCTACGTACTCTACTACATCCTTATACCCATATTGCCAACTCCATGAATAAATTTTTGGATACTCAAAAATATATTTTACAAGATAATTTGAAAGTGAAATCAGTAAGATTGCCAAATACAAAAATGCAAACAATTTTCTAGAAATAAACCACTTCAAATTCTTTGCCGAATAAATACTAATAAATCCAAGGGTAATAATTATCATTGGAAGCGGCAAAAAGGTAATACCTCTTAAAACATTTGGAGATTCGCGAGTAATGCTGGCAGGAATCGGTGCAAACAGCATCCATATTAATAAAAAGGTTTGTATTTTTCTCCTTTTTAAAGCAAATTTTAAGATAATAAACAAACCCAGTAAAAAAAATGGAAAATTGATAAGATATAAAATACCAAAATCTGGAAGACTAAAATTATACTGACTCCCTCCCTTTAAAAATAAAAAATTTGGTGAATAATGGTTAATCCAATTATTTGCAAATCTGACTAAAAAAAAGCAAAATTTATTATATAAAAGTCTTTCAGAAGCAGGGTTCAAATTTATCTTCATCCTTTTTTCATTTATGTAATTAATAGCACCCTCATCTATTAAGGTTACTTTCAAATAGCGAGCTTGTCCTTCCTCAAAACCTAGCTGGAAAAACATTGGCATCAAAAATAGCACCAGTAACAAGATACTTAAAGACAGCGAATTTCGAGACTTTTTCCAAATACCAAATATCTCAAATCTGTAAATAACAGCAAAAGCTCCTAATATAAGCGGTGTAAAAATCCGGTATGAATTGTATGTCCAAACAGTTAATCCCAAAAGCAGAGATGAAATGATCAAAAATTTAGGACTTCTCAATCCCGCAAAAAGAAAATAAATACCGCTTACAAAGAAAAACAAGGCAAGATTTGCTTCGAATGCACCTCGAGATAAAAACAAAGTCCACGGCTCAATTGCAACAAGAAATGAGGAGATCAAAGCAATTTTTCTAATCTGTTCTTTCTCAATTTTTTTTAAATCTTCAAAAACTATAATTGCCAAAAGATACGTAAATAAAATAGTACCTACACCTGCAAGCGCTGACGGCAATCGAACTGCAAAATCATTTAAACCAAAAATAAAGATTGAAAATACTGTCGTATAAATATAAACAGGCAATTTATAATCACCATAAGCTTTAAAAACTAATGGCAAAAATTTTCCCCACTCATCTTTGCCTGTTTTCAAAATAGAATAAGCATTGTACCCATGTGATACCTCATCCCAATTAAGAGCAGGTGGGTAATCACCTAGCTTAAATATTCTTAAAAACAACCCAAAACAAACAATCAATCCTAATATAAAAAAGTTTTGCTTTATGCTTTTTTTATCGGAACTCTTCTTCATTTAGTTTCAACAAATATAAATGCATCCGTCCCACCCGGATATTTTATAGTTTTTATAATTTTTTCATCCGCAGGGGGATCTAAAGCAAAATCCCACGGGGCCGCAACTAATAGAGAATTGTCGAGCTCTTTGTCCTCACTCCAATTTATTCTCCTTAACTTTATATTATAAATATCTCCACTCTTACGATTCTGATAAATCAAAGGGTCATAATTACAGTAAAAAAGAACATATATATAAGGTATTCCAGTATTTAAAGGTCCCAGACTTCCAAAAGTATCGGTTATTACAATATTTTTGTATCTATCTTTGTTTTGACATGCAAAGAGAGCAATTTGCTTGTAGCCATACTGCCAATACTCTGAAAAATATCTCGGAAATTGACGAAAATAAATATCTTTAAGATACAAAACATTAAACAAAACCAAAACAATATATATATACCTTAAAATAGACGGCTTAAACTTTCGTGAAAAGAAATATGAGTAAACTGATGCCATCGCAATTGCAAAGACAGGAAGCCAAATTAATGCACGCAGTGGGTGCTGTTCATTCATGGTAAAAGCTGCCGGTAAGGGTCCCAAAAAAAACCATAACAAAAAAAGAGTTCTTATTTTTTTGTTTTTGCCTGCCCATATCATATAAATACCTGCCAAAATTAGAGGCAGATCCACTGTATAAAAAAGACCGCTATCGAAAAATCCTGGCGGCGTAAACGCCATTCCCTTCCAAAACCAAAAACGGAGATCGAAGTAATTAAGATATTTTCCAGCAATATGCCTGAATATTAGATAATAATCGTTATCAAAAAGTAATTGTTTGAAATTATCGTATTCTCCATTGTGCATTACTTTTATTAGACTCTGCTCTCTGAAAACCGAAGTTGAAAGAGCACGCGTTTTAACCGCACCGGAAAAAAGCATCAGATGTAAAAAAGGAAGTGCAAAAACAAGTAAGATAATCAAAATAATTAATAATTTTTTCTTGTCTTGAAAAATGAATTTTAACCTATTTTTCCATACAATAACCAATCCAATCACAAACAAGGGTATAAAGAGTCTTTCCGCATGATAAGCCCAAACCGATAAACTGAATGATATAACAGCAATAAAAGCATAAAAATATGATTTAGCAGATTGTGATTTTAAAAAAGTCCAAACTCCCAAAACAACAAAAAATAATGCAGTTACTGCTTCGAAACTTCCTCTTGAGAAATGAACATGCCAAGGAACAATTGCAAACCAAATTCCGGTTAATAAACTTGAGCCCTTATTAAAACCCATCTCAATAAGAAAAAGAACTATGATTACACAAGTTAGAGAACCCAAAAGCGCAACAGGGGCTCTGACAGCAAATTCTGTCAGACCAAATATCGCAATAAAGGGGACTGTTAAATAAATATCAACTGCCGGTTTAAAATCCCCAACCGATCGAAAGGCTAATGGCATTTTCACTCCCCACTCATCCATCCCTGTTTTCAATATAGAATAAGCGTTATAACCTATTGCAACCTCATCCATGGAAAGGCTAACCGGATATTCTGAAAGTTTATAAAACCTGAATATAAGCGCTATGCCAAACACCAATGTCAATAAAAGTAAAAAAAACTTACCACCTTTCATAAAACTATAAGTCTAAAATTAATATATAAAGCATAAATAATAATTACCGCTATTGTTAGTGCTTTACTGGAATACTTCATATTTTTCAGCGCAAAATAGCCGAAATAAACATTAAAAATTAAAATCGGCCAAACATACGGAAGCTCCATTTTACCGGTCATAAAAATAACAAAAGCAGTAACAATATACAACAAAACTACTTTATTTTGTTTCTTCGTAACAAGCATTAATAAGCCAATCAACCAAAATGGGAATAGTAAAATAGGTACTGGCTCTACATTACTCGGGGAAAAACCACTTCCGTCACCTGATTGAAAATAATATCTTGGGCTAAAAAGACTTAAAAAACTAAAAAATTCATCCACCAATATACTTACCTTATTGTAAAAAAGTTTCGAATATATTACTTGCTCTTTTTCTAAATCTCTATTTGCCCATCTCATCGCACCAACATTCCTTATCCTTTCTTCACCAAAAATGGTGTTTATCTTATTTTGGCCGTAAAGCGGAATGTTTCTTAACTCGCTAAAAATTCCTTTTATATTTAACAAAGGCCACCATAACCCCGGAGATAATATCAGTAAGATAAAAAATAACCACCTTTTATTTTTTTGCATACTTTTGGATGTTTGGTTTGACGATAAAAATCGCAGGTTTACTATTTGGATAATTGATCTTAACCAAAGGCTCAATTGATGAAGGAAATTCGTCTGGTTTTCCTACCAACAAATTATTACTCC
>Ga0209102_1001303_pt1 | contig 13441 bp, 10 predicted proteins | sample ConPoolayeHmetaG_FD_185483 | JGI IMG/M metagenome (GOLD analysis project Ga0209102, IMG submission 185483) | Hot spring microbial mat communities from California, USA to study Microbial Dark Matter (Phase II) - Cone Pool mat layer H metaG... ... | reverse complement strand
TTGAGATCTTGTCAATGTTTGTGGAAAATTGAATGCCTCTTATTCTTCTCTCTATCATCTTACCTCCATCCCATCCTGATACCTCTTGCCGGCTATCACCCCACCTGCTCACTGCGAAGCACTCACTCCGGATACTCTATTCCTTTGCCAACTCGCCTGCCGCTTAAGCATTAACTGAAAAACCAGCCCTAAGGCTGACCTCTCACTTATTAACCGCTTCGCCTTCCTTAACCTCGCCTTAATCGGAGCACAGGGTGACTCTATCGGATTGGTCGTCTTAATATGTCGCCAATGCTCCCTCGGAAAGTTAAAATAGGTGGTCAGTAATTCCTGGTCTTTTAATAGACAATCAACCGCCGTTGGATACCCCTGATACTTCTTGGGAAATTGCCGAAAGCCCTCGTTTGCCTCCGCACGCGTTGAGGCATTGTATATCTTCAATAAATCCTGGTGAGCACGTTTCTGTAGCCTCTTATCCCGTCGGGGTAATTTACTCAAAACATTCCCTATCTTATGCACCCAATCTCTCTGATGCCCAGCGGATGGAAATACCTCCCTTGCCGCCCGCCATAACCCAAAAATACCATCCGCTACCACCAGCCCTATTCCTGCCACCCCACGCTCCCTTAAATTCCGAAAAACATCTAACCAGTTCTCATAACTCTCCCGATAACCCGGTATTATCGCTAATAACCGCTTATTACCCTCTCCATCTACCCCAAACACCACCAGTAATGCCAGATTCTCACCGCCTCCGCCAACCCGAATATAAACACCATCGCAAAAGATGTAGGCATAATGAGAATCTAAATTCTGCTGATGAAAACTCAAATACTCCTCGTTCCAATGTTTCTGTAAGCGAAATACCGAACAAGGGCTTAAAACCCCTTTATCCCCAAGCAACACCATTAATACCTCGCGGAAGTCCCCAGAGGAAAGCCCATATAGATACAACTGGGGTAAGGTATCAAGAACACTGGGACTGGTGCCTAAATAAAGCGGTAGAATCTTTGACTCAAATGGCTCCTGACCATTGCTCACCCTGGGCATATTTAAACTCATTTGCCCGTCGCCTAAGCCGATTGTCCTTTGACTATAACCATTCCGGTAGCCCCGGAATTCCTCTTTTGAAACCCATTCGTGACTATCTCGGGCTAAAAATTCGTCCCGTTCTAATTCCAAGCTGTACTCGATTGATTCCTTTGCCCCCTTAAGAGCTAATTCTTTAAGGAGGTTTCCGAGGCAAACCTTAAATTTTCGTATAAACCTTCGCCTTCTCTTTTGTTCTTGGCGGGCTACTTTGGCCCTTGATTTTTTTGAAGTTTAATATATGTTGTCATAATATTACTCCTTTACCGGTGCCGGTTTTAGTTTGGCACCGGTTTTTTATTATATCATAAAAACCCGGTTTTTCAATTTTCCACATAATTTGATTATATCTCTATTACCTTCGCTACTATTTGGAATAGAGCCAATAATAGCATTTAGAATAGGGCTCTTTATAGGGAAGAAAATACCATCCCGAATAGCATCCCGAATAGGACGGAGAATAGAATCCCCAATAGATAAGAGAATAGAACCCTCAATAGGATAGAGAATAGGGTTCCCAATAGGCAAGAGAATAGAATACCGAATAGGCGAGGGTTTAGAACCGAGAATAGAACATAGAATAGGGCATTTAATACCATCCCGAATAGCACCCCCTGTAGCACTCCCCCCGACAACTTGAAAAATCCCCTCCGGTGCGAATTGGTAAATACGTTTAACGTTTCACGCTCTACGCTTTACGGATTAGGGGTTAATCTAATCCTCTCATTTTTACCTCCCAAGTATAAATTGCTAAAAGTATAAGTTATTGATTTAACTATACTTAATAAAATTGGCCTTTTTCCCATATCTAAATATAGAGTAAAAATCGGTTCAAAGTGTTTCACAGAATTTTAATTTCAAAAAGAGAGGAAATACCATTTGGGCATAAAGATAGACCGAGTTGAATTTTCTAATTTTTTGGGTATATTTCAAGGTATTATGGACCTGGATAAGATAAGGAATATCGGATTTGCCGCGCATATTGATGCCGGTAAGACGACCACCACGGAAAGGGTCCTCTATTATACCGGTAAGATTTATAAGATGGGCGAGGTTGACGAAGGAACGGCAACGATGGATTGGATGGAACAGGAAAAGGAGAGGGGAATTACTATAACCGCGGCCACAACCACTACCTTCTGGAAGAACCACCGGATAAATATAATTGATACCCCGGGTCATGTTGACTTCACAATTGAGGTTGAGCGGTGTATGAAGGTGTTGGATGGTGTGATTATTGTCTTTTGTGGTGTTGGTGGAGTAGAGGTGCAGTCAGAGACGGTCTGGCGCCAAGCCGATAAATACGGTGTCCCACGACTGGCCTTCGTCAATAAACTTGACCGCCTGGGTTCAGACTTCTTCCGGGTATTGAAGATGATGGAAGAGAAATTCTCCCAAAAGCCCATCCCAATTCAAATCCCAATCGGTAGTGAGGAAAAATTCATCGGGGTTTGTGACCTAATAGAAGAGAAGGGTTATATCTGGCGCGAAGATACCCTGGGAAGAGAGTATGAGGTAATCCCAATCCCTGCGGAATTAAAAAGCAAGGTGAAGGTTTTGAGAGAGGAGATTCTTAGTGTATTATGTGAGAACGATGAGGAACTCTTAGGGAAATTCGTCAGCAGTGAGACCATCAAATTGGAGGATATAAAACAGGCTTTAAGGAAAGCCACCAGGGAGTTAAAGGTCTTTCCGGTGCTTTGTGGCAGTGCCTTGAAATATAAGGGGATTCAACCCCTGTTAGATGCCATTTGTGATTATTTACCTTCTCCTTTAGATTTGCCTCCGGTAAAGGGGATTAACCCGAAGACCAAAAAACCAGAGACGCGCGCCCCTTCTCCTTCAGCGCCACTTTCTGGTCTGGTCTTTAAGATTATGTATGACCCGCATCGGGGGCTTATGTCTTATGTGCGTATTTATTCCGGGCAATTAAGGGCGAATACCACTTTCCTCTTGGTTCCAGGGAATACTTGGGCGCGGGCAACGCGGCTCCTTTTGATGCATGCCAATCGCCAGGAAGAAGTTAGTCTTTTATCGGCGGGTGAGATTGGGGTGATTGTTGGCTTGAAGGAGGTAAAAACCGGTTATGCAATTTGTGACCCTGAGCATCCGATTACCTTTGAGCCAATGGAATTCCCGGAACCAGTTGTATTTTTAGCGATTGAACCAAAGACCAAAACCGAAGAGGCAAAACTAAAATCTTCTTTGAGGTATCTTTCATTAGAAGACCCAACCTTTCGGGTAAAGGAAGACCCAGAGACCGGACAGACGCTCATCTCCGGAATGGGTGAGCTACATCTGGATATAATTATTGAGCGGCTTTCCCGAAACTACGGTATTAATCTCCGAAAGGGGAAACCGCAGGTTGCCTATCGGGAGACAATCACTAAGAAAAGCACGGCCGCTGGAAAATTTCTCCGTCCGATTGAAGAAAGGATCCATTTTGCTGAGGTCTCTCTCCAATTAGAACCCGCTCATTCTGGGATAAATATTATCTTTGAGACAGAAGGTATACCAACCACTTTTCGTCCAGCGGTTGAAAGAGGAATCTTAGATTCCTGCACCTCGGGAATTTTTGCCGGGTATCCCATATCTAATATATTAGTGAAATTAATCGGCGGCACCTTTGACCCAAAGCTCTCTTCGGAATTAGCCTTTGCCATCGCTTCTCAGGTTGCCTTTCACGACGCATTCCTAAAAGGAAGCCCGACCCTTTTAGAACCGATAATGAGTATTGAGATTATCCTGCCTGATGAATATGTTGGTCAGGTGATTTCTGACCTCGCGGCGCGGCGGGGAAAGGTTTGGAATATTGAGCAGTTGAAGGGCTATAAGATGCTTTTGGGTGAGGTCCCCCTTTCCGAGACCTTCGGGTATGCTACGGCAATCCGTTCCTTAACCTCCGGTCGGGGGACTTATTCACTGCAATTTTTAAGATACGAATTAATCCCGGATGAAGAAAAGAAGCGGCTTTTCCCCCATCTCTCTTCTTAGGGTGATAAGAAACGCTATACGCTCTACGTTTTTGGCGCCAGTGCGCTATTGATTTTTTTAGGAATTATGCTAAAATATTAGGTAGAAGAAAGAGAACGGAATTGTTCTCTTAAAAATTGGGAAGGAATGTCGGATAATGATTAAGAAAAGAAAATTACCTTACCAAAATTCTTTGGAGGGAAAATATGAAAGGACCGTTTCGCAGCGAATGGCTTGAGCATTATCTTTCCGAAAAGGCCCCGGGGGTCTTTTTGTGCTCTAATGATGGCGAGACGATTTTAGAGATTGGTCGGTCGGATGATGACTTAAAGGAGATGATTAAAAAAACCTGCACGAGACCAAGAGGTCTTGATTCGTTATACGCCTATTTCTGGTTCCAATATACCCAAACGCCAAAAGAGGCATTTTACCTTCACTGTCAACTCTGGCATAAATATAAAAGGAATAATTCAACTGCCGAACATCCTCAACCACCTTTGGGATTTGAAGACTTAACTTGCCCGATAAAAGACTGTGAATGGAATAGAGAAAGGAGGGGATTAAAGGAAGAAAAGGAGTTTTAATCTAAACCGCAGCGGGATAAGATTTTAGGATTTAGAATTTTTAGGAATATAAGGAGGTTGTCAACGCACTGTAAAGTTGGGATACAGTCCAATTTTGGTCGGATTAAATTTTTACTAGTACCTTTATTCTTATTCACCGCAATATTTTCTCTCTATCTTTTCACCCTCTGTCCAACGGTTGGTCTGATTGATGCCGGAGAGTTTATCACCGGGGCGAAGTTCTTAAATATCCTTCATCCGACCGGCTATCCACTCTTTAGCCTAATTTCCCGGCTTTTCTCGTTCTTACCGCTTGGAAATCTTGCCTGGCGAATGAATCTCCTCTCGGCTCTTATTTCCACCTTCTCTGCCCTTTTCTTCTTCCTCTTTCTGCAAAAAATTCACAAGCGCCTTTTAATCTCTTTTCCTGTCACCTTTCTTTATAGTTTTTCCCTCACGGTCTGGTCGGTGAGTACGGAGGTTGAAGTCTATTCTTTAACCGCCCTCTTTTGTAGTCTCATCCTTTATTTTATCTCTCGTTGGGAAGAAAGAAATTCATTTTTAATCATTGCCTTTCTCTTTGGTCTGGCGCTGACCAATCATATGATGATTATCAGTCTCTTGCTCGCCTCTTTGCTTTGCGGTCTCTTTTTTTACCGGCACCTCTTTGGTAAGTTCTTTCTCTTTGGTCTTGCCTTTTTCTTTTTGGGGATTTCCCTTTATTACTTTCTTATTTTACGCGCCTCCTTAAATCCGCTCTTCAATTGGGGGAATCCCCGAGATTGGACGAGATTTGTCTGGCAGATTACCGGTAAGCAGTATCGGGTCTGGATGTTCTCTGGTTCCCTTTCCGAGATTGGTCGGAATGTTTCACGGGGTCTTGCGATTCTTTTGTGGGATATGCTTTTTATTCTTTTGCCGATTGCTCTTTTTGGGATAATTTGCGCTTTTAAGAAGTCAAGGGAACTGTCCTTTCTCTTCTCAATTCTTTTTCTTGTCTCTTTTTTCTATGCGGTGAATTACAGTATTCCGGATATTCAGCCTTATTATCTGCCATCACTCTTTGCCCTCCTTTTCTTTCTCAGTTTTGGTCTTGGGGAAATCGTCCGAGTTTTAAGAAAGAGAGGCTATGTCGTTTTACTACTTTGTTGCCTACCGGTCATCTTTAATTTCAAGAAGGCGAATAAAAGGGATTACTATTTTGCCGAAGATTTCGCCAAAAATGTCTTTGCCTCCGCCCCAAAGGATGCGATAATTCTCACTAACTGGTGGGACTTTTATGCCCCGGCTTTTTATCTTCGTTATGTTGAGAAGCACCGACCGGATTTATGTATCATTGACAAGGAACTTTGTCGGCGCTTGTGGTATTTTTTATACCTAAAAAAGTCCTATCCCTGGTTAGTGGAAAGAAGCTGTCGGGAATTAGAAGAATTCCTCTCTTACCTCCACCAGTTTGAATATGGCAACCTTAAAGATAATATTGAGATTCAGAACTCTTTTATCCGAATGCTTACAAGTTTCTTGGAAAAAAATCCCGAGCGGAGACACTTTTTTCTCTTTCTACCTTTTTGGGACCCGGACTTGCCGCAAATTCTTAAAGGGAAGAAGGCAATCCCTTATGGCCTCCTTTATGAGATAAGGGAGGATAGCGCTTATCACTTTTTTGATTATAGAAAATTGCACTTTCGTAAACCGAAAATCCCTTTAGGAGAAAGAGAAAAAATAATCCTTAGATATTATTCTTTTGTCTCTTTGGAGCGGATGAGGTATTTGTCAACACCCCAGGCGGCCAAGAGAGAGGGGATAGAGATTTGGTTAAGAAAGATTAGGGGATGAGGCGGCGAGCGCCCGGCTGCGTCGTGCGGATATAAATAGCAATTGTGTCCTGGGTCTGGGAACTGAAGTGCCCCAGACCATCGCCTAAGGTATCGGGCAGTTGTTTTTTTACTATCATATGGCGATAGCGGTTTTCATCCCAGGCATAGACCTTTATGATATAAAGAGCGCTCGTATCAAAATAGAATGCCTTCCATCTGTCTAAATCAAAGAAGGTATCCTGAGTGACGACCGGAAGAGTGGGTTTTATTGTATCGGGATGGAATATGGCAACCAAATAGACCACAGCCCCCTGGCTCTTATGCCAAGTTAAATAACCTAAGGAGGGGTAAGAGAGGGTATCAAAATTTTCCGGCGAGATTATCCGAAAGGTGTCCGGGACGGTAGTTTGGCTGGTGAGGGTATCGGATTGAAATGAGACGAATAGTTTATAATTCGCTTTTGGCTTGACCCATTTCCCTTTCATTGTATCCTGATAGGTTCCCCTTCGGTAAGTCTCGACAAAATAGGTCGTCTCACCGGTGTTTTCTTGGGTAATGAAGACAATCGCCCCAGAGATGCCCGCGGTATCCTTTATCTCGGCGGTCAACCGATAAAGGCTGTCAACAATTACGGTCTGATTAGTATAGCGCGGATTTAGGATACAGTAGGCAAAGGTGATAGTTTCTTTTACCGGTTGGCGCTCGGCACAATTTAATAGAAAAGAGAAGAGGAGTGATAAATAAAGAAGCGAGATGGATAATGGATTCTCCTGCGCCATTTTTCAAAATTGCCATTCCAGGCTTAAAGAAGGGAAAATTGGTAGCATAGAAAATGCCTTCTTTACCGGTGGGCTCTTTTCGTAATCATAATAGAAAAAGAGGACATTCCTTTGGTTGTAGACATTGATTACCTCTAATCTTCCGATAAGGTTGGTATTTTTAATTCTCCACTCTTTTTCCATTCCGAGGTCAAGGCGGTGATAAGGGGGATAGCGGGCATTATTCTTTTCTCCGGGGATTTCGCCCCAATAAAACGCCCATCGCTCATAGCGATGCCCCCAGTACCAATCACGATAATGCCCCACTGGTTCGGTATAAGGCGAACCGGTGGTATAAACGAAACGGCCGGAAAGAGCGTAGCCTTTGGGTAAAGAGAACATCCCCACCAGATTAAAATTATGGCGCCGGTCATAAAATGGGAAGTAAGACCTTGCACCAAATTTGACCAAAACCTTAGAGTAGGAGTAAGCGAGCCAGCCGGTTAACCTCCCCAGCTCTCTTTTGGCTAAGAAATCAAAGCCATAAGCCTCTCCTTTTCCTTCCCGAAGGATGGTCGCTTCAATATTTAAGGGGTCAAATTTTTCATTGTATTCTTGGATCCGTTCATACTTTTTATAATATCCCTCAACGGTCAGATTTAATTCCTCACCGAACCATTTTTCAATTCCAGCGATGAAGTGATTGGCGACCTGTGGTTTATGTGGTCCAAAACTAGGAACCCAGACATAAAGAAAGGGGGCGGGTTGGTATTCGGGTAAGAGGGCGGTAATGAATTGAGTAAAACGACCCAGGGCAATCTTTCCCGCGAGGTCTTCCAAAATAAAATATTTAACCCCGAGGCGAGGACTCAAAAGATGATGAGTGACTTTTTGACCCTGGTAGGGAACAAAGGAATTGTCCAATCGTAAGCCGGTTTCTAAGATTAGACCTTGGATTGGTTTCCATTTATCGGAGAGATAAAAATTTAGATATCGGGGAAAGGCCTTGATATCAAGAGAAAATCCTAAAACACTTGTCTGATAACGGCATTCGTTTATCTTTCCCTCCAGACCAAATTTCAATTCATTATTAGAGGTAATAAAATATATCCCATCACTTTTTAGGGAGTATTCGTTGATCCAATCCTTCACCCAGATTACCTCTTCGGCAATGTCAATATTATAAAGATACCGACTAAAGGTGAGATAGGTCTTAGTGAAGACCTGGGGGTGGAAGATATGCCTAAGAAATATACTGGCGGTGCGGTTTCCCCAGTCAAAATAAATTCGGGTCTTTCTAAACCCAAAGTCAAAGATATCGGAATTTATGAATCCGGAGAAGAAGACCTTAGTCTTGGGAGAGATTTCCAGATTGGCTTTGAGGTGGAGGTCATAGAAATAATAAGGGAAGTTGATATTAAAGAGCGAAAGTGCCTTATCAAAATAGGTGCGGCGGAATGAGAAGAAAAAGGAACTCTTTTCTCGGAGGAGAGGACCTTCACCAAGGAAACGCGCCGAGAGGAGGCCAACTCCACACTTTCCCTGGTAGGTCTCTTTATTCCCCTCTTTGACATCCACATCTAAGACCGAGGATAACCGCCCGCCGTATTCGGCGGGAAAACCACCGGTGAGAAATTCCGCCCCCTGCAAAGCCGAAATGTCAAATACGGAAAATAGCCCTCCAATGTGAAATGGGTTATAGATGTTGACGCCGTCTAAGAGAATTAGATTCTGGTCAGCGGCTCCACCCCGCACATAAAGAGCCGCGGAGAAATCGTTGGCGGTCACCACTCCCGGCAGATATTGTAAGGAACGGATGAGGTCGCCTTCCAGAAAATTGGGAAAGGACTTTAATTGGATTGGGGAGAGTTTTGTGGCACTTATATTCACTTCTTCCTCAAATTCACTTCTTTTGGCCTGCACCTTTATCTCCGGTAATTTTATAATCTCCCTCTCCAGTTCTATATTTAAGGTGATGGTGGTGTCTCTCTTGACCGATAAATTTTTACTCACCTCCTTATACCCAACATAACTGAATATAATCTTATACTCACCCTCTTTAATGCCGGTGATGACATAATAGCCCTCCTTATTGGATGAGCTACCCAGGCCGGTATTTTCTAAATAGACATTACAGCCAATTAATGGCTCCTTTGTCCCCTTTTCCTTCACAAAGCCTTTAATCACCGCGCCGCGGGCCAGAGTAAAGAGAAGAGAAACAAGGGCAAGAAAGACCGTTCGCTTCATCCTAGATGCTCTAAAATCTTATCCCTAATCCTTTCGGGCAAGAAGCGACCTTTACTCCTTTTCATCACTTGACCTAAGAGAAACATCAAAACGGTCTTTTTCCCTTTTTTATAACTCTCAACCACCGAGGGAAATTCTTTAAGAACTTCTCTCACGATTGCCTCTAATTCCGAAATATCGGAGATTATCGCTAAACCTTCCTCGGCAATAATTCCCCCAGCCTCTTTTCCCTCCTTAACCATTTTAAAAAAGACATCTTTGGCTTGTCTTTGGGTTATTTTGCCTTCGTGTAAGAAGGAGAGGAGTTCAGAGAGGCGGGGGGGTGAAATCTTAAATTGAGTAATTGAGATCTTCTCTTCATTTAAGAAATGAGCCACTTCGTTTATTACCCAACTTGCCGCCAGTTTATAATCCGGGATAAATTTTACCAATTGCTCATAATAATTGGCGATTTCTTTATCCTTGATTAAAATCTCCGCCTCTCTTTCCGATAGGTGATAATCAGAAACGAAGCGCTGCTTTCGCTCCGCCGGTAATTCGGGGATTGTCTTTTTAATCTCTTCAATCTCCTCGCTTTTTATCACCAAGGGTGGTAGATCCGGTTCGGGGAGATAGCGGTAATCTTCTGCCTCCTCCTTGGTGCGCATCGGGCGGGTTTTTTTCTCTACCTCATCCCAGAGTAAAGTCTTTGCGACTATTTCTTCTTTGGCTTCAAGTAGCGCCCTCTGGGTAGTAATTTCATAAGTAAGTGCCTCAAAGACATTTTTTAAGGAATTTAGATTCTTTATCTCTCTTCTTATTCCCTCTGTGCCGTTTACTCTTAGAGAGATATTTGGTTCACAGCGCAAGTGACCTTTTTCCATATCGCCCGAAGAGACATCTAAATAACGGAGGATATTTCTCAATTCTTGGAGGAAGGCGACGGTCTCCTCGGGGCTGGTCAAATCCGGTTCGGTGACCACTTCAATTAAAGGTATGCCACACCGATTGAAATCAATCAGGGTAGAAGTGGGCGTGTGGATAAGTTTTCCGGCATCCTCTTCTAAGTGCAGTCTCCTTATCCTTATCTTTGACCCTTTTATCACCAGAAACCCCTGGATCGCTAATGGTTGGTCGTACTGGGTTATCTGATAACCCTTAGGCAAATCCGGATAGAAGTAATGTTTACGGGCGAAGGTGGAAACGGGGTTGATTGAGCAGTTTAAGGCCAGGGCGGCCTTGATTGCCAATCGGACGGCGTTATCGTTTAAGACCGGTAAGACCCCAGGAAAGCCGAGGCAGACCGGGCAGACCTGAGTATTTGGTCTTTCCCCAAATCCTACCGGGCAGGAACAGAATAGTTTTGTTTTGGTATTCAACTGGATATGGACCTCAAGACCGATTACTGTTTCGTATTTCATCTTCTTCACAATCTCTCGTAGGCAAAGGCTACTTCTAAGATTTCTTTTTCGGCGCAGGGTTTGCCAATTATCTGCAACCCGACCGGTAGATTATCAACTTTCCTTTTACAAGGAACTGAAATTGCCGGCAGTCCGGCCAGATTGGCAATGCTCGTGAAGATATCACTGAGATACATCGCCAATGGGTCTTTTTTCTCACCCAATTTGAAGGCAACGGTTGGGGTGGTTGGTCCTAAGATGACATCAACCTCTTGGAAGGCGGAGAGGAAATCGCCTTTGATTAATCCCCGGACCTTTACTCCCAATCCGTAATATTCTTCGTAATACCCCTTAGATAACCCAAAGGTGCCGATGATTATCCTCCTCTTTGTCTCTCTCCCAAAGCCTTCGCCCCGGGTCTTCTCATAAAATACTTGTAGGGGGTCTTCATATTGGGCTATTTTCTTAAATTCTTCGGTGTGGACTTGCGTCCGGTAACCATAGCGGACACCATCGTATCTTGCTAAATTAGAAGAGGCCTCAGCCATGGCAATTAGATGATAGCAAGCCGCCGAATAAGGAAGGTGCGGAAGGGAAATTACCTTGACTCCTTTACTGACCTTACCCAGTTCAGTAATCGCTTCTTCAATTACGGTTTTTATTTTTGGCGAGAGGGCAGAAGTGAAAAATTCCTTAGCGACACCAATCGTTAAATCTCTTATCTTACCGGTTAAAGGGAGATACCTTTCGGTGGGAAGTGGCACCGAAGTAGCATCCCTCTCATCATAGCCGGCAATTATTTGGAGGATTAGGGCGCAGTCTTCCACGGTTCGGGCAATTGGACCAATGGTATCCAGGGAAGAGGCAAAGGCAACCAAGCCAAATCTTGACACCCGACCATAGGTTGGCTTTAGGCCGCAGACACCACAAAAGGCGGCGGGTTGTCTAATTGAACCGCCAGTATCTGAGCCCAGGGCGGCGATTGCCCCACCGTATTTCACTACCGCCGCACTACCACCCGAAGAGCCACCCGGGACCCTTTCTTTATCAATCGGATTTCTTACCGGACCAAAATAGGATGTCTCATTAGACGAGCCCATAGCGAATTCGTCTAAGTTTGTCTTCCCTAAAACTAGACAACCGGCACTCTTTAATCTCTTAACCACGGTCGCATCATAGGGTGAGATGAAGTTGGATAAGATTTTTGAGCCACAGGTTAAGGGTTTATCCTTAACCGCAATATTGTCCTTAATGGCCAGCGGAATACCGGCGAGGGGAAGAGTATTATTCCTCTCTTTATCCGCTTTTTTTGCCTGCTCTCTTGCCTCCTCCAAGAATAGGGAGATATAGCCCCGCACCTCTTTTTCCTCTTCAATAATCCTTTTTGCCGTAAATTCAAAAATATCCGAATAGGTCAATTCCCCTTTTTTCACCGCCTCCTGTAATTCACTTATGGAAAGCTCGGTAATCTCTTTCATTCTCTTATCTGAGGCGTAAAGCGCCCTGCTTCGCAGTGCGGCACCTGAAAATAGCCATCTTGATAATTGGGCAGGGTTTTAAGGAATTTTTCTTCACACCTTATCTCTTTATGAATCTCCGCTTCTTCTTTTCGCCGGGGGCAGGGGAATTTCTGTGGAAGGCACGGACCTGGTTTTTGGCCAAGATGTTTTATTGTCTGGAAGTATTCAATAATCTTGGGCAGAGAAGGGGCAATCTTTTCTTTTGCCTCTTTTTCAAGATAAAGCCGGGCTAATCGGGCTAATTTATCAATATCAATATTTACCATATTATCGCTCAGATTAATTTCATCCCGTTGATAAACAGTTCAAATGAGCATTTTAAGAAATCGGCGGCACGGCGGGAGATGAGCATCCGGGAGAGGAAGATTTCAAAATATTCCATAATTGGGGCAATCTTAGTATCAATCCTCAAGTTTAGTCTTATCCTTCTCTTTTTTCCATCCACGGTGAGATTGGTCTCTTTTACCGCGTAATTTACCCGGTCGTGGATATCAAATTTTATGTAATCAGGATTCCGAACCCGGGAGGAATGAACATCTGATTTATCAGCTAAGATTAATGCCGCGGCGATTGGAGAGATTGGGCTACCGGTCGTTTCGTGGTGATTACCGAGGGCGGAGATGACCTTGGTGATTTCGGATAAGGGCATACCCAATCTTTTGAGGATAGCAAAGGAAAGGATCGCGCCACTCTCTTCGTGCCGGTCGCGGTTGATTAGATTACCGATATCGTGCAAAAAACCGGCAATCGCCGCCAGTTCCGCCTCCCGTTTGGGAAATTTAAGGGAAAGTAAAATCTCTCTTGCCCGCTGGGCAACAAGTTTAGAATGTCTTATCCCGTGTTCGGTATAACCCATTGCCTCAAGTTGCCGATCCGCTTCCTTTAAGAACGCCAAGACCTCTTCGTCGCGCTCAATCTCTTTTAAGGTAATCATCTTTTATGATACATAAATATTTACTATCGTCAATAAGCAAAAAAAGCGTAAAGAAGCGTACTGTTTCTAGACATGGTATCTACCCTAGAGAGATCTTTTGGATCCGGGACTTGAAAAGATTCTTAAAATCCTATAATCTCCCAAAAAGGAGTAATCTATGG
>Ga0209102_1001299_pt1 | contig 13500 bp, 9 predicted proteins | sample ConPoolayeHmetaG_FD_185483 | JGI IMG/M metagenome (GOLD analysis project Ga0209102, IMG submission 185483) | Hot spring microbial mat communities from California, USA to study Microbial Dark Matter (Phase II) - Cone Pool mat layer H metaG... ... | reverse complement strand
GCTCCAAGCCCCGCACCCTGGGTCGGTAAACGGTGACCGTCCCGCAGCCCAAGGTCAGTCGCCGCGCCTTGCCGTGGCCATTCCGATAAACCGGCAGGCCATCTACGGCCTGGCGCCGCGCCGACTTCTGACGCCCCAGTAGCTCCGTGATTTCCTCCTCCAAGAGAGACTGGATGAATCCCTGCACCTTCCTCCGTACCCATTCTTCCAGGTTGTCCCAAACAATAATTGACGGCTGGCTTCCATTTGTGGTTTGCTTTCCCATGGCGGTGGTGAGTACCTCCTTCACTGTTATTTCTTCACTAACAGAAAGAGTACTCGCTGCCGCTAACTATTTCCACACGTTTTGATGGTACCTCCTTGTATATTCGCACCTTGTGTAGTCGGTGAGCATCTAATAGTCTATTACCTTAAGCAGCACATGTTTCTGCTCACCTATATTTGCCATTTTTCTTCATCTATATCATGCACTTTGTAGAATTCTCTTTTTCTATCGTGAACACGGTCATGAGCTTTACTCTTTATTCCTTCAACTTCTATCGTGTGTAAAAGGCCTTTATTCTCTAAAGTATTGACAAGCTCACCAAGAATCTCCGTCGTCTCTGCTAACATATCTTGGATATTACTGATTTCCGGATCATATAAAAGTGGAGATTTTTCCGCCTTGAGATCATACTCTTTGTCTATTAGTAGTACTTCGTGCTTAATACACTGTCCATGCTCTGACCACTTCATTAAACCGAAGCGCATTTCACGGGTGTCTACCCCTTGTCTTTCAACTTGAAAATAACGATTCCCTCTCATCATTTGCTTTAACTTTGAAAACTGCTCCCCTGTGAGTTCCACTTTAGCCTCGATAATGAGGGCACTTTCTTCAAATCTCTCTTTATACGAGTAAGGAAGCAATTCAAGTTCACCTATTTTTAGCTTTTTAATTTCCATGATAATAGACTCCTTTCTTTCGACTAATCTAGAGCCTGAATATTCCTCAATCGAGCTATGCTCTGTTTGCTTCTGACGTTCTATCTCACCGGCCACCCCGGTATCAACCCGTCTATCTCTGCCATCAGGCGGATGGTCTGCTTCAGCGCCACGATGACCTTCTGGTAGTGGGTGAGCTCATCATAGCTCAGCTTTCTGCCTTTTCGGTCTTTGAGCCACTTCTGGCAGACCTGGTAGCCACCGATGTGGAAATTCCAGACCTCCGGCGGCATACCCTCAAAATACTGCGTCTTGTTGATGTAGACACGCTGGTTATTGTCATCATAGCTTACCTTTTCCACTTCGCTGGAGCCGGATATGGGATATTTAGTGATAAAGTTATTCAGCGCGGGCGACTCCATGAGGTGTAGAGATACCAGTTCGGCACCCTTCTCTGCCAGCACCCTGAAAAGGCCCTTGTCCGAAGTCAGCGGCAGGCGAGGGAAATCTATCTTGAGGAACTCGGCGTACCGGCTGCGGTAGGTAGGCGAGTGGAAAATAGCATAAGCATAGTTAAAGATGTCCTCCGGGCCGAAGGTCTGCTCCAGGTCTCCCTTGCCGTCTTCAATAAATTCCAGTCCCAGCTTGTCTGAAAAAGCTTTAATGAACTCCGGGTTCAAATTCGGGCGGCGTTTCCCGCCTTCAAACTGCATCTCGCCCTCGGCGGGGTAGAGGTAGAGGGGGAATATACAGGACTGCGTGGTGGATTCTCCGCACTTGGTTTCCATGATAAAACGTGAGCAAAAGAAGTGATTCATATCTGGAGATTTGTTACTTCTAGCGGAAATAAGTCCTAAATTCTCTCCTGCCAGCATTTGGCGCATGACATTATCGCGGGTTCGCCATACCACCGACGGATGGTAGTAGATAGAGCGAATGTCAAAGGGGCGATACAAAATCTTTCTGAAAAGCGTTCCCCAGTCCTTTACTGCCATTAACTGCTTTCTTGCCTCGGATACCCGCCATGCGTAGTTCTCTGATAGCGATAACTTCTCTTTCACCTCAGTATCTCCGAGCGTGCTATCAAGAAATACTTCAAGGCGCTGGCGAATCGGCTCTGGTTCAAAGTCAATCACGAAGTGGTCTCTGGCCGTGACAATACCGGTACTATTAGTCGGGAACATATCCGTTACTTTCCATCCCTGCTCATATTCCGGCCTGAGTTTTTCCTCATAGGGATTGAAGAAGTAGAATGGAGACGTAGGATTAAGCTCCGTCCACTCGGTATTGTTAATATCCGTCTCGAAGAGGGTTTGGTATTTCTTCTCTCGAAGCCCCCAGAGGTCGGCATAACGTATTCTGCCGGAGGGTTCCTTGCCGGCTTCTTTAATGAAAATGCCGATGGCTACGCCCTGCTGGATGTCAAAAACATTTTCGTCTTTGCCACAATCCGGACAGGTCTCTCTCTTTTTAATATTTCCGTGCAAGTTGAGAATATAAATATCCGTAAAGGTGTTCAGCAATGACTGCCGCATTCCGCGGAAGGTGGGGTTATCCAGATAGCCGTGGTTAGTGATGAATCCTAGCACGCCCTGCCCGGTCTCGTTTATCCGCCACTGGCCGAAACGGATGAATTTAACATAGTCATCCTGCAACCAGTGCTTACGCTCGTTAAGCGGCTGACCGTCAACCACTTTATAATCCTCAATCAGCTCACCAATCCAGGTAAGCTCTTGCTTTGACTTGCCGGTTTTCGGGTCGGTTACGGTGCGTATGCTGGCATTAGCCGAAATTCCTGAGTACGGCGGGTTGCCCAGCACTACCATGATAGGTTTTTCCTTCTTGATTTCGGCGGCGGCGTTGGCTTCCTCCACGATGTATTCATTAAAGCCGGCCAGTTGCTCGGACTTTTTGAATGCTGCCTCAAGTGTGTTGGTGAGATAAATGCCCAGGCGCTGCTCGCTTCTGAACTGGTAGCCCGTCTCCTGAAGTAAAAGCCCCAGTTTCAGGTGTGCCACAGCATAGGGAGCCATGAGTAGCTCAAAGCCAAAGATGCGGGGCAGGAGTTTCTCCGCTACATACTCGTTCCACATGCCCTGCTGGCCCTGACTGATAATGGCTTTGCGTATTTCGCTTACCACCATGTAGAGGAAGGTGGCGGTGCCCAGTGCCGGGTCGAGGATAAGCGTCTTCTCATCCGCCAGTCCCATTGGCTTGCCGAAGCGGGTTTTCAGGAGATAGTCAATAGAGCGTACAATATAGCTAACCACCGGCTCCGGCGTATAATAGACGCCGCGCATCTCCCTTATCTTCGGGTCAAATTCCTTGAGGAAGGTCTCGTAGAAATGTACCACAGGGTCTTCTTTAGCCGCGCGTTTGCCAAAGTCCTTAAGGACCTCTTCCATGTTTGCCTGGTCGAGAACCTGTGCCAAGTCATCCACCAGCCAGGCGATACGGTCATCGAGGTCGTAGCCGGCGATGTACTGGAACAGCTTCCTCAGGAACGGGTTGGTACGGGGCAGATTCTGAGCGGCATCGAGGCGGGTAAAGGCTGAACCGTTCTTTGATGTGCAACGGGCGGCAAACAGCCCGTAGGCGATGGTCTGAGCATACATATCGGCAAACTGCTCAACCGACAGGTCAGGGATGAGGTTATCGCGAAAGGCAACCAGTTGAGTATGCAGGCTGCCGCCTTCCAGCTCTTTCTGGAAGGCATTTATGATGAGGTCGCGAATCATATGCGCCAGGCGTGCCATACGTTGGGCAAGCTCCCTTGCTGTACCCACCCCCTCGGCTTTGTGCGAGAGAAAACCGGTTAAAAGCTCAATGACTTTCTCAATACCGTCCTTATCCCGCCTGACCTTGCCATCTTTTGTTGATGTCCCTAGGCGCGCCTTAAGGCGGCACTCGCCGTTAACAAACCAGCGGAAATCAAGGTAATCGGTCAAAACGATATTGCCGAGGGAAGCCAGATAGCGGCTGAACCTTTCTCCATCTGGCCCTTTGCCCCGTTCGATTTCATCCAGGCTCTTGCCGATATCCTTAGCTTCAATATAGCCAACGGTAGCCGGGCCCCTGGTAACGATAAAGTCAGGGGCGCCACATTCGATGCGACGCGGCTCATTGGTCGCGCCAACACCAGCGTCCAGGCTTTCCACCAGCGCCTTGAGAGCGGGACGGTAGGTCTGCTCAGTGGCGATACCACGCGCCAGTTCCTTCTCAACAGCCCGTATATATTCGTGCACCGACTTCAAATCAGCAGTCATTCTCAGAATCACTTTTCCTTTGCTACTCTGTAATCACCAATCCACTTTACCCGAGCCAATTCACCTTTCACGGCCTGATAGAAGCCCCGGTCTCCAGTCCAGAGTTCACATTTCTCCGCTTCAGCCAGGGCAAGGTAAGCGGCATCATAAGCAGCCAGATTGTACCTGAGTGATGCCTCTAAAACCCTGAGCGGCTCTACTTCTTTCAGTTCGACACCAAGCGCCATGAGATTACTCAGTGCTTCGATGGCTTTATCCGGGGCAATTCGCTTTTGTCTGGTAGCTGTAGCTATGCCGCTAACCAATTCGTAAACCAAAAGATGAGGGGCTATCACATTGACAGCCCCTCGAGCATAGAAATCGTCTCTTAATGCCGTTGCCTGCGGGATACAATCTTCGTCGTCAAGTTGCCACTTCAGCACCACCGAAGCATCGGCAACTATTAGCCCTGGTTCTTGTGCCATATCTATCTCCGCCGGCCTTCCTCAACAAGTTCGGCAGTAGGCATACCAACGGGGCCTATCTCCCGTCTGAGTCTGTCCATCCGAGCTAACAAGGACTTCTTATTTCCGTCAGTCTTGTCGCTTATCTCGCCATCCCTCACCAAACGCTCCTTAATGGCCTGGGCACAGTAAGCTGTTGTGCTCATACCACGTTTAGCCGCGGCAACCTTAATTTGTCTTCTAATCACCTCGTCCTCAAGGTAAAGACCGAGCCTCGCTTTCTTGGTCACTGCCATCACCTCCATCGTCATCATAGCATGATAACACTATGTCGTCAATCGGGCATTTGGCAACCGGTTCCTTTTCGCTGAAAGTGATGAGCCCGGTTATCGTGGCAAACAATTTAGGATTTTGTTACCTCATTAGCGGAGTAAGGCCCGAAGGAGATTGTTCCCGAACTCTCATTATTGAAAATCCGTTTTCATATTAACTATAATTCTCAACGAGTAATATAAATACGCGTATACACGAACAAAAGGGGGTAACCAATGAAGTCGCGAGTCAAGAAATTTAACGCTCTACTTCAGTTATTGATTGTCAGCATTCTTCTGCTATCATTAATTTCGGGCTGTGGACAAGGCGCACAGACCTCATCGCAACCTTCCCAACCACCATCATCCCCGCCGCAACAAGAAATAGCGCTACCAAGTGTAGACCCTGCCGAGTCCACCCCACCTACCTCCACTCCAAGCGCCCCTGAACCAACTCCCTCCCTGACACCACCATCGACTCCAGCTCTACCTTCTAGTGGCACTCCTCCGATCCCCCCTTTATCTACAGCCGAAAAATTTAGTCTATTTGCGATAACGCTTGCTTATAACATTAACGATGGTTTGATGGGACCGGAAATGTCTCATGCATTGAACGATTTACGAAGCGGGTGGTCTATTCTTAGAAGCAACACCAAGGCCGTGCAAGAGCTTTTGAGTTCCTTACAGCGGATTTTTGATAGCCGGGTTGAACTAGTTAAGGGCGCCAGATTTTCGCTCGATAGAGAAATTGCCGGTTATTTCACCTGGAACGTTATTGAGCCGGAAAAGGGCTCATATGACTGGAGGCTCACCGACCTGGTGGCTCAATATGCAAGAAAATCTCAAATAAAAATCTCGGCTGTTATTCAGCCGTTTGCCAGTTGGGACCAAAAGAGTGCTATACCTAGTCCGAGTTGCCGGGCCTTAGATTTTGCTTGGTATGACTATAAAGCCGGGCCGCCCAACGACTGGTCAGCATATCAGAAGTTTTTGGAAGCAACCGTGGAAAGATATAAAGATGTAGTTTTCGCCTGGGAAATCGGCAATGAATATGATGGTCAATGCGGCGGCTTTCAAGATAACCCTGAAGGCTATTTACAACTTCTCAAAACTTCCTATGAGACTATTAAAAGGATTGACCCAGAGGCAATGGTTCTAAACGGTGGTGCCCTGGAATTTTCTGATAGCAGTATTAGGAACTTCTGGACAAAGTTTTTTCAGCTTGGTGGTGGTAATTATCTCGATGCTTTCAATCTCCACTATAATATGGAAAGGAACGGAGCCAAAAGCGACCCATCAACGTTCCTAGAACTTTTGAATTTTTATAATACTTTGATAAAAAATCAGGGTCTGGCAAAGCCACTCTGGATAACTGAGTTTGGCACTTATTCGGGAACACCCAGCCCACCGCCGCTGCCATCTGGTGGCGGCCCTCTACCGACATTTCCCAGCCAAAGTCAGGAATTTCAAGCTGCTTGGTATTTTCGTTATTCAATTTTGGCTTTTGCTAACAACGCTGAAAAAATCTTTATTGATTTAATTGGTTCGGATGACAATAATGTTACTGGCGCGGCCATGTATAACCTCCAGAACCAGAGCAGGTTATTTCTTAAAACACTACAGGCTATTAGTGTGAAACTTCAGGGATTTAGTAAGGTTGAGAGAATTGCTGACGGTCAGTACAGGTTTACGGTTGGCGAAAGAGTCATCTACGCCCTCTGGGAGGGCAGTTTACCACCGTCAATCGGAGGCCAAGTTAAAGTAACCAATCTAAAAGGAGAGGAAAAATTGACTGACGCACAGGCAATTAGATTCTCAGCTCAAGACCCTGTTTTGGTTGAAATCTGATATTTGTCGCCAAGGATTAGGTTAAGGACGTTCCTGAATTATTGTTTGATAAGAAAGGGTCGATAGCGGCGATATAGTAACCGCTGGTAAACTTTAGCTGCTGGGGCTAGGAGCCTGGGTCACCAGTCTGAAAAATAAGACAGGCCAGATTCAAAAATGGTTGCCACCGTGTTAGCGGCCAGCTTCGGCTTACGAGTCGTGACCCAGCCTCCTAGGACTTTTTGGTCATTGCCTAGTCCTGTTGAATTGAGGTACATTATTTATCAGAATCGCGGATAGGAGAAAGGGGTATTACTTGATAAATTAAGATTAGAGCCGGGTTACTTATGAAGTTGCGATTAAAAAGATTACAAGCTCTGCTTCAGTTATTGATTGTCTGTCTTCTGATATTAGTAATTTCAGGGTGTGGGCAAAGTACACCTGCCTCATCACAGACTCCTCAACCATCCTCGCCGCAGGAAACCGTACCACCTAACGCAAGACCTCCCGAATCCACGACCACGACACCGGCCTCTACTCCGCAGCAAGGCGTCTCATTGCCACCCCAGGCTGAGCTAGAGGAAGCAAGGAGACTTTATCCACCGGAAGTAACCTGCGCCTTATTGATGGGGCATATTCCTGCCCCCAACGGTGTTGACGCTTATCTTGCTGAAAGGATTGGCCAAGAGCGCTTGCAGGAGCTGCGCTTCGGCAAAAGCGAGCCGACGGGTACGGAGAATGATATTGCCGCCCTTTGCCTCATGGAACTTCACATCCCGGCAGAATCTTTTTACGGACAGCAGCTTAGCGGTTCTCCTGACTTCAGCGTTGCCAAGGTGGATTCGTCATACCGCATTGCTCCGGGCAATCTTTCCGGATGGTTTACCAATGGTCAGGAAGCGGATATCATGCTTTCCGGTATAGATTTCAATAATGCCGGCGGCCCTCTTCTATTCAACCATCCTAAAGGCATCGCCACCGATGGCACGCACCTGCTGCTGGCCGATGGCAACAACAACCGTGTGCTCATCTGGAACTCTCTGCCCACCGGTAATATGCCTCCTGACCTAGTGTTGGGTCAACCAAATTTTACTACTAACTACCCCGGCACCGGCCGCCACCAGATGAATTGGCCAGTAGGCGTCGCCACCGATGGTACCCGTATTGTTGTTGCCGATACTTACAATGACCGTATCCTCATCTGGAAACAGTTCCCGACCCAAAACGCCGCTCCTGCAGATATTGTTCTGGATGGAAAGGCCGGTTTCCAGTTCGGCAAACCAACCAAAAACGGCTTTTCCTGGCCCTGGGGCGTCTGGACCGATGGTCAGAAGCTTGTCATCTCCAGCACCATGGGAGGCTATGTATTAATCTGGAACTCTTTCCCGACCAGGGATAACCAGCCGGCCGACCTGTACTTAACGGCTGGCGGCGACATGGGTACTCCAAGGACTATTACCAGCGATGGCAATTGTCTTATTGTTGGCGACCACAACGCTAAGAACACTGGCTCAGCGGTTGGTAATTTCTTCTGGAAGTCCTTCCCTACTAAGGACGACGAGCCATACGATTTCTTCCGACCGGACCCGGTAGACAGTAAGGTGGCGTGGATGACGGGTACTTTTACTTCGGATGGCAAGCTTGTGATGCTTGGGTCCACGGTACATATCTGGAACAAGTTCCCTGCCACCGCTAGCGAACCTCCTGTTATCTCCATCTCTGGCTTTAAGTTCACCGGCGGCGATGGCGCTAGCCTGGCAATCGCCGGGAGCAGGGTCTACATGTCCCTTTATAACGGTAACCGTGTTGTTGTCTATAACAGCCTACCAACTGTTCCTGAACAGAAGCCGGACTTTGCCATCGGCAGTCCGGACATTTATACCAACACGCTGGATACCCACTACTTCATTACCAACGGTATTCCGGCGACCAATGGTAAAAATCTCTTTGTATCCTCCGATTTTGACCGCAGATTATACGTCTGGAAGCAGATTCCCGACGAGAGCGGCGCTTATCCCGACCTTGTCTATTCTCTGCCCGAGGCACCATGGGATAATGCCCTCTGGGGTAATACACTGGCTCTGGCTGGCAAAGACGCCGTTATGATTTGGAAAACTCTCCCCCTAGAAGGGCAACCTTTTGATATCAGTTTCAAAAGAAGCATCGGCGGTGTTACTCTTAAAGACCTGAACGGCGTGGCTCTGGATGACAGGTACTTTTATCTTTCTGACACGTCAGAGAACAAGATTTATGTTTGGAAAGGTATACCTGAAGCTGGAATCCCGCCGCTGTTTAGCCTTACCGTAGACCAGCCAGGGAGGCTCGACAGCGACGGAGAGTACCTCTTGGTAACCTCCCTTAATAACCATTCTGTGTTAGTTTTCCGTGTGGCGGAGCTATCTGGGAACGCCAGACCCGTGGCTACTATCGGCGGACCTGGCAAATTCAACTTACCTCAAAATGCAGTTGTAGCCAAGGGCAGCCTTTTCATTGCCGATACCAACTTCAATCGGGTGCACATCTGGAAGAACATCTCCGAAGCTTTAGCCGGGAAAGACCCGGATGTAGTCCTTGGCAAGGGTGGGCCTAATGCTTCCCCCTTCCAGCTTAAAAATGCTTTCTTCTGGCCGGCAGGACTGGCTTTCGATGGCAGCTATCTCTGGGTGGGCGAGTTTAAATTTGGCAACCGCTTACTGCGCTTCTCCGTGAAATAAACACGACCTGTCTTGCAGAAAAGGCTGATGATATTATAATCTAAATTGAAGAGAAAAGAGATGGTAAGATTTTGCCGTTATATTTTCTTTCTCATTGCAGTTCTGATTGTGATCGTTGCGTCGACACTTAGCTGCGTACGGCCGTCGCCAGAACTCCAGCCAACACCTTCTGTGCCAGCGCCAGCTTCCCCACCCCCGTCAGCGTCGACCCCATCGCCCAAACTAATGCCTCCACAGACCCAGCCGCCATCTCCGCCGACACATAGTACACCATCGTTGCCGCCGCGAACTCAGCCACCCAAAGAGGAAACATTACCTCCACTGACCAGACAGGAACCCCCTCCGGTATATGTGCCTCCAACTCCACCCGAGGTGACGCCACTCAAGATAACCGTTAAAAGTGAGATACCCGGCGGTAACCAGCGTGCCGTGGATAGCTTTCTCCAGACCTACCCATTTCTGGTTAAGTATCTGGGAGAGCCTTTCAGTATCGGTACCACAGGTGTCAACTGGGAATACGATGCCAACGCCACGGACTGGGGCTGGAATGCCAGGACAAATACCGTGCAGCTTAATGCTAACATCCTGGTAGAGGTTCCGGGTCAATCTCCCTATGCCAAGCTGGATGAATCCTACCAGCATGAAACGGCTCACCTCTTTTATGACGTCGGTGACGATGCCATTCGTTTCTCTTTCGGGCAGTGGATATGGGAAGCTCACGCCCTGGCAGGACAGGCGCTGGCAAATCAGGATGCGCTGGGGTTGCCTGCGTTCGGCTCAGTGGCTGTGTATGACACCCAGGCCAATATTGGCTATGAGCTATTGAACGGCGTGCCGCGGGACGGCGAGAAGTGGAACCGCACCATTGTCGATGGCAACGCTACCAGCGCTTTGCTGCTACTTACCGACGTGCTCTCAGCGGGCTCTGACCGCGATTTCCTGAAGCGGGTAAACGCAGGCATACTGGCACGCTATCGTGTCACAAAAAGCCTGGATATTTCTCCCGAAACCTACCGTGCCATCCTCAACGAGGCTGCCGCTGGCAAGAGGATTGATGGGCAGTCCCCCGGCGACTGGCTATTCGCCCAGCCGGTGGCTAACATTGCCGGCAAAACAGGCGACTATCTGGCGGTTGTGCCACAATACAGCGCCGCCTGGTACGGGATGGAGCTATTCCCCACGCGTTTCTGGACATTCGCCTTCCGGCGGGAAAAGCCGGGGCAGGACTACCGGGAGATTACCCTGGAAGGCCTTGACGTGAAGCTGACCGTCTACGACACTGCCGGTAAGGTAGTGAGGCAGACTACGGTCAGGAGCACTGGCGGCATAGGAAATGAATTTGATTCCTGGCAGCTACTCCCTCAGGACATCAAGGACGGCGCTTACCTTGTCAGGGCAGAAGCCGACGCTGGCGGCCAATCGCTGGTGGCCCATAATTATTTCATCGTCATGCGTCAGGCTCCAAAGGTTACCATTGAGGACGACCGCTTGATTGTCGTGCTGACCGATGGCTCTGGCAGTGCTCTGGTACCTGAAATGCCGAGGGGCATGACCGTTACCGGCGGCGAAGTGCAGTCAACGCTTCCGGGTGTGCTGGTGGTAACCGCCGCACCGGGGTCTGCCGTGACTTTTAAGCTGGGCAACTTCGAGAAAATCATCTCTAAACCACTGACGGCACGCATTGTGTCCCTGCGTCTACCCTGAAACGGCGGCATGGTGCCGCAGCTTGTGTTATCGCAGGTTATGACTTATAATCCCGGTGGATACATCGTGGACAGTTGGCACAGGGAAATGAAGTACACCGGTATCATCATTTGTCTGCTATTACTGCTTGCCGCAGGCTGCACATCTGCAGCGCCTAGCCCCGCACCTGCTACACCATCGGTGCCAGAAGCGGCGCCCTCACCCTCTCCTGAGCCAGCAATCACGGCTCCGGCACCACTTACCCCGGCTTCTTTCTCCTTGGCAAATCTCACTATTCAGCCGGTAAGAGCCCAGCCTGGTGAAGCAGTAACGATAACGGTTGATATAGTTAATATTGGTGGTACTGAGGGGACTTATACCGCAGCGCTGATGATAAATGGCGTAAAGGAGGCAGATAAGAGAGTAACTATTACCGCTGGCGGTACTCGAACGGTCTCATTCACTGTAACTAACAAGAATGCTGCTAGCTACAATGTGGTCGTGGATGGGGTAAGTGGTAGTTTTACTGTGGTAGCAGCAGCGCCAGCACCCGTACCATTGCCTGTTACGCCAAAGAAGGACCAGCCATTTGAATGGGTTAGCGATATCACGCCTGGTTCGGGAAAAGGAACGCCGCCTCCCATGGCCCGTCCGGGAGATGATGGACCTTGGAATTACAGGATAATGAGTGCAAGTTCACGAGATGGGCTGACGTGGGTGAGGGACAATATAATCATCGCTGACCAGGCTTCAGTGCCAGACGCCATTGTAGATAAAGAAGGCAACATCCGGATTTACTATGTGGACTGGTACAATGGCCACAGAATCTCGGCCGCATTGTCTCATGATGGTACTAACTGGATTTACAAGGTGGTAACTGTCACGGGGCAAGTTGTTCAACCCGGAGAGCTGGATGCTCCAGCAGACCCAGACATTGTTCTTTTGCCTGATGGCAACTACCGACTTTATTATATGTACAAAGGCGCTATCTACTCGGCAATTTCGAGTCATGGGATAGACTTTACGAAAGAGGAGGGGACAAGGTTTCAGGAAATGGGCCGTTTCTGGACGGATCCAGATGTATGCAAAATGGGTGACGTTTGGAGAATGTTTGTCTGGCGGGAAGGCGAGACCATAAGTACCGTTTCCAATGACGGGTTGAGCTTTAAGAGAGAGTATGCCTTGTTGGGCGTGGGTATTCAATGCACAATACCAATAGGGGGTGGATACCGGATGTATTACCCTAAGAACGAGGGGATATTCACCGCTTTTTCAAAGGATGGGGTCGGTTGGGTTGAGGAAGGACTAAGGCTAGAAGGGGCATGGGACCCAGCCGTCATCAGAATGCAAGACGGTACTTACAAGATGTTTTACAAGATTTGGATCCCCCCAGAAAAACCACCGTGGCTGAAGCCCTGAGCATTGAAAAGATGAGAAAACTATTTGTACCGTGGACTATAGTGCTGCTACTGCTTGCTGCTGGTTGCACACCCGCAGCCCCCAGCCCGGTACCTGCTTCACCATCGGCGACAGAAACGCTGCCCTCACCCTCTCCTGCGCCAGCACCGTCATCACCCGAGCCGCCACCAGTTACCCCTCCTTCTCTCGCAACGACACCCGCGCCAGCGCCCACCACTCTAGAAGCACCTCCATCTTCATCCACTGCTCCGAGACCTACACCTGATACCACGCACACGCATCCGAGTACACCACAACCACCAGTACCGCAGCCAACACCATCTCCCACTGCACCACCAATAATACACACTCCCTCACCCGCACCATCGCTTCTTCCATACGATGGACCTATCATCGACGCTCACAGCCAATGCTGTCCTGAAAATCTGGGAAGGATAATACAATTGATGAACCAAGCTGGAGTTACACGCACTATTCTATCTCCAGGTGTTACTTCGTCCAGAGGAATCGTGACACCTGAAGATTTGATTTCGTTTTCCTCCAGCCATCCGGGTAGGATTATTCCTGCAGTCTTGACTAAAATAGGACCGTATGGGAATTATTATCAGCTTCTGGAAAAGCAGATGAAGATGGACGGATTTGGTGCCATGGCTGAATTTCTGGTCTATCACTCGCGAAAAGGTGATAGGGCAGGTGAGATAATAGTCTATCCTGAAGACAAGCAGATGCAGACTGCACTCAACTATGCACTGGGTAAGAAATGGCCTTTTATTATTCACATCGAGTTTGCAGCTGCTGGATGTCCACGTGACGAACTTATGACGAAGCTCAAGGCTTTACTTATTCAATACCCAGATCAACCCTTTGTCCTAATCCACATGGGACAACTGGACCATGTGGCTGTCCGGCAACTGAT
>Ga0209102_1001298_pt1 | contig 13515 bp, 11 predicted proteins | sample ConPoolayeHmetaG_FD_185483 | JGI IMG/M metagenome (GOLD analysis project Ga0209102, IMG submission 185483) | Hot spring microbial mat communities from California, USA to study Microbial Dark Matter (Phase II) - Cone Pool mat layer H metaG... ... | reverse complement strand
AACTTTTATAGCGTATCTTAAAATGTATAAGTTTAAAACAAAGAGCCTAGTCAACGATCATGATTGATGAGCAAGCTCCATGACATCATATCAGAGCAGATAATGAATGAATTAAACGCTAGTAGTATTTCTATAAAGAGCAAATTTTCTTCTATCTGCATATATTGTCGTGGAGGAAAGAACCTTTGCGGAAAAGCTGTTTGCCCGATAACTTTAAAGGCGGTCTCAATGGTCAAAGTTTCAAAGCCGATAAGCTCAAACTATGTTTCAGGCTCATCCCCACCCTCAGTCTTTGTAGGCCGTTATGGATATCCGAAAGTAGCTGTTGGCCCTATGGTACCCCCCGTTTCAGGGGACACGGTAATAATGGACTTGCCTGAACAATGGATAGGAACCCCTCTAGAACAAATAATCGATTACAGGTACTCACTTCTAAGAGGAAAGGTGAACACCAAGGTAACAGAGGTAAGGACTGGAAACCGATTTCTTGATACATTACATGAGTTGGCTATGAGTTCTAGACCGGTGGACTCTGAAGTTGAATTCACAAAGAAACCAATCGGAACGATTTACCTCGACGACCATTCCCAACCTTTTGGACCAAGTGCGCCAATAAAGAGTTTCAGATTGCAGAGCACACGCGCAGAGCAATCGATAGAAAAGCTTTACTATGACACTGATATGTTAGCTCAAGAAGCAATACTGGAATTGTATCGATCAGGAATCGAGGTAAGCAGGATCCAAAGAGCTTTTAGCGTAGGCATGTTCGGTTTAAAGAGAAATCGCAGGCTAGTTCCTACTAGATGGAGTATAACAGCAGTTGACAGCGTAATATCATCTGATATCATTAATAAGATTAAAGGTTACGAAACAATAGACAAGTTTTTACTTTACAAACATTCTTACATGAACAACGTTTTTGCAGCCCTACTCTTACCTGAAAAATGGAGTTACGAATGGATAGAGGCATGGTTCCCTGGTACGTTCTGGAATCAAAACTTTTCTGAAGTAGACTTTGGAGGGGACTATGAGAGTTACGGGGGCAGGAAAACATATCCTAGTATAGGGGGGTGCTATTTTTCTGCGAGGTTAGCAACCGCAGAGGCTTTAAGCAGCATGTGCCGCCAAGCTACAGCATTGGTCTTAAGAGAAATACACCCGGAGTTTCCACTGCCACTGGGCGTTTGGTTTGTCCGAGAAAACGTTAGAAGACTTTTCCAACAAAAACCTTCTGTGTACGAAGATTTAGAGCAGGCGTTTAAAGGGATGTCGGAGTCTCTAACTGTTCCACTTATAAAGTGGATACAGAAGAGTGAGATTTTAAAAAATCGAGTCTTTCAAAGAAGGCTATCCGACTATTTCGAGGACAAAAATTAGCGATAAAATTTCTCTTCCCCCTCTTCCAATGCAACGCTTACTCTCCCCTCGTTCACAAGACAGCTTAAGTACCCTCTCAACGTGGAAGATAATAGGTAGTACTCTGTTAAATCTTTAGGCTTCAACCCGATAGAGTTCAAGCTCGTCTTAACAACTTGATTAAAAGAACTGCCATAGGCGTTTTCGTAGACCACGTCAAGGATCGTGTTAATAGAGCTAATATTATAGCTGACGAGGCTTTTGATTTCACTCCTAGAAAGCAGATCCCCATGGTAAAGCAGAAAATTATCAACTTCAACGTCTTTTATTTTAACCAAAGATTCGATGGCCTTCTTAGGGTCATGCAGATAAGCGATTTTATACTTTTCTAAGACTTCATAAGGGAAGACGGAATCACCTAAGTAGAACGTGTTTCCAACAACTATTCCACAATGGTTAACACTATGCCCTGGTAGGTCAACAACCTTGAACTTCAAACCAACAGCTTCTATTTCGTCCCCCCCGCTGAACGACCGATCGACTTCACATGCCTCACCGCAAATAAATTTATTCAACAAAGTTTTTAGAGGAACGGCAGCATAAGAAAACTCTAAAGCTTCTATGATTGGGTTCTCTATAATGCAGGCTTCAATCCTAGGCGCGTATGTTAAAGCACCAACCCTTTTCCTAATAAAGGAGGCACCTCCATAGTGATCCGCGTGGGAGTGCGTAAAAAAAATGGCTTTAATGGAAAATTCACCACCCAAAGCTTTTAAGACCTTGCGCCCAACATTTTCATCTACCCCAGAGTCTATGATGACAGCTTCCTTCCGATTTATAACAACACCGACCTTAGTTTTCAATTCTAGAAAACCGGTGTGGCCGTCGATTAACTTTAGCAAGCCATCTTCCAATCGACATCACGTCATACCCAAGTGGGGCACTTATAAAAAATGCTCCTATTTGGCAAAGATGCCCCATCTTAATCACATACCGTTAAACACGATATTTAGGATCTTATGTTAGAACTGAAATTCCACTGCCATGGGTTATTAAAATCGATATAAAAAATGTGGTGATTAGAAATTTTTAAAAACTAGTGTGATTTCTCTTTTAAAGAGACACATAAGTTGAATCGAGAGAATAAAATGACTTACAGTAGAGTAAGGTGTACATCAGCCTTATCAAAAAGCAGTTTACCCGGATTAGATTACACGGTAAACCCCTATATAGGATGTGAGCATGGATGCATCTACTGCTACGTACCTGATGTCCTAAAAAGACAAGAGTTTGCTGATTCTTGGGGTGAAAAGGTTTACGCAAAGGAGAATGTACACGAGGCTCTGGCAGGACAGGTTCGTAGGCTTAGGTCCGGTGTCGTGGGGCTCAGCACGGTAACAGACGCATATCAACCTTACGAGAGAAAACTCTGCTTGGTGAGAAGAATTATTGAGACACTTCTAGCTAATGGGTTCAAAATATCATTTCAAACCAAATCAGGCCTAATCCTCAGAGATCAAGACTTAATCAAAGGAGATAATGTTGAAGTAGGATTTACAATAACCTCCTTAGATAAAGACTTTTCTAAACAGTTTGAGCCTAAGGCTCCCCCTCCAGAGGTGAGAGTACAGGCATTAGAGACATTCTTTGAGAGGCAAGTTAAAACTTATATCTTCTATGGGCCAATAATTCCAAACTATAACGACGACGATAAGACCATCAATGGCGTATTGAATGTCGCCAAAAGAACGCATAGTAGAGTATTATACGATGTTTTAAGGCTTAAACCTATACTTTCTAAGAGGTTACAGGAAAAGATTGGTGTAGAAGGTTACGCGGAGATCAAGGAAAGCTTGTACAGAGGGTGTGCGGAAAGCGTATACTCTAAAATCTTAAGAGCTAGCAGACAAGTTGGTGTTGGTGTCGAACCCGCCTTCCCATAAGAGTGTTTTTGAGATGAGTAAAGAGGAAAGAACTTACAAGGTTATAATAATAAACCCCATTGTCCTGATTTTGATTCCACAGCTCTTAATACATTATGTGAACAAACAAAATCTTGCTTTTTCATTCAACAGAGACAACGTGGTTGGTTTACTGGGAGCCATCTTTATAGGCATGTGGATAACCCTCGGCACGCTTTTAATGAAATATTTTGGCTTTATTTCATTCGTACTATTCTTCTTTTTAATAGGCTCGATGGGGATAACGCTATTAATAAATAGGTTTATTATTGGCCTAATATTTATAAGGAGAGAATGCCAGAGATGCAAATTCAAGAAGTTGATCATAGACCACGAGGTTATTCATCTCAACTCTAATGCAACGGAAAAGGAGGTTTGGAAAACGCTTAAGAAAGTTTACAAAGCAGAAAACATGAGGGTCTACAACGATGGAAATATATGTGACTTCTGCCCAATACCATCCCGTCTAGTGGAAGAATAGCTGGTGAAATTTATGGTCCATAGAATAGCTGTAATAGACAGGGAATTATGCAACCCCAAAAAATGTCCATACATCTGCATTAATGTATGCCCTATAAACAAGATGAAAAAGGACACAGTAAAGAAGGGCGAAGACGGCTTCCCTATAATCAGCGAGATACTATGTACGGGCTGTGGCATCTGCGTTAAAAGATGCCCCTTTGACGCGATCAGCATAGTCAATCTAGCCGAAGAATTGTCAAGAGATAAGATACACCAATACGGACCGAACAGCTACCGACTATACCGATTACCAACACCGAGACCTAACTCTGTAATCGGCCTTCTAGGGAGAAACGGTGTCGGAAAGACGACGGTCATAAGCATAATGTCAGGCCTTCTAAAGCCAAATCTCGGATTAGAAGGAGAAGTTTCTTGGGAGGAGATTTTAAACTACTTCAAAGGAACAGCTTTAAAAGACCATTTTGAGAAGATCGCAAACCGAGAGCTTAGGGTCAGCGTAAAGCCGCAGGCCGTATACAATTTAACAAAGCTCTGGGTGAAGGATGGCCTTTCACTTCTTAACATGGTAGACCAGCGAGGCGTTTCAAAGGAATTGATAGAACAACTTAACCTTAAAGATTCGATAACAAAAGATGTACCTCAATTAAGTGGAGGGGAGCTTCAAAGGCTTTCAATTGCTGTTGCCGCTGCGAAGGAAGCAGACATGTACTTCTTCGATGAACCATCTTCGTTTAACGACGTATATCAAAGACTGGCAGTATCACAAGTAATAATGGACGTGGCAAAAAAAGGGAAATGCGTCTTTGTAGTGGAGCACGATCTCACAATCTTAGATTACCTAAGTGACCACATACACCTAATATACGGTGAACCAGGAGTATATGGTATTGTTTCACAAGTCATGCCTACAAAGGCCGGAATTAACTCCTTCCTAGACGGGTACATACCTGAAGAAAACGTACGATTTAGAGATAAGAGGATAATCTTTGACATTTATGCGCCAGGAACCGAGTCAACAGATACTTCGCCTATAGTGGAATACACAGAACTTGAGAAGACCTATGGAGATTTCAACCTGAAGGTAGCGAGCGGTAAACTCGGACTTGGAGAGATCATTGGAGTAGTAGGAGCTAACGCATTAGGCAAGACCACTTTCATTAAGATGATCGCAGGGGTAGAAAAGCCGGATGCCGGAACGGTTAAGTTGACTTCAAAGATCGCATATAAACCACAATATGTTACTCCACCCAAAGGGCATCAAAACGTCAAAGAACTACTAGACAGTGTTGCAGGGAGAGATGTGACTTCCATGTCCGAATATAACGAAATAATTGTTCCATTACATGTGGACAAGTTATTTGAAAAAGAGTTGCCAAAACTTAGTGGGGGGGAGCTTCAAAAGACTGCAGTTGCAACAACACTCCTCCAAAATACAGAGGTATACGCACTTGACGAACCATCAGCCTTTATAGACGCAGAGGATAGAGTTGAGTTAGCGAAGATAATTCAACGATACGTACGCTCTAGAAGCAAGTCAGCTATAATTGTAGACCACGACGTACAGCTTATTGATATCGTTTCTGACAAGCTTATGATATTTAAGGGAACACCGTCAATTGTAGGAAAAGCGGAGAGCCCCTTGAGAAAGAATGAGGGAATGAACTCGTTTCTCAAAGAACTGGGCATAACGTATAGAAGGGATTATGAAACAGGGAGACCGAGGATAAACAAGCCGAAGAGCAAGCTTGACAGAACACAGAAAGAGGAAGACAGATACTATTATGTCACTAAAATAGAAGGAGAAGAGTGAGCTCTTTAGCATTAAGCTTTTAATGACCAAGATCGCCCCTAATAACGTCCAAAAGTGCAATAAAAATTGGGTCGCCTCATCAAAGAGATCCTCGCAGACGTACTTACAACAGAAGAACTTAAGGATGTAGTTTCTGGTTTTGATATAATAGGCGACATTGCGGTCATAAAGATACCTGATACCCTCTTACCAAAGAAGGGCCTTATAGCTCAAACGCTATTAAAGAATGTTAAGAACGTGAAGGCTGTGTTCAGACAAGCATCACCCATTTCTGGCGAATACAGGTTAATGGAGTTAGAACACCTTGCAGGCGAGAATAGAACATACACCGAACATAAAGAAAGCGGTTGCAGATTTATTTTAGATATTCAAAAAGCGTATTTTTCTCCTAGACTCTCTGGAGAGCGCCTACGAATTGCAAGCTTGGTGAAAGACAACGAGGTAGTAGTCAATATGTTTGCTGGGATAGGGACATTTTCAATAATAATCGCTAAGCAGGTTAAAACGTCTCTTAACTACGCGATAGATGTAAATCCATACGCATATGAGATGACCTTACGAAATGCCTTTATAAACAAGGTGGATGACAGAGTAATAGCACTTTTAGGAGATGCTGGAAGAACGATAGAGAACCGACTCCTATCTTCTGCGGATCGTGTATTGATGCCATTCCCAGAGAGAGCCTTAGACTATTTTCCCTACGCTGTTAGAGCGCTTAAAGCCGATGGAGGAACAGTCCACCTATACTTACACGTAAAGTCAAAACCTGTCAGCGAGGTAATCGACGAGACATTGCCAAAGCTATCAAACCCAACTAAACTGAAAATAGATTCAATAAATTGTAAAGTGGTTAGAGAAGTCGGCCCAAGAATAGACCAAGTCGTTTTGGACATCGAATTCGCATCATAGCCTTGAAATTATCTAAGAAAAGCACATTTGTAGCTTAGTAATTCTTTTTAAGCATAAATCTATAGCATAATATGATGCCCGATAAGAAATACGATGTAATCGTTGTTGGAGCTGGCACAGGAGGAGCGCTTACAGCAATTTCTTTGGCTGAGAAGGGTGTGAAAGTCTTGCTGTTAGACTCTAAGAATGAGAAACTTATTGGGAAAAAGGTATGCGGAGACGCTCTTGGACTGCACCATATAAAGAACGTTAAGATCCCTTATCCCCCAAATGACACGTTTAAGAGCAGACTCGACTTTGTAAAGGTCTATTCGCCTTCATCCAAATATTCAGTAACAGTCGAGGGAGAGGGCCTCGCCCTTGACAGACATAGATTTGGGCAGTGGCTATTAGGCATGGCTCTTGATAAAGGAGCAGAACTTATGGCCGATACAAAGGCTACTACACTATCGTATGAGAGGGGTAGAGCTACACAGTTGAGGGCGGTTTACAAGGACCAAAGCGTTCAATCTGTGAGAGCCGATTATTTCGTTGACGCATCAGGGTATGCGGCTACTCTCAGGAAGCAGATCCCTGAAACTATTGGCATTCAAAAAGAGGTACCATTAGAGGATGTAAGTGTAGCATACCGAGAAATCAGGTGGGTTGAACAAGTGGAAGAACCTGGCATAGCTAAGATATTTCTTGACCAAGATCTAGCTCCAGGAGGGTACTGGTGGTACTTCCCCCAAGACGAACACACACTTAACATAGGTTTGGGAGTACAAGGTGGAAGAAATGTTAACCCTAAGGACAAACTTAGGGAGGTGGTTCGAAGAAGGGAGGACCTGCAGAAATCGTCAACGTTAGATGCAGGAGGTGGCATAGTACCTACAAGGAGGAGCCTTTATTCACTAGTAGCAAAGAACGTGCTCTTTATCGGTGATGCCGCATGCACCGCCAATCCGATCCATGGCGGTGGGATCGGCCCGTCCATGCTTTCAGCGAGAGCTTGCGGTGGTGCAATAGTTAAAGCTCTAAACGACCAAGAAAACGAAGATGAGAGACTGTGGGAGGCCAATATAGAGTATACAAGGTTATATGGAGCGAAATCAGCCTCTCTCGACATCTTCAGAATGTTCCTACAAGCCCTGACAAACGAGGAGATAGAATTCGGTATGATGAAACAACTTATCAGCGATAAAGACTTGACTGAAATAGGTTATGGAACCGGTGGCCTCACCCTAAAAGACAAAGTTTTGAAGGTCATCAGAGGGATCTCAAAACCTGGTGTGCTAAAGAATCTCTCTGAGACAGCCAAGTATATGAAGCTAGTAAAAGAAGAGTATGATAAGTATCCTAACATCATAGGGTTCCCAGAGTGGGTGAACAGGGTAGAAGGGATATTCAGAAAATACTCTATCGACTACACAGCTAAAAAATAAAAGGAGAAGGGTTTATTCTCCCGGCAGTATAATATCATGAGGCTTGAGTTCTTCTAGGCCAGCGTTCGTAACTAGACCGAATTTGGCTTTACTCCAAAGGTCTTGGATCGAACTAGCACCGGAATACCCTAGGGAAGCCCTGAGCCCGAGCGCAAATTCTTCAATAACACTCTGGGCGTCCCCACGATATGGGACATAACCTTCTACACCCTCCGCTATGCCTTTGGCTATAGGAGCGTAACGGTCTATAACAAACCTCTTCTGCCGCGCAGATAAACTACCCATCCCACGCAACGGCTTGTAATATTTTCCACCAATCTTTATCAGGTTACCTGGAGATTCACGACACCCAGCGAAGACCATACCCATCATAACAGTTGAAGCACCTGCTGCGAGAGCGAGTAGAGCGTCACCGGAGCTTCTAATACCACCGTCAGCAATAATTGGGATATTAAGGCCAAGTTCTTCCATAGCATCTGCCGTAGATGCTACAGCGAACAGGGTTGGCGCGGCAGCCTTAGTGATAACTGAAGTCATACAAGTTGACCCTGAACCGATGCCAACACGAACGCCATCGACCTTATCTATTATACTTGTGGAGTCCTTTAAAGCTTGCCCAGTACCTATATTACCTATCACAAGGTCAGCGTTAACCTCATCAGCTACCCTTTTCGTAGAGCTCAGAACGTTTGTGTTATGGAAATGTGCTACATCACATACTAAAACATCAACATACCTATCTAAAGCTTTAGCTCTTTGCAGATCGAATGGGGATATCGCTGCAGCCACCCTTAAACGCCCTTCAGAATCGCGGGTAGCAGTTGAATACTTTTCCCTTGAGTAAACGTCTTTTATCGTGATTAGTCCGAGCAACTTACCCTCATCATCTATAACAGGAAGTTTTTCAATCCTGTGATCATGCATCACCTTCTTAGCTTCTTCCACGGTCACATCAGGTTTAGCGGTTACAACCTTTTTCGTCATCACATCGCGAACCCTCCAACTTAAGTCGGCAAATGAGACATCCCTTTTAGTTACTATACCGATGAGTCTGTCGCCGTCGACAACCGGTAGGCCAGAAATATTGTACCTGCGCATAACTTCGATAGCTTGGCTAACAGTTGACTCAGGTTGAATCGTGTATACGTCGCGGATGATAAACGATTCAGCCCTTTTAACCCTTCGAACCTGTTCCACCTGCTCTTCGACAGTCATGTTCCGATGGATAACACCTATCCCACCCATTCTAGCTAAAGCGATTGCCATCTCACTTTCGGTGACAGTGTCCATGGGGCTTGACACAAACGGAAGGAAGACCCTAATATTCTTGGTAAAGTACGAACTTATATCTACTTGGGAGGGCTCGGCTTCAGCTTTCCCTGGTATTATAACATAGTCTTTAAAGGTAAAAACACTAGGGGATTCAGCGAGCTTCTTATAGAAAGAATGTGGCAAGGCATTCACCTTGCCACAATATTAGAGAAGAGGCTAGTAATTAACCCTTTTGTTTAAGCCTTTTCCAACATCTTCTCAAAGGTCCATGTTATTAGGTTCAATATCTCTTTCAAGCGCGTCTTCGTTCTATAGTTTTTTAAGGTGATCTTTTTGATAAAGCCTCCATCTTCTTCAACAGAGAACTGTAGAACTTCGTCTTCGGACAAGACACCGCCCTTCACCTGCTCCTTATCGGCATTAACCATCTGAGGCAACTTCTTCCCAATAAGGTATGAGGTGAATGGTGGAGTAGACGTCTTTAACTTTAAAGACGAAGCGGGAACCACCGTGACGCTCTTCGAAGTCAAGTAGGCCGTGGCAACTATCCGCCCATCCTTAACCTTAAGGGAGATCACTTCTTCAGCTACTGCCTCCGTCTTAGGAGGGGGTTCAACAGATTCAACTGGGACCGCTTTAACTTCAGCAGCCGGCCTAAAGCCTTTCTGCAGTAGGTAACTATCTAAAACTGCGAGGGTTTCACGCAAAGCTTCGATTTCCAGTTCTAGGGACTTTATCCTTTCTTCAACCCACAATTTCGTATTCGCAATCTTTTTAATATCTTCCTCGCTCAAATCCTTTCACATAAAACGTTCTTCAAGAACTATATAATATTTTTCATTCAAAGATATAAAATGCCTTTAGACGTTTTTCAACGGCTAGAATAAGTAAAAATGAGCCTATGGCCGCAACAGTTCTCTCGTACATAGTTAACGGGAATATCAAAAAGTAGTCTTCAGCGGCCAACTTTAAAAGGATGATCGTCAAGAATGTGCCAGTCGCCTGCTGGGAGAAGGTGGATGAGAAGGTGCCAAATAGCACTCTACTCTTAGGAGAGTTGACTAGATTGGTTAGCATACATAGCGAAGCAGCGAAGACGTGTGGGATAGTGAACCACCAAGCGATAGGGTAAACGAATGCGAAAAGTGAAGCGAAGACGATGAGGTATATGGCAGATAAGATAGGCACCCCTCTCCTTGTGAAACCAGCGAATAATGCACCCGATGCTGGAATAATGAAGCTCACAAACCCAAATGGCGAATTAGGGTAGAAGAAGCTGCTGACAATTGAACCGATAGCCATTGACATAGCACCATAATATGGCCCGATTAACCACCCAACCAAAGGCGGTAGAATTATAGAAAGTTGGAACCTGCCGGTGCCTCCAATAAAGCTTGTTCCTATAGGAATAAATGACAGGATGACGAAAATAGAGGAGAAGACGATCGAAACTGATAATTTTTTAATCGAACCCGGCATTGACGCCAAATGACAGATAAACGATATTTAAATCTTGCAATAGCCTAACTAGTTAAGCAATTTTCAAACCTCTAATCTACAGCCAACTAGGCGGTTGCTACTTTGCCTAACTGTTTCTAATAGTTAGCCTTTTGGCTAATCAGTTAGAGGTAACACTTTACTTATAAATCACCCCATTTATGAAGGCTACTGATGGAGCGAACATCGCAAATTTCAGGATTTTACAAGCTAGATCTAAATGGAAGGTTGAATATAGTTAAGGCCTTCGCAAACCTAACAGATGAGGAAGTAGAACAGCTTACTTCAACAACGTCTTTAAAGATGGACCTAGCTGACAAGATGATAGAGAACGTTATAGGAATAATGCCTGTACCACTTCTGATCAACGGCAGAGACTACTTGATACCAATGGCAATCGAAGAACCTTCTGTAGTCGCTGCTGCGAGCAACGCGGCGAAGATGGCAAGGGTAAAGGGAGGGTTCTTCACATCAAGCACAGAACCGGTTATGATCGCCCAAATTCAAGTGACAAGGTTGAGCGACCCTCATCGGGCGCGAATTGAAGTCTTCAGGAGAGGAGATGAGATCTTACAGCTCGCAAACCAGCAAGACCCATTCCTAATTTCGCTTGGTGGTGGTGCTAGGAGCGTTGGAGCTAGAGTGATACCTACAAGCAGAGGGGAAATGCTGGTCGTAGAACTTTATGTAGATTGTAAAGACGCTATGGGAGCGAACGTAGTCAACACAATGGCGGAAGCAGTGGCTGGCTACATAGAGGAAATAACCGGCGGTGTGGTGCTTTTGAGGATAGTAAGCAACCTTGCAACTTTAAGGCTAGCAAGGGCTTCAGCGGTCTTCGATAGGGAGACAGTAGGAGGTGAACAGGTGGTGGACTCTATCCTCGATGCGTACGCATTCGCTGAAGCAGATCCTTACAGATGTGCAACACACAATAAAGGGGTAATGAACGGCATAACAGCTGTCGTCTTAGCTACTGGAAATGATACGAGAGCGATAGAGGCAGGGGCGCATGCTTACGCAGCAATAGGTGGGAAATACCATCCCCTAACCAAGTGGGAGAAGAATTCAGATGGAGACCTAGTTGGTTCAATAGAAGTCCCAATGGCAGTAGGTTTGGTCGGAGGCGCTACAAAATCCAACCCTATCGCGAAGATCTGCACGAAGATCATCGGTGCAAAGAATTCAAGGGAACTTGGAGAAGTGATAGCCGCAGTTGGGTTAGCTCAAAACTTCGCAGCCCTAAGAGCCTTGGCTACTGAAGGAATCCAAAAAGGACATATGAAGCTTCATGCGAGGAACATAGCCATAATGGCTGGAGCTACAGGAAAGCTCATAGATAAAGTGGCAACCAAAATGGTGGAGGAGAAGAAGGTTAGGGTAGATAGGGCAAAAGAGATACTTGATGAGTTAAGGGAGCAGGGTAAATAGGCTGCAGATAAAGGGTTTAACGCCAAACCCTTGTAAAAAGTTTTTTAAGACGCAGGTTCGAGCTGATTTGAATTAGAATGTCTCTTAGGCCTTTCTTCGAACCATCTTCCATAGCCATAGTTGGTGCTTCACCCAACATCACTAAGGTTGGCGGCGTCGTCGCACACACTTTAATAACAAACATGGAGAAGGGAATTTTAAAGGCCAAGGTCTACCCGATCAATTTAAAGTATGAAAGTATCTTCAACACCAAATGCTACAAGTCTTTAAAGGACGTTAATGCAACTATCGATTTAGTTATATTCGCGATACCCGCACCAGCTGTACCAGAAGTCTTAGAGGAAGCAGGGCAGGTGGGAACAAAAGCGTGCATAATCATCTCCTCAGGTTTTAAGGAAGTGGGCAACGCTGACCTACAAAATCAAGTGGTTAACGTCGCCAAAAAATATGGGATCAGAATCATAGGCCCGAACTGTCTCGGGGTCTTCGATCCCTTTACCGGGGTTGACTCTCTCTTTTTACCTGAATTCAAACAACTATCAACAGGAAAGGAGGTGCTTGCAACACCTAGACCTCGCCCAGGTTCAATAGTGCTGATCAGCCAAAGCGGAGCGCTTGGAGCCGCCTTACTAGACTACATGGCTGGAATAAACTTGGGGCTAAGATGTTTCGTAAGCTTCGGGAACAGAGCTGACGTAGACGAATCAGAGCTTTTGGAATACTTTATGGAAGACCGTTTAACCAAAGTTATTCTCCTCTATTTAGAGTCGGTCAGCGACGGTAGGAGATTCCTTAGAGCAGCAAAAAACACCAGTCTAAAGAAACCGATAGTCGCATTAAAAGTTGGAAAATCAAAATCTGGCGCAAGAGGAGCAGCATCCCACACTGGTTCCTTAGCAGGAATGGACCAGGTTTACCAAGCTGCCTTCGAGGAGTGTGGAGTCATCAGGGCGAATACGATCGAAGAACTTTTCGACATGGGCCGTGCGCTATTATACCAACCCCCAGCCCTTGGCAAGAATGTAGTTGTGCTCACAAACGCTGGTGGCCCGGGAATATTAGCTGCAGACGCACTTGAAGATTCAGGGCTCCAAGTTGTCGAGCTTTCAGATAGAACTAAACAATTATTCCAAAGGAGGGTTCAAGAGGGGGTCTTACCGCCGATAATGTCTTACGCAAACCCTGTCGACCTTTCAGCTCAAGTGCCGAGCGATGGGTTCAGGGAGGCTTTGAACATATTGTTGGATGACCCGAAAGTAGATGCCATACTGGTTATCACGTTACACCACACACCATTCGTAATGGACGATATAGTTGGGAAGGTGGCTGGGCCAGCCTTTGAGAGGTCTAAGCCGGTGATCGCTGTTGACAT
>Ga0209102_1001297_pt1 | contig 13531 bp, 8 predicted proteins | sample ConPoolayeHmetaG_FD_185483 | JGI IMG/M metagenome (GOLD analysis project Ga0209102, IMG submission 185483) | Hot spring microbial mat communities from California, USA to study Microbial Dark Matter (Phase II) - Cone Pool mat layer H metaG... ... | reverse complement strand
ACTTTATCATTTCCGATAGGGTCAATATGGCGTTTAGCGGTACCGTGGTCACTTATGGGAGAGGCTTAGGTGTTGTTGTAGCGACTGGGATGGACACGGAATTCGGGAGGATAGCAAAGTTAGTTCAAGAAGAACGTAGAACGAGCACGCCTCTAGAAAGAAGAATAGAATCCATCGGGAAATGGTTGACCGTCTTTGCCTTAGCTGTGGCAGCACTTGTAGCTTTGTTAGGTCTTTTCAGAGGCTATCCAGCTGTTGAAATGGTTTTGTGGGGTGTAAGCTTAGCGGTAGCAGCTGTTCCAGAAGCGTTACCTGCTGTTGTTACTGGGTCTCTTGCGATAGGAATGTATGAGATGGCTAAGCGAAGAGCCATTGTTCGAAGGCTTCCAGCAGTTGAAACTCTAGGAAGTACCTCAATCATATGCGCTGATAAGACAGGCACGATGACTAAGGGGGAAATGACTGTAAAGAAGATTTACGTAGAAGATCTATTAATTGAAGTCAGTGGTGTAGGATATGAGCCAAAAGGCGAATTTTCACTCGATGGGAAGCAGGTGGACCCTAAGACGATACAATCACTAAATCTGCTTCTTAAAGCTTCAACCCTCTGCAATGATTCAAAGCTGTTTTCCGATAATGGTAAATGGAAGGTTAGTGGCGATACCACAGAGGGTGCTCTCCTAGTCGCAGCTGCTAAAGGAGGAATAACAGAAGGTGAACTTAAGGGGTTTGAGAGAGTCGACGAGCTTCCATTCACATCTGAAAGAAAGAGGATGACGACGGTCCACAGCGTTCCCGGTGAAAGAAAGATGTTCGTCTCTATGAAGGGCGCACCTGAAATCGTACTAGCAAGATGTAGGTACATTTTAAAGAACGGGAAAGTGGTTAAACTGAGCAAAGAGGAAAGGCAGAAGATCCTAGCCATAAACGAGAAGATGGCTTCAGAAGCATTTAGAAACCTGGCTGTGGCCTATAAGGAGGAACTAAGCGTTCCTGACGTGCTTAACGAAGAAGAATTTGAAAAAGATTTCGTTTTCCTAGGCCTTGTCGGCATGATCGACCCCCCACGTCAAGAGGTAAAAGATGCATTGAGACTATGCAGAGAAGCTGGTATAAAGGTCGTTATGATCACCGGCGACCACAAGCTTACTGCTGTTGCTGTTGCAAAGGAGCTTGGGATAATAAACGGGAATAGTATGATTCTTACAGGAACAGAGCTTGAGGTGCTTTCCGACACCGAGTTCGATAGGATCGTTGAGGACGTTAGAGTTTATGCAAGAGTTTCACCTGAACACAAGATGAAGATCGTTAAGGCGTTGAAGAATAAAGGATACGTTGTTGCCATGACGGGCGATGGAATCAATGATGCCACTGCCTTAAAGATGGCAGATATCGGCATAGCGATGGGAATAACCGGGACAGAGGTGACCAAGGAGACATCAGACATGATCCTTGCTGACGATAACTTTTCGACAATAGTGAACGCCGTTAGTGAGGGAAGACGAATATTCGATAACATCAAGAAGTATTTAACATTCCTTCTTCAATGCAACATTTCGGAAATAGCTATAATGCTGATCGCAACCTTAGTCGGTCTTCCCTTACCATTGACGGCAATCCAACTCCTATGGGTAAATTTGACGACAGACGGTCTACCCGCTTTAGCACTTGGAATTGATCCGCCGGACAAAGACATAATGAAGAGGAAACCTAGAGCCCTTAAATCAAGTTTAATGGAGAAGAGAGAGTTTCTAATATACTTCATGATCCTACCCGCTGTTTTAACAATGATATTACTCTCAAACTTTATGTGGACTCTTGGACATGAAGGTTTGGTTGCTGCACGCACAGAAATCTTAACAACCATTATTGTCTGCGAACTAGCAATAGCACTCTCATGCCACTCTCTAAATAAGCCAATCATTAAAGCAGCCCCATTCTCAAATAAGTACCTTTGGTATGCAGTTATAGGGTCGTTTTTGATGCAACTTATTGTACTTTATGTACCAATTGCCCATGAAGCGTTTGATGTCACATATCCAACTCTCCAAGACTGGACCCTAGCGGCAATGTCAGCGATAATAATTTTTGCCGTGGTTGAAATATCTAAACACTTTATAGCGCCAGATGTAAAAGCTAAAAACATTTAAAAAAGTTGCTGCCTACCACTAGAAACAATGAATAAAGTAAGAAGTGTGTTTTTATTAGCAGCGATGCTTTCTATTCTAATAATACCATTCTTTCTTGAGGTGGCCGCTTATTCGAATGAGGCCCTTTGGAGTAAGGGAATCACCTCATTCGCTCCTCAAAGGTACAGGGTATCGATAACGAACGATCAGAAGATGGTTGTAACCAATAATGGTTCAATTGTAGTGGGATTAAATTCTTCAAGTGGGAGAGAGTTGTTATCATATCTTCCAGCTAGAAGGGGCGATATAATAGATGGGACCGTTGTCCACCCAGATGGCAAATATGTCGTGTCAATAGTTAATGGGTCTTACGTCCACGTTTACAACTTGACAAGCCATACCGGTCTAATCTTTAACGCGAACTCTACTGTGAAGACGCTTCACATTCCTTCTGAAAATCCATCTGGGAAATTCATGATCATCTATTCAACAACCACCTTTAATTTAGTAAAGGTCGATGTGGGAACAACTGATGGTGTTTCTGTCAAGTGGGTGATCGCTCTTAACTCTGACGTGAACGCATTAGATATGGATGCTTCGTCCTTTAGACTCGTATGCGGGCTTAGCAACGGCTCCCTATTACTGATCAACCCTCTGTCGGGGAGTGTCATCGCTAAAAGGAACTTCGGTGCGCAAATAACGTCTTTGAAGATGTCTTCGTTTGGTTTCTTTTTATCAGCAACAACTCTTGACCACATGTTTTACGTTCTTAGGACCGACAATCTGAACACGATGCAAAGCTTGTCGTTGGGGGCTGCTCAAGGCGTATCCTGTGGGATTTCATCAGATGGCGAGAGGGTTGTTGCAGGATTAAGCAATGGCACGATAATCTTTTACCGGTATCTTTCAGGCGAGTTGACCAAGGCCAAGATTTCTAGTTCTCCAGTTTACATAGAGTCGGATAAGGATCTAAATTACGTTGCGTGGTCTTCAGATGGGAAGATTGGTTTGGCAAAGTTTAATGAAGTCTCTCTATGGAACTACACAATTTCATCAACGTCATCAGACGTGGCAGTTAAGATTGCTAGGGAAAACCCTATTTTCGTAGTTGGATGTAGTAAGACATCATTGGCAGTGCTAGATAGACGCCCATATGCGACCTTAACGCTTGCTGCGAACCAGCAAGTCGTTGGTTTTGGGAAAAATGTGACACTTGCCGGCCAACTTGATCCACAGTTAGTAAATCAGACCATTAAAATTTACGCTAAAGATAACCAGGCCACTCCTTGGAAGCTGTTAGGCAATAATAGGACAGATGCCTTTGGAAAGTTCAAGTTCCTCTGGAAGGCGAACATAACAGGCACACTAGATATTAGAGCTGTTTGGGAAGGAAATAACGATTTTAGAGAAACATATGTTACCTTAAAATTGGATGTTAGAAAGCCTTTAAAGGTTATTGTGAGGGCTGTGACCACGGATGGTAAACCCATTCCAGGTATTAGAGTAACCGTAAATGGGACAAGGTATTCCACTAACGCAACTGGATATGCAAACGTGCCAACATATGAAGGTACTCAGGTGATTTCAGTAGGGGAAGCTCAAGAATTTGATGAAGGAAGTAGGTACCAGTTTAAGCTTTGGGAGGTCAGTGGGCTGACGCAGCCAAAGGTAACTATAAGGGTCCAATCAGATACCCTTCTAACTGCAAAGTATGTTGTAGCGTATAAGGTGAGCTTTGAGACGCCTGAATACTTTTTAATAGATACGAGCCCAGCAGGATCTGATGGTTGGTACGAATATGGCACATCTGTCGAGATCACACCTTTAGCCATCTCTTCATACAATTCAAGTACTTCAAGGATTATTTTTGTGGGATGGGAAGGCACAGGGACAGGGTCTTACACAGGCACTTCAAAGAAGGCGGTTATAAAAGTTGTTAGCCCTATTAAGGAAGGAATCGTTTGGAAAAGGCAATTCAAGCTCGACCTACTCACTAGCCCACCGTCGATCAATATATCTGAATTCAAGTTCCTTCCTCTATCAAAGGACATGTGGTTTGATGAAGGTGCCAAAGTTTTACTAGAACCTCCTGAAACCGTACCGTTTGATTCAAATAAGAGGTATGTCTTCTCTTATTGGAGAGACGAATCAGGCATATTTTACACAAGATCGCTCTCTATAACTATGGATAAGGCAAGAACGGTTAACGCGACCTTTCGTATTCAGTATTACTTAGCTGTCTCCTCCGATGCTGGCGTGGTATCAGGAACAGGGTGGTATAACGCATCAGAGAAAGCAACTTTCAGCGTTCTAGACTTGGAGGTGCCATTAAGCGCAGGGGTTAGGAAGAAGTTTGTGAACTGGTCAGGTAACATTTCTTCATCTACTGCGATAAATCAGATAGCGATGAACGGTCCTGCCTCAGTTCACGCGAACTATGTCACCCAATACTATCTTAATGTCACATCCCCGCTCTCTAAAGTTGTTATTCAATATTCGTCAGAAAATCCATCAGGTTGGTATAATGAGGGCACAGAAGTGGTCTTCTCTATCGAAGCAGATCGTCTAGAGAAGGACTTCTTTTCATACTATAGCTTCGTTGGGTGGGCAGGGGACGTAGAGTCGTTAGATCATATCATTACACTGAAGATGAACTCGCCTACTACTATTTATGCGCTTTGGAAGGAAGAGCTAATATATGAAAATATAGCTTTGACCGTAATCCCACTCGTTGTCTTAGCATCTATATTGGTGCTGGTCTTCAAAAGAGGCTGGTTTAACAAATTAAAAGAGATGATGAAAACAAAGAAGTGGAGAGGCGAAGAAGAAATAACGGAGACGACTACTTCTGATACTTCTCAATAGCTTCTAAAGCGGGAAGCTTCTTGCCCATCAACGACTCTAAGAGCGCTCCGCCGCCTGAACTTACATATGAAACCTTCTTGTAGAGCCCAAGTCGGCTTAAAGCAGCAATCGTATGCCCCCCGCCAGCTACAGTGAACGCCTTAGACTTGATTGCCTCCTCGAAGACGACCTTCGTTCCTTTAATGAAGTCATCCTTCTCATATACACCCATTGGGCCGTGCATCAAAACAGCTTTCGCGTTCTGTAGTGACTTTTTGTACATCTCCATAGTCTTCTCACCAATATCGCAGATTTCGAATTCAGTTGGGAGGTTTATCATCTGTATCTCTTTCCTCTTGCCATTTGAGTCAACAGCGAAGTCGACTGGCAGAAGCACCTTTCCATCATACTTTTCTAGGATGGTCTTTGCCTTTGGAACTAGTTCTAGAAGGCCTTTATCGCTTAAAGTTCTCTTATTTGCCTCACCGATGTCTAGTCCTTTAGCGGTTAGGAAGAGTTGTGCTACAAGCCCTCCTGTTAGTATTTGATCTGCTCGGTCGTTTGAGAGAACGTATTCGGTGATCTCTATACCCTCCTTCACCTTAGAGCCACCTAAGATGTAAACTATTGGCCTGTTCTCTACAGAACGTATCTTCTCTAAGGCGTTGATCTCCTTCTCCATAATCCTACCTAGGACTGTAGGCATCACTACTGTAAATCCGACTACTGATGCATGTGCTCTATGTGCTGCTGCAAACGCGTCGATTACAAAGACATCGCCTAAGGGGGCGAGTGTTTTAACTAGGTTTGTTTTTGATTGTTCCTCGATGGTCTTCTTGGCTGTTTCCTCACTCAAACTTCTGACATTCTCAAGTACTAATATTTCGCCTTGCTTTAGAGACTTGACCGCGTTAACAGCCTTTTCACCCAGGAGGTCGTTAACATACTTCACATTTGACTTTAAGATTTCTGAAAGGCGTTTCGCATGTTGCTCTAACGTCGTGTAGTCTGGATCACCTAACCTCCCTTGGTGCGCGAGCACTACAACCTTTGCGCCCTTCGCAGCAAGCTCCTTTATTGTGATTGAATGTAACCTTATCCGCTCATCATCTAGCAGCCTTTTAGTTGTCGGGTCTACTGTCGAATTGAAGTCAACTCTGACTATAGCAGTCTTATTATTGAAGTCGAAATCATCCATCGTCTTGTACATATCTATTCACCGTCATGGTCCATTGAAGAACAAAAAAGGAAAGATGAGAGACTAGTACGCCCCATCCTTCTTTGCGATGTACTTAAGGAGGTCAACTACCCTACATGAATAGCCCCATTCGTTGTCGTACCAAGATAGTGTCTTGACCAAGTGCCCTTCCATTACCATAGTACTCTGGCCATCAACTATTGAAGAATGGCTGTTTCCCTTCACATCGGACGATACGATAGGCTCCATTGTGAACTCTAATATGCCTTTGAGATAGGTTTCTGACGCTTCCTTGAACGCTGCGTTTACTGAGTCCTTTGAAGCCTCTTTGCTGACTGTGCAGACAAGGTCGTTCACTGAACAATCTGGCACAGGAACCCTTAGTGCAATTCCATCGAGTTTGCCTTTTAAGTGAGGCATTACTTCTCCTATGGCTCTTGCTGCACCTGTAGTTGTAGGTATGATGTTGATCGCAGCGGCTCTAGCCCTTCTAAGGTCTTTGTGCGGTAAGTCAAGTACTCTCTGGTCGTTTGTATACGCGTGGCAGGTTGTCATGAAGCCCTTTTGTATCCCAAACTTTTCGTCTAAGACTTTCACTACAGGCGCTAGGCAGTTTGTTGTGCATGACGCGTTTGATATGATGTGGTGCTTCGCAGGGTCGTAGAGTTTCTCGTTCACGCCTATTACGAATGTCTGGTCAGGGTTCTTAGCTGGAGCTGTTATTATAACCTTCTTTGCCCCTGCTGTAATATGTTTCATAGCGTTGTCTCTGTCGGTGAATAGGCCCGTTGACTCGATCACATATTCCACTCCAAACTCTTTCCATGGTAGCTGCGCCGGATCCTTCATGTTCAAGACTTTTATCTTCTTCCCATCGACGACGATAGAGTCTGCTTCTGATTTGATCTCGTTCTTCAGCTTCCCGAAGTTGGAATCGTATTTCAATAGGTGTGCGAGTGTTGGTGCATCGGTTATATCGTTAGTTGCGACGACTTCAAAATTTTCTTTGAACGCGACATCTTCTAGAGAAGCTCTTAGTATGAGTCGTCCTATTCTTCCAAATCCATTAATTCCTACTTTAATCATTTACCATCGAAGGCTGTTAAAGTTAAAGCTATATAAAAGATTATGTATGATATTCGTAGTTTTCTATTAATGATATGTTTATATGAACCAGTTGGAAAGTTAGATGCATGCTGTTTAAGGTAAAGTCTCTTGAAGAATTAGCAAAACTTGTTGTCGCCTCAAAATCAACCGAACTTATGCAATTTTTTGGGGGGATCTTCATATCTGGGCCGAAAGAAAATAGGGCCTACTTTACCTTTGGCGATCCTGAAAAGACTAGCGAGTTTATGAACGTCTTTTACGCTAGAAGGAGTGAAATTGGAGGAAAGTTTCTCAGATTCTTTATAGCAGGAGGCGATAAAAGGATAGCTCCTGCACAGGGAATCGACGGTACAGACATTTTTATACCTTTGATCTACCTTAAAGGCTCTGTCGACATAGAAGACTTTCCTAAAGCCTCTCCATTGGTGATAAGGACGCAAAGCTTTGAAGACTTGCTTAGGTCTACACTTGGTTGGCCGCTTGTGAGGAGTGCGTTCATAATGTATAACTGGAAGCATGGGCAGAAAGATGTATACACGATGAAACTTGTTCAAAGGGTCTTTAACAAAACTAGAAGAATATTTTTCACATACTTGTCTGATGAGGAGATAAAAAGTAACTTCGTCAAGTACAGGGTGACTGGTATAGAGGAGTGGAAGACTTGCGAGGACATACTTGAACCTAAATGGGTCTATTTCCCTATAATTAGGTTGGAAGAGGGGTTTAAGGAGCTTTATCGTCTACTTTGATACGCTTATAGCGTCTTCTTCACCCATACATAGATCGAGGAACGTTCAAAATTCTTTTTCTTGAAAAAGTTTAAGGCTTTCTGATTTGTTCCTTCTATATCAGCGAGGATGATTCTAACCCCGAGGTCTTTTAGCTTCTCCTCTATCGCGTTGTAAAGCCTGTTAGCCACTCCAGTATGTTGATACCTTTTTCTCACACCTAACCATACGATATAGCCGTATTTCCATGCGGATTGGCTCTTCTCGATGGTTGTTGCCATGATGAAGCCGACAACCTTCCCGTTCGATTCGGCAACTAGACAGAGGTTCGGGTTGTTGTTGAACTGGGAGGTTACTGTGTATTCGTCCCACGTTCTGTACATTATAGGGAAGACATCGCTGGGGTATATGGATTCCCCTATGTGGAAGACCTCTGGTAAATCGTCGATTTTCATCTCCCGTATTCTGATCGTCATGTTTGTTAAGTAATTGTAAGTGGACAACTTATAAGTTTTGATGTTACCAGATGAGGTAGTTTCCAATATTTTGGTCTAAAGCCCTCTAGTGCTTATGTCCATGGCTAACTTTATTTGTTCTTCAAGCATCTTAGGAAGTCCTGGAGCCTTGACTTCCAAGAATCCTCTTACAAGCGTTGAGACCGCCTCATCACGGTTCATCCCTCTCGAAAGTAAGTAGAATATCTCATCTTCTGCTAACCTCCCAACAGCAGCCTCGTGGGTTAGTTCAACGTCTTTTACAGTTGAATCTAATTCGGGCACTGCCCAAATTTTGGAGCCATCGCTGAGCATAAGTCCCCTACATTCTATATGCCCCTTTGAGTTTGGAGCTTGCGCTGTTATCTTCGCTCTAGCTACTATCTGAGCTTTATCTTTTGATATCGACCTAGATACTATTTCAGCTTTAGAGTTTTTGCCCATTATTGTTATAGCAGATCCTAGGTCGATGTAAGAGGAAGAGCTTCCAATCACTATTGAAGACATAAAGGCCCTCGAGCCTTCACCTCTTAGGAGTACGGAGGGGTAAGCTTGGAGGCTCTTTAAACCTGAAGGGCTCAAGTTAATATAGTTGTTTATAAAGACACCACCTTCTTCAACTACCGCAGCTGTTCTGGGTCGAACGTCGCTTACTTTGTTCCAGTCATGAATCATAGTGAAGGTGACGGTTGCGTTTCTTTTGATATAGAATTCTGTGATTCCAGCGTGCAGCCCAACTGATTCAGGCATTACTGCGCACCCTGTGACAACATGTAATGTGGAGCCGGTCTCCGCGATTATGACATTATGCGGTGCCTGGAATGCTTCGGGTGACTTAATCAGCAAGCATGCTTGTATAGGCACATCTAACCTTTGATCCTCTCTTGTCCTTATGATGTATCCCCCATGCCCATAGAGTTTGGCCGCTGCTGTGAATTTATCTTGCCCAACATCGATGAGCCTCCAATAGTAGTTTTCGATGAATTCATCGTCTTTTAGCGCCTCTTCCAGGCTTAATAACTCAATGGTAGGGTAGAGCTTTTTCTTGTACACCATGTCGTGGTCAAGTTGAATGTAACTTCCTGCTTTGCTTTCTTCTTTAGTATCTATGCCGACATTCCGCATTTTGCTCTTTAAAGCCTCTGGTATAGAATTGAACCCGTTAACCCTATCCGAGGGTGTTATCTGCTTTAAGTATTTAGATAGGTCGATGTCTGGCCCATACTTTGGTTTAGATTGAAGGTTCTCTAAAGCCCTTTTATTAAGTTCTTCTATGCGTGATTTAGAACCCAATTTGATCGACCATCTCCGAAGTTTTCCCTTTACCTCGACTTACACACGTTTGTCTTCTTCCGTAGCATTGGGTACACCCATCGAACCCATATTTAAGTACGTCTTTCACAAGGCTTTCTGTTTCGCCGTAGCATATGATGGATCCGTTCTGAATGATGTATGTTCTGTGTGTTATGACGTATCTGGAAATGTATCCTAGGTGTGTTACAATCATCCCTGATGGTTTGTCTGTCGTAGGGTGAGACTCATTGCTTAGAAGTCTACTTATCGCATTGCCAACTATCACCATATTCTCAACATCCACACCAGAGTCTGGTTCATCAAGGAGTACTAGTGAGGGTTGTTGTATTAATAGAAAGAAAAGCTCAGCCCTCTTCATCTCCCCTCCGCTAAAGCCTACGTTGATTTCCCTATCAAGGAAATTCGTCATGTTAAGCGTGGACGCTATTGATTCTATGTCTACATCTTTCCCTCTTTTAGCTGCAAGTCTTTTCGCAAGGTCTCTTATCGTAACACCGTGTATCTTTGGTGGAAACTGAAACGAGACGCCGAGACCCTGTTCAACTCTCTCTTCTACAGGCATGTCTGTTATGTCCTTTCCTTTAAGAATGATGCTTCCATTCTCAACCTTATAGTTTGGATGCCCCATGATAGAGTATATGAGAGACGACTTACCTGACCCATTTGGGCCCATTAAAAGTAAGGTTTCACCAAAACCAATGGAAAGAGATAGGTTCTTCAAAACCTGTTTACCGTCGACAGTAACTGTAAGGTTTCTTATATCGAGTAGCATCAAACCAAATTGTGAGCCTTGTACCCTAATAACTTTTATCATTAAAAAATAAAAAATAGGGAATAGAAACTTTTCCTATTGCTGCTTCTTCGATAGAAGGTCTTTTAGTTCTGCGAGGTGTGTCAGTATTATCCTTTGTTCTACGCTTGCGACGAGTTTCTTTGTTGCAATTACCGTGTCTGGGTTGACTGAAACGCTGTCGATTCCATTTTCCACTAGGAACTTAGTGATCTCTGGGTATACTGAGGGTGCTTGCCCACAGATGCTCACTGTGACACCGTTTTCATGGGCTACTTTAATTAGATGTTCAATTGATCTCAGAACTGCCGGGTCTCTCTCATCAAAGTATCCTAGGTTGCCTAGTATCCCGCTGTCTCTGTCCGCGCCTAAGGTCAGTTGCGTTAAATCATTTGACCCGATGCTGAATCCGTCGCATAGCTTGCTGAATTCGTCTGCAAGTATGACTATCGACGGTACCTCTGCCATGAGCCAGAGCTTGAAGTCTTTCCCTCTTTCGAGGCCTTCTTCCTTCATGATCTTGGTGGCCTTTTCGACCTCCCAAGTCGTCCTAACGAAGGGTAGCATGACCCAAACGTTCTTCAGCCCCATTTCTTCCCTTACCTTCTTTATCGCTTTACACTCTAGTCTGAATCCTGGCTCATAATCTGGGCTAATGTACCTTGATACACCCCTCCAGCCGATCATAGGATTGTTCTCTTTTGGCTCGTACTTTTCTCCACCCTTTAGTGCGGCGTATTCATTCGATTTGAAGTCGCTCATTCTGACTACGATCGGTCTTGGGTATACTGCGCCAGCTACCTTTGCAATCCCATCCGCAAGCTTATCTACGAAGACTTGGGCACGGCCTTGTTCTATTAACGCAAGTGGGTGTTCCCCTACCCAATCAGCGATAATGAATTCAATCCTCATAAGTCCTATTCCGTCGAATGGTAGATCCTTGTATTCGTTAGCTTTGTCCGGTTCCCCTAAGTTCATGTATACTTTTGTTCCAGTTATTGGCACTGTGCTCGCAATTATTGACGCTGCTGGAACTGCTTCTCCTGTAACCTTCGCTTTTTCCTCCTCCACTATACCTTCGTACACGACCCCCAGTGATCCATCAACTGAAACTACCTGTCCAGTCTTTAGAACTTCCGTAGCATTCTTTGTTCCAACAATGCACGGTACCCCTAGTTCCCTTGAGACAATAGCCGCATGAGCTGTCATACCACCGCCGTTGGTAATGATCGCAGCAGCCTTCCTCATAGCGGGCACCCAATCAGGGGCCGTCATCTCCGTGACCAGGATTTCACCCTCTTCAAACGATGCAATGTCCTTCACGTCCATTATTATGCGGACCTTCCCAGAAGCCTTGCCTGGTGAAGCACCTAACCCCCTTACCAACACATTTGCTTGTGCAGCAGTGACTGTTGTAACTTGGGTGGGTGCTGCTTTTGAAGACCAAACTGTTTCCGGTCTTGCTTGGACTATGTAAAGCTTGTTTGTGTCTGTGTCAAGTGCCCATTCAATATCCATCGGTCTCCCGTAGTGTTTCTCTATCAGTTCAGCGTCTTTGGCTAGCTCGACCACCTGGTCGTCGTTTAAGCATGGCACGTTCATCAAGTTCTCAGGTACTGGGACTTCTTTGCTAAAGCCCTCTATACTCTTCCCCTTTATAGTCATGACTTTCTTTGTTGAAATGAACTTATCCAAAATCTTATGCGTGCCCTTTTCTACTACGAACCTATCCGGGTCTACGTGTCCCTGTACCACTGATTCGCCTACACCCCATGCCCCTTCTATTACTACAACGTTTCTATCGCCAGTCACAGGGTTTACAGTGAACATCACGCCAGCGGCTTTGCTGTTCACCATTTTCTGTATTCCCACTGAAAGTTTGACTTTGAAGTGGTCAAAGCCTTTCTCTACTCTGTAAGCGATAGCTCTAGGTGTGAAGAGCGAGCTTATACACTTCTTTGTCGCCTCCACTAAGGCTTCTCTACCCGAAACGAACAGGAATGTATCTTGTTGTCCCGCGAATGAAGCTGTTGGTAGGTCTTCTGCTGTAGCACTGCTTCTTACCGCGACTTCAGGGTTTTCCACTCCAACCTTCTTCCCTAATGCTTTGTAGTGCGTCATAAGTTCTTCTTCTAAAACCTTTGGGAAGGAGCTTGCCTCTATTATAGCGCGGATCTTCTTCGACGCTTCGGTGAGTTTTTCTAGGTCGTATGAATCAAGTCCGGTTAAAATTTCCTTGATCTTGGAAGCAACACCTGATGATTCAATAAAATAGTCGTATCCTGCAGAAGTCAAAGCAAATCCTGGAGGCACCGGGATTCCTGCGTTGATCATCTCCCCTAAGCTTGAGTTCTTTCCGCCAACGAGAGGTACGTCTTCCTTTCTGAGTTCTTCGAAGTCTAGATAAAATCTTTCTTTGCTCGGCATTCTTATCCTCTGCCTTTGGGCGTTAAATAACTTGTATATAAACATCTAACTTTTTCTGACTAAAAGGGGTGGAGGTACCGACTTGCCAAGCGGTGTTTAAAGGTTATACCTCCATCGATTCGAACATCTTAATCGACAAAAATATGAATGCGGAGGTTGCGATCATGGTGTATACGAGTGAAGCAAACATTAGTATTACGCTGTAAAGCTGGGGCAGCACGAAGAGTCTTCCGATAAAGTTCATCACTATTATCGGTATAGATAATAAGACGAAGAATAACATGCCCATCATGAAGATATACGGAGTAAAGGATTTCCTCTTTACAGTCCAAATACCATAGTATACACCAAAAGAAGAGTTTACTATGACTAGTAGTGTTGAAAAGAGTATGGTGTCAAACGATATCGAACCCGTTAACAAGTAAACTATTGCTTGGGAGATAAGCATCAATGGGAGGAAGATAAATATCTGCCATGAAAACATCCCGATTATGTACGAG
>Ga0209102_1001296_pt1 | contig 13532 bp, 12 predicted proteins | sample ConPoolayeHmetaG_FD_185483 | JGI IMG/M metagenome (GOLD analysis project Ga0209102, IMG submission 185483) | Hot spring microbial mat communities from California, USA to study Microbial Dark Matter (Phase II) - Cone Pool mat layer H metaG... ... | reverse complement strand
TAGAAGCTACTAATAAAACATGTAAAAATTATGCATTCTTAAGCTAGAAAAGGCGACATTAAGCATTGTGTTGCTGACATTTCAAAGTCAGAGTTAGATTGGGATAGAGCTCAAAAGTTTCATTAAGAGAAGGCTTAAGAAGCTTGTGCAAAAATTAGATAGATAGTCACGTAAATATAATTTGGTAATTTTAAAATGCCTTTTATTTTGTTATTTCGTTGTCGCGAATGCTATGGAAAAGTTTGTGGTTAGAGCCTTAGCGCACATTTATATAGGGGAAGATTATCCCTGAGCGCTTGAGTGGGGTTGTTTAGTATCGACGAAAGACTGTTGAAGAACGGAGAGAGTTAACAACGTTCTTGTCAAAATTTGTGAACAAGTTTTTGTTAATTCCCATTATTGCGTCGATAAATTAGATATGCCTCAAAATCATTACACAAATTGATGAACACAATAGAAGCTATTTGGTCTAAACGATTCGATATTGTTAGACCACTTTTTTTAAGGATTAAAAGGAATATTAGATTGTTCATTTACGTTTTATTAATTCTATCTCTCGTCATAGTTGTTTATGCTTATGCTTCCATGCAAATATTTTCAGCGACCATAAAAAGCAAGGGTACTATTAAAACTTTAGGGGTTGGAATTTACTGGGATGAGGCTTGTAGTCTTCCTGTTTCTTCCTTAGATTGGGGTATTGTCGAACCAAACGTAACGAGGAATATAACTTTCTTTATAAGAAATGAAGGTAACGTAATGGGAATTATCTCTTTAAGTACTGCTAATTGGGACCCGCCAATTGCTTCAAGTTACATTACGCTTAGCTGGGATTATTTAGGAAAAATTCTTGAACCAGGCGAGATTATTTTAGTTACTTTGACTTTGTTTATTTCTCCAGACATACAAGGTGTCATCACTTTTAACTTTGAAACAATTATAAGTATTAGTTAATGTTCTTCGTTGATTGTCAGTCTGATGCTTAAAGGAAAAGCGTCTTCTTATTTCTATTAGAATAACTGCAGTCAATGTTACCATCATTAAAATTAAAAGGATTGAATCATAAAATTCTGGAATAACTGTGTAGATATAGTATTCTCCGTTTTTATCTTCTATCGCTATGTTGTTAGCGTAATCGTACGCTATGATTTTGTATTTTACATAGGTGCCTGCTTTAAAACCGGGAATTGTGCCAATGTAGGTGCTGGCTGTGACATTGTGCATTGTCGTGTTTTCCCATGTAATTCCTTCGTTTACAGAGTAGCAGAGTACAACATTGCGCACCCCTGTTTCTTCGTCTGTAACTTCTACTGTTACTGTCACGTTTTGGTAAGGCTCCACTGCTGTAGGTTCGGGAACTTGTGATGGAGTGCCAATTGTTGGGGCTACGCTGTCTATGAGACGAGGGCCTATTGGCACAATGTATAGTGGAATAAGCGAAGGCGATAAATTGAGGATGCTGCGTAGTTCTTGCGCGCTTGTTCCATTCCAATCTTCGAGCCCTTGGCTGACTATGTTTGCACTTAAATTCCATGCAGATGCTTCAAGAAAGAGTTGCTGAATCACTGCTCCAGCATTTACTTCAATAAACTCGTGTAACACAGCGCCACCGTCACCAGTGTTGCCATCATTATATGACGCATTATAAACAATGAGGAATATTGCGGGTGCTTTCGCAGCCCATGATTGATTTGAACATGCGTTTGCTACATCCAATCTTCTATCGCCTCGAAGTATTTCAGCGGTAGAATGGTTTTCAGGTAAGTATTGATAGATTCCGGTAGCATTTGAAACATAAATTACGAGAGGGTAGATTCCATATGCACTTGGAGTTGTCCTATGATATGATGTACCGCGAGTGATGTTAGTATAGCCATAGGCTGCCCACAAAAGTTGAGAAAGTTCTTGAATTGTGAGATTTCCTGAAGACCAAACACTTGCAAAAAGCATGTTGTCTAAGGCGAATTCGAAGGACGAGTTGCTGTATTGTACAAATGGTAAGTTTCCTGTCATTAAGCTGAAGTTTGGGGATGCATCAGGATAAGGGGTTGATGGGTATCCTAAAGGCATGACAAGGAGAGGAACCAAGTCTTCTGTAAGATTAAGAGTATTGCGTAATCCTTGTGAATTTATGCTTCCAACACAGCATGTTCCTAAATCATGTGATGAGGCAGCCAGATACATGTTTTGTACAAAGCAGCCCGCTTCAGCAGAGGCAAAGTATTGATTAGCCATTTTTGTTTTATTCCATACTACAACGATAACGGTGCTTGCGTCACTTGGCCAATTGGAAACATATGGACGTATAGTTTCCTTATCAACAGCAGCATTATACAGAGTAAGCATACTAGTTTCTGGAATGTACAGGTAGCTGGCAGTCGCATTTATTGCAAAAATCGTCAAACTATAGTTGGAACCTATTTGTGGAATAGCTCTGTGACCGTTCCACATGCCGTAAGCAGCATGTAATACTTCGATAAGTTGTTGATTAGTAACGTTTTCGCTAGTGTAGCTACGTATAGATTGTCTTTTGCTGATGGTTTTTTCTATTGGCAACAGCGTAGCATACGATGGAGAAAATGCCGATAAAAGCACTAGCATCACAATCAGATATGCTGAGGCAAGTTTTTCTATTTGGAAACACATGACGTAAACTCTCACGTATGAATCGAACAAAAGAATACTTATTGCTTTCTGAAAAACAGGACTAGTTAATAGCCGTTGTTGAAAAACCGTAAATGCTTAATACACTTACAATGAAGGAGTTGAAGGTTACGTGTAATAATATAATTATTGCATATGATAAACCTTCGAGAGACATCTTCTATAAGCCAGCTAATTAGCGTACATGCAAAAACTCGTTCACTGTTTTAATGCGTCTCTTTGTCCCTTTTCAAATACTCTGCTCTCAAGTGTCCGATTTTCTCATGAGCTTTAAGATTTTTGTTTCGTATTGAAGCAGAAGTTTGAGAATAACTCGTAAGCTTCTGATCTTTCCGGATACTTGCCTGAAAATTTCAATGTCTGTAAAGCTTATAATTCCTATGAGGGGTAATAAGGTCAGATAGGCAACACAGAAAATTATGCTCCCGAGAATCAAGTTTAATAAGCTACTAAATTGCGAATATTGAAGAAAAGCGAACAGAAGCAAGGCGGAAATAATGGAAGCAAGATATATTTTAGCAGAAGAAGAAGCATCCATATCCACGTTTATCTTTCTGATAGCTGTCAACAATAGGTACAGTAGCGAACAAAAGTTATAGATGAAGAGAGACATGATTAGACCAATAACACCATATAATTGAATTGACAATGGGGCTAATGGAATAAAAACAACGATGTTAATCAAATTGGCTTTCAGAATAACATCAGTTCGCCCTATTCCACTAAATAGATACTGAAAAACACCACTTCCTAAACCTGCATAAAGACCCAGCAGAATATAGAACGCAAGAAATATGGATGCCAAACTATATTCTGACCCGAAAAATACATAAACCAAATCCCTTGACAACACAGCAATCGCCACCGAAGCTGGAACAAGCAACAGAGCAGTGTATTTGACAGAACGCTTAAAAAATTGACCAAGTTGCCCGTTCTGTGTACTAAGTTTAGAAAATGCAGGAAAAAGTGCGATAAAAGGATAGGTGATGAGAGCCATAGCTGTTGTGAAAAGGGTTGCCACTTGATAGTTTCCCACTTCAATGTTTGATGCAAAAAAAGCCAATATTATGGTTTGATATTGCAACATGAATAAGCCAAGAAGCGCAGACATATAAAGAGGCGCCCCATATCTTAACATCACTTTTAAGGTTTTAGAATGTGATCTATTATCATTATAATTTCTGGGAAACATCAAGCTTAAACTCGCTATACCCACTGCGACCGCAACTGCGTAACATGAAATGTGACTTAACAAGGCGCCGAAAATGCCGAATCCTAAAAGTATAAGCAATGGAGAAAGCAAAATCTTTACGAAAGCTCGAATTGTCATGATGAGAGCATTGTTTTTCATTCTGTCCAAGCCGATTAACGCGGAGTTTATCGCGTTAAAAAGTGTTTGAAACAGTATTAGGAAAGATACTACTTTGACGTAAAAGCCAGCTTCTGGTCTGTTTATTATGTAAGTCGCCAACAAATCTGAAAATAAAAAACAAAAAGCGGATGCAATTAGGCCCACTGTTACTTCGAGCATTAGCCCAGCCCTAATAATATTTCTCGCTTCTGGATTCTTGTCTTCAGCCCTAAATTTTGCAGAAAATCTAGTTATAGCAGATGGTATGCCAAAGTCAATTAAGCCTATTAAGATGGATGGAACGACTAATGAAAGGGAATAGAGTCCATAGTCTGCTGGCCCTAGAAGTCTTGCAATAATTATTGAGCTTATGGCTAATATGCCGGTCGACAGAGTGTTGCCGACAAAAAGATAGTATCCACCATGTGCAGAATGCTCGGCTATTTGCATAATCTCATTTTCGTGAGGCACTTGACTTTTTCACCTTTTTAGTATGTTTTCCGCGTGGCATGTTCTAAGAATTTCTTATAAAAAGTAGGGTGAGAAGCAGATTGTGCTATATGAAACAGAGACTTTTTCGACACTGGGTTATCCTTAATTTTTTTAAGAAAAGCTATAGTAAGTGTGGCTATATCATATCTCTTTGGCAATTCGAAGCTTTGAACAGACGCTTCTTTAGCATTTGCAACGCCAACTTCCTCAAAACTTCTCATCAACGAGTTTGCTGAACCGAAAGCAATGATTGTCAGGGCTTCTGCCATTTTTAGCATAGTGTTAAACGCATATTCTAACTGGAATTTCTTTGTTAATCTTGTAGCCTCTTTCCAATATTGCGTTAGCATTACAAATGTGTAGTAATCGCTTAATGTAAACATCTGCTCTTTAAATATACTGTGAGCCCCAACCACTAACAAGTCAGCAGAGGGTTTTAGCGTTTGAACAATGCTTCCATCTATTTCAAATCGGCTTATACAACTGGAAAGCGATTCCTTATCCACATATATCAAACCAGAAACTGCAATTTCAGTCGTTAAGTCCAAGTTCATTTTATACTTCGAACAGAACATCGTTATTCCATATGCACTCTTCTCCAGAGGTATGCATCCTTGGGTTTTCAGTACTCTTATAATTGTTCTGAGATTTTCATTGGACAATAAAAGGACATCAACATCAGACGGCGTATATGGGAAAGGCTTTAACGTCTTAAAAAAAGTGTAACAAGCACCCATTTTTTCAAGTAACTTGGCGGTGAATGCAATTAAACCTAAGGTGTTTTTGTGTCTTTGCTCGTATTGTGATAGAACATGTTGAAGATTATGATTTTTTATGCCAGAAGCTGCTATTTTGAGAAAGAGTAAAGGAATCTTGTTTTTTTCAGCTGTAGCAAGAAAAGTTGGAAAGCTATTGCTTTCAAGTTTAAGGATGGGTTTGCAGATGTTTGGTATTCCAATGTGTTTTACCAACGATATGGATTTGGAGTTTTCATGAGAGCATTTCATGTGGACCATTCCAAAATTTCCGATTTATGCATCCAAAAGCTTAACAACTTCTTGAAAGGATTCGTCAATTGATTTATTAGTAGTGTCAATAGTATGGGCGCCTACAGATTCAGCAAGCTTGCCATATAAAAGTAGCTGCTCCTCTGGAAACCATAATTCTCTATTTCGCCTTTTCAACTCTTCAATGTTCGCAGTTACATAAAATTTTGCATTAGTTTTTCTAGCTAATATGATTAATAGCCTAGCTTCAAACCTTTGGAGGAAACTGTAATCGCGAGTGGTTAGGCATATCCATACAGCCAAGTCCAAAGTATATCTGTCAGCTAAAACCTGATAGCCAATAAGACTTGGGATGGAAAAGTTGCCTATTATGACGGGCAAGGCGCTAAAAAACTCTAGAAACTGCCAAAGCCTTTTGAAATTTCTTGGTATCTTAATATTATAATATGGGTTTTCTGAACCTTTAAAACAGTTAAATTTTGATAAAATTCTAGCCATTAAAGAATTAAATGTATGGGAGCCTCTCATCCATGAAAGTTTTGTTTTGTGCCCTCGTTCATGAATTTCCCAAGCAAATTTTTTTGCCAATGTGCTTTTGCCAGCACCGTCAGGACCAAAAAAACATGTTATAACCATTGAACATCAACTGTTTTTATATGATCTTCGAAAAATAATATTCCAACTCTCTTTTAATGTCAGGTTTGATTTTTGCTATAAATCTAAAATGTTCATCGAGAAATGTGGGTCCGCTTTCTATTTTAAAACCAAATTTCTGTGGATCAACCATGTTTTTGATGAAAAAATAATAGTTGTAATGAGCATTGTCAAAATCTTCATTAGCGTATGTAACTGGACGCCCCCAAAAAAAAATTACGCACTTGGAAAAAAATGTCAAAATGATGCCTAAGAAGGTTTTGTAAATTTTTATTCCAAGATAAGCATGCCTTATCACTATCTTGCGAGTTGTGATGCCAAGAGCACAGTACTCATCAATAGTATTGCGCAATATTCTACTTATTAGCTTGAAACCGTGAGAATAACGTCTTTCTCTAACGATAAGACTGAATCTTAAGGCGGTAAGTGGTCCTTTTCGCCATTCTTCATAAGGCTCGTTAACCTCTACATTTATGGGCAAGAATTTTAAAGAGCCAGTTTTGGATATTCTTGCCCAAAAGTCATGGTCCTCAGCAACATTATAATCATTCCATCCATCGATTTTCTCAATCAAAGATCTGGGATATAGCCCGAGACTACCCCAAAACTTAACAGCTACTGACTCTCCAAACTTCTGCTCCTTATACATAATCAAGATCTTGCGGATTTTTTCACTATCATACTCTGTATCTGCATCTATTGTAACTACATAACGTCCGTTAGAATTTTCAAAGGCAACATGTCTTCCCAAACCTCGAGAACATTTAAACTTGAAAACCTTAACATTGTGGTATCGCTGTGCATACTCCTTGAGAATCTCGTATGTTCCATCAGTGGAAAAATTATCAACTATGACTAACTCATAATCTAAACCATCAAAAGCCTTAATTATGCTATCAAGACATATTCTTACTCTACTCACATTGTTGAAAGTAGTTGTACAAACACTAAAATCAACCATTATTAATCTCTCGACTATAAGCCTATTACCCTAAGTAAAAACTAAATGATGCCAAGAACTTTATGTTCCTTCGCATCTAAGCAAATTATTTCTAAAGAAACTCTTTTTCACCTATTTCCTACACATATCAAATCTTTTTTACATTATTGATTCTGCGGGATAAAGCATAAGAAACATATCTCAATAACAAGCCCTTGTTTTTAAACAGCCCTGTTAAAACAACATTTCTGGAAAAGTCATACCCACACGCTTCACACATAGGGAAGACAGGCGGATGTTGGCACCTCTCTCTGAATTTCCTGAATTCACTACCATTCCATATTTTTTCAAATGGTTCGTTCCGTACGTTTCCCATACTGAAATCTTCTTTACCCCATCGAGCATACGTCAAATCATTTGATAGATTTTGAAACGCACAAGCGTAACAACAAGGGTATACATTTCCAAACGGATCAATCGTTGCCATATTCCAAGGTGCAAAACATAAGACATTACTCTTCAAATCTTCCGGTAAAGGTAATGTATAAAGACCGTAGTTCCCTTTCTCACTCTTATTCGCAGCATGGCAAATCGAAATAAGAGAGGAAAGTATATGGAGCGATAACTTTTGATATCTCAGTTTTCTTTTAATAATAGGTAAACGCTTGCTTAGATTTTTCAGGTTCTCTTGTGTTAGTAGAAAATTTTTGGAAGCTGAAGTTCTGTTAATTAAGGGTAAAAACTCTATGTCATCATAACCCCATAGTGGTTTGCAATCAATCATCTCCTCAATTAAATGATAATTTGTTCTAGTGATCAGCATATTGATAGATATACGCAATGATGCGTTCAATTCATTTCTAAGAGTGCTCAAAATTTGCATTCCTCGCACAGCTTTTTCCCATGTCCCATTTACTCCTCTAATCTGGTCATGGACACTTGCTCTCGGGGAATCTATTGAAAAAATAATATGATCTAAACATGAATCAAGCAGCGAATGGGCTAAGGCAGGAGTAATTATAGTGCCATTTGTAAAAAGACCAACTCTAAGCTTTTCTTTCTTAGCGGCTTGTATAAGAGACAAAATTCCGCTTTTTAAAAGTGGCTCGCCTCCAGATAAGTACACAACCCTTGTGCCCATACATTGTAACGCATGCAATAACTCCTTTGATTGGAAAATGGACATCTCGTCCTTCTCAATGAGCGGTTTCTTTATTCTTAATTTCCACACATTACACATGACACATTTCAGATTACACTGAGTAGTTACAAGGAGTTCAACGTAATGAGGAGCTTGTCCTACGCATTTCCGCCAGTTCTTATAGAATTTTGCAGCCTTGTAAAATGTGGAAATCACTTCGATCAAGAAATTCCTTCCTGTCTGCGGAATCAACCTAATTATGCTATTACGCTAAGCGTTTAATCTAACGACATTGTTGTAACTGGTTGTCCTCATGTCAAATTCCATCATTTTCGCATTATCTCATTAAATAACAACTAACACGGGCGAAACTAAGCGACACCAAGAACTTCTTTATATATCCTCTCATACCTTGAGCAAATGCCTTCCAAAGAAAACTTTTCTTCAACAAAATTCTTCGCATTATGTCCGATACGCTGTTTACTTACAGGATTATGCATCAAATTCTTTATTTCTTTAGAAAAATCTTCTACACAATTCACCAAAATACCAGTTACTCCATTCTCTATGTATTCGCAAAAAGGAGGCTTATTCATGGCTATTACTATTGCACCACTTGCCATAGCTTCTATAGCTGATAAACCAAAAGCTTCAACAATAGAGGGCATCACAACTGCCAGCGAATTTGCATACAAATCCCATTTTTGCGCATCCTTCACATATCCAGTGAAAACTACTCTCTTTTCAAGACAGGAAGTATTAACATAATTTTTAAGCTTTTCCTCATCCGACCCGTACCCAGCAATAACAAATTTTAAACCATAATTCGATTGAAGTATATCTTCAATATTCCTTAGTAACGGAATTATCCCTTTTTCAGGAGTTAGACGCCCAATATAAAGAATATATTTTTCTTTAATAAGCCCGAACTTCTCTACAATTGAACTATTGCCAGTTTTTACTTTATTTAAGTTCACAAAGTTATTTACTACTTCAATCTTTTCTGGACATGCTCCAGCATCAAAAGCGTCATATTTCAAATTGTCGCTAACAAGAATCAGCTTATCAATGAATTTGAGTGTCAATCTAATAACAGCCGCAGTAATAGGGTTTAGCCTAGCCCCATAGTTTATGTTTCTTTGCACTTGTAAATCCCCACCATGCGAAGTAACTAAAATTGGCATGGAAAACAATTTTCCAACTAACCCAATAGTGGCTGCCGGAGTTATGGAATGTGCATGAATTATATCATAGCGTTCTTTGTAAATGTAATACAATATGTAAAATGGCCAAGGAATAAACTTGAATAACCAATGAAAGACGGAAAAACGGGGATAAACTGAAAATCGTGTAAAAATCCCCACAGGTAGACAGGGAAGTAGATGCACATGGTAATTGGCATGAATGCGAGAAGCATGTGCACCTGCATATTTTGGAGCAATAACACAGACTCTATGTTCCATTTTAACTAACTGGCTAGCCAAGCTATCGATAAGGATTTCTTGACCACCTACAGAAGGATAAAATGATTCGGTAATCATGCATATTTTTAAACGTCTATTTTTCTTTACCATAACATTGTTACCCCAAAACCTAGCAGATGCTAACTAAAGAGGTTCCATGACTAGATGTTAGAAGCTTTACTAAGAAGAATTTTACCTATAAGTGCCCTTACTTCATTCCAAAAAAGTTTGAATTGCTTTTGACCATGCACATTGGGCCTAAGGACCAGTTTCAATAATCTTTGTTTTGCCAAATTGCGAATAATTCTTTCTTCTGCCGCATACAGCTGCTCTGCGCTAAGATGCTTTGTTCTCATGACTACAGTATGTGATGTATAATAAGACCAGTCATTGGTGAGAATCAACGAATCTCTTTGTGCTATTTCACGAATTTTCGTTCCCGGATATGGTGTTAAGAAATTCCAGTTAATTCCATCAGGGTCTAATTCTTTAAGAAACTTGCAAGTGTTTTTGACAGTTTTCATGTTATCGTCTGGCCATCCTAAAATCATATGAGCAATTGCCCATATGCCGGCCTCTTTTGTTAGTCTAAATGCCTTTTTAATATCGTCTAAACATACTCCAGGCTTCGCAATTTTGATTAGCTCTGGATCTCCCGTTTCAACTCCAAAATGTATGCGTTTACATCCCGATCTCCTCATTTTACAAAGCAATTGTTTTGTTATTACATCAACTCTTGCCTCACAGAACCAAGCGATTTCCAATTTTCTTCGGATAATTTCGTCACATATTCCTTCAGCATGTTTAAGGTTTAAGGTGAAAGACTGCATTCTTAGCAGAAAACCGTTAATTTTACGATTTTTATGCAAATACTCAATTTCATCAACAATGGCTTCAGGAGATCTGAATGTCGGTTTTTTCCCAAAACCCACAGGGTAAGGACAATATATACAGGGATATGGGCAACCTTTACTCCCCAGAATAGGAACGTACAGGTACCGTTGACCCTCAATATCAATAAAGCTTTCATACCCATCAAATTCTATACAGTCATAAGAAGGGGATGGTAATTCTCTTAGGTTTCCTTTAACGGTACATGGCTTTTGAATAATTTTTCCACAATCCTTATAAGAGATTCCATTAATGCGTTTGAACTCACTTGACCTTTGCAGAGCTTGAAGAAAATCACTAATGTTGAAGACGTATGGGTATTCGTCACGAAGAACAACATCAACACCTTTGTTAGATAACAATTCTTGCGAGAGTACCTTACAGACTGTTCCGACACCAACTATCAATACATTCTCAATATCTTTTTTAATCTCTTTCAAGAGGTCAAGTTCTTTCTGCATTGACGGAAGCCCCATCAAAGAGAAAATTATGTCAGGGTTTTCCTTTTTGACAGCTTGCAAAGTTTGAAACTTATTCAACTTTAGCCTTTGGCAATCTAGGACTTTGAAATCATATCCAGCTTGTGATAGGATGGATGACGCATAAGGCATAAATGGATGCAAAGTTTTCTCACTGTTCTCCCATAATCATTTCTAGAAGAGGGAAACGCCACTCCAAACCCTCCTGCTGCGTCTCTGTAAACATCTTGGTACGGAGGGCTAGGCATGTTCAATAGGAGAACTTTGAAATGTTTATTCATTTATGCCCATCCTATCTTGAAATTTTTATTCAACTTTAAAAGGTACATATACTTCTCGTAGGACTCCAATTGTGGCAAATGTAACATTTATTAACGAAAGGCTCAGAGTAAGCGAGAAAACCGTGATTTTCCATGGAGAGAAATTGAGGAGAAAAGCGTCTAAACATACGAGGGCTATGCTCATGCCTATGCTTAAACCAATTCTTTCAACATTACCAGGCTTTTTTGCAGGATAGAGCATTCTTATCAAAGCATATCCAGGCATTAAAAAAACAAAGAACGAACCATAGAAATATCTAAAATAAACAATGGGATAAGCATTTTCTGGAATCTGTAAAACGAAAAGCACTGTGATACCAGTAAAAATTAATATCGTCCAATACCAGTAGGCTCTGCTTAGAATCGCGTAAGTTGAAGACTTGGCAGCAGGTGATGTTCCTTTAAGTTCGATTTTTCCTTCGTTTTGCAATGATAATATGCACTTAAGAATTTCCTCTTCAGAAAAATCAGCTTTTTGTCCAACAAGCTCAACTAGTTGTTCAATTGTCTTTGGATTTTTCTCGGTAATAGTCTGCAATATACGTTCATCTATAGAGCTACCCACAGACACGTTCCCCTTCAAATTTGACCCTCAAAAGACTTATACGAAAAATAGAATAGAGAAAAAGGTTATTGAACCTTATCTATTTTCTTCTTCGCTTTATTGTGTAAACTCCTAAAGCACATAAAGGTGCAGTGATAAGCAGTATTGTTTCAAGCTCGGGTACTACGAGCGTGCTGTTGCTATACGGGCTTCCTTCATTGAATGGCAATAAGCAATCTGTTGGCACCTTATTATATCTCCCCAAAGCGATGAGTAAAACTCTGATGCTTGTTGGTGTTTCTAGGTTTACTGTTAATGTGAAAGGCGTTGGTGTTGTAGTTATTTCATCAAGTATGTGTACAACAGCAAAATACACATTTCCAGTGGTGCCAATTTTATCTTTTATTGCTGAAACTCTGTAACGCACACAAGAACCTGGATAAGGCGGATCGGTTAAGGGGTCAGGAAAGAATGGCGGCAACCACAAGGTTGTTACCAATTCAAAGTCCGACTTGGGGACAGTAACACCTAGTGTGGTCGTGATGTTGTCGAGTCCGTTATAGGTGGCTTCATCCATGACCATGAGCAACCAGACATTTTCAATTGGCGAATGTCCAGTTGAATATATTAGGAGATTTGCTGGAGTATCTGTGAGCAACGGTTCGCCTGTGTGAACAGACCCTTCGGGAACTATCTTGATATTTCGCATTTGAGACCAGCAAAAGAATTTCCATAAACAGCGCAAAATGCACCCTGTGGCTGTTGCGTTCACAGTATATGGTCCCGCTTCCAATGCTCGCAAGCTACCTACAAATACCTCCGTTTCTGTGTCGCTCAACACTATAGAGAGATCATCCCATTCTGCAACGGTGTTGTTTAGGGGGTCATAGACTGTAACAGATGTTACTGTAATTGTTCCGTTTGGTAGAAGTGTTGTTGCTTTTGCGAAAACATTTACAATCTCACCTATAAGATATTCATCTTTATCAGTGTAGACAATAAAAGATTCTTCCTCATGGGCGTTAACAACTGAGGCAAAAATTAGACTAGCAAATGTAAAAGCAAGTAAAGCAACTATGATTGGTCTGCCTTTCTGCATCATATTAACCATTGAAATTGTTTCTTTTGTGACATATAAAAGTCGTATGGAAGATTAGTAAAGAAAATCAAGTAAATGTTCTATTTTTTGCTTTATCTCTTCGCCAACCAAAGTTTAACAAATTTTACAGGGTCGCCGAAATAAGGTTTCATTAAAGAAATGATTTCATAATCCTTCCTTTTTCTAAAAAGCTGAACTTGCACATGCTTCGTCCATACCTTTTTAAAGTTCTTAACAATCCATAGCAAAGCTTGAAGTGATTCAACAGCGTACTGCTTTTCTCCCTTAACAGCCCAATAGATCATGTAGCCTATGTGCTCAAACAGAATCAATGGAAATAAACGCAACAAAGTACTTAATGAGTAATTTTTGATAAGTGTTAACAGTTTATTCCTTTTGTTAAGGAAGTAAAACCTAGGTTTAAGTTTCGGTTTAGTGTTACCGCAATTTTGAAATCTTGTCTCTCCGCCTTTATGGTAGATTATAGAGG
>Ga0209102_1001295_pt1 | contig 13533 bp, 10 predicted proteins | sample ConPoolayeHmetaG_FD_185483 | JGI IMG/M metagenome (GOLD analysis project Ga0209102, IMG submission 185483) | Hot spring microbial mat communities from California, USA to study Microbial Dark Matter (Phase II) - Cone Pool mat layer H metaG... ... | reverse complement strand
CCGAACTGCGCATAGGCCCAATCGATGAATATGCCGTAGCCGTAAGGCTGCTTCTGCTCGTCGTTATAAGGATGGCGCCAGCCGCGCGGCGCTGCCGGCGCGGCACGCGCGGGCGCGCGCCCCGGCGCGCCGGCGCCCGCCGGCCCGGGACGCGCGGCCTCGCCGGATTTCTGTTCCTTCCACGCCTCCGGTATTTCTTCGCCCAGCAGCTCCAGGTACTTTCTGCCCATGACCCGGTCGTAGACCGCCAGGTCCTTGCGATCCATGCGCGAGTCGGGCCAGCGGGCAAAGGGACGATAGGTGAAGCCGCCCGAGGTGTGGTAGGACTGCGCCATGAGGATATTGGTGTGGTTGGTGAAGAACTCGAGCACGGCATGCGCCTCGGGCGAAGAGGAGGGATAGAAGCCGCTGCCGCCCTGGCTTTCGTCGTCCTTGAACCAGCCTTCGGGGAAGTTGCGGTTGACGTCGATGCCGCGCTCGGAATCCTCGCCGCGCCGGCCGTCGCCGTCGTTGTCCTTGTCTTCGACGATCACCGAATAGCGCTGCCGGGTGGTGCTCTCCCCGCTTGCCAGGCGGATCATCACCCTCGGGTCGCGCTCGTACAGAACGTAAGCACCCTGGGGATCGGGATAGCGGAACTGTGTGATCAGCCCGTCACCGTTGAGGTCGTCGGGGCCGTCTTCGTTGACGCGGCCGTCGCGGTCGTCGTCCTCCATCATGGAATTCTGCCGCTGGGATATCCCCGCCTCGACGCTGTTGTAGACGCCGTCCGGGTTGACCACGGGACAGATGTAGAAGGTGCAGTCGTCGACGAGCGTGGTGATCTCGGCGTCCGTGCCGTAGCCGCTCACGAGCTTGTCGATGATGTAGAGGCACACTTCGGTGCCCGTGAACTCGTTGCCGTGGGTGCCGCCGTCGATCCATATGCCGGGCTTCCCCTGGTAGGGTTTCATCGGGGGCACGTTGTTCACGTTCTCGCTGCGCGGGTTGCGCAGAGGCACGTGCCGGTCGATGGTCGTGCCCGTTCGCATGTTGGAGATCACCAGGACGAAGATCGGGCGGTCCTTGTTGCTGCGGCCGATCTCGACCAGTTCCGTGATGGCGGGATAGGCGGCGGCGACTTTCTTGAGATAGTCGACCGCGCCCGTGTACCCGTGGAAGTCGTCGAAGCTGATCTCCACTTTCCGGGCGGCATAGGGCGCCGCGCCCAGAAAGAACAGCAGGCAGAAGGATGCGAGCGCGCGCTCGGCAATGCGTGATGCTGGCCTCATGGAACAATCCCTCCGGTACGATGACAGCACTCCCTAGTGTGCGATAGGACCGCGGCCGACTCCACAATTTTTTTGCCCCGGCGATCGCCGGCCGCCCTTGGAGCGGCGCCCGCGGTCCTCTATACTTTGTCGGGGCCGCGACAACTCAGGCATCGGCCGGCGCGCGCCACGCAAGAACATGCTGATCCGCAAATCTCCCGATATTCGTTATTCCGAAATCACGCCCCGGGAGGTCTACCTGAACCGCCGCCGCTTCCTGCTCCGGGCGGGGGCGGCAACGGCCGGCTGGCTCGCAGCCGGCGCGGCGGGATCCGCCGGCGCGCCGGCGGAACAGAAGCTGGCATACGACAAGAGCGACCTGAGCACGCGCGGCGAGACGCTTACGCCGCGGGAGACGATCGCCGCGCACGCGAACTTCTTCGAGTTCGGCTCGGGCAAGGGCGACCCGGCGCGCTACGCCGGCAGCCTTCGCACCCGGCCCTGGACGGTCGCCATCGAAGGGCATGTGCACAAGCCCGGACGATACGATGTCGATGACGTGCTGCGCATGCACCCGGCGCTCGAGGAGCGCATCTATCGCATGCGCTGCGTCGAGGGCTGGTCCATGGTGATCCCCTGGATCGGGATACCCTTGCTGTCGGTGATCCGGAAGGTGGAACCGCTGTCGAAGGCGCGCTTCGTGGCCTTCGAGACGCTGTACGACCCGGAGCAGATGCCGGGCCAGAAACGCGACCTGCTGCCGTGGCCCTACGTCGAGGGCTTGCGTCTGGACGAAGCCATGCACCCGCTGACCATCCTGGCCGTGGGCCTGTACGGCGAGGTCCTTCCCAACGCGAACGGCGCGCCGCTGCGCCTCGTGGTCCCCTGGAAGTACGGTTTCAAGAGCATCAAGTCGATCGTCGCCATCCGCTTCGTCGAGACGCAGCCGCGCACGACCTGGAACCGCGCTGCTCCCCGGGAATACGGCTTTTACGCCAACGTCAATCCGAAGGTGCCGCATCCGCGCTGGAGCCAGGCACGCGAGCGAAGAATCGGGGAGTTTTTCCAGAGGGACACCCTGATGTTCAACGGTTACGCCGACCAGGTGGCGGGCCTCTATGCGGGCATGGACCTCAGAAAACTGTACTGAACGCAGAGCGCCGCCGGAATTCAGTATTCCCCGGCCTTGCGCATTCCGCGCGCATCGACGGCGCCTGTAAAGCCGACGATCTTCCCTTCCTGATCGTGCTCGGCGGCGAGACGACAGGCGTTGCCCAGCGCCCTGACCGGGCGCTCCCCATGACCTGCCTGTACCGAAGCGGCGCGCATTCCGGCGGGCATTCTTCCCCCTTTGCTTTCGGGATATCTGCATGCCGGCAGCGCATTGTCGCTCTCTCGTGCGAGATCCGCCAAGGCAGCGTTCGCAGTGTCCTCACTGCGTCTTGATGTCCTGCTTCGCATCGCCGGCTGGGAAACAGAGTTCGGGCACCGCCGCGAGCGGGAGGTGTTCCTGCACCGCGCGCTGCAGCGCGTCCGCCAGTGCCGGGTCGCCCACGAGATTGCCGCCCGCTACGCGACCGTCCCGCAGAAGAATGCGCACGAGTCGGGCCTCGTCGGCCCGTTCGATGATGCGATCGGCAGGCGTTTCCGCCTCGAAGCGGCCGACGCTGAAGACAGGCAGTTCCACCACCTTGAGGTAGGTTGCGGGCGGGTTGCCTTCATAGGTCACAGCGGCTCCTGCCATGGCGCGTCCCGCGAGGGCCCCCTGCTCCGCCGCAACCGTCCAAAGTCCCCAGACAATGCCGCGGTGCTCGGCGACATCGCCTGCCGCCAGCACATCGGGATCATTCGTTTGCAGGCCGTCATTCACCACCAGTCCGCGATTCACCGCAAGGCCCGCGGCACGGCCCAGATCCGTGTTCGGCCGCACGCCGGCTGCGATGATGACGAGGTCGGCCGGCACTTCCGTGCCATCCGCCAAACGCACGGCCCGCACGCCGTCGTCGCCCACGATTTCGGTAACCTTGACAGCGGTGCGGACATCGATTCCGAGCTTCCCGAGGTGATCCGCAAGCCGGGCGGCGGCGCTCCCGGCCAGTTGCCGCGGAAGAAGCCGGCCTGCCTCTTCCAGAACGATCACGGCGAGACCGCGCCGCGCCAAAGCGCCTGCGGTCTCCAGGCCGAGCAGTCCGCCCCCGATGCACACGCAATTCGCCCCCCTGCGTGCGCGCTCCAGGATCGCATCCGCATCGTCGAGGGTCCGCAGAACGTGAACTCCGAGGAAGCGAACGCCGGCGATCGCGGGGACATGAGGATGGGCGCCGGTCGCTACCAGCAGCCGGTCGTAGGGCAGCATGCTGCCATCGTCCAGCACGACCAGGCGCCGGGAGCGATCCAACCGCCTTGCCTCGGCGTGCACGAGCCGGATGCGCCGCTCTTCGAACCAGGGGCGGGCGCGGATCAGGAGATGATCCTTTGTCAGGGCACCGGCCAAGTAGCGCGTAAGACTGAGGCGGTAGTATGGGAGGGCGGGCTCGCGATGGACCAGCGTGATGACGGCCTCCGGGCTGAGGTCTCGAGCAGCCTCTGCGGCGGACAGTCCGGCTATGCCTCCTCCCAGGATCAAGAGTTTGGGACCTGCGCTTCCGTCTCCCGACCGAACGAACGTAGGCGAAGCAACGGGTTCATGGGCGGGCGATATTTCCGTTTCGAGCACGAATGCTTCCCGCGCTGCGCCGCAAACCGGGCATTCATCCGGCGGCTCGTCCCCCTCGTGGACATAACCGCAGACCGTGCACCTGAATCGCCTCATCATGACCTTTCCTCTGCCGGGGGCCCCACGCAGTGGCCGGACAGCATCGCTCGGGCGCCTGACTCCCAGGCACCCCGACGGCATGATATGGGGCAAGTTTCGGGGTTGAGTAGCCTGTCACCGAAATAAAACTCAGTAGCCCATGGCCTTGCCCGTGCCGCGCGGATCGGCGGCGCCGGTGAAACGCTCGGGCTTGCCGGCAGAACCGTATTCGACGGCAAGGCCGTGGGCGTTGCCCAGCGCCCGCACCGGGCGCACCTTGTGCCCCATCTTCTCCAGAGCCGCGCGCACCTCGGCGGGCATGCCCTCCTCCACGGCCAGGACATCGGGCTCGGCAAAACTGATCCGCGGCGCCGCGATCGCCCTGTCGACATCCATGCCGAAATCGATCAGGTTGATCACCATTTGCGCGACCGTCTGGCCGATGGTGTGACCGCCCGGAGTGCCGATGGCCACCCAGGGCCGGCCCCGGCGCAGGATGATCGTCGGGCAGTCGCCCGAAAGCTTCCTGCGCCCGGGATGGGCATCCATGGGGTTGCCTTTCGGTTCGAAAGTGCAATAGGCGAGCGAATTGTTGAGCCAGATCCCGGTGCCCGGCGGCATGATGCGGGCGCCGAAGGCATTCCCGAGGGTCTGGGTCGCGGAAACCACATTGCCGTGGCGGTCGGCGACGACGAAGTGGGTCGTGTGCGGATGTTCACCGGCAAATGACCGGGGCGGGACGAAAGGCCGCGCCTTTTCAAGGTCGATCTTGCCGACCTGTTCGCGCCAGTAGCTTTCCGACAGCAACCGCTCGAGCGGCGGAGGGCTGACATCCGGATCTCCGGCCCAGCGCAGGCGCACCCAGTAGCCGTGCTTGGTGACCTCGGCGAAACGGTGCAGGTAGCCGACGCTGTTGTGGCCGAGCGCCCGCAGATCGAACTGCGCCATCATTCCCAGGCGCACCAGGTAGTCGAAGGCGTTGGCCGGGGGCGAGGCGGTGACGACTTCGCAATCCCGGTAACGGATCCGGATCGGCGGCCACCATTCGGTTCGATGATCGACGAGATCCCGGAGAGCGAGAAAGCCCCCGCGCGCGCGCATCGCCTCGTCGACGGCGACTCCCAAACGGCCGCCGTAAAGGACTGCGGCGCCCTGCTCCGCGATCAGGCGCAGGGAAGCGGCGAGGTTCCGCTGCACCAGGAGTTCGCCTTCCTTCAGAGGCCGCCCCTCACGGCCGTAAAAAGCGCGCGCCTCGGGCGGGAACGACGCGAAAGCCGAAGCGATCGACGCGGCCAGCCTGCGGTCGATCGCGAAGCCGCGCTCGGCGAGCGCGAGTGCAGGCTCGATCAGCCGGGGCCACGCCAGCGAGCCGCGCGTTTTCCACAGAGCTTCCCAGGCATGCAAGTTGCCCGGAGTCGAAACGGCCTTGGCGCCGCGGCGGTTTTCCTCGAAATCCGGCGTGGGGGCGCGGAAGGCGTCCGAGTCGACGGCGGCAGGTATGCGGCCGCTCGGATTGAGAAACACGGCTTCCTTCTTGCCGGCATCGTAGATCACGATCGTGCCGTAGCCGCCGATGCCCGACATGTCGGGCTCGACGACGTTCAGCGCCGCCGCCACGGCAATGGCGGCATCGAATGCGTTGCCGCCGGCCTTGAGGACCGCGACGCCGGCTTCGGTAGCCAGCGGATGGGCGCTGGCGACCATGCCGGATCGCCCCACGGCCGGATCGGCCGCGGACGCCGCCGCAGCGGATGCCGGCAATGCGGCCAGAAGAACGTACAACGACAGTCCGATCCTGTATCGCATGAACGTAACTCCTCCGGCGAAAGCCGGCAAGGCCGAGCGTACCCGAAGCCATGCCGGATTCTGACCGGTTCGGGCGCTGCTGTCAACAATCCCCGGCCATATCGATCTCGCGGCAGGGCTGGTGGCTTTATCTGCGCAGCCAGAGGGCCGCAGAAGCAAGAGAGCCTATTCTGAAATACGGTCGCACGAGGGTTGCCTGGGCGGCGCAAAATGGTGGCAGCATGAAAGGATGATCATTATACTGAATTGGTTGGAGGCACAATCAACAGGAACTCGGGGGCGTTGCCCGGAGATTTGGACAAGCGGATAGTCACAGCGGGTCGAGAAACCCAGGAGCCATAATCCATGAGATTCGAGCGCATCAGCGTAAATCCTCATGTTTGCACCGGCAAGCCATGTATCCGTGGGCTTCGTTTTCCGGTTTCACGCCTGCTGGGCCTTCTGGCTTCCGGTGAAACAAGGGAAACGATTCTCAAAGCCTATCCTTATCTCGAGGCCGAAGATATTGAAGAGGCCTTGCGTTACGCCGCCTATCTCGCCGAAGAAGAAACGGTGGAACTCTCACGATGAGATTTCTTATTGACATGCCGCTATCGTGGGAGCTGGCGGCGCAGCTCGTCCGGCTGGGCCACGATGCTGTTCATGCCTTTGAAGCCGGACTTCATTGCGCTCCGGACGAGGCAATTCTGGAGCGGGCCCGAAATGAGCGGCGCATACTCGTCACAGCCGACCTCGACTATCCTCGACTCCTGGCCTTGGCACAAGCTCGAGGGCCTGGTCTGATCCTCTTCCGAGGCGGAGATTACAGCGAGCAGCAGGCTTCGCAGCGGCTGGCGCGAGCGCTGGAAGCAATTCCGAGCGATGAGTTGGTCGACTCCATCGTGGTCATTGAAAAAGGACGGATCCGTCGCAGACGTCTGCCGGTCGAGCCGAACACCTGAGCAAGACAGGGAACTGGCCTGAAGAAGTTGGTGAGCCCACAGGCCATGTGGGCTCACCCCGAGGATTCAATCCCGCGGCCGCACCGGGGCTTTCTATCCTTTCGTGCAGGTCGCAGGCCCTGGGGGAGCATGATCGAATCGCAAGGCCTTCGCAGGCTTTGAAGACAGAGCAGCTTTGTCTGACCTGTCCAGCCTACAGGCGCTGCAAGCCGGACGAGCGGATCGAGCCTCGGATTGCCCAATGTCGAAAGGAGCAGTATGGCTCCCACCCGGCAAGCAAGCGCATCGGCACAGTCGGCCGATTATGATTCTCGGCGGCCTCCACAGCGTTTCTTCTCACGATCAAGGGTGTGCTTGAAAAATCGGTGGACCGGAACGAAATCTCAGGGTGCCGCGTATTTTTCGGCCGCCCGCCTTGGTCACGGCGCTTTCCCGGAAGACATCGCCAGAGCGGCCGAGAGGCGGCGCAGGCCCTCGGCCAGCACTTCGCCCGGCATCCCCATCCCCAGGCGGAAACAGTCGGGCGCGCCGAAGAAACGTCCCGGGGCGACGGCGGTATCCATCGCCGCCAGGCGCTGCTCCAACTCCTCCACCGAGCCGCGCAGGAGGCGCACGAAAGCCACGGTGCCGCCGTCGGGCGGCGTCCAGGAGAGCTCCGGGTGCGCCGCCACGAAATTCGACACCAGTTCTCGGTTGCGTTCGAGCCTGGGCTTCAGGACCCTCAGGATGTCCGCCGCGCGGTCCAGGGCGCGCGCGGCCATCCGCTCGGCGGGATGCGGCATGAAAACATAGAAGAGGTCCACCAGGCGGCGCAAACGCCTGGCCGTTTCCGTGGCCATGGTGCCGTCGAACAGGGAAAGGCGACGCTCGTAGGTTATCCTCCCGGAAGACACCGTGCCACCTCGCCGCAGGCCGCGCGCACCGCAACCGGCGTCTTTCTATCACACCCGACGCGCCGGCCGCCAACAGATCCGGCCGGCCCATTCGCGCACGTGCCGGCGGCACCCCGTCGCCGGTCATCGGAGCGAACGGCATTGCGACCGGCCGTCACCTGCCGGCAGCTGCGCGCCGGAAATGCGTCAGAACGGCCAGGGACAGCCGCGCCAGCGCCAGCGTCGCCTCATTGTCGGCGGTCCATTTGCGGTCCTCCGACTCCTGGGCGAAGAGGCTCAGCAGGTAATCTCCGCCGGGCGTAAATACCACGCCGACATCGTTGCGCACCCGCTCGAGAGCCCCGGTCTTGTTGGCGACCTCGGTCTTGTCCCACTCCGGACCCACGAGAAACCGGGGGATCTGGTCGCGATCGGCTTGCTGCTTCATGATGGCGATGATGTCGTCGCAGGAAGCCGGATCGAGGATTTCCTTGCGGTAGATCTTTTCCAGGAGCGCCATCATCTCCGCAGGGGTCGTCACTCCGAGACCCCACTTGGGCTGATCCTCGGGGACGGGTTCCTCCGCAGGTTTGAAGACTTTCTTATACAAGGTGGTCTGCTGCAATCCGATCTGGCGCATGCGCCCGTTGACGGCGGCGATCCCGACCTTGTCGATGAGCATGTTGGTCGCGGTGTTGTCGCTCAAGACGACCATGAGGACGGCCGCGTCGCGCACCGTGATATGGAGGCCGGCCTGCAGTTTTTGAAGAATGCCCGAGCCGCCCACCCGGTTCGCGTCGGTGACGGCGAGGACGTCGGCGAGCGCGAGCCGCCGCTCCTTCGCCTGCGCATAGAGTTCCACCAGTATCGGCAACTTGATGACGCTGGCGGTCTGAACCTTATGGTCGGCACGGTAGCCGAGGACCGCTCCGGTTTTCAGATCCTTGGCGGCAAAGTACAGCTGGCCCTTGAACTGGTCGATGACGGATTGCACGTCGGGCGGCAGCGTCTGCCCGCTAGCCGCGGCCGTCATGCCGACGACAACTGCGATGGATGGAAACCAGGCCACGCATCCCGGCATATAGCCTCCTCGCATGAAAACCCTCCGGATCGCTTTCCTCCGCCGGCTGCATCGCGGATGATATAACGACGGGGCGGCGGTTGCACAGCCGTGAGGCGAAATCCCCTCGACGACCGGCAGGCGTCTCCGATTCAGGCACTGGCAGGGATGGGGGCGGGCAGCCGGTTCCGGGGCCTCCTGCCGGAGCACAAGACCGTGACGCAATCGTAGAGGTTTTGCAGGATTGAAGGTACTATGGCGCCGAGCACGGGAGGGAATATGACAAGAAATCGGGTCGTCGCAACAGTATGTTCCTGGGTCATGGCGGCATGCCTCGCGCCGGCGCTGTGCGCTGCGGCTCCGGCGGCCGACGCGCCATCCTATCTTTACAAGGCCATGTTCGTGCGCGCGGCTCCGGGCAGGCTCCTCGATCTCATCGCGCTCTACCGCGAGCGCATGGCGGTCTACGACGCCGCGGGCGACGAGCGCCCATTCTGGTGGCGCCACACGCAGGGGGATCACTGGGATCTGATGTTTCTCTTCCCCATGGGCAGCTATACGGAGTATTTCGCCGCCGAGAGGGTCGCACGGCGCAACAGGGCCGCCGACGCTTCCGGAGTGCCGCAGGCTCAGTTCGCGCGCAGGTTCTACGAGTGCTCGGCCTGGCACGAAGACCTCTACGTCAACGGCCCGCCGCTCGAGACGGTCAAGAACGCCTTCCGCGACACATCCTATTACCACATCGAGATCTTCGTCGCGCTTCCGGGAAAGCAGGAGGAGCTGCGCAAGGAACGCGAAATGGAAAACGCCTATCAGAAGGCGCTCGGGCGGCCCGAAACCCTGATATTCACCCACGACCAGGGCGCGGCATGGGACCTGTTCAGCCTGGGATGCTACCGCGACCTGAAACACTGGGCCGAAAGCGCCGACATTCCCAAGGAGAAAAGGGACGCCGCCGCGCGCGCCGCCGGCTTCGCCGACGCCGACCGCATCGGGACCTACATGAGGACGCTCATCGACATGCACCGCGACACCATGGGCGTCGCCATCAAATAGGGACGCTCACCTATTTTGCAGATCGAACCGGCACGGGTATTGTGTGGAAAAATGGTGAGCGTCCCCATTCGGAGGTGGCTATGAAACGAGCGAACGCGAAGCTGCGTGCAGGACTCATTCTCCTGTCGCTTCTCGTCACTTCTTTCGCGATGAAATCCTCCCCCGCCGCCGGTCCCGCCGCCGAAGACAGCCAGCGCCTTCACAGTCCGGACAAGTCCTGGGCCGCGAGAACGCTCCGCAGGCTCTCGCTGCGCGACAAGGTCGCCCAGCTCGTGCAGATCCGGGTGCCGGGCAGGTTCATGCATCGCGGGAGCGAAGAGTACCTCCGGCTGCGCGAAGAGATCCGCGGCAACCACGTGGGCGGCGTGATCCTGTTCGCCGGAAACGTCTACGAATCGGCGGTGCTGCTCAACGACCTGCAGGAAATGTCGGAGCTGCCCCTGCTGGTCTCCGCCGATTTCGAACGGGGCGCCTCGATGCGGGTGACCGACGCCACATCATTCCCCTGGGCCATGGCCGTGGGGGCCACCGGTTCGGAAGAGTTCGCCTACCGGCTGGGTGCGGTCACGGCGCGCGAGGCGCGTGCCCTGGGGGTGCACTGGATCTTCGCCCCGGTCGTCGACGTCAACAGCAATCCCGACAATCCGGTCATCAACATCCGCTCGTTCGGCGAGGACCCGCGGCTCGTGTCCCGCCTGGGTGCGGCCTTCATCCGCGGAGCGCGCGATAACGGGGTGCTGACCACGGCCAAGCACTTCCCCGGCCACGGCGACACGGCCACGGATTCCCACATCGGGCTCGCCGTGGTCGGCGCCGACCGGGCGCGCCTGGACGAGGTCGAGCTGGCGCCCTTCCGCAGCGCGATCGAGGCCGGCGTCGATTCCATCATGACGGCGCATGTCGCGGTGCCCAAGGTTACCGGGGAGCCCGACATCCCGGCGACGCTGTCTTCCAAGGTGCTTACCGACCTCCTGCGCCATACGCTGAAGTTCCAGGGCATGATCGTGACCGATGCCATGGAGATGGGCGGGATCACGACCCGGTACTGGACCGGCCTGGCTGCGATCCGGGCCCTGCAGGCCGGCGCCGATCTTATCCTGCTCCCGGTCGACAGCACGGTCGCCATCGACGAAGTCGTGCGCGCGGTGCAGCGCGGGGAGATCCCTCCCGAGCGCATCGAGCGCTCGGTCGAGAAGGTGCTGTGGGCGAAAACCCAGCTGCGCCTCCACAAGAACCGCACGGTTCCCGTCGAGCGCATCGCCGATACGGTGGGTGCGCCGGAAAGCCGCAGGCTCGGCCAGGAAATGGCGGACGCCTCGGTGACCCTCGTGCGCGACGACCGGCGACTGCTGCCCATCGATCCCAGACGGGCGCCGAAGATATTCGCCGTGGCGCTGTCGTCGGAGCTCGACACCGCGCCGGGAGCGACGTTTTTGGCGGAAGTGCGGCAACGCTTCCCTGCAGCCCGCACGGCCGCGGCCGACACACGCATCTCGCAGGAGCTCGTGTCGACGATCGCGTCGGGCGCGGCGGCCGCCGATCTGATCGTATGCGCCACCATCGTCCGGGTGGTATCGGGCAAGGGGACCATCGCCCTGCCGGAAAACCACCGCGGCATCATCGAAAAGCTGCTCGAAACGGGGAAGCCCGTTATCTGGATCGCGTTCGGCAATCCTTACGTCCTGCGCCTCTTCCCGCAGGTGCCCGCCTATCTGTGCACCTTCAGCTACGCCGACGTCTCGCAGGTGGCCGCCGCCAAGGCGCTTTCGGGCGAGATCGCGATTTCGGGCCGCATGCCCGTGTCCATTCCCGGATACGCGAGCGTCGGGGACGGCCTGCAGGTGCCGCGCCTCGAGATGGTCCTGAAGCCGGCCGCGGCCCAGGGCACCGCGCCGGGAGCCGGGCCCTTCGAGGAAGCCCGGAGAATGCTCGAGGATTTCGTCCGCGATCAGGCATTCCCCGGAGCGGTGCTCGCCGTAGGGCACCGCGGCAGGCTCGTCCTCGAAGCGGCTGCGGGTCGCCTGGATTATTCCGCGGATGCCGCACCCGTCACCGCCGACACGATCTACGACCTGGCATCGCTTTCCAAGGCCGTGGGCACGACGACGGCGGCCATGATGCTCGCCGAATCGGGCCGCCTGCTGCTGGATGCCCCGCTCAAGGATTACCTGCCGGAGTTCCGCGGGCCCGGCCGGGAAAAGGTGCGTGTCGCCCATCTGCTGACTCACTCCTCGGGCCTGCCGGCCTGGGCGCCCCTGTACAAGGAGGTGCGCGGGTACGATGCCTTCATTGCCAAAGCGTCGGCCCTGCCCCTGGAGTTCGAACCCGGCACCAAATCACAATACAGCGACTTCGGGATGATTCTCATGGGCGAGGTCGTCCGGCGCGCCGCCGGCAGACCGCTGGATCGTCTCCTGTCGGAACAGCTCTTCGCGCCACTGGGCATGCGCTCCACGGGCTACAATCCGGCGAAAACTCTGCTGGGCCGCATCGCGCCCACCGAGGACGACCCCTGGCGCAGGCGCGTGATCCGGGGCGAGGTGCACGATGAAAATGCCTGGGCCATGGGGGGCGTGGCCGGCCACGCCGGGCTATTCAGTACCGCCCGCGATCTCGCTCTGTTCGCCCAGATGATGCTCAACCAGGGCATCTACGATCACCGCCGATATCTCAAGCCGGAGACGATCGCCCGCTTCACCTCGGCGCAGGGGCCGCCGGGCAGCGCCCAGGGATTCGGCTGGCGCAAGCCCTCGCCGGAGTCGTGGACGGGGCGGGTCTTCTCCCCTTCCGCTTACGGCCACACGGGGTTCACGGGGACGTCGCTGTGGATCGACCCGCAGCAGCAGGCGTTTGTGATCCTCTTGAGCAACCGCGTGCATCCGTCGCGCAAGAACCAGAAGATCGAGGAAGCGCGGCGCGCGCTGGCCGAGTCGGTGATGAAGGCCCTGAAATCCGCAGGCGCCGGAGGCGCCTATTGAGCCGCGCTGCGGCCGGAGGCCCCGGGCGCCCCTTGATACGCCCGCCGGGTCTGCGCTACCCTCAATGCGGCCGCCAGCGCAGAAAGGAGCCTTCCGTGATCCGTCATGCCGTGCATGCCGCTCTGCTCGCCCTGATTGCCGGGCCCTGCCTGCCGGCGCATGCCGGGCAGGAAGCTCCCGCCGAGCAGGGGCTGGTCCTCGAAATGATCCAGACGACCCCCGGCGCATTCGCCGCCGAGCCGTTCACCATGAAGATCACCGCGTACTTTTCGGGCAAGATGTGCAAGCACGTCATCCAGGGCGGCGGCGAGATCATCCATTACCTCGACCGCGGCAAGATCCTGATCGTGGACCACGACCGCAAGACCTATTCGGAAATCACCCCGGAAGAGCTCGAAAAGCTTCTCGAACGGGGAGCCGCAGAATTCGGCGATACCGAAGACAATCGGGCCCTGCGCAAGCAACGAGGGGCGAAACCCGGCGCGCTCGCGATCGCGCGCAAGGGAGCCGCAGAAGCCGTCGCGGGCCAGCCCACCGAAAAATATCTCTTCACGGGCCCCGTGCAGCTGGAGGTCTGGGTGGCGCCGGCACTGGAGGCACCGGAAGGCTATCGCGACTCGCTGAAACTGACCATGCCGCGCAATCGCTGGATCGACATGAACCGGTTCTGCGACGAGCTGGTCAAGATCCCGGGTGTGGCGCTGAAAAAGGTCTGGACGCTGAAGCTGAAGGACAAGACGGTGACGGCAACCTCGGTCGTCACGTCGGTCGAGAAG